>Ga0209022_1001010_pt1 | contig 31430 bp, 32 predicted proteins | sample PinacodermPK_FD_187300 | JGI IMG/M metagenome (GOLD analysis project Ga0209022, IMG submission 187300) | Host-associated microbial community of the marine sponge Aplysina aerophoba from Gulf of Piran - sponge pinacoderm, lysed by proteinase... | ecosystem: Host-associated > Porifera > Sponge >...
CCTACGGCGCCGATGCGGTGGAGGTGATGACGGAGAACCCGTACCGGCTCGCGCGGGACATCCGGGGCATCGGCTTCAGGACCGCCGATGCGATCGCGATGAAGCTGGGAATCGCGAAGACGGCCACCGTGCACGCGCCGACCTGATCGGCCAGCGTCGACAGGCTGAGATCGACGCCTTCGCGCGCGTAGCGATCGCGTTGCCGGTTGAGCGGCTGGTGTTGGCCGTACTTCTCGAACAGGATCATCGCCAGCAGGTTGACACCGGCCCAGCCCCGCGGCGTCGCATGAAACGGCGCCGGCGGCTGGCTGATCTTCTCGCAACGCCGGCAGGTGAACTTCTCGCGCACCGTCTGGATCACCTTCCACCGGCGCGGGACCGCCTCCAGCGTCTCGGTCACGTCCTCGCCGATCTTCGACAGCCTCTCCGAGCCGCAGCACGCGCAGGATGTCGGCGGGGGCACCACCACCCGCTCGCGCGGCAGGTGCGCGGGGAACGGCTTGAGGGCCGGCTTGCGGCGGGTGTTCGGCATCGTCAAGGCGGTGCTCGGCTTCACCGGGTTCTCGCTGCGCGGTCTCGACAAGGTGACCGGCGAGTGGGACCTGGTGGCGCTCGCATACAACTGCAAGCGGCTGCACAAGCTGAGCCTGACCGCGTGAGGCGCCCCCGGGGCGCATGCCGTGACCGGAGAACGCCGCCGATGCCGCAAACCGCCCCCGAACCCGGCGACAAGCTCCAACCGCCGGACAACCTCGCCAACTCCGCCGCACGCCACAACCGGGCGCGACAGAAAACCGAAAATCGATCGATGACCCTAAGTCCGACAGACTGCTAGCCCGGATTTTCCGCCACTGTCACGGGCCTGCCCCGGACAGCGATCAGCCGATTCGGGTCCGGAGGATGCCGATCCCGTCGATCTCGCAGGCGACTGTGTCGCCCGGCCTGAGCCACCAGGGCTCGTCGTCGGCGCCGCGCCCGGCGGCGACGCCGCCCGGCGTTCCGGTGGTCAGCACGTCGCCGGGCTCGAGCCCGATCTGCGACCAGAAGGCGATCTGGTCCCGGATCCTGAAGCGCATGTTCGCGACCCGGCTCGACTGGCGCAGCTCGCCGTTCACGCGCGTCCGCAGGCCGACCGCATCGAGATCGCCGAACTCGTCGCGGGTCACCAGATGCGGCCCCATTGGCGCGAAACCCGGAAGGTTCTTGGTCAGCAGCGGCACGCCGTATTCCTGTTCGCCGAGGTCGCGCGCGCTGAGGTCGTTGTAGATCGTGAACCCGAAGACGTGGTCGAGTGCCTCCTCCGGGCGGATGCGGTATGCCCGGCGGCCGATCACGTAGGCCATCTCCACCTCGTAGTCGAGCTTCCCGGTCTCTCTCGGATAGGGCACCGTGCTGTCTGGGCCGACGATCGCGGACGGGTATTGCGGATGCCCGCTCGGGATCCGCGGTGCGACCGGGCGGTCGGATTGCTGCATCTCGACGAGATGGTCGTCGAAATTCTTGCCGCAGGCGATGAAGTTGCGCGGCCGCGGGAAGGGGGCCCTGAGCCGCACCGCCTCCGCCGCGAAGTCGATGGTCTCGCCGCGCGGGCCGGACAGCGGCCGGTTGGCGCGTGCCGCCGCGTCCGCCGCCGCCTTCGCCTCCCGCGCGGCCCGCAGCCCGATCTCGCCGCCCTCGACAAAGGCCAGCCCGTCCGATGGCGCCATCGCGGCCGCCAGCCGGTAGGCGCGTTCGATCGGCAGTTCCGCCGCCAGCGCGGCGGCGCAGGCGCCTTCGAGGTCGACCACCCGGCCGGAATGGGACAGGAAGCCGAAGCGCTCGGCGTCGCCTTCGGTTTCGAATGTCACGAAGCGCATCGGGGCGCCCTCTCCCGTCCCTCAGTTCCAGCCTTCGCCCGCGACGACGCTCGATGCCAGATTGCCGATCCCCTCGGCGCTGGCTTCCAGCATGTCGCCCGGCTCGAGCCCCATCGAAGAGCAGAACGCGATCACCTCGGCGATCCCGTAGGCGAAGTCGGCGACGCGGAACCGCTGACGCGCGGCGCCGTTGACGCTCAACGACACTTCGAGGTCGTCGTCGATGTCCGCGCCGCCGGTCAGCCGGATGCCGGGCCCGACCGGCGAGAGCCGAGGCAGGTTCCTCGCCAGCATGCCACGCCGGACCCGGGACTCTTCGAGAAACACCTCGTCGTCCCACACGTCGATCATCAGCGTCAGGCCGGCGACATGGCGGAGCGCATCGCGCCGGGAGATCCGGAGCGCCGGCTCGCCGATCACCACGGCCAGAGCGGCATCGGCCGTGAACCTGCCGGTGGTGGGCGCGCCGCCGACCAGCTGCAGGATCGGCAAAGGCAGCGCCGCGCCGGGGTCAGCGGTGGCCGAGCAGAACTTCTTGAAGGCGGTGATGGGCGGACGCTCGAAATCGTCGGCATCCATCCAGCGGGTCATGACGTGGGGCGTCATCTCGCCGGGCGCGAGATCGGGCCGGCTCACCGGGGTCCAGCCGCCGATCACCATGATTTTTGCCCCCCCGTCGACCGGACATACGAGTCCGGGATCGACGGAATCGGGGTGGCTCGCCAGAGCGGTTTCCAGGCGACGCAGCTCGTTGCGCCCGAGGGCGGCGATCCGGCCTGTCCAGCGGGACAGCGAGCCGTCGGCGGGCGCCTCCGCCAGCCCGGCGCGCGCGAAGACGTCGCCAAGCGGCGCCCACCGGTGCTCGTCCCCGAAGAGCGCGATCCGGCGCGCCAGAAACGGCGCTCGAACGATGCCTGCGCCCAGCTGCATGCCACCCTCCAGTCGTCCGGCGTACTCTAGGCCGGCCGGCGGATCGGGCAAATGTCGGTCCGGCTCGCCGTTTGCCATTGCGGCTCGATCGTTGATATCGTCCGTGCAGCGGGCCGTACCGGCAATTCAGAGAATCGGGAGAGCTAGATGTTCGCAAGACGTGTGTTCGTGGGCGTGGCGATGGCGGCGGGTTTTGCCTCCGCGGTATCGGCCGAACCTACCAAGATCCGCATCAACTGGTCGGTGGCTCCGGCGCATATCACGCCGATGATCACCGAGGTGCCGAAGTCGATCTACAAGAATTACGGCAAGACCTACACCGTCGAGACGATCCGCATGCGCGGCAGCGGGCCGGCGCTCACGGCGCTCGCAGCCGGCGAAGTCGACATCGGCGCGGTCAACAATCAGGCCTACGCGCTCGGTATCGTCAACGGCAAGCAGGACATCGTCGCCATCGCGTCGATGCTGCGCGATGCGGGCAAGGACCCGTCCAACGGGTTCTGGGTGCGCAAGGATTCCGGCATCGGCGCGATCAAGGATCTCGAGGGGAAGCGGATCGCGGTCAACGCGCTGGGCAGCGGCGTCCACGCCGCGGCCAAGAAGATGCTGCTCGACAACGGCATGCAGCCGGGCAAGAACTACCAGTTCGTCGAAGTGCGCTTCGGCGCGATGCTGTCCTCGCTGCAGACCAAGCGCATCGACATGGGCTTCCTGGTGCTGCCATTCAACTTCATGGCCGAGCGCGACGGCAACTACAAGCAGCTGTTCACGATGCGCGATTCCATGGGCGAGCAGGAGACGGTGCTGTGGATCGCCAAGCGCGGCTACGTCGCCAAGAACCGCGCGGCTGTGGTCGATTTTCTCGCCGATCACATCCGCATGCGGCAATGGGCCTACGATCCCAAGAACCGCCAGGCGGCCGCCGAGATCATCGGCAAGATCATGCGCCGGCCGGCCAAGAACTATGCGTCCTGGGTGTTCACCGACCGCGATTACGGCCGCACCGTCGATGCGAGCTTCAGCCCGGCGCGGTTGCAGAAGAACGTCGATGACCTGCACAGGCTGGGTGTCACTCCCGGCACGCTCGACGTCTCGAAGTACTCCGACACGACGCTCGCCGCCGACGCCAAGAAGCAAGCCGGCATGTAGCGGCGCGGTCGACCCGGCGGCGGGGCCGGCCCGCCGCCGGGTCGAAGCCACCGGCGGAGGACTCGGTCGCGATGATTGTCGACGTGCACAGCCACCTCAACGACCGGACGCTGTGCGAGCGCGTCGGCATCGGGCTGCCGCCCAACATGCTCGACCCCGAGGCTCTGGTCGAGGAGCAGGCGCGGTCGGGCATCGACCGGAGCGTCATCTCCGGCCCGCGGATGATGGACGTGGCGGTCCAGAAGCCCGGCATCGACACCGCCGACGTCGCGCTGCGCTACAACGATTTCGCCGCCGGGCTGGTGCAGCGCTACCCGGACCGCTTCGTCGCTCTCGGCATCGCCGACCCGGCGGGCGGCGATGCGATGCACCGGACGATGGAGCGCGCCGTCCGGGAACTCGGTCTGAAGGGGTTCATCGTCTCGCCCAGGGCGGGCGGGGAGTTTCTCGACGCCCCGATCTCGCGGCCGTTCTTCGAGCTCTGCCACGAGCTCAGCGCGGTCGTGTTCGTCCATAACAGCGATGGCTGCCTCGCCGCCGAGCACATGCGGGATTTCCGCTTGGTCGAGCTCGTCGGCAGGCCCAACGACATGACGATCCTCGCCGCCCGGCTCGCCTTCAGCGGCCTGATGGAGACGCTGCCGGGGCTCAAGCTGCTGCTCGGGCGCCTCGGCGGGGCGATCACGCTCTATGCCGGCCGGATCCAGCAGGGCTGGGAGGTGCGCCATACGCGCAAGCCGAGCCCGGGCGTGCCGGCCTGGGGACCGGACCATATCGAGGGCTCGTTCCTCGACCAGCTGCGCTGCATGCATGTCGACACGCAGACCTTTCATCCGCCGGCCATCGCCTGCGCCGTGGCCACGCTGGGGGCCGAACGGGTGCTGCTCGGGACCGACTACCCGCCCGTGCCCCGCGACCGGGCGGCGAGCGTCGCCGACGTGCGCGAGGCCGGGCTGTCCGATGCCGACACCGAGCTCGTTCTCGGCGGCAATGCGCGGCGCCTGTTCGGGATGGGGAGCTGAGATGGCCGCTTCGCTCCGGCGCTACATGCCGTTGCTGCTGATCGCCGCGGTCTGGGAGGCGGTCACGCGGGTGGGGCTCATCACCGAGCTCACGCTGCCGGCGCTGAGCAACATCATCGTGGCGTTCTGGAACCTCCTGATGCAGGACCTCCTGTACCAGACCAGCCGGTCGATCATGCGCGGAATGTCGGCGCTGGCCTGCGCCATCGTGTTCGGGACCGCCGCCGGCATCCTGATGGCCTGGTACAAGCCGGTGCGAATCCTGCTCAAGCCGGTGATCCAGTGCTTCTACCCGATGCCCAAATCCGCTCTGATCCCGCTCGTCATCATCTGGATCGGCCTCGGCGACAGCTCGAAGATCACGCTGATCTTCATCGGCTGCCTGCTGCCGATCGTCGTCTCCTCGTTCAACGCCGCCCGCGGGGTCGACCAGGTCCTGATCTGGTCGGCGCGCGGCATGGGGGCGAGCGAGTCCGAAGTGCTCCGCGAAATCGTGGTCCCCGCCTCGCTGCCCGAGATCCTGCACGGCATCCGGGTCGCGCTGGCGCTGTCGTTCATCCTGATGGTGAGCTCCGAGCTGATCATCGCCAATGACGGCATCGGCTTCCTGATCGGCTTCCTGGGCGAGGCGGGCGACTTCCGCGGCATGTTCGCCGGCGCGATCACCATCTCGATGATCGGCTTCCTGGCCGACCGGCTCTACCTCGCGGCGACCAACCGCCTGCTGGCCTGGCGGGAGTAGGACGATGGCGCGGATCGGACAGCCGGCCGGCGGCGCGGCACCCGCGCTCGGGGAGATCGTCCGGGAGAAGGCGCTCTGGCTGTTCGAGACGCTCGGCCCCTTCGCGCTGATCGGCGCCGCCCTCATTGCCTGGGAGGTGACCGCTCTGCAGAAGGCGATCGATCCCTTCCTGCTGCCGGCATTTTCCACGGTCGTCATGCGCATCTTCGACGACCTGATTACCGGAAAGCTGCTGGTGAACGCCGCGCTCACCCTTTACCGGGCGCTGGTCGCCTTTGGCCTCGCCGCCTCCATCGGCGTGCTGCTCGGCATCCTGATGGCGCGCGTGGTTTCGGTCGGGTGGTTCTTCGACCCCATCGTGTCGATCGGCCTGCCGGCTCCGAAGATCGCGCTGCTGCCGGTGTTCATGCTCTGGTTCGGCCTCTTCGACCTCGCCAAGATCATGATGGTCGCCTTCTCGGCGTCGTTCCAGATCATCGCGACCGCATGGGCCGCGACCCGAAGCGTCGAGCGCGAGATCATATGGTCGGCGCGCAGCCTGGGGGCGACCGACCGCCAGATCCTCTGGCAGGTCATCCTGCCTGCCGCGCTGCCGCAGATTCTGACCGGGCTTCAGATCGCGATGCCGATCTGCCTGATCGTGGTCCTGGTGACCGAGATGGTGATGGGCGGCGAGGGGCTGGGCTCGGCCATGCTGCGCAGCGCGCGCTTCGCCGACTCGCCGGGCGTCTTCGCCGGCATCATCGAGATCGGCCTGCTCGGCTTCGCGGTGATCAAGACGATGGAGATCGTCCGCCGGCGCCTCCTCTCCTGGCACCAGGAGGCGGCCCGCGACGAGACGACCGTCTAACCGTCCGCGTCGTCGCCGCGCATCAGGTAGTCGAATACCACCGACTGGTCGACGCCCGTCAGCCCCGCCGCGATGGTCCGCTCGAACACCTCCTTCATCGTGGCGAAAAGCGGGTAGTCGCCGCCCACCGACCCGGCCAGCTCGGTCGCGATGCCGATGTTCTTCAGATAGCCCTCGATGCTCACCGCGCGGGAGTGCTCGCCGTCGATCATGGCCTTTCCGCGGGTCTCGAACATGCCGGAGCTGGCCGGTGTGCCGGCGATCGCGTCGAACACCACCCTGCGGTCCAGCCCGGCCCGCGTGGCGAGCGCGAACGCCTCCGCGGCGGCCAATGTGTGAACCGGGATCAACGCGGTCACGATCGCCTTCAGCGCGGTCCCCGCGCCGAACGCGCCGACATGGGAGACGTTGTCGGTGATGTCGAGCAGGACCGCCCGGTGCGCGTCGAAGGTCTCCTCTTCGCCGCTGACGAAGACGGCCGCCGTCCGGGCGCGCATGTAGTTGGGGTTGCCGCTCACCGCGCAATCGAGGAAGGGCGCGCCGATCTCCGCAAGCGCGGCCCGGGCGGCCTCGCGCGCCGGCATCGAGAACGAGCCGAGCTCGAACACCGCCTTGCCGGCCGCGCCGCCCGCGAGCAGCCCGCCGGGGCCGTCGACCACCGCCTCCAGGGCCTCGCCGTCGGGCAGGCAGGTGAGCACCAGCTCGGCCTCTTCGGCGGCCGCAGCGGGGCTTGCCGCCGCCACGCCGCCGGCCGCGACGAACGCATCCATGGAAGAGCGGCGATAGCCGGTTACCCGGTGCCCCCGGGCAATCAGATTTCGCGCGACCGCAAACCCGAGACTGCCGATCCCGATCAGCCCGACCGATGCCATCCCCAAATCTCCCAGCCGTGCGGTGCGGGCGATTGTAGCGCGCGCCCGCGGTTGACTCACACCGGCCCGGTCGGCCAACTCCCGCGTGTCGCGCCGCGACAGGGGGGAGAGATGGACGAGGTCCCGACTTTCGTGACCCATCTGGAGTGCAGCCTGACGGGCGAGCGCTACGAGGCGGACCGCATCCACAACCTGTCGCGGGCCGGAAAGCCGCTGCTCGTCCGCTACGACCTCGAGGCGCTCGGCCGCGCGGTCGACAAGGAGACGCTCGCCCGCCGCGCGCCGGAATTCTGGCGCTACCGGGAATTCCTGCCGATCCGCCGGTCGGAGAACGTCGTCCGCCTGGGCGAGGTCATGACGCCGCTGGTCGATCTGCCCCGGACCGCGAGCCGGTTGTCGGCGCGCGAGATCCTGGTCAAGGACGAGGGCCGGCTGCCCACCGGCTCGTTCAAGGCGCGCGGGCTGGCGCTCGCGGTCTCGATGGCCAAGGAGCTCGGCATCACCCGGATGGCGATGCCCACCAACGGCAATGCTGGGGCGGCGCTTTCCGCCTATTGCAGCCGCGCGGGCATAGAGACCTTCGTCTTCTGCCCCGACGACACGCCGCCGATCAACGTGAGCGAGATCGCGCTCCAGGGCGCCGCAACCTGGCTCGCCAACGGGCTGATCGACGATTGCGGCCGGGTGGTCGGGGGCGGGGTCGAGGAGATGGGCTGGTTCGACACCTCGACGCTCAAGGAGCCGTACCGCATCGAGGGCAAGAAGACGATGGGGCTGGAACTCGCCGAGCAACTCGGCTGGGAACTGCCAGATGTGATCTTCTATCCGACCGGCGGCGGGACCGGCCTGATCGGCATGTGGAAGGCCTTCGACGAACTCGCCGCGATCGGCTGGATCGGCGACAGGAGGCCCCGCATGGTGGCCGTCCAGGCTACCGGCTGCGCGCCCATCGTGCGCGCCTTCGAGGCGGGCGAGGAATTCGCCGAACGCTGGGAGAGCGCAACGACCTATGCGGCCGGCATCCGGGTGCCGGCGGCGGTGGGCGACTTTCTCATCCTGCGCGCGGTCCGCGAGTCGGGCGGCTTCGCCATCGCCATTGATGACGGGGCGATCGCCGACGCGCTGGCCGAGATGGCACGGGTCGAGGGCCTATTGCTGTGTCCCGAAGGTGCGGCCACCTATGCCGCCTACAAGCAGGCGCTGGCCGACGGACGGGTCGCGCCGGACGAGCGCGCGGTGCTGTTCAACTGCGCCACCGGCCTCAAATACCCGCTACCCGAGGCGGGCCGGCGCCTCGATCTCGGCCAGACGGTCGACTACGCTGCGCTGGCCGCGCTCTGAGCCGGCGGCGTTGCGCCGTGCTGCCCGCCGTGATCACATCAAGGGTGAAGAATTCGGAGGAGAAGCGTTCATGAAGCTGGTGCGTTATGCGCGCGTTGGCGCGTCGCCCGACGCCGGGCGAGCCGGGATCCTGGTGGAGGGCGATCTGGTCGGCGATCTGCGGGCGGCGTATGCCGCCTACCTGATCGAACGACAGGGCGACCCCCAGGGCCGCGAGATCGCGGTGCTTAGATTCCCGGCCAACTGGGCCCAACATCTTGCGATCGGAGCGGTGGGACGCGACGCGCTGGCGGCCGCTTCCGACTGGCTGTCCGGGGCGGAGCGGGACGCAAGCGGCCCCGACGGCGAACCGCTCTTCGTGCCGCTCTCCGAAGTCAGGCTCGATGCGCCGGCGGTGCCCAAGAAGATCATCGCGGTCGGGCGCAACTACCTCGCCCATCTCAACGAGGCCGGCACCAGCCTGCCGATGTCGATCCCGTCGTCCTGGATCAAGGCGACCTCTTCGCTCATCGGGCCGTTCGACGACGTGGTCAAGCCGACCGTGGTCGGGGAGCTCGACTACGAGACCGAGCTCACGCTGGTGATCGGCGAGCGCTGCCGCGACGTTCCGGAGGACCGCGCCTACGACGTGATCGCGGGCTACACGGTTCTCAACGACATATCCGCCCGCGACGTGGTCCGGCGCGAACGGGCCGAGGGCAACCAGATGCTGGGCAAGATGTTCGACGGCTTCGCGCCGTCCGGGCCGTGGATCGTCACCCGTGACGAGATCGCCGATCCGATGGACCTTGCGATCCGCACCCGGATCAACGGCGAGACCCGCCAGGACAGCCGGACCGCGCGTATGATCTGGTCGATCCCGAAACTGGTCGCGTTCCTGTCGCAGATGACGCTGGAGCCGGGCGATCTGATCACCACCGGTACGCCCGAGGGCGTCGCCATGGGACACAAGGGGGAGAGCTCCTGGTTCCTCCAGGACGGCGACGTGATCGAATCCGAGGTCGAGGGCGTCGGCGTCATGCGCAACCGCGTCGTTCAGGAGCCCGCGAAGAAAGGTGGCTGGCAATGGTAGCCGATCCGCGATTCATCCCCCGCGAAGGCCGTACGGCAAACCCGCATAGCGCGTTCACCCTGGCCGAGCGCGACCGGCGCTGGAGCGCCACCCGCCAGGCGATGGAAGCGCGCGGCATCGATTGCCTGTTCATCGTCGGCAAGGGCTTCAACGAGGTCGGCAATTGCCGCTGGCTCGACAACAACGACCATATCGAGCGCCACCTGATCTTTCCGCTCAAGGGCAACCCGGTCCTGCTCTGGCTGCTCGACAACTGGGGCAAGTGGTATCTGGAAAACGGCTGGGAGGGGGTCGAGTTCCGCGCGACCCACGGCAACACGACGCCAGTCGCCGCCGAGACCATCGCCGAGCTCGGCTATGGCGGCGGCACGATCGGCATCGTCGGCCTGGTCGGCGGCGGCCTCAACCCGGAAGGCTCGATCCCGTATATGAGCTACCGGGCGCTGCAGGCGTTCCTTCCCGATGCGACGTTCAAGGACGCCTCGGACCTGATGATGCGGCTCCGCATGATCAAGAGTGCCGAGGAGATCGCCTTCATCGAGAAGGCGTCCGAGATCGCCAATGTCGAGATCGATGCGGTCATGGCGCATGCGAGGCCCGGCATCCGGGAGTCGGATCTGATCGCGGAGGTCATGTACGCCTCGCTCAAGGCCGGCAACGAGGTCGGGCGCGACCACTTCACCATCCTGTGCTCGGGCAACGAGGGCTATCCGGTCAACCGGCGGATGACCGAGCGGATCATGCGCACCGGCGATGTTGTTCATGTCGGCCACTACACGCGTTTCGGAGGGTACTGGAGCCATCCGCATATCGCGGTTTCGCTGGGCCCGCTGGAAGACGAGTACAAGCCGATGCGCGAGGCGGTGCGCGAGGCGACCGACCGCGCGATGGCGCTGCTCAAGCCCGGTACGCCGTGGTCGGAGCTCGACGCCGAGGTGGACAAGCCGATCGTTTCCAGGGGCTATTACCACGAGATCCCGCAGATCCACTGCGTCGGCATCGACGGGATCGAGGGGCCGGCGACCGCGCTGGTGCGTGGCGACGTGCCGCAGGATGCACCGTGGCGCAGGCCGATGACCAACCGTTCGGTGTCCGACCTGGAAGAGTTCGCCGCGTTGACGGTCGACCGCAAGCCGCCCGCCGATCTGGCGGTGCAGCCCGGGATGGCGGTCGCGGTCGAGGTCAAGGCTGCCAAGGACGACCGGATCTACGTCGAATTCGGCCCGCAGGTCGTCGTCGAGGAGGACGGGCCGCGAGTCTTGACCCCCGACGCGATGGATCTGATCGAGCTCTAGGCCGGCGGCCATGGGCATTGCCATCGACTCGGTCGTCCATCGATACCGCCCGGCGCGCGGCCGCCCGGTCCTGGCTCTCGACCGCATCTCGCTCGACATCGGGGACCGGGAGTTCCTGGCGCTCCTCGGCCCGAGCGGCTGCGGCAAGAGCACGCTGCTCTACCTGCTGGGCGGCTTCCTGCCGCTGCAGGACGGGGGTCTCTCCGTCAACGGCAAGGATGTCGCCGGTCCGGGGGCGGACCGGGGCATCGTCTTCCAGCACTTCGCGCTGTTCCCCTGGAAGACGGTCCGCGACAATGTCCTCTACGGGCTCGAGAAGCAGCGCCTGGCCAAGGACGAACGCCTGCGCATCGCTCAGGAATATATCGACCTGGTGCATCTCACCGGCTTCGAGGATGCCTTTCCCTCACAGCTCTCGGGCGGCATGAAGCAGCGGGTCGCGATCGCCCGCACGCTGGCGATCGACCCCGATGTCCTGCTGATGGACGAGCCGTTCGGCGCGCTCGACGCGCAGACCCGGCACATCATGCAGGAGGAGCTGCTGTCGATCTGGCGGCGCTCGCCCAAGACCGTCGTCTTCGTCACCCACGACGTGCGCGAGGCGGTGCTGCTCGCCGACCGGGTCGCGGTAATGACCGCGCGCCCCGGGCGGATCAAGCAGATCGTCGATACCCGCTTCGATCGATCCAACCTGGACGTTTTGTCGAAGGACGCCGGGTTCCTCGACCGCGTCGACGGTATCTGGCAGCTCGTCCGCGAGGAGGCGCTGGCGGCGGAAGCCGACGCCTCCCGTTCGATCGGGTGAGTCAGAGAATCCCGTCGCGGACCATGCGGCGGACTTCCTCGCGGTCCAGCAGGATCGACTCCGGCATACCCGACTCGTAAAGCTCGACCATCTTGTCGGGGTCGAAATTCCCCTCCCTCATGGGCCCGAACTCCTCGGTGAACTGGTAGTAACGCTTGTAGGTCTGGGTATCGAGGGTCGAGTAGTTGTCGAGCATGGTCTCGACCTCGTTGCCGTCGGGGTCCTTGTAATAGAACGAGGTCGAGTTGCCGTGGTTCACGGTCCAGTGGGGCGCCGGGTAGCCCCACCCCTTCATCCTCTTGTAGACGTAGATCAACTCGCCCAGGCTCGCATAGCAGAACGCGAGATGGGAGACGCCGACCTTGTTCTCGGGCCTGGCGCCCCAGCCCGGCTTCTTGATGATGACGACCCGGTGGTCGTGATCGTCATAGGTGAGGAAGGTCAGCGGCGGGCCCTGCTCCTCGTTGACGGCGACGATCTCGGCGTTGAACAGCCGCTGGTAGAACGTGACCATCGCGTCGTAGTTCTCATCGGAAAAGATATGCAGGTGGTGCATCCGGTTCGGCGACGGCATCGAGGTGACGGTGCCGGGCGGATCCATCCGCATCGGGTTGACGCTCTTGGGGACGTAGCGCTCGCGCAGGGTTGTCGCCATCGGAACCTCCAAAGCCGATCAGTGGGCCGATGATCGCCGAAGGGCCCCCGGTTGTCGAGCGCGCCCAGGAGCCTACTCCAGCGCTGGTACATAATCCCGCCGCCGTAAACAGTGAAAAATGCGGAATAATCTACTAACCCGTTGTGATTCAATCACAAAATATCGAACTGTGATCTTGCCTCCACAATCAGTCATCAAGGCGAATGCGGATTTTTTCAATTTTCTACGCACCTTGGACTTAGATCGGCGTCGCCTGTCGACATTTCGACCGAGTACGCCCGCGACCATGTGGCCATTATTCTGCGCCGTGTTCCCTCACCTCGCGCCACGCTCCCCCGGATGGACGACTATAGTGCTACGGCCCGCGACGTAGCCGCGCCTCATTTCCCATGCCGGCGCACTTCGCGCGGAACCGAGTGGCGGCAGAGGGCCCGCATGCTCGCGCTCCATGCGGGCTTCGCACGCATGGCCCGTCGAGAGCGAGCGCCTCGAGCCGGTCACGGCCCGCTTCGCGCAGATACCAGACGAGCACGACGGGTGGAACACGTTCCCGGTGTGCTTCGAGTTCAGCCGCGAGCCGGCGGAATACAGCCGCGCGGCGGTGCACCACAACCCGTTCGACGTGACGCTCCGAGGCATCGAGAAAGTGCGCCGGCTCGTGCAGGGCAGCAACGTCGGCTGGGAGACCCGGGTGGACCCGGCGGGCTGCGGCGTCGCGACGTGCGCTGCCCGGGGCGTCCCGAACGCCGCGAAGGGCCGGCCTCGCGCGCCATCGCCCGGAAGATGCGCGGCACCCGGCCGGTCGGCAGTGCGCCGCCGACACGCCCTCCCTTGGCAACCGAGCGGAACGGGGCGCCGTCCTCGGTGCCGCTCCGCGCAAGACATGCCGCTACCGGCTTCACGCTGTCGGGCCCAGCCAGACGATCTCGCCTGCGCAACCCGTTCGCCAGGCTCGGGGCGCGCAGCCGGGCCGGGACGCTGCGCCGAGCACGGGAGATGGGCCGATCCCCTGCGACTCGTGAGCGACTGCGACTCGGAGTGGTTGCCGGCGGAGTATCGCCGTGACCCGCGTTAGCGCCGTGCGCCGTGCGCCGGGCATCTGGAGCGCTTCACCGGCATCCTCCAGGCCGACATCTACACCGGCTACAACGCCCTCTATGCGGCCGGGAGATCGCCCGGGCCCGTCATCGAAGCTGCGTGTTGGGCGCATTCCCGGCGCAATTTCTTCGAGCTCGCCGACATCGCGGCCAGGAAGCGGCGCGGCAAGGACCCGCCGCCGGTCTCGCCGCTGGCGCTGGAGGCGGTGAAGCGGATCGACGTGCTGTTCGACATCAAGAGCGGGATCGTCGGCAAGTCCGCCGAGGAACGCCTCGCCGTGCGCAAGGAACTCAGTGCGCCGGTGCTGGTGGATCTCAAGGAGTGGATGTAGGCCGAGCGTACCCCTGCGGTCTTCGGCGGATGCATACGCTCGTCGTGCTCCTGGCGCAACACCTCGTCCATCGTCGCGGTCTTCATCCCCGCCTTCTGCAACAAGGCGCTGGGGAATCAACGGAGTGGGATAAATTCGCGCCCCCGCATCCTCCGAGGCCGCCCCTCCTGAGATCGGTGCTTGAATGTTGTTATTACTGAATCCGATTCCCGTTCATTCCTGTAACAACGCTCAGTCCGCTCTCCGGTCAAATCGGTGCCCTAGAACCGTCCGATCCCAAGGACCCTCTCCGGATCACCAACCAAGATCGACTCCAGCGAGGCCGGCAGAAAGAGTCTGCTTCACCCGGCCGCCTTGGCAATTCGCACGAGATGATTCTGAAGTACCGGCATACCGCAATATGGATCGATATCGGCGTCGCTGGTGAGCGCGTTGGCGTTGGCTTCCGATGCCCGCCTGGATTGTGACAGCTCTTCCGAAAGTTCGCCGCCCCATCCGTGGGCCAACACGATCGAACCGTTGGGCACGCGCTTGCTTACCAAAAGTGTTGCCTCCGTGCTGCCGCCTGGCCCCTGGAGACGCACTCGGTCTCCAGGGCGCATATCAAGGACTCGTGCATCGCCGGGCGAGACTATGGCGGGATTCCCCCGCGCGGAGGCTTCCGGGATGTTGTGAAGAAACGAATTGACAGCATGGGAGAGTCGACGGCCCGCTAGGGCAAGGACGCCCCGGTCCCCGGGGGTTGTCGCGCATGCTGATCGCAAAGCGTCACGTATCCCCGCGGTCCAGGGGCGATGGAACTCCATTTGGCCCGAGGGGGTCGGAAAACCTTCGTCCAAGTATCTGCCACATCGCTTTTCGGTCACGGCGCCGCCCGTCCAGCCCGGCTCAGCCTCGCCCCAATTTGCCAGTGCATCGCGGAACCCCTCAGGCTCTTCATCGAAATCCGCTCCATTGAAAGCTGAGACGAGACGGTCCGCGATCCACAGCTCCTCGCGCTGGTCGCCGCGGAGCGGCAGGGCGGCTTCGGTCCAGATTCGATAACGTTCAGGTGTGAGCCCGGCGCTTAGCATGTTGAAATCGGCCCGCTGGTAGTGGCTGCTACCGGGGAAAACGGTGTGCGCGAAGCGCGTGGTATGGGTCGGATAGATGTCGACGACCACGAGGAGATCGAGAGCCGACAAGGCCTCCGCGACGCGCCCGGAATTGGGCAGAGTCAGGGCCGGGTTGCCGCCAACGACGATAAGCGCCTTGACCCTAGGGAGTTCGGCTGGCATCCGACGGACATCCGTGCCGAGGATCGCCTCCGCCAACAGCGCGCTGGGCCATTCCCGTCCGTAGCGCACGCCGTCGGGTCTTCCGGGGATCGCTTTTCCCCGAACCGGCGAGTAGTCGGGGATGAACAGCCCATCTTCCACATCGAGACGGCCCAGCGATGCGTTGACCGCCAAGGCAAGACCGGCGGCGACGGTGGCGTTGGGCGCCATGCTCAGGCCCGAGCGGTCGAGTACCACGGCCGGGCGAGTGACCACCTGCTCGAACACCCTCCGGACATCCTTGGCTTCGAGCCCGCAGACCGATGCGATTTCGGTCAGGCTCCATTCACCGCACGCCGCCACGACATCCTCCAGGCCGAGGCAGTGTCTGCTCACATAGTCACGCGCGACATGTCCTTCGTTCCATACGAAGGACAGAAGTCCCGCGAGAAAGACCGCGTCGGTTCCCGGGCGTATGGCCAGATGGTCGTCGGCCAGATCGGCGACTTGATGACGTACGGGATCGACGACGCCGAGCCACCCGCCACGCGCGCGCAGGTCGCGGGCCACCCTAGCGCCGCCGGGCGTGCTTCCGCCGGGGCTCCACTGGCTGACCGTTGCGTTGGAGCCCATCAGGAGTATCCCGGAAACCCTGTCGTAAAAGGGAACCGGGACCGCATACATCAGGTTCAGGGCCTCGGCGGCCACGTGGTAGCGGGCGATGCAGTCGACCGTCAGAGCCGTGAACAGCATGTCGGTGCGGAGCCCATTCATGAGGTTTCGCACCGCCAGACTCAAGTGCCCCGAATAGGCCGCCGAGTTGCCCGAGAAGATCGCGATGGACCGGGAACCGTGCGCCGCGGCGATCTCCTGCAATTTCGTGCCGATGGTGTCGATGGCCTCCTTCCAGGACACCGGAGAGAGCCGTCCGTCACGCCGAAGCAGGGGCGCATCCAGCCGGTCGGGATCCGTCTCGACCTCCCCCGCCCACCTTCCCTTCACGCAGAAATAGCCCTCCGAATAGGGGTTGTGCTGATCGGGTCTGACGGTGACGTTTGTGCCGTCGGTCTTGACGATCGACCCGCAGCCCAGTTCGCAGATCCGGCAGAACGATCTGGTCACGGATTCCTCGATGCCCCCTACTCCGGCGAGCGGTCCCGCACCTACTTGCGAAGTTCCTGCAGCTCGATCAGGATCCGCGCCGTTGACTGGGGGTGGGTGAAGTTGACTAGGCACTCCCGATAGGTGTCGAACCCGGTGGAATAGTCCGTGAGTCGGACCGGTTCGTCGCACACGAACTCCGCGCCGCACTCGCGAAAATGCGTCATCGCCGCGTCAATGTCGTCGACCTCGAAGGTGATGGAAAAAAGGCCCTCGCCACGCGCACCGAGGAAGCGATCGATAGGGCTGCCCGGTGCGGTGCTCTCCATGACGGCGAGCGATGCCGGCCCGCATCTCAGACTTGCGAACCGCGATTGGACGGGCGGTTCGGGGCACTCCACCGCCTCCGAGACTTCACAGTTCAGAAGCCGTGCCAGCAACGCCGCCGTTCCATCGCAGTCCGACGCCACCATGCTGACTTCCCGCAGTTTCATCGTCCGATCCCCCACCAGGTTGGCAATGTAGGTCCCGTTCGGTCAGCCCACATAGGACGCGGCAACAGCCGCATTGTCGCGGATCTCGCCGGGATCGCCGGACGCGATCACCCGGCCGAGGTCGAGGGCGTATATCCTGTCCGCCAGATCGAGCACCATGTCCAGATCGTGCTCGATCCACAGGATCGGTATCTTTCGATCATCGCGCAGCCGAAGGAGGAACCGCGCGAGGTCCTCCTTCTCGTCGCGGGTCAATCCACTGCCGGGCTCGTCGAGCAACAGGAGCTTGGGTTCGGAGGCCATCGCCCGGGCGAAACCGACGATCTTCTGCACCCCGTAGGGAAGCGTCTTCGCGAGGACATCGCGGTAAGGCCACAGCTCGAAGAAATCGACGATCGATTCCACTGCCTCCCGGTGGCGCATTTCCTGACGGCGCGCCGGGCCGTAGAACACCATCGAGGAGACGGGATCCCCGGAGAACAGGAAGTCCCGGGCAACGAGCAGATTCTCGGTAACCGTGAGCCGGGGAAACAGCTCGAGATGCTGGAAGCTCCGGCCCACGCCCGCCTTGGCGACGGCGTGCGGTGGCAAGCCCACCAGGTCTTCCCCATCGAGCAGGACCTCGCCGGACTGCGGCCGATAGATCCCGCTGACCGTGTTCAGGAGAGCCGTCTTCCCCGCTCCGTTGGGCCCGATCAAGGCGGTGATGCCATGCGACGGTACACCGCAATCCACGCCTCGCAGCGCCTCGATCTCGCCGAAATTGAGGCGGACGTCCCGGATCTCCAGCCGCGCTTCCACCTTCATCCCCACCAGCGCCGCGTCCGCCGGTACTGCTTCACGTCGCGGTAGCTCTGGCGCTCGTCGCCGCTCACGCCAAGATAGAATTCCTGCACGTCGCCGTGAGACATCAGAGTTTCGGCCGTCCCGTCGTAGACGATCAGGCCGTTCTCCATGATGTAGCCGCGATCGGCGATCTCCAGCGCGGCCCGAACGTTCTGGTCGACGATCAGAAGGCTCAGCCCGAGTTCGCGATTTAGGGCCTTGAGGCTGGACAGCACCAGACTCGCCGTCGCCGGCGAAAGGCCGAGCGAGACTTCGTCGACCATCATCAGGCGCGGCTGGCTCAGCAATGCCGCCGCGATGGCGGTCAACTGACGTTCTCCACCAGAGACGAGGATGGCGCGACGGTCCCGCTTCTCGGCGAGCAGCGGAAACAGATCGTAGACATTGGAGAGCGTGATCTTGGGTGTTGCGCCTTCAATGGACCGTCGCCCGCGCCAGCCGATCTCGATATTCTCGTGAATGCTGAGGGTCGTGAAGACCTTGTGGTGCTCGGGCACCAGGGCGATTCCCATTCGGGCCGTCTGATCGGGCCTAAGGCCGCGGATGGACCGTCCGGCGAAGCGGATCGCCCCGTCGGTGATTTCCGCCTTCTCGGCCGGCAGGAACCCTGAGATCGCCCGCAAGGTGCTGGTCTTGCCGGCGCCGTTCAGGCCGACCAGCGCGACGACGGTTCCCTCGGCCACGGCGAGGGAGACGCCCTGCATGGCACGTACCACCTCGCCGTAGACGACTTCGAGCTGCTCGGTGACCAGAAGGGGTTCGGTCATCTCTGCCTCAGCTGGTCGAGCGGTCGGTACTTGAACGGCCAGAGCGTGAAATAGTCGCGGACCCGGCGCCAGATCTCGGCCAGCCCGAGGGGCTCGAAGAGCATGAAGCCCACGATCAGCAACCCGTAGAGCACCGAGTGCATGCCGCTGATGGAGCCGGCCGAGATCTTGATGCCGCCGATCTTGAGCAGGAAATCCAGCCCGTAGGGCATCAGGGTGATCAGGAAGGCACCGAGAATCGAGCCCAGCACGCTGCCCAGCCCGCCAACGATGATCATCGCCAAGTAGGCGATGGCGAGATGGAGGTCGTAGAACCCCTCGGTCACGACGCCTTCGTAGTAGGCGCCGAGGCAACCGGCGAACGATACCAGCATCGAGGTGATCACGAACACCGAGACCTTGGCCCGGTAAATCGAGATCCCAAGGGCCGCGGAGGCCACCTCGTGGTCTGCCACGGCGACCCATCGCCGTCCCAGATGGCTCCGCTGCAGGTTCAACGCGCCGATCACGACCAGGGCGGCGATCACGAGGAGGAAATAGTACCAGGGCGCGGCGTCATAGAGCTCGAAGAAACCGAAATGCGGAGGGTCGATCAATATGCCTTCCGAACGGATGACGCGGGCCAGGTAGACCGCGAACGCGGCAGTAACACCAAAATGGAGGGCCAGAGTCGTGATGGCGACATAAAGCGCCTTCAACCTCAGGGACGGGATGGCGACGATGAGCCCGAAGAGCCCGCCGAGCAGCATGGCGACGATGAGACTGAGCCAAAACGGAGCGGCGAAATGGTGGGCCATCGCGCCCGCGGAAAATCCGCCGATGGCGAGAAACGCCGCCTGACCGAGCGAGACCAGCCGCGCATTCCCGGTCAACAAGTTGAGACCGACCGCCCCCATGACGGCGATCAGCGACAGATTGGTGATATGCAACCAGTGCTGGGTCACTAGGAGAGGCCAGGCGAGCGCCGCGACCGCGCCCATGCCGAGCCACGCCCATTCGCGGCCGCGGAACAGTTCGAACCGGTGGGTGATGCGCGTCGGCAGGGTGGGCGGCCGACCGGCCGGGTCTGGTCGACCCGCGCTCACACGCGTTCCAGTTCTTCGACGGTCCCGAACAGGCCCCAGGGGCGGAAGGTCAGGACGACCAGCATCAGGACGACCAGCGCGATCTCCGCCCAATGGGACTCGACGAGCTGGATGGTGACGAACTCCACGACCGCCACCGTCAGGGCGCCGACGATGGCGCCGCGAAAACTGTCCATTCCGCCGATGAAGGCGGCGATCAGGGCGTTGACGCCGATCAGCGTCGCCGCGGTCGAAATCAGTGCGCGCTGTCCGTGCAGGTAGCCGGCCATCGCGCCGACCACCAGCGCCAGCACCCAGGCAATGCCGACGATACGGTCGACATCGATGCCGCGCTGGGCGGCGAGGGTCACGTCGTCGCTGACGGCGCGCATCAGAAGGCCGGTACTGGAATAGAAGTTGAAGAGGATGATCAGCAGCACGCAGCCCCAGGATCCGCCAAGCACGAACAGGTGCTCGGAACCTATCTCGATCCCCGAGAGAACGACGGTGTCCCCGAAGGGCGAGTCGAGCATCGTCGTATCGCCGCCGAAGAAAATCACCATCAGGCCACGGATCAGGATCGCGACGCCGACCGTCGTCATGATGCCGACGACCGGGGATTCGCCCAGGATGGGCCGCATCGTCGAAATGTAGATGACGGCACCGGCGACGGCGCCCGTGGCCAGGGTTGCGGGGATGGCAAGAAACCAGGGGAAACCCGACCCGGTCGTTACCGCGGCGACATAGGCGCATATGATCGCAAGCTCGCCCTGCGCCAGGTTGAGTACCCGGCTCGTGCGATAGATCATCACCAGCCCGAGCGCCAGCAACGCGTAAACGCCGGCTATCTCCAGCACGGTTATCACCTGCAGCATCGCGGCATCTTCGTCCGTGTCGGCCCGTCCGGTCAGGGAGTGCGGCGGTGGCCGCCGGCTAGAGCAGGCTCAAGCCGGCGGCCCGCGCCGGTCCGGGCGGTTGGCGCCTCCGCAGCCTTTTCAGTTCTTGATCTTGTATTGCAGGGTACTCGGGGCGGAGACCCAGTCGGTGACCGGCTTGAACCTCTTCGACGCGCCGTCGAACTTGTAAACCTTCCACCAGGACGTGCCCTGATGGTCGTTACCCTTGAAGGTGATCGGCCCGCCGGTGAGCTGCCCCATATCGACCGAAATGTCGTCCAGCGCGTTGTTCAGGGCGTCGCCGGGGCACGGCCAGCCGCACTTCTTCAACGCCGCCTCGGCGAGCCTCGCACTAACCCAGCCGATGACGTGGTTGACCGCAATGGCATCGGGATCCATGCCGAATTTCTTGGCCGTCGCCTTGATTTCGGCGAGTTCGGGCGTTTCTTCATGGGCCAGCGTGTAGCGGGAGAACGTGTACACGCCCTCCGAGACGCCGGCTTTCTCGACACCCTGAATGAGCCCGGCCTCGTTGATGCTCACATTGTTGAACATCATGGGGCCCTTGTAGCCGCCTGCACGGGTATGGATCATCACGCCCTCTGTCAGCCGCGGCGGCAGATGGGTGACGACGAGCTGCGGCTTGGTTCCGGCGATCTTCTGGCCCAACGGTCCGAACTCGACCTTGCGCGGCGAGAAGAACACCTTCTCCACGGTGAACCCCCGATCCTTGAAGGACGCCTCCGTGTGGGCGCAGGCGGCGAACCCGCCGGCGGATTCGATGGTGACGCAGGTCATGCGTCCCTTGCCGGGGAAGAGCTGCGCGGCAAGCTTGCCGGCGACCTCGCCCGCGACATTGAACGGGTTGCCGGTCGAATACGCGTAGTCATGCGCCGGGGGCAGGGTCATGCCGATGGCGCTGACCGACGATACCGCTGGAACCTTGTGACGTTTGGCGAGCTTGTAGATTCCGGGAAGTGTGCTCGACATGCTCATGGCCCAAAGGCTGTTCACCTCTTCGCTGCTGATCAGCTCGCGGGCATGGGCGGCGGCGCGCTGGGCGTTCAACTGGTCGTCCCTGGTGACGATCTCCACCTTGCGCCCATCGATGCCTCCGGCTTCGTTGACGCGCTTGAAGTAGAGTTCGAAGCCCTGCAGGACCGGCTTGAAAGTGTCCACGAACGGCCCGGACAGATCGGTGATGTAGCCCAGCTTGTAGGTGTCCGCGGCGGCGGGCGCGGCGAAGCCGGTTGCCAAACCCATCGCGCACAGAATTGCGGCGACGGCGGATCTGGACATGCGGGTCATGATGTTTCCTCCTGTTGGTTGAGGGCCTTACCCTTCAGAAATCGGGGCCGGCGTTGTTTTCACTCCTTCGCTCGGGGACTCTCTAGTCCTGTGGCCTGATGCCCTGTGCGGTCAGGCTTCCGCATACATCTCCTCGACAAGGTGCTGGAACATGTCGAACGCCAGCGCGCGCTTGACCTTGCGCGTGGGGGTCGTGTCGCCTTCCTCGGGATCCAGCTCCTTCGGCAGAATTCGAAAGAACTTGATCTGCTCGGGTCGCGCCAGCAGCTCGTTGGCACGGCTGATTTCTTCGCCGACATGGCCGATCACCTTGTCGTTCTCGACCAGGCTCTTGAAGCCCGTATAGGCAATGTCGTTCGTTCGCGCCCAGTGGGACAATGTGTCGAAGTCGATCTCGATCAGGGCGGTGACGTATTTGCGGTTGTCCCCGAAGACGATCGCCTCGCTGACATAGGGTGACGTCTTGAGAGCGTTCTCGACCAGGGCGGGGGCGATGTTCTTGCCGCCGCTGGTGATGAGGATGTCCTTCTTGCGATCGACGATCGAATGGCGGCCGTTCTCGTCAAAGGCCCCGATATCCCCCGTCGACACCGCTCCGTTCCCATCCCGGACGAGGGCGGTTTCCTCGGGCTCCTCCCAGTAGCAGGAGAAACTTCCGGGACCGGCAACGATGATCTCGTCGTCCGCGCCGGCAACCACATCGTTGGGATAGATCGTCTGCAACGGATCATCGGGACGCGGCCACGGCGCGTCCTGCAACGAGGTTACCCCCGCTTCCGTGGTGCCGTAGAAATTTCTCAAGGGCACTCCCCAGGCCTGCCAGCGTTGCTGCACGCCTTCGGGCAGAGGAGCGCCTCCGCTGGAACCGCCGACGAGATGGGCCATTCCTGTCTTGTAGAGCGCCGGCCATATCATCAGGGCGTGCAGCAGCCGATACCGAATTTCGAGGAACAACCCGGCACGGCCTCGACGGTTGTTCCATAGCTGCCCGGCCCGTTCGGACCCGGTCCGTTCCGCCAGCTTGAAGAGCCTGCGCCGCAGACCGCCCGACATCTCGACCGCGGTCGAAATCTGGGAGCCGAATTTCTGCCAGATGCGGGGCACGCCCAGCAGCGAGGTCGGACGGACCTCGCGCAGTAGGGCGCCCAGGGTTTGTCCCCGCTCGGGGATGTGCTGGATGACGTCGGCGAAGAGCGGGATGAAGAGACTTAAGCCCTGCCCCATCCCGTGCGCCAGGGGAAGATGCGTGACGACCCGGTGCGGGCGCTCCGCCAGTTCAGGCATCGCGCAAAAGAGACAATAGCCGAGACCCACGAGCATTCCCCCATGGGTGTACAGCGCGCCCCTGGCGTCGCCACTGGTGCCGGATGTGAAAATCAGCCCGACCGACGACCCGGGTTCGAGGGCGGCGATGCGCGCCTCGCATTCCCGAACCGCTTCGTCGTCGGCGGCTTGCCGTTCTTCCAGCTCGGAAAACGGCAATATCCGCGGGTCCGCGTAAAGGAACCGGGTTCGGCAATCGATCAGGACGATGTGCTCGACAAGCGCCATGCCTGCCGCCGCCTCCGCCCCCAGCACCTTGTCCAGATGTTCCTGGTCGCCGGCGACGACGATCCCGGCGCCGCCCTTGCGGAGCTGCAAGGCCACCTCGTTCGGCGAGGACGTGGGGTAAATGCCGTACGGCACGGCGGCGGCGAAAATGCCTGCCATGTGGGCGAGCAGGTATTCGACGGTGGGATCGCCCATGATCGCCACCCTGTCGCCCCGGGCGAGCCCCAGCGATACCAGGCCCGCCGCGACCGCCTTCACGCGCGCCTGATACCGGGCCCAGCTAAGCTCGCGGTAGAGGCCTTCCTCCTTGTAGCGAAGCGCGACGGCGTCGCCGGACTCCGCGACCCGCTCGGCAAAAATTTCCGGAACGGTCGATCGGCTCAGGCGATCACACGCCTCCTTGGCCCGTTCCGCCGAGGCGCCGGTGATGTTCATGATCCCGTGCCTGAGCGGCCGATTACCCCATCGTCACCAATCGACGTGCGAGGGCAGGACCAGGCCGGTCGCGCGCATATCGTCCGAGGTCGGCACCGTCAGCCCGAGCTGGTCGGCATAGGGCAAGACGGCGTCGAGCCAGAGAGGGAGCTGCTCCTCAGTATCCTCGGCCTTGAGGCCGTAGTGATGAAACCTCTGCTGCTTCTCGCTGCGCGGCACCCCGAGAAGCCTTATGGCCTTGGGGAACCACTCGTCGACCCTTTCCTGGACCTTTTTCCGCGCCTCGTCCCCGTTCTCCTCGATGTGCCGAATCAAGTGCGTCGGACCGCCCTCCGCATGGCGTTCCTCCTCGGCGATGATCGCCCGGTTCACATTCGCATAGGGCGCGTAGCTGGTATCGCGCATCGACCAAAGGAACAATCGACCGCTTTCCTCCGCCAGCCAGTTGAAGACGAGAACGTCTTCCCAACTCTGGGGAAACTCCGGATCGCCGTGGAAATCCTGGGCGTAGGGTCTGTCATGGTGGGCGAACAGGCTGTAATCTAGGCCGATCCCCGGAAGGATCCGGGCAACCGCGCGGCAGTGCCCGACCTCCTCCTCGGCCAAGTGTACGCAGTAACGGACCTTCTCCGGACCCTCGCGGTAGAACAGGGGCGCTGCCTTGGCGAAAATGCACGCCGCCGACAGCTCTTCCAAGAGCTGACGTCCGACCACCCAGCGCACCAGATCCTGGTATTCCTCCGGGGTTTCCTTGAAGGTTTCCTCGGTAATTTCGCTCGGCCCGTAGATCGGCGCGCCGGCCTCCAACTCGGTCGGTGCCATGCAAACCTCCCTTGGCAAGCAGAAAGCGGCGATACAATCGTGCTCATTGATTCCGCATTCATAGTATAGTGCTTCCGTCTCTCCGATGAACAGGTATTGGGAGTTCGAATCCCGGCGGAGCAGGTGAATCCCCAGGCACAGGGAGGTCGCACATCGAGATCACCGGGCATGCTGCCATCGTGACCGGCGCTGCATCGGGCCTTGGCAGGGCCACGGCGCTGAGCCTGGCGTCCTTGGGGGCGAAGGTCGGCTGCCTTGACATGGAGGCCGACGGCGCGCTCTCCACCGCAAACCAGACAGGGGGTATAGCGCTTCCCTGCGATGTCACGGACCCACGCGGCGTGGAGGATGCCGTGGCAACCGCCCGCGCCGCTCATGGCCCGGCCCGCATTCTGGTCAGCTGCGCCGGTATAGACACGCCCGGGCGGATCGTGGGGCGAGACCGTCTGGCTGCCCCGCTCGAAGACTTCGTTCGCGTGGTCTCGGTGAACCTGATCGGCACCTACAACGTGCTCCGTCTCGCAGCCGCGCACATGAGGGCTCTCGATCCGCTGGAATCGGGCGAACGCGGTGTCATCGTCAACACCGCTTCGGTCGTGGGCTACGAAGGACAGGTCGGTCACACCGCTTACGCCGCCTCGAAAGCCGGCATAATCGGCATGACCCTGCCGGCAGCGCGCGAGCTGTCCCGATCCGGCATCCGGGTGAACACGATCGCGCCCGGGTTGTTCGACACACCGATGATGCGGCGCTTGCCGGAAGAGGCGCGCGAGGCCCTCGGCGCTTCGGTCCCCTTTCCCAGACGCTTGGGAAAACCGGAAGAGTACGCTGAGCTCGTTGTCCACATCATCCGCAACGCGATGATGAACGGCGAGGTCGTTCGGTTGGACGGAGCGATCCGACTACCGCCCGTCTGAACCCGGATCCTCCAGGCATCACCGGACCACGCCGTCACGCCTGGGCAAGAGCACCGTATAGTCCAGTTCGAGGACGACCGCGGGATCATATTCTCCGGCCGATGTCCGGAGAGGGAAATCGGCGCAGCTCCGATCCTTCGCGGCGACGGTACGCAGGCGCAGCGCGCCCAGATCATTGCGGCCAGGAAGCGGAGATGTCTCCAGTACCTCCGACCAGGCATACAGGGTGTCTCCGGCGAACACCGGCGCGACATGCCGGCCGCCATTGATCGCAGCGACGCGGAAGGCGTTGCCCAGGCCGTTGAACGACAGCGCGCGCGCTATGCTGATCACGTGCCCGGCCATCACGATGCGACGGCCAAAACGGCTCGCTTCCATCATGTGCCGGTTGAGGTGGACCGGGGCGTTGTTCTGATAGAGACGGGTGACCATCGCCTGATCCGTTTCCTCGACAGTCACTCCGTCGATGTGGTCAAGCTGTTCGCCGGGTGAGTAGTCGTCCCAGAAATGCGCGGAACCGGAAATCCCGGTGTCGTAGGCCCGAACCGCGAGCCCTTCGGGTACGAAAAGGTCTTCGACCGGGACCGACTCCCGGAGTTTCGGGATCACAGGCTCCGGTTGCGGCGCTTCCCGAGCGCGCTTTCGCACCATCACCCAACGGGCGAATTCGACGACCGGATCGCCATCCTGGTTGATGCCCCGCGACCGGACATAGACGATGCCGGTCTCGCCGCTCCGGTTCTGGCGGAGGCCGATCACCGTGGATGTCGCGGACAGTGTGTCTCCCGGGCAAACGGGGACACCGAATCGACCGTCCGCATAGCCGAGATTGGAAACCCCGTTGCGCGAGACATCGGGCACGGTGCGTCCGAAAACGAGGTGAAAAACGAGAAAGTCATCGAGCGGGGCTGCAACGAACCCGAGCCGCCGCGCGAAAACCCCCGATGAGTTGGTCGCGAACCGTGATCCGTAGAGCCCCAGATAGAGAGCCGCATCGCCCTGAGTCACTGTGCGCGGCGTGGCGTGGATCAATTCCTCTCCGAGGCGAAAATCCTCGAAGAAACGTCCGTGGCTGACTTTTGCCGTCATTTTCCGCCCCTGAACAATTCTGTCCCGGCGCCGAATGCCAAGACCGTCCCGCGCAGTTCAGGTCTCCGCATCGATGGTCCGGGTGGACCGCTCTTCGCTTACTCTCAGCCACCGGGTTCGCGTACCAGCCGGTATGCGAAACACCCACCGTCATCGCCCACTCGGGCATCACGAACTGGAAGGCCCGGACGGGAACGACGCGGCCTCCCGAGAATTCCAAGCAACAGCCCTTGCCAGCGTCTCGGATTCATAGCGATGTTGGCGGTCTTCTGTGGCTCGGCGCCCAATCTTGAACCCACTGTGTCTTGTGAAATTAACGAATTAGGACGCCGATCAGCGTCCAACCTACGCGCCGATCAACAGGTGGAACGACTAGCCGGTCGGCGCGCCCGAACCCGCGGCCTCGCCGGTTTCCGAGCCCGGGGAGGGCTCTGCCGGGGCCGGGTCGCCTGTCTCCTCGGCAGCGGAACCGGCTGCAAGAGACCAGCGCCCGTCTTTCAACTCGTACTTGCCAGTTCTCCGCCCGTTGCGCAGCTCCGTTCGGACCGATGCCAGCTTGATCAGGCGCTCCATGTGCGTGGCGGCGCGCTCCAGTATTTCCGGGGGCGCCAGGGCCTGCCCGCCCTGTAACGCACGCTCGACGAAGCCCGGAACCGATCCTCTCGGTGCACGCTTGCGTCCCCCGGGCTTGCGCTTCGGCGCCGCCTGCTTTCCTCGACTCCCACGCCCTGCCTTCGCACCGGCGAGCTGGCCGCCAGGCGTCCCGATCGCGTCCAGGAATTCCCTTCTCGCGTCGGCCTGGCCCCGCGCATAGGCCTCGGCCTCGATCTCGGCAATCAGCGACGACAGTCTCTCCGCGCTGTTCATTGGCGCTCTTGCCATGCTCGGCTCTCCCACGTTTGCAGGAAGATCATCGTTGGACATCATTCTACACCGCCCGATGGGCGGAAGGAATCAGGCGCGGCTCGAGAAGAGAATCATCGCGTTGACACGCAAGCGCCGTTTTGACCTATTCCCCCGCGATGAGCGCTCGCGTCACCGCACTCGATCGTCTCAACGATCTCCTGAACGGCATTCCGGCGGAACGCGACGCGATGTCTCTTTCGCAGTTCGACGGCTATGTGTCCGCCCTGATCGTCTGTCCGGAGATCATTCCGCCCTCGGAATGGCTGCCTTGGGTGTGGGGCGGCGAGCACATTTTCGAGACGGTCGACGAAGCGGAAGAAATGGTTGCGGCAATCATGGGCCGTTACAACCGCGTGGCCCTGGAGCTGTTGGAAGATCCCGAAGCCTATGTGCCGGTATTCGAGATCGATCCGGTCGGCGAAGCGGTGCGGTGGGAACCCTGGTTGGAAGGGGTTCGAGCGCGCGTTGCGGCTGCGCACCGAGACGTGGGAGGAGATCGCGCTCAGCGATGACGAGGAAGCCTCGGCTTCATCGCAATTGCTACGCTCCGATGACTACCGGCATGGGTCTGATCACCATGCAGGACACCGCCTAGCTTTTCCTAAACTTGCGTTCCTACCGCGCGCCACGAGCGCGTGCCGGGCAGTGAGGTAACCACTATGCCCGTTCAAGTAGCAATCGTTGGGGCTGGCCCTTCGGGTTCCCTATTGGCTTGGATCCTTCGTCTCCGCGGCATTGAGAGTATCGTCCTCGAGGCAAGAAGCCGCGAATATGTGAAGCAGCGAATTCGTGCGGGCGTTTTGGAGCAGGGCACCGTCGATATGCTGATCAAGGCCGGTCTTGGCGGCCGGTTGAAGAAAGAGCACATGTACCATCGCGGCGTCTGCATCGGCTATCAGAACCAGCATTACATGCTCGACTTTGAAGAGCTGATCGACCGTGGTGTTACGGTTTATGGTCAGCAGGAAATCACGCGTGATTTGCTCGGAGCGCTCGCTAAGGAAAATCACAATGTCATTTATGAATCGCCCGTTTGTCAACGGCGGCGGGATTATGCGCCAGAGCGGCGGAGTAAAAGTGCACCAGGGTCTCGGCGGTAGCTTGTCCTCGTAGTCCATGGGAGGGACCCGCGCGCGGGGCGACGCGCTCTCCGCGCGGCTGGCGGTGGCCCGCGCGTGGGAGGGGCCTGTGGGCCCACGGGGGCAAGCGGGGTTATTCGGACGGAGGTTGGCGTCTCGATCGGCTTTGCTTGATCCGGTAGCTGCCTGCGTTCATCGAGATCGATGGAACGTAAACCGTCTTTGCTGGACGGTGTCGGGCCTGACGGGTTTGGCGGTTCGTCCAAAGGGATGCGGAGCTTGATTTCGACGCGCCATCCGCGAACGAAGACTTGCTCAACGACCAAGCGTAGCAGCTTCTGTCGTTGTTCGAAGTCGAGCTGATCGATCGTGGCGCCAACCGTGGCCGAGAAGCCGGCGATCCTTTCGCGCAGAGCGTTCTGCTGCGCAAGTTCCTTGCGTTGGGCGATCAGGGCGTCGCACTGCTGTTCGACTCTCTGTTTGCGATCCTGGACTTCCTTGCTTCGACGCAACAACTCGTCGCGGTCGATAAGGGCGGCCTGATAAAGATCGGCGAGGCGCCGTTGCTCGGCCGTCACGCCGTCGCTCTTGCGTTGGAGTTTGGTCAGCTGCACCTGCAGCAGCTCGTCGGCGACGGGCTCGCGGCGCGCCGTGACCGCCTGCTCGCCAGCCAGGAGCACTTCCGGGCGCAACAGGGTGTCCCGGACCTGCTCGAAGACGAAGCCGTCGAGCTCGTCAGCACGGATATTGCGCTCCGGGCAACGGCGATGTTCGCCACCGGCCCTGAGGGGATCGTGATTGTGGCAGTAATAGTAGCGATGGAACGTGCCGTTGCGCCCGCGCATCTTGTGGCACGACACGCCGACGCGACAGTGACCGCACTTGACCAGTCCGCGCAGCAGCCAGTGCCCGGCCTCGGCACGCCGGGGGTTCCAGCGCGAGTTGTCGCGACTGACACGCTGCGCGGCTTCGAACAACGTCTCGTCGATGATCCCCGGCACCGTGATCGCGATCCATTGGTCGCGCGGGCGTTGCACCTGCCGGGTCTTGCCGGTGTGTCGGCGCTGCGGCACCGTCTCGGTTCGATTGTAGTAGATCCGGCCGATATAGGCTTCGTTGCGCAAGATGCGGCTGATCGTCGATACACTCCACACGGCCCGCCCCGTCGGCGAACGGATACCGTCCCGGTTCAGCCCCTTGGCAATCTGGCGCATCGAGATGTCCTTGCGGACATGGTCGTCGAAGATACGGCGCACGATGGCGGCCTCATGCTCGAAGACCTCCAGATGCGCCGGGCGGTCGCCGACACGGGGAAGGCGACGGTAGCCGTACGGCACCTTCCAGGCGATCGCTTCGCCGGCACGTGCACGCCATAGCTTGCCGCGCCGGTAGCGCTCGGCAATCTTGGCGCGTTCATACTCGGCAATCACACCCTGCACCTGGGTCAGCAGGCGCACCTGGGGATCGTCTTCGATCCGCGGCGTGTCATGGAACCGAACGGTCACGCCATGACGCGACAGCTCGTCGAGAACGATGACCTGATAGGCGTACATACGGGCCAGCCGGTCCGCCGACAGGCACCAAACGCCCTCGATGTGCCCGGTCTCGGCGGCATCCCGCAAGGCGTCGAGACCGGGGCGGTCCAGGCGCGCGCCGGACAGGCCCTCGTCGATATACTCGGCCACCAGCTGGTGTCCTTCCCTGGCCACCCTCTCACGCAGCAGCCCGAGCTGCGAGCCGATGGTGCCGCGCGCTTCCTGGGCGTCGGTCGAGACCCTTGCGTAGATCGCAACTCTCATCGTTGCGTTGTCCTCGCTTCGCCGTGCTCGACCCGAAGACCCAGGATCAGCTCGTAACCCGCGGCCAGGGCATCGAGCCGCGGGTCGGCATGGGGTGTCCATGGCGCCCGTCTTGCCCCCTGGACGGTGGCGACATAGACCGGTTCGGTGCCCGGCCAGGCAATCAGCCCGGCGAGGCCCCGCCTTGCGAAGCGGGCGGCACCCAGCGACTGCAAGGGCTGTCCCTGCAACACCGCTTCCCGCAGCGTCTCGTAGTCTGCCTGAGCGCTTTCGCCGACCGGCCAGAACCGATGGGTCAACGCCGTGCCCGCTCGATGGTACGCCGATGCAAGCGCATGGCGAACCGCCGTTCGATCTGTTCCACCAGATGCGCGCTGGAGACATCCGGGCCGGTTCCGGCAATGAAGTCGACGATCTCGGGCGTGAGCTTGAGCGGGCCACGGCGGCCGCGGCGTCCATCGACCAGCCCCTGCATGCCTCGGTCCTCGAACGCCGCCGCGATCAGATAGAATGCGGCGCGCGAGTAGCCGTGTTGTTCGGCCGCTGCGGTCGCACCGAGCCCATCGACGTTGTGGGCACGCAGCATCTCGTATTTTGCCTGAACCTTGTCTTGCGGCAGGAAGAAGGGCTCGCGGCCGTCGAACAGGGCAGCGGTCACGGCGTCGGCGTGGGGATGAAGCAGTCCTGCGGCTGCGAGCGTGCGAAGGCGTGACGACGTGTTCATGGAGCTTTCTCGATTGCGGCGCAGCGTGCCACGAATCGACAAAACTGTCTACTCTAATGTGCCGCATTCGATTCGACATCCTTGAGCTGACAGAGTTCGGTCACGAGAACCAGGCCACTGCCTAACATTCCACCTCTACGAGACCTGATGAGCGACACACATTCCTCGACATTGCGTCATTCTTTACTAGACATAATTGGGGGGCTGGATCGGCGTCTTCGGTGCTTGGGATGGACGTACAGACCCGCTTCACTCGCATCAAAGGTCAAGCTGGCGTCAAACAGCAGTTTTGCGTTCCGTCCGTGTCCAGGATATGGACATGGTGGGTGATGCGGTCGAGCAGCGCGCCGGTGAGGCG
>Ga0209022_1001015_pt1 | contig 31347 bp, 29 predicted proteins | sample PinacodermPK_FD_187300 | JGI IMG/M metagenome (GOLD analysis project Ga0209022, IMG submission 187300) | Host-associated microbial community of the marine sponge Aplysina aerophoba from Gulf of Piran - sponge pinacoderm, lysed by proteinase... | ecosystem: Host-associated > Porifera > Sponge >...
AGCAAGCCTTGCTCGATCCGCTCAAGTCCGAAGTCTACCAACGATGTTAACGGTTCCAAAACAACCGTGAAGAGCCAGTGGGAGTTGCGGTTCTGCTGAGCCCAACGAGAGAATCGGTCGAGAGGTTCTGAAAAGAACGTGTCAAGAGCCGCTGGTGGTTGCGACCCACCAAACGCCAACTGCAATGCTACTAGCAGCACCGGTATGGTGAGCCACAACAGTTTTCGTTCATTCACCACCCACCGCTTGTCGATGCCCAACGGAACAGTGCTCGTTGTCATGATTTTGGTTGGAGTAGATTGGTCACCGCTTCCCGGTCTACGACACCTAGAAGCGAATCTTGCGCGTCAACAACGAAGACATCCTCGGTGGTCTCAATCAACAGAGGCAGGATCGATTCGAGGTTCACAGTGTCGTGAACGACCCGTTTCCCGTCTGGTTCGGCAGACGCGGCACGGTCGACGGGTGCCACGACATCAGCAGCGGTGAGCACCTTAGTGCGTGGCACACCCTTGACAAACTCCGCGACGTATTCGGTTGCCGGGTTCAATATCAAATCTGCGGCGGTGCCAACTTGGTCGAACTCGCCATCCTTCATCACCGCGATTCGATCACCGAGCCTAATGGCCTCATCAAAATCGTGAGTGATGAAGATGATCGTTCCCTTGATGTCAGTTTGGATTCGCAGCAGTTCATTCTGCATGTCTCGGCGGATCAGGGGATCGAGCGCTGAGAAAGGTTCGTCGAAAAAGAGCACCGTTGGCTCGACGGCCAATGCCCGAGCTAACCCGACCCGCTGTTGCATACCGCCTGAAAGTTGATGAGGATAACTGAGGCCGGATCCGCTGAGGCCCACCAGGTCAAGTACCTCGTTGGCGCGGTGGTGGCGATCCTTGCGCTTGATTCCTTGGATTTCTAAGCCGTAAGCCACGTTGTCGACGACCCGCCGATGCGGGAACAGGCCAAAGTGTTGAAATACCATTGACAGCTTTGCACGCCTCACGTTCCTCAGTTGAGCATCGGTCATGTTCGTGAGGTCTTCGCCTTCAAGGATAACTGTGCCCCTGTCGACGGGTGACAAACGGGCTAGGCAACGAACCAGAGTCGACTTTCCCGACCCTGACAGCCCCATCACAACGAAGGTCTCACCGCGCAGCACATCGAATGACACGTCGCGCACGCCGATGGTCGCACCAGTGGCGGTGCGAACATCGGCGCGCGACGCGCCAGTGTCTGCCAACTCAAAGGCCCGTTTTCTGCGGCTCCCGAAGATTCGCCATACTCCGCGAGCCGAGAGGCACAAGTCCGACACGGGCGTGTTGGTCATGAGTCTCGAACGATCGAACTCAACTTAACCAAGCAGACCATTTGCTCTCATTGTCGGCAATCCATTGGGCTGCGACAGCATCCACATCCTCGCCATCGAGTTCAACCGGCGGTAGCATAGACAACTGATCCTCGGTCGTAATCGTGAACTTCTGCAGGAAAGACCAAACGTCAGGAGCTTTTTGTTCAAGACCCGCGGAAGCCGCTTTGAACAGCACATCCTCTGGATAGTCACAGTCGACTCCACCGTCTTCGTTCTTGATACTAGCCTCACAATCGGCATCTATTTCGGGAAGCGGCACGTTCACGAGATTATACTGGGAGACGGCGGCGGTCGGTGTCCACCAATAAAGCAGAATCGGCTCATTGGCCGAGACGCGTGCGTCCAACTCCGCAACTGTAGCTGCTTCCGTACCTGAAAATATGACTTCGAATGGCAGTCCGAGGTTATTGATGATCTGTTCGTCGAATTGTGAATAGGAAGGGTCAGTTCCCAAGAATCGGCCGTTGTCGCCGGTCTCAGTGGTAGCAAAAAGGTCGGCAGCTGCGCTGCTGCTGTACCCTTCCCACGTTGCCAACTCGGGGTTTTCCTCAACGACATAATCGGGAACGAACCATCCAATTTTCCCGACGGTTCCCAATTCACCGATATTTGTAACTCCGCCGTCGTCAAAGAAAGCTTGCTCAGTTTCAGTAATTCCCGAAGGCCAGATCTCCAAAACGGCATCAAGTTCGCCGTCAGCGAGTCCTATATACATGGCCTCGTTCTCGTCGATATTGATTACGTCAGTGGGATATCCAAGCTCGCTTTCGATGAGTTGACTAGCAACGCTGACATTCAGGTAAGAAGCCGTCCACGGGTTAGTGACCAACACAATCTCTGGTTTGTCCCCGTCGGCGGCGGTGGTCGTTGTGGACTCTTCGTCCATCATCGATTCAGAGTCAGCATCTGAAGCGACGGTGGTTGTGGTTGTCGTTGTTGATGTGGTGTCATCACCACATGCTGCGGCTAGCAGTGCTGTCCCAAGCAGCACGAATAGCAATTTCTTCATGGTTCCCTCCATGTTTTTACGTTGCTGCGGTCTGCAGCAGCGTCACTCGCGCCGCAGCTTACAGTCTCCGAAGAAGAAGTCAATCGTTGGTCGATCCAAGCCGCACGCTGCGGTTCGTGAGGGGCGATGGCGTCGGCGACGGCTTCCTCCGCAACGATCCGTCTGGTCGGGCGCGCCTGGAACGTCCGACCCTCACCCCAGCGACTCCGACCTCAAACGCGAAGAGCCAGATAACTCTTTGGAGTCACGACGGTGGGACTATGGCGGGACTATGGTGTGGGGCGTGAGGGGCTTGGTCACCAGAGAGTCTGAGAAGCCGGCAGCGAGTCAGCGACACCATGAGCGCAGTTGATCTCGCCGCGGTCGTGGTCACGGTCGTTTGTCTGGTCGTGGTGGTGATCCTGGTTTTCGCGGTTCAGGCGCTGGTCGCGACCCTGCGCCAACTGCGTGAGACGATCGATGAGCTGCGTGCCGAGAGCCTCCCCATGTTCGGTGACCTGCGGGCCACGGTCACCAAGGCAGGCGACGAACTGGAACGGGTCGATGAGGTCATGGGTCGGGTCGAGCGGGTCGTGGCGACCGCCGACGTCGCCTCGCGGCTGACCCAGAGGGTCTTGACGCCTCCCCTCATCAAGACCGCGGCCATTGTCAAAGGCGCGAGCAGAGCCACGCTGACGCTGCGCAGGAGCCGTTCCCGCAAGGTGCTCCCTGCTGGCAGGACGGGTACCGCACACAGCCCGCGCGGCTCGCGGAATTCACGACGCTCGCGTCGGTCACGAAGGTCGAGGGTTCGATGAAACGCACGTTCTGGGCCGCAACCGGTTTCACTCTCGGCTTCGGAAGTTCGGTCTACCTTCAGAAGCGGCTCCGCCGCGCGGTTGAGCGTTACAGCCCCGAGCAGGTCCGACGAGGCGTCACCGACGTCAGCAGACGAGCCGCGACCAAGACCAGAGACCTGATCTCGGACCTGCGGGAAGCGGCCCAGGATGGCAGCGAGGCGATGCGCCAGACTGAACACGACCTGCGCTCGGAGTTCGTTGCAGGCCGCGAGGCGCACCGCCACCGCCCCGCACGAATCCGCCACTGACACAACCCGACCCCGCCCCGGAGTCGCCCCGTCCCGAAACTGCCGACAGGCGAGCACTCCGGAACCCGGCCAAGTGGGATTCTGGCCGACTGGGATAGCGTTGAGTCGACTAGCGCATGGGCCGATGAGCAATGAGATCAATCACAATTCGCAATTACCGCTGTTTCGGCGATGAGCCGCAGACCGCACGTTTGGCACCGCTCACGTTGCTCATCGGCGAGAACAGCAGCGGCAAAACCTCTCTGCTGGCGATGGTCCGCGCTCTGTGGGACGTCGCCTACGACCATCGTGTCCCAGACTTCAAGGAAGATCCCTACGACTTGGGCAGCTTTGAAGAGATCGCGCACCACCGCGGCGCTCGCGGAGGTCGGGCCGAGGTGTTCGAGGCGGGTTTTGAGTCCAACGGCCGGGGCGCGGCGCGCAGTGGTCGGTCTTCTTCGGGATCGACCCAGGTAACCGTGAAATTCGAATCGCAATGGTCCGCCCCGGTCCCGATCAGCAGGCATCTGGAACGGGGGCTCTACTGGGTCGATCAAGATCTGCGCAGCAACTACATCGACAATTTCAAGTTCGGCGGCCCCGACGGCGAATGGGAGTACCGCGACCAAAGGGGGGCCAGCGAACCATCACCGCGTGTCGCTTACGACCGGATCCCGCCGGTCCGCAGCCTTCGGTTCGCCCTCGAGTCACAGTTCAGCCGAGGACCCGATGAGACGCAGGAGATAGTCCAGATCGGTGACTCTAGGGACTTTACGAGAGAAGACCTCGAGACGCTCGGATCAGAATTGTTCAGGCACGTACCCGGTAGTTTTCCGCCCCGTCGTCAAACGATGGCGCGTCCATTCGCGAGTGCTCCAGTCAGGTCTCAGCCACAGAGGGTCTACAGTTATGATCTGGCCGTGGCCGACTCCCTCGGTGACAACACTCCGAGTTTCTTGGCACAGCTCGCACTCAGGAAGCCTGATGCCTGGAAGGCTCTGAAGGAAGGGCTTGAGAGCTTCGGCAGAGAATCCCGTCTGTTCGACGAAGTGCGGGTTCGACACCTCGGAAAGACGGATGCCGATCCGGCAGGTGCGGAAGTTCAGCAACAACGTCAAGGGTCCGTTCCGGAACTTGGTCGATGTCGGTTACGGAATAAGCCAGGTCCTGCCCTTCGTCACCGAGTTGCTGAAAGTCGATGGACCAACGACGCTGCTCTTGCAGCAGCCGGAGGTTCATCTGCATCCGAGTGCCCAAGCAGCGGTCGGGTCCCTTTTCTGCGATGTCGCGGCAAGTTCAACTTCGCACAAGCCCAGGCAGTTGATTGTTGAGACTCACAGCGACTTCATAATCGACAGAGTGCGCATGGCTGTTGCCGACGAGACTCATCCGCTCAGACCCGCCGATGTCGCCCTAGTCTACTTCGAGAGGCGCGGCCTCGATGTTGCACTCCACTCGATCTCCATCGACGAGGCCGGGAACGTCGCTGGAGCCCCCCAGGGTTACCGGCGGTTCTTCCTCGACGAACTTCAGCGATCCGTCGGATTCTGAACAGTGTGCACAATCATTGACGTGAACGTCGGCGGGCGGCAGGTGCCGGGGTAGCGGCGATAGACTCGGTTGGGTGCAAGCCAACGAAGTTCGCCGTGCCTTCGCCTCCTTCTTCGCGGAGCGCGGGCACAGTCGCCAACCGTCGGCGAGCCTGATTCCCCACGACCCGACGCTGCTGTTCACAGTGGCCGGAATGGTCCCCTTCAAGACGTACTTCACCGGGGAGCAGGCCGCACCCTTCGACCGCGCGGTGACCGTCCAGAAGTGCGTGCGCGCAGGCGGAAAGCACAACGACCTCGATGAGATCGGGCGCACCAGTCGCCATCTCACCTTCTTCGAGATGATGGGAAATTTCAGTTTCGGCGACTATTTCAAGTCCGAAGCGATCGCCTGGGCCTGGGAGTTCGTCGTCGACGTGCTGGGCCTGGACCCGCAACGCCTGTGGGTTACCGTGCATCTCAGCGATGACGAGGCCGCAGCCATCTGGACAGACGAGGTGGGAATCCCGCCCGAACGGCTGCAACGCCTCGACGAGGACAACTACTGGAAGATGGGGGCGACCGGTCCCTGCGGCCCGTGTTCGGAGATCTTCTGGGACAAGGGCCCCCAATACGGCGACGCCGGCGGCCCCGAACACGGCGGCGAGGACCGCTACATCGAGATCTGGAATCTCGTCTTCATGCAGTTCGATCAGCAGAGCGACGGTTCCAAGGTCCCCCTCCCGAAACCGTCGATCGACACCGGGATGGGTCTGGAACGCACCGTCTCGGTGCTCCAGGGGGTCGACTCGGTCTGGGAGACCGACGAACTTCGTTCCTTGCTGCGGCTTGCCGCCCAACTGACCGGCGTCGATGCGTCCCGAGCGACAGAGGAACAACTGGTTTCGCTGAGGATTCTGGCCGACCATGCCCGAAGCACGGCGATGCTGGTCAGCGATGGGGTCTTCCCGTCGAACGAGGCCCGCGGCTACGTGTTGCGCCGGATCCTCCGCCGGGCGGTACGCCACTCCTACATTCTCGGCGTCGAGCACGCCGACAGCGCCGACGCCACAGTGATGGGCGCGATGGTCAACCGAGTGGTGGAGGTCATGGGTGCGGACTATCCCGACCTGGTCAAGAACCGGCAGTTCGTCAGGGACGTGATCGACCGCGAGGAGCGCCGATTCCGCGAGACTCTGCGGACCGGGCAGGCCATCCTCGACGCCGAACTGGCCAAGCTGAAGGGCGAGGGCCCCGCTGCCGAGCCACTGCCCGGAACCATCGCCTTCCTGCTGCACGACACCTACGGGTTCCCGGTCGAGCTCACCGAGGAGATCACCAGCGAGCGCGGCATCGCCGTCGATTCAGAGGGATTCCGCGCAGCCATGGCCGAGCAGCAGCAACGGGCCAAGGATGCCCGCACTGAAGCGCAAGCGCACGACACGACGACGCTCGTGCAGCTCGTCGAGCAATTCGGTGAGACCGAGTTCACGGGCCGCGGCGAGGTTGAGTCGGTCGCAGAGATCATCCATGTCGACGACGAGGTCGTGGTGCTCGACCGCACGCCGTTCTACGCCGAGTCTGGTGGTCAGATCGGCGACACCGGAACGATCCGCACCGAAACCTCCGAGATAGCCGTCAAAGACACGCGCTACGGCGTCCCGGGACTCATAGTGCATGCAATCGAGTCGGTCGAGGGCGAGGCGGCGGCGGGTCAGACTGCCAAAGCAACCATAGACAACGACCGGCGCGAGTTGATCCGCCGCAACCACACGGCCACCCACCTGCTCCACGCGGCATTGCGGACAGTTGTCGGTGAACACGTGAAGCAGCAGGGTTCCTATGTGGGGCCAGACCGGCTCCGCTTTGACTTCAGCCACTACCAGGCGCTGGCCGACAGCGAGATCACCGAGATCGAGGACTTCGTGAATGCCGAGGTGCTCGCCAACCCCGCCTGCCGACATTTCGAGACCACGATGGACGAGGCTCAACGGCTCGGAGCCATCGCCTTCTTCGGCGACAAGTACGGCGACGTGGTGCGCGTGCTCGAGGCCGGCCCCCATTCGACTGAACTCTGTGGCGGCACACATGTGCGCGCGCTGGGAGACATCGGACCGGTGCGGATCATCTCGGAGTCGTCGATCGGCAGCAACATCCGCCGCGTCGAGGCGCTGACCGGCCAAGCGACGATCGACTCGTTCCGTTCCGTTGACCGCAGCGCAACCGAGGCTGCCAGGGCTCTCAGCGTTCCCGCCAATGACCTGCTCGGCGGTGTTGAGCGACTCAACTCCGAAGCCAAGGCTCTGCGTCAGCAGGTCGCCGCGCTCCGCAGGCAGTTGGCGATCGGTGAAGCGCCTGCGCTGGCACAGGAGGCGGTCGACGCGGTGGTGGTGGCGCGGGTGGACGGGCTGGACCGCAACGGTCTTCGTGATCTCGCCCTGTCGGTTCGCGATCACGACGGAGTAGACGCCGTGGTGCTCGGCACCGAACTCGACCGCGGGGGCGTGGCGTTGGTCGCCGCGGTCGACCCTGACAGCGTCTTCAACGCCGGCGTGCTCATCGAAGACGCCAAGAAGACGGTCGGCGGGGGAGGCAGACCCGCAGATGAGATAGCCGTGGCCGGGGGCTCCAGAGCCGAGGCGCTCGACGACGCGCTCGACGAGGTCCGCGCCGCCGCGCGCCGCCGATGAACGCGGCCAATGATTGTGGCCACTGAGATGCGGGCCATTGACGTGCGGGTCACTGACGTGCGGCCCAATGACTGTGGCGACTGACGTGCGGGTCACTGACGTGCGTGACGTGCGGGCTATTGACGTGCGAGCCCACTGAGATGCGGGCTGACTGAGATGCGGGCCATCGGGATCGACCTCGGCACCAAGAGGATCGGTGTGGCCGTGTGTGACTCGAAAGGGTCGCTGGCGACGCCGATCGAGGTGGTGAAACGGCAGGGAGACCGCCGCCGCGAACACCGCGAACTGGCGGGCCTGGCGAGCGAGTGGGAAGCGGAGGTCGTCGTGGTGGGCGTGCCGTACAACATGGACGGGTCGCTCGGGGAGGCGGCCAAGAAGTGTCTGCGCGAGGCGGTCGCACTCGGCGAAGCGCTCGGCCTTGAGGTAGTGCCCTACGATGAACGCCTGACCACGGTGACTGCGGAGCGGTGCCTCATGCACCAGGAGATGAAGGCCGAAGCCCGCCGCCGCGTGGTTGACAAGGTCGCCGCGGCAGTGCTGCTACAGTCGTGGCTCGACGCCGGAATGCCCCGTGCCTGACGAAGCCCCGCGCCGAGTCCGCTCCGGCTGGCTTGCCTTCCTGTTGGGCTGGGCTGAGAAGGACCCCGACCAACCGCCCCCTCTAGACCGTGTGCAGCAGGATCGTGCCCCGACAGGTGCGGCGATTCCGAACCGCGGTGATGAATCGCGTGTCTCGGAGCCTGCCGTCGCCACGGTCTGGGCTGATCCGCACGGGGTTGATCCGGTCGCGGTTGATCCGGTCGGGGCTGATTCGGTCGGGCTCGACCCGGCGCCCCACGGGACCCACGACGGACCGGGAGTGCCCGACGAAAGCCGAGTGCCCGACGAAAGCCGAGCGGTGCCGGTCGCGCTGCCTGATTATGAGGCGCTGCCTGATTACGAGGTGCCGCCTGATTATGAGGTGCTGCCTGATTACGAGGTGCCGCCTGATTATGAGGTGCTGCCTGATTTTCTAGCGCTGCCTGATTATGAGGCGCCGCCTGGAGCGCTGATCGCGGCGGGGACCGACGAGCACGGCACGGCGTACGTGCTCGAGGATGAACCCGACGCCGATCCCCTGGTGGATCCCCGTTACGACGCTGAGGATCGGAACTGGGTCCGTTACAGGAGTCACTGGGGCGGGTTCCTGCGCCTGCTGGGCGTTGCGGTGATCATCTTCTTGGTGCTGACGACGATCCGCGGGCGAATCTACGGCTGGATCGACGAGCAGATCGTTCCGCAGGGACCTATCGGCGAACCCGTGATCTTCACGGTCCGAAACGGTGAGGCCGTCAACCAGATCGCCACCAATCTCGACAATGCCGGCGTTATCGGCAACGCCACCGTCTTTCGCTACTGGCTTCGCTGCGACGGCCCCGAGGGCGGTAAGATCACCGTCTCGGGCTTCCTGCGGTGCGATGCCGACTCCTCGTTCGAGGCAGGCGAGTACGCACTCTTTGAGAACATGCCCTACGTAGATGTTAACAACATCTTGAACCTTGGACCGACTCCCGAGGTGATTTACAACTTCACGATCCCGGAGGGGCTGAGGGTCGCCGAGACTATCGACCTGATGGCCGCACAGAACCCCCAGTTCGACCGTGACGAGATCGTCGCCGCGCTCAACAACCCGGCGTACGTGTCGAGGTTCCTGCCAGAAGACGTCGGTCAGTTCTCGTGGTTCGAGGGTCTGCTCTTTCCCGCCACCTACGACGTTGCCGAAGACGACCTGCGCGATGAGGCCAGGTTCATCCAGCGAATGAGCAACACCTTCGACGAGCGTTTCAGCGCCCTGCTCAACGACGTGGGCAGAGATCCGGTAATCGATGAGCTTGCGTTGACCGACTATCAGGTCATTACCGTCGCGTCGTTGATTGAAGAGGAGGCCAGGGTTGCCGTCGACCGTCCGCAGATGGCGAGGGTCATCTACAACCGCCTGTTGCGGGGCGAACGGCTGGATATCGACGCCAGCGTCTACTACGCGCTCAACAAGTCCTTCACCGAGGGTCTGACCCGCTCGGACCTGGATGTTGACTCGCCTTACAACACGCGTCTCAACCCGGGGATTCCGCCGACCCCGATAGCCGCTCCGGGTGAGGCGGCGTTGCGAGCGGCGCTGCAGCCCGACCCCGATCCCGACCTGTTGTTTTGGGTTCGCACCGACCACGGCGGTGTGGACGGTGCCCATACGTTCACCACCAACCTCGACGACCACAACGCGGCAGTTGAAGTGTGTAGTTCACTCGGGTACTGCGAATGAGCCCTGTGCCGCCGATGAGCCCGGTGCCGCCGATGAGCCCGGTGCCGCCGATGAGCCCGGTGCCGCCGATGAGCCGGTGCTGCCGACGGGTCCGGTGCCGCCGATGAGACCGGTGTCGGGCGCGACGAGGGTTGTCGGGGTGATCGGTGATCCGGTGACCCATTCGCTGTCGCCGGTCCTGCACAACGCTGCGTTCGCGGCGCTGGGGCTCGACTGGGTCTCGGTGCCCTTCCCAGTCGCGGCGGGCAGGGGCAACCAAGCCGCCGATGCCATGCGGACCCTCGGGTTGGCCGGTCTGTCGGTCACGACCCCGCACAAGGATGCGGTCGCCCAAGCGGCAGACGAAGTCACCGACGCGGTCGAGGCTCTCGGAGCAGCGAACTGTCTCGTTCGGCTGGCGGACGGACGCATCCGTGCAGAGAACACTGATGGTAACGGCTTCCTGGCGGGTCTGTCCGCAGACGCCAGCGTGACGGTGCACTCTCGGACGGTCGCGGTACTGGGCGCCGGTGGAGCAGCCCGGGCCATCGTCCGTGCCTGCGCGCAAGCCGGCGCGTCGCAGGTGTTGGTCGTCAACCGCACCGCGCAGCGCGCAGAGGCCTGTGCGCGCTTGGCCGGTTCGGTCGGTGCGGTCGGCGGACCCGCGGACGTCGGTGACGCCGACATAGTGGTGAACGCGACCACGGTCGGGATGGGCGCCGAGGGTGGGCTGCCCTGCGACCCGACACTGTTGCACCGGGGCCAGACCGTGGTCGACATCGTCTACAACCCCCTCGAGACCCCCTGGTTGGCCGCCGCGCGTGCCGCGGGGATCGACGCCTTCAACGGCCTGGCCATGCTGGTTCATCAGGCTGCGGTGGCCATTCCCCACTGGACTGGACGGCCCGCGCCCGTGGCTGCCATGACTTCAGCACTGCGAACCCGCTTGAACTGAACCGCCCGGACTGAATCCACCGATTGGGTGTGGACGAGCGCGTGGATTCCGCGCCGAAGCCGACATTCGAGGCTCTTCGCGTTTGAGGTCGGAGCCAGCGCGGTTCTCCGAGGGGTCCCCCAGAATCAGCGCTGACCGCACCCTCACCCCGACCCAAAACGCGAAGCGCTTGTTTTGTGGGCACCGGGCGGTTAGGTTCGGTTGGGCGGGGCGCGGCGAGCGTTGCAAGCTACGCAGGCGACAAACAGGAGAGGCGGAACCATGATCTTGGCGGTGATTCTTGCCGCGTGCGGCGGCTTGATAGTCGGCGGCGCGGTGACGATGCTGGCTGAGCGGACCGTCCGCGGCGAGCCGTTGTCGTTTCGTTCCCGGTGTGGATCGTGTGAGGCCCGGCTGGGCATCCTTGAGACGATCCCGTTGTTGTCGTGGTGTTGGCTCAGCGGCCGATGCCGCTACTGCGCCGAGAGGATCTCGTTGATGCATCCCGGCGTCGAGGCGGCGAGTGCCGGGTTGTGGGTCGCTGTGGTGCTGCGTTTCGGCTGGGGATGGCAGTCGCTCGCCCCGCTGGTGGCAGTGGGGGCGCTGATCGCGCTCTCGGTGGTCGACCTGCACAGCTACAGGCTTCCCGACCGGCTCGTCTTCTGGTCGTTGGGCCTGTCCGTTGCGGCGCTGCTGCCCGGCGCGGCGGCTGCCGGAGACCTGCGTGCGGTCCGCTGCGCGATTATGGGCATGTTCGGCTATTTCGGACTGCTGCTGGCGGTGCATCTGATCTCCCCCAAAGGCCTGGGTTTCGGCGACGTCAAACTGGCGCTGCTGCTCGGTCTCCACCTGGGTTGGGCCGCGGCGGTCGCCGGCCCAGGTCGGGAGAGTGCTGCGGACTGGCTGCCGGTGGCACGCTTGGTCTTCTGGGCGCAGCTCCTGGCAAGCATGCTCGGGCTCTTGGGAGGCCTGTCGCTCGGCTTGTTGCGGCGAAGGCTGAATCGCGACGTGCTCGGCGACCCGCAGGCCGACCCGAGCCGGCCCACGAGGCTCCTGGAGTCGAGCTTCCCTTTCGGCCCGGCCCTGGCCTGCGGAGCCATGACCGTGGTGCTCTTCGCCGAATCCGTCCCCGGCGCGTAGTTCCTGCGGGGCGAGAAATGCACACTGTGTGTCCAGCACTGGGTATTCCAACGCTGTGTTGGACAGCCGTCGCCATGTGGAGGCGGCTTGGCAGGGGCGCGCGCCATGAACGACCGGGGGTCACCGAGCGGGTCGGGTAACCTTCGGCCATGTCACCGGCCCCGATTGTCCTTATCGGTCCCATGGGATCGGGGAAGTCGACGGTGGGCCGCGCCCTGGCGGATCGAGAGCACATGAACCACCTCGACCTCGACGAGATGATCGTGACTGCCCGCGGACTCACGGTCGCCGAGATCTTCGAGGCCGAGGGTGAGTGCGGATTTCGGACTCTTGAACAGAAGGCCTTGTCAAGTGCACTGGCCGGGGGCCCGGCGGTGGTCTCCACCGGAGGCGGCGTGGTCGCAGTCGAGTCCAACCGCGACCGGTTGGCCGGATCCGGTGCGCTCATCGTCTGGCTCGATGCGTCGGTGGAAGTGTTGGCCCGTCGGGTCGACGGCGGCGCACCCAGACCGCTGTTGGCCAGCGACGATGTCGAGGGCACGCTGCGAACCATCGTCGCCGAGCGCGCCGACTGGTACAACGAGGTCGCCGATGTCCGAATCGACACCTCCGAGGCGACCGTCGAGGACTGTGTCGATCTCATCGTGGCGGCGAGCGCGCCGGACGCGCCGCAGCCGGTGGAGAGGCCGTCATCATGACGGCGATAAACGTCGAACTGCGTGATCGCCCCTACCCCGTGCATGTCGGCCCCAAAGCGCTGGAGATGCTGGGCGCACTCATCCCCTCCGAAGCGAGACGGGTTGCGGTGATAACCCAGGAATCAATCCCTTGGAGTGTCGATCCCAGTATCGGGGCTCTCACCATCACGGTTCCAGACGGGGAGTCGGCGAAGTCGCTGAGCGTTATCGAGGACATCTGTCGGAAGATGGCGGTCGCCGGGTTCACCCGTGCCGACGTGGTGGTGGCGGTCGGCGGCGGCGTCGTCACCGACATCGGTGGTTTCGCAGCAGCGGTCTATCACCGCGGCATCCGCTTCATCAACGTCGCAACCACGCTGTTGGCCCAGGTGGATGCAGCAATCGGGGGCAAGACCGGGGTCAACCTGGTGGAAGGCAAGAACCTTGTGGGGGCCTTCTGGCAGCCGACAGCGGTGATCTGCGACACCGAGATGTTGACGACCCTACCGATCCGCGAATACCGCAGCGGTCTTGGCGAAGTCGCCAAGTACCACTTTCTGGGCTCGGTCCCGGCTCCGAACGCCGCGACGACGGGCGCCGCAACGACGGGCGCCGCAACGACGGGTGCCGCGACGACGGGCGCCGCAACGACGGGTGCCGCAGTCGATGCCGAAGTCGTGGCCGCCTGCGTGCAGATCAAAGCGGATGTCGTGGCTGCAGACGAGCGGGAGGGAGGCCGGCGGGCGATTCTCAACTACGGGCACACGCTCGCCCATGCGATCGAGACCGCGGGGGCCTACGACCTTCGTCACGGTGAGGCGGTCGCGGTCGGGATCGCCTACGCCGCTGAAGTCGCCAGGCGCCTCGGACGCATCAGCGACGAGCGAGTGACCGAACACCACCAGGTGCTGAGCGGCTATGACCTTCCCTGCCGCCTGCCTCGACGGCTCGACACCGAGGAACTACTCGGGTTGTTCAAGCGCGACAAGAAAGCGGTCGAAGGCGTCACGCTCGTGCTTGACGGACCCGACGGCGTCGAACCCGTCAGCGGGATCGATCCGACGATCCTGCGAGACGCGCTGGGTACGCTGCGATGACCGGGCCCGCTTCTGTTGACGAGCCTGACGCAATGACTGGAGACGCGCGATGACTGGAGGCATGCGATTGCTGGATACATGCGATGACTCGAGACATGCGATTGCTGGAGACGCGCGATGACTGGAGGCATGCGATTGCTGGAGACGCGCGATGACTGGAGGCATGCGATTGCTGGAGACGCGCGATGACTGGAGGCATTGTATGAGTTCTGTTGTGCTGCTGTTGTCGGGACCCAATCTGAACCTGCTGGGGACGCGAGAGCCTGACGTCTACGGCCCCGAGACCCTTGACGACCATGTCGCTACAGCGACGGCCACGGCTGGGGACCACGGTCTGGAGATCGAACACTTCCAGTCCAACCATGAGGGGGAGCTGATAGAGGCGATCCACGGCGCTAGGGATCGGGTGGCTGCAATCGTGATCAACCCGGGCGCATTCACGCATTCGTCGTGGGCCATTCACGACGCCCTGGCCGCGTTTTCGGGTGTGATCGTCGAACTCCACCTGTCGAACCCCAACGCCCGTGAAGCCTGGCGGCACACTTCGGTTGTCGCGCCGGTGGCCACCGGCTCAATAGTCGGCTTCGGCGCGGACGGTTACCGCCTGGCGATCGAAGCCGTAGCAGCACAGCTCGCATCATGAGCGACAGACCGCCACCCAAACTCTAGCCATGTTGACCATGCCCCCCGGCTTCGGCTCAGCCCGGCGAAAGCAACTACTGGATCTGCCTCCGCTGGGCGTCAAGGGCCGTACCGAACGCGCCAGGGAAGCCCTGGCGGCGCGAGGCGCCGACGCTCTGGTTGTCACCGACCTGACCAATATCGACTGGTGTACCGGGTTCACCGGTTCCGCCGGTGCTCTGGTGATCACAACAGACACCAGCGTGCTGGTCACCGACAGCAGGTACCGGGACCAAGCCCCCGCTCAGCTCGACGCGGCGGGATCCGAGGCTCAGGTGCGCATCGACTCGGCCACCTTCGATACCGTGGCCGAATGTCTCGGGGGCGCCACCAAGGTCGCGCTCGAAGCTGACCGGATCGTCTGGGCAGACCAGCGTCGTCTGTCCGAGGCGCTCGACGCTGCCTTGATCGCCACCACTGGTCTGATCGCGGAACTGCGCAGCGTCAAGGACGAGGCGGAACTGGTCCGCATGGAGACCGCGGCAGACATCGTGGACGCGGCCCTTCGAGATTGCCGCCACCAGTTCGTGCCCGGCGTCAGCGAGCGTGACCTAGCCCTTATGCTCGAGGACCAGATGCGCGCGGCGGGTGCCGAAGGCCCGGCCTACGACACGATCGTGGCGTCGGGCCCCAATGCCGCGTTGCCTCATGCCCGTGCCGGTGCGAGACGCTTCGTCGAAGGTGACCTAGTGGTGGTCGACGCGGGTGCGGTCGTCGACCGCTACCGCAGCGACATGACCCGCACCTTCGTTGTGGGAAAGCCCGACGATCAGACCGCGGAGATCCACGACATCGTGACCCGGGCGCAAGCGCAGGGAGTCGCCGCGGTGCGTCCGGGCCTAGAGGCTCAGGAGATCGACAGGGTCTGCCGAGAGGTCATTGCCGAGGCAGGCTACGGCGACGCTTTCGTTCACGGGACCGGGCACGGCGTCGGCCTCGACATTCATGAACTTCCGGCGCTGCGCCGCGGCAGCACCGCTATCCTTTCGCCCGGCCAAGTAATCACCGTCGAACCGGGGATCTATCTCACCGGTTTCGGGGGTGTGCGAGTGGAGGACATGGTGGTCGTCACCCCCCACGGCTGCCGCTCGTTGACCAAATATCCCAAGGAGCCCGTGTGCCAGTGATCACCACCAACGACCTCAAGAACGGGATGACGTTGAACCTCGACGATGGACTCTTCCAGGTCGTGGATTTTCAGCATGTCAAGCCGGGCAAAGGCCATGCGTTCGTTCGCACGAACCTCCGCAACCTCCGTGCCGGGGGAGTCGTCGAACGCACTTTCCGAGCCGGCGAGAAGGTCGAACGGGCCAATATCGACAAACGCGAGATGCAGTTCCTGTACCGCGACGGTGACGACTACGTGTTCATGGACAACGAGTCGTTCGAGCAGCTGAGCGTCGCCCCGGCAACGCTCGGCGACACCGCCAACTTCATCGTCGACGGGTCCACCGCAGTCCTGCTGATGTTCGGAACCGAGATCATCGGCACCGACATGCCCGCAGCGGTCGAGTTGACGGTGGCAGCGACCGAGCCCGGACTGCAGGGTGACCGCTCCTCGGGAGGCACCAAACCGGCCACACTGGAGACCGGACTGGTGATCGCGGTCCCGCTGTTCATCGAGACCGGCGAGCGTGTCAAGATCGACACCCGATCAGGTCAATATCTCAGCCGCGCGTGAACGATCCACCTTCAGGCATCGGCAGCCGGCGGGAGGCACGGGAAGAGGCGCTGGGTCTGTTGTATCAGCTCGAGGTCAGCGGAGAGTCGCTGCGGGCGGCGCTGTCGGCCAAGCCTGTGCCGCCGGAGGACTACGCGCTCGAACTGGTCGAGGGCGTCTGCGGCACGGCGGGGGAGTTGGACCGGCGGATCGGCGCTCATCTGACGGGTTGGACCGTCGACCGGCTCGCGGTGGTCGATCGCGTGCTCGCCCGTATGGCAACCTGGGAATTGAATGAACGCAACGACGTGCCGACCGGTGTCGTGCTCAGCGAGGCGGTGGAGCTCGCCTCGCAGTACTCCGGCGAGGAGTCGCCCCGTTTCCTCAACGGTGTGCTGCGCGCCCTCGCCACCGAGGCTCGAGGCGACCCCAGCGACCCCTCCGACCCCAGCGACCCCTCCGACCCCAGCGACCCCTCCGACCCCTCCGACACGGGGGCGGCCTCCGACCCGAGCGACCCAGCGACCCCTCCGACACGGGGGCGGCCTCCGACCGCAGCGACCCCAGCGACCCCTCCGACCCCTCCGACACGGGGGCGGCCTCCGGCGGCGCTGACCTGACGCCGCTGCGATGAGGCGCTGTCGGTGAACGGGCGGGAGACCGTGCTTGAAGTGCCGGATCTGAGGTGCGAGACGTTCCGCCTTCGTCAATGGCGGATCGAGGACGCGCCGGACCTATTCGAGGCTTGGAAGGACCCCCAGATATTGAGCGGCTCCGTTGCGCCCGAGAAGCGGTCGCTGCGAGACGCCCGCGAATGGATATCTAGAACCGATGTTCGACGCCGTGCGGGTGTTTCCCTCGACCTCGTCGTTGCTGATGGCGGCGACGACTCGCTGCTCGGCGAGGTCGGCCTGTACCGCTTCGACAAGTCGAGGAGGGCAGCATTGATCAGTTGGTGGCTGACCACCGGCGCCCGAGGAGACGGCACAGCGACCCGAGCTGTGAACATGCTCGCGGAGTGGGCGTTGGCCGGCCCGTTGACTGCGGTGATCGCTGAGATGAAGGAGACCAACGTCAAGTCCCGGGAGTTGGCGCAACGATGCGGTTTCGATCTTCTGCGTGCTGCGGGAGACTCGACCCCGATGGCCTTCGTCCGCCGCGCCGGCGACCCCCGATTTCCACAGGCGGGTCCGGTGGGGCGGGCGGGCGCGCCTGATACCGTCGGGTCTCGACCATGAAACGGGTCCCGTGAGGCTCGAATGGACGGGAGAAGTCAGTGGCAGAGCGAGAACGGCGAATGGCTGGGCCGCACTCAAGCGGGGTGTTCCAAGCCACGGCGCAAGTCATGTCAGCGTCCGATGTCACTCGTGCGATTCGTCGCATGGCCCATGAGATCCTCGAACGCAACTCGGGCTGTGCCGACATCGTGATAGTCGGCCTGCAGACCGGCGGCGTGGGCCTTGCCGAGCGCCTGGTCGACGACATCAACGAGATCGAGGGCGCCGAGGTTCCTCTGGGGAGCCTCGATGCGACCATGCACCGCGACGATTTCGATCTTCGCCCGATCACCTCCGAAGCGGCCACCACGATCCCGGTCGACCCGACCGGCAAGATCGTCGTGTTGGTCGACGATGTCCTCTACACGGGTCGGACCGTGCGGGCGGCCCTCGACGCGATTCACAGCTATGGAAGGCCCAAGGCGATCCAGCTTGCGGTGATGGTCGACCGCGGTCACCGCGAACTCCCGATCCGCCCCGACTTCGTAGGCAAGAACCTGCCGACACGCCGAGCCGAGATGGTCGATGTCAACATCGGCGGAGTCGACCTGGGGGAGATCTCGTGAAACCTCTGCGGCATCTGTTGTCGATGGATGATCTCGACCGCGACGACATCGACTACCTGTTGGACCTCACGGAGCGGTACGTCGAGGTGAGCGAGCGGAAAATCCCGCGAATCCCGGCACTGCGCGGCAAGACCGTCGCCCTAGTGTTCTTCGAGGACTCCACCCGCACCAGAGTCAGCTTCGCCACCGCCGCCGGCCGGCTCTCCGCGGACACGCTCGGTTTCGACGTGGGGCGCTCCTCGGTCAACAAGGGCGAGTCCCTGCGCGACACCATCGAGACGATCTCTGCAATGGGTATCCACTGCATGGTCCTGCGGCATCACGGCGCCGGCGCGCCCTGGCGGGTGCGCGAATGGACCGACGCTTCGATAGTCAACGGAGGCGACGGACGCAACCAGCATCCGACCCAGGCGCTGGCGGACCTGTTCACCGCCCGCCGACATCTCGGAGACCTCAACGGCAAGCGCGTCGCCATTGTGGGCGACGTCAAGAATTCTCGGGTGGCGCGGTCCAACGCCATCGGATTCTCCAAGATGGGCGCAGAAGTGATCTTCGTCGCCCCGCGCACGCTGCTGCCAGCAAGTCTTGAAGGCTGGCCGGTGAGCGTCACTCACAACCTCGACGAGGTGATCGAGACGATCGACGTCTGTTACCTGCTGCGGATGCAGCTCGAACGCCACAATGGCGCCGCGGTTCCCACCCTGAGAGAGTTCCACCACGAGTTCGGGCTGACCGCGGCGCGTGCTGACCGCTTGCGTGACGACGCGTTGATCATGCATCCCGGCCCGATGAACCGCGGCGTCGAGATAGCGGGCGTGGTCGCTGACCGCCCCAACGCGGTTATCACCGAGCAGGTTGCAAACGGTGTCGCCGTGCGGATGGCAGTGCTGTTCGTGCTGATCGGTTCGCGCCTCGACCTCGTCGAAGAGCAGAGCGCAGTGGCATGAGGACTCTGGTGATCCGCGGCGCGACAGTGATCGATGCGCAGGGTTCCCGACGCGCCGATGTGGTGGTCGGAGACGTTGGCACGATCCTCGCGGTCGGTTCGGGACTCAGCGCCGACAGTTCCCTCGATGCCGATGGCTGCATCATTTCACCGGGTCTCGTCGATCTGCATGTTCATCTCCGCCAGCCCGGAAACGAGGAGGCCGAGACCATCGACACGGGTGCGCGGGCCGCGGCACTCGGAGGGTTCACCGCGGTGGTGGCCATGCCCAACACCGACCCGGCGATGGACTGCGTCTCGGTGGTCAATGAAGTGCAGGCCCTCGGTTCGGTGGCGGTCTGCGATGTGGTGCCCTCGGCTGCCGTCTCGGTGGGTCGCCGCGGTGAAGCGCTCTCACCCATGGCGGAGCTGGTCCGTGCAGGCGTGCGGATCTTCACCGATGACGGCAGCGGAGTGCAGGACGACAGGCTGATGCGCACAGCGCTGGAATATGCGAGTTCACTGCAGCACCTCTGCGCTGGCGAGACCATCGTTGTGGCCCAGCACTGCGAGGTCGAGTCTCTCAGCAGCGGTGGATTCATGCACGAGGGCGAATGGTCGAGTTGGCTCGGTATTCCCGGTCAGCCGTCCGAAGCCGAAGAGTTGATGGTGATGCGAGACATCGCGCTGTGCCGTCTCACCGGAGCCCGTGTCCATTTCCAGCACATGTCGACTGCCGGGTCGGTCTCAATGATCCGTGCAGCCAAGGCCTCGGGGCTCCCGGTCACCGCCGAGGCCGCAACCCACCACTTCTCCCTCACCGACGCATGTTGCGCGAGTTACGATCCGGTCTTCAAGGTCCACCCGCCGCTGCGCACCGAAGCGGACGTGGCCGCGGTCAAGGAGGGTCTAATCGACGGCACAATCGACGCCATAGCCACTGACCATGCACCTCACACTCCCAGGTCCAAACAGCAGACATTCGCTGACGCCCCCCCGGGGATGCTCGGACTCGAAACTGCCTTCGCGGTAGCCAACACCCATCTCGACATGCCGATCGAGTCCCTCCTCGCGGCGATGTCGTGGCGACCGGCGGCGATCGCCGGACTGACGCCGGAGCACGGCGGCCTCATCGCCGAGGGCTCCCCGGCCAACCTCGCGGTGATCGATCCCAACGTCGCCTGGACGGTCCGCGCCACAGAGATGGCAAGCCGCAGTTCCAACACGCCCTATGACGGAATGGGACTCCGAGGAAGAGTGCGCCACACGATCTACAAAGGAGAGGCCGTGGTTGTCGACGGCGAAGCGCAGCGATGAGCGGTTCTGACCCGATCCGCCCGTATCGGCTGGTGCTGGCCGACGGGGAAGTGTTCGAAGGCGAGGGCATCGGTGCTGACCCGAACGACGGCGTCGCTTCGGGTGAGGTCGTGTTCAACACCGTTCTGTCCGGCTACCAGGAGGTGATCACCGATCCTTCCTATGCGGGGCAGATCATTGCGTTCACCTACCCGCACATCGGCAACTACGGGGTCAACGCCACCGACGAAGAGGCCCGCAGGCCGTTCTGTCGGGGTGTCATCGTCCGCGATCTGGCCCGTCGGCACAGCAGTTGGCGTTCAGAGGGCGATCTCGACGCTTTTCTTCGAACCCACAATGTCGCCGGCATCGCCGGGGTCGATACCCGGCGGCTCACCCGCCACATCCGCGACTTCGGGGCGATGCCCGGCGCGTTCGGCGACACAGACGCAGCCGCGCTGCAGGCCGCGGCGCAATCAGACCCGACAACGAGCGGGTTCGACCTGGTGAGGCTGGTGTCCACCGACAAGCCCTACACGGTCGGGAATGCACAGCGCCGCATTATTGCATACGACCTCGGCATCAAGGCTGCGATGCTGCGTCAGCTGTCGGCCATGGCAACGGTGACGGTCGTGCCCGCCAGCACCCCCGCTGCCGATGTGCTCGCCGAGGGTCCCGACGGGGTCTTCCTGTCCAACGGCCCGGGTGATCCGCAGCTGGCCGGCTCGATCGTCGACGAACTTCCGAAACTGATCGGCCGCCTGCCGATCTTCGGGATCTGCCTCGGGCACCAGGTCCTGTCACTGGCGCTGGGCGGCAGCACGTTCAAGATGAAGTTCGGCCACCACGGCGGCAACGTCCCGGTCATGGACCTACGCAGCGGAAAGGTCGAGATCACCAGCCAGAACCACAACTTCGCAGTGGAGACCGGCTCGGTTCCAGACGTCGTGGAGACCCATGTGTGCCTCAACGACGGTGCCCTCGAGGGGATGTTCCACAAGGATCTCCCGGTGTTCAGCGTGCAGTATCACCCTGAAGCCGGGCCCGGGCCCCACGACAGCCGCTACCTGTTCAAGGATTTCGAGCGGCTCATGGACACGACAGGCTCGGCCCCATAGTGCCGCGCCGAGACGACATCGATTCGATCCTGATCATCGGTTCGGGCCCGATCGTCATCGGCCAGGCCTGCGAGTTCGACTACTCCGGCACCCAGGCCTGCCGTGCGATCAGAGAGGAGGGCTACCGAGTGGTCTTGGCGAACTCGAATCCGGCAACGATCATGACCGACCCGGACTTCGCCGACGCCACCTACATCGAACCCCTCGACGTGACGGTCCTGACCAAGATCATCGAGAAGGAGAAGCGCGACAACCCTGAGCGGACCATGGCGCTGCTGCCCACACTGGGCGGGCAGACGGGGTTGAACCTGGCGATGGAACTCGAGTCACAGGGAGTCCTAGCTGCCCACGACGTTGAAATGATCGGCGCCGACGCTGCCGCTATTGCCACAGCCGAGGACCGCGAACTGTTCAAGTCGGCCATGACTGAGATCGGGCTGGAAGTGGCCAGATCAGGGATCGCCCACGACATGGACCGGGCGCGTCGAGTTGTGGAGGAGGTCGGCCTCCCGGTCATCATCCGACCCGCTTACATTCTGGGCGGACGGGGAACCGGCATCGCTGCAACGCTCGAAGAGTTCGAGAAGATCGCCGCCTACGGCCTCGAGTGCAGCCCCATCTCGGAGATCCTCATCGAGGAGTCGATCTCCGGTTGGAAGGAGTTCGAGCTCGAGGTGATGCGCGACCGCCACGACAACTGCGTGGTGGTGTGCGCCATCGAGAACTTCGATCCCATGGGCGTGCATACGGGCGACTCGATCACCGTGGCGCCCACACAGACCCTGACCGACGTCGAGTATCAGAAGCTGCGCGACGGGTCCTTCGCCTGTATTCGTCGGGTCGGGGTCGAGACCGGCGGGTCGAACGTGCAGTGGGCGGTCCATCCCGAGACTGGGCGTCAGGTCATTATCGAGATGAACCCGCGGGTGAGCCGCTCCTCCGCGCTGGCCTCCAAGGCAACCGGGTTCCCGATCGCCAAGATCGCAGCCAAGCTCGCTGTGGGGTACACCCTCGACGAGATACCCAACGACATCACCGGCAAGACGCCGGCCTCATTTGAACCTTCGATCGACTATGTCGTCACCAAGGTCCCGCGCTGGGCGTTCGAGAAGTTTCCCGGCACCTCGGGCATCTTGGGAACTTCGATGCAGAGTGTCGGCGAGGTGATGGCCATCGGCAGGACCTTCCCGGAGTCGTTGCAGAAGGCACTGCGTTCGCTCGAACATGGGCGTTTCGGCCTCAACTGCGACCCGGCCGAGACCGCATTGGATCGACTCGACGATGCGACCCTGCTCAAAGCGGCCTCGATCGCCACCCCCGACCGTCCGTTTCAGCTCGAGGCACTGCTGCGCAGGGGAGTCACGGTGGACGAGATCTACGAGACTACGCGCGTCGACCGCTGGTTTCTCGATCAGATGCTTCGAATCACCGCCGAACGCGCCCACCTCGCTACCCGCTCTCTCGACGACATCAACGGGCGCGACCTGAAACGCGCCAAGCAGCTCGGCTTCTCGGACTGTCAACTCGCTTATCTGTGGGACCGTACCGAGGCGCAAGTGCGTGAACGGCGCCTCGCCCACGGCGTCAAGACGACTTTCAAGACGGTCGACACCTGCGCCGCGGAGTTCGACGCAGAGACCCCGTACCACTATTCGACCTACGAGGACACCGACGAGGTCCGGCCCGGTCGGCGTGAACGGGTCGTGATCCTGGGTTCGGGACCGAACCGCATCGGCCAGGGCATTGAGTTCGACTACTGCTGCGTGCATGCCAGCTTCGCTCTGCGCGACGCCGGGTTCGAGACGGTGATGGTCAACTGCAATCCCGAAACGGTCTCCACGGACTACGACACTTCGGACCGCCTCTATTTCGAGCCGCTCACCTACGAGGATGTGATGAACGTCATCGACAGTGAGAAACCCCGCGGCGTCATCGTCTCGTTGGGCGGACAGACGCCCTTGAAGCTTGCCGGGCAGTTGCCGGCCGGCCTCGTGCTGGGCACCTCGCCGAGCGCGATCGACGCAGCTGAGGATCGTGAGCAGTGGAACGCGCTCTGCAGCCGCCTCGAAATCCCTCAGCCGGCCGGAGGCACGGCCCGCAGCACTGCCGAAGCTCTCGAGATCACCTCGCGGATCGGCTACCCGGCGCTGGTACGGCCCTCCTATGTGCTCGGCGGTCGGGCGATGGAGATCGTCTACGACGACGAGAACCTGACCAGAGCCATGCAGGAGTTGGCGGGGTTCGGTTCACTGGGTCGTGAAGGAGGGCTCTCCGCGCAGCGCCCCGTGCTGATCGACCGATTCTTGGAGGACGCCACCGAAGTCGATGTTGACGCCGTTCGAGACTGCCTCGGCGATTTCGTCATCGGCGCGGTGATGGAGCATGTTGAGGAGGCGGGCGTCCACAGCGGAGACTCCGCCTGCTCCATTCCACCGACCAATCTCAGTGCCGACACCGTCGAGTTGATCGAGAGTTGCACGGCCAGGATCGCCGCGGCTCTCGACGTCCGGGGCCTGATCAATGTGCAGTACGCGGTGAAGGACAGTCAGGTCTTCGTGATCGAGGCGAATCCCCGCGCTTCGAGGACGGTGCCGTTCGTTGCCAAGGCGACCGGTGTCCCGCTCGCCAAGGTTGCCAGTCGAGTGATGCTCGGCGCCACGCTGGAGGAGCTCCGCGTCGAAGGCCTGTTGACTGAGGCGCGGAACTCAGGCCATGTGGCGGTGAAGGAAGCGGTGCTGCCCTTCAATCGGTTCCCGGAAGCTGACGCGGTGCTCGGGCCGGAGATGCGTTCCACGGGTGAGGTGATGGGGATCGATCTGACTTCGGGACTGGCGTTCATGAAGTCACAACTCGCCGCGGGCACGCGGCTGCCGGAGGTCGGCCCGGACGATGTCACGGTGTTCATGTCTCTGGCTGACCGAGACAAGACCCTCGGTGCCTCGGTGGGACGCGGCTTTCAAGAACTCGGATTCTCGATTGTCGCGACCAGCGGGACCGCGGCAGTGTTGCAGGCCGCTGGGGTTGAGGTTTCGACAATCGTCTCCAAGCTTGGTGAGAGCGGTGGCGTCCACGCGGTCGAGTTGATCGAGCGCGGCGATGTGCAGTTGGTCGTCAATTCTCCCCGGGGGCGCCGCCCCCGCGCGGACGGAGCGCACATACGCGCCGCCGCGGGACTGGCGAACGTGCCGCTGCTGACCACGGCGGCCGCGGCGATGGCCGCCGTCGAGGGGTTGCGTGACTGGGCGCGGTACCCGTTGCGGGTCCGCAGTCTTCAGGAATACCACCAACGGGGCGGATACCCTGGCGCGGTGGGCGGTTTCGACTGGCCCAGCGGTGGTTGAGCGCCGGTCGGGCGAACCCCAGGTGGTTGAGCCCCGGGTGGGTGAGCGATGACCGACCTTGTGACCCGGGTGGGCTCGGTGAGGCTCAAGGTGCCGGTGTTGACGGCCTCGGGCACGGTCGGTCACGGTGCCGAGTTCGGTCGCTACCTTCGTCTGGGCGAGCTCGGTGCAATTGTGGTCAAGTCGATGAAGGCAACGCCGTTCGGGGGAAATCCCGCCCCGCGGGTCCACCCCACCCCCGCCGGGATGATCAACAGCGTCGGGCTCCAGGGACCCGCAGTGTCGCACTGGCTCGAGCATGATCTGCCGGCCCTAAAGACCGCAGGCGCCACCGTCGTGGCCAGCATCTGGGGAAACACCGTCGACGAGTACCGGCAGGCAGCCGAGGCGCTGTCGGCGGCCCCTGCGTGTGTGGTCGCGGTCGAAGTCAACGTGTCATGTCCCAATCTCGAGGACCGCAGCCGAATGTTCTCCCACAGTGCCCAGGCAACGAGCGAAGCGGTCGAGGCCACCAGTCGCTGCGGCCGACCCCGCTGGGCCAAGCTCAGTCCCAATGCCCCGGATATCGCCGAGATCGCCGCGGCCGCGCAATCCGCCGGCGCGGAGGCCGTCGTCTTGACCAACACCCTGCTGGCGATGGTGATAGACCCCGAGACCCGCCGCCCGGTGCTGGGCGCGAAGCGGGGAGGGCTCTCGGGAGCAGCGATGCGCCCGGTGGCGGTGAGGGCGGTGTATGACGTGCATGAAGCGGACCCGGAGCTGCCGATCGTCGGCGTCGGCGGTGTCGGTGCCGGGGTCGACGTGGCCGAGTTCCTGTTAGCCGGCGCCTCGGCGGTCGAGGTCGGCACTGCCACGTTCGCCGACCCACGGGCGCCGCGACGGATCCTCGACGAGTTTCGACAGTGGTGCGAACGCCATGGCGTCACGCAACTCGCCGAACTCATCGGCGCGGGTCACCGCTGAGCGGCTGCACCGGTGATTGCCTTCCCTTCTTGCGGCCTCTAGTGTTCCGGTCATGTCCAACCCACCAAAGTTGTCAGCCGACGTTCGCGCCGCGGCACTCGCCAAGGCCACCGCAGCGCGACGGGCCCGTCGAGAGTTGAAGCAGATGCTGAAGATGCGGTCCTTGACCCTCGCCGACGTCCTCGACAAGGCCGACACAGACGAGACCGTTGCGAATACCAAGACGTTGTCGGTGATTGAGTCGCTTCCCGGAGTAGGAAAGGTCACGGCCCGGCGTGTCATGGAGGACATCGGGATCGCCGAGAACCGCCGTCTTCGGGGGCTCGGACAGAAACAGCGGGCTGAGCTTCTGGCCAGGTTCGACTGAGTAGGTTCGACTGAGTAGGTTCGACTGAGTAGGTTCTGCGATGTGGGTTGTTGATCGACGGTGATCGCGGCTCCTGATCAGCTGGTCGTGGTTGTCTCGGGGCCCGGCGGGGTCGGCAAGGGCACGCTCGTGGCCCGGTTGCTGGACCGCGACCACAGGCTCTGGCTGTCGCGCAGCTGGACGACCCGCGCCCGGCGCCCCGGCGAGTCGATGGAGGCGTACCACTTCACGAACAGGGAGTTCTTCGACCGCCACATGGAGGCCGGGGGATTCCTCGAGTGGGTGGACTTCTTGGACTACCGCCAGGGCACGCCGGTGGTGCAGCCGCCACCGGGGCATGATCTGGTGTATGAGATCGACGTATATGGTGCCGAACAGATCCGCGAGCACTTCCCCGAGGCGTTGCTGGTCTTTGTCGATGCGCCATCCCGTGAGGCCCAGCGGGCCCGCCTAGTCGGGCGCGGCGACTCCCCGGACAGGATCGAGGCACGCTTGGCCTGCGCCGACACCGAGTTGGCGACAGCGCAGGAGCTCGGTGCGCAGATATTGATCAACGACGACATTGACAGGGCGCTGGTGGAATTGGAAGCGTTGATCCGCGAGCGTCGCGGGAGTTGAGTGCCGCTGCTAAGCTCGCAGACCGGTTGAACAACGATTCAGCGACGAGTCGTCGATGTCTCGGGAGAGGGCACTATGGCACACGGCTACGATACGATGATGAATCCCCCGATTGAGGGTCTGCTCGACGATGCTGGCTCCAAGTTCCGCCTCGTAACTCTCGCCGCCAAGCGGAGCCGCGAAATCACCAGCTATGTGGGCCAACTCAGCCGCGGCATGGGAGCGTCGGTGCCTCCCCAGATCGCGTCCACGTCGAGCAAGCCGTTGTCGATCGCCTTGGAGGAGATAGACGCGGACAAGATCGTCGCCGTAGACCTCGACCCGGAAACCGAAGCCGAGGGCGGGCCCTCTGGCTTCGTCGGCGCCTGAGCCGACCGTCGGGCCGGTGCAGGGGAAATGTCGACACCGCAGATGACCGGTCTGTCGGGTCGACGCATCATCCTTGGTGTGACTGGCGGAATCGCCGCCTACAAGGCCGTCGAGGTCTGTCGTCGTCTGGTCGACGCTGGTGCGGCCGTCACGCCGGTGTTGACCGCAGGCGCGGTGAAGATGGTCGGCGAGGCCACATTCTCGGCGTTGGCTGGCGAACCGGCGCGCACTTCGCTGTTCGACGATCCCGCGAGCCCGATACCGCACACCGCCATGGGTCAGAGCGCAGACCTGGTGCTGGTGGCGCCGGCGACGGCGAGGGTCGTGTCTGATATCCGCACCGGACGCTCCGCGGACCTGTTGACTGCGACGATCCTGGCCACTCGGGCGCCGCTGGTGGTCTGCCCGGCGATGCACACCGAGATGTGGGAGCAGGCGTCTGTGCAGGAGAACCTTGAGGTGCTGCGCGGACGCGGCGTGCATGTCGTCGATCCTGGGATCGGGCGGCTCGCGGGAGGGGACTTCGGCCCCGGGCGGCTCGCCGAACCCGAGTTGATCGTGTCCGCGGTGAAGCGCCTGCTGGCCGCGGTCGCCGCCGCCGACCGAAGTGACCTCGGCGGCCGAAGTGATGTCGGCGGCCAAGATTACCTCGGCGGCCAAGATGACCCCGGCGGCCGAAGTGATCTTGGCGGGAGGCGGGTGCTCGTCACTGCCGGCGGGACTCGCGAGCCCATCGACGCGGTCCGCTTCGTGGGCAACCGGTCCTCGGGCAGACAGGGCCATGCCCTCGCCCGCAACGCCGCGCAACGAGGCGCTGACGTTGTATTGGTGACAACCAACCCCACAAGCGCTCCCAGCGGGGTTCGCATTGTGGAAGTGTCCACGGCCGAGGAGATGCATCGTGCCTGCACCGCTGAAGCACCCGAGGCCGACCTGGTCGTGATGGCCGCAGCGGTCGCCGACTTCCGGCCGCGCCGAGCAGTCGATCGCAAGCTCAAGAAGGACAAGGGGATACTCAGCGTCGACTTCGAGCCCACGGCCGACATCCTCGCCTGCCTGGGCGCCGCCAAACCCGACGGCCAGGTCCTGGTCGGATTCGCTGCCGAGACCGACAACGTCGAGAGCAACGCGGCAGCCAAGCTCGACCGCAAGAACTTAGACATGATCGTGGCGAACGACGTGTCCAAACCCGGTGTCGGATTTGAGCATGAGACCAATGAGGTCGTAGTGCTGCGGGCCGACGGAGCCCGGCAGCACCTGCCGCTGTGCAGCAAGGGCGAGGTGGCCCGTGCCGTGCTCGATGCCGCAGTTGAAACCCTTGACCGACTCGACAAGGAGCAAGAGTGACTCGCTTTGCCTTCACCTCTGAGAGCGTGACCGAGGGCCATCCGGACAAGATGGCAGATCAGATCTCAGACTCGATTCTCGATGCCATGCTGGCTCAGGACGAAATGAGCCGCGTGGCCTGCGAGACCATGGTGACTACCGGGCTTGCGATCGTGGCCGGTGAGATCACCACCGACGCCTATGTGGATATTGCTGGCACGGTGCGCGAGACGATCAAGGAGATCGGCTACGACCGTGAAGCCTTCGGTTACGACGGCAACACCTGCGGGGTGATGGTCACCATCGACGAGCAGTCGCCGGACATCTTCTTGGGGCTCGCCGCGTCGGAGGAGGTCCGTTCCGGAATGGCCAAAGAGCGCGACGCACTCGACATGCAGGGGGCCGGCGATCAGGGGATGATGTTCGGCTACGCCTGCGATGAGACCACCGAGTTGATGCCGTTGCCCATCCACCTCGCCCATCGGCTGGCCGAACGCCACGCCGAGGTCCGCAAGGCCGGCACGATTCCCTATCTCCGCCCGGATGCCAAGACCCAGGTGACTTTCGAGTATGAGGACAGCAGACCTGTCCGGCTCAAGACCGTCTTGGTCTCCACCCAGCACAATGACGGCATCGACCGCGACTCGATGATTCGGCCCGACCTGATCGAGCATGTGATTGCTCCGGTCATTCCCGCGGAGTTCGCCGACGACAACTACGAAGTCTTGGTCAACCCGACGGGCCGTTTCGTGATCGGCGGCCCGGTGGGGGACTGCGGGCTCACCGGGCGCAAGATCATCGTCGACACCTACGGCGGGATGGCCCGCCATGGCGGTGGCGCGTTCTCAGGCAAGGATCCTTCGAAGGTCGACCGTTCGGCTACCTACGCGGCCCGCTGGGTGGCGAAGAACCTGGTCGCCGCCGGCGCCGCAAGCCGCTGTGAGGTTCAGGTCGCCTATGCCATCGGCATGGCCCGCCCGGTCTCGATCCTCATCGACACCTTCGGCACGGAGACTGTTGACAAGGCGGCCATCGACTCAGCCATCGACGCCATATTCGATCTCCGTCCAGCGGCGATCCTTCGCGATCTCGACCTCCGCCGTCCGATCTACCGCAAGACCGCCGCATACGGGCACTTCGGCCGATCGAGCGACGACGGCCTGTTCCCCTGGGAGCAGACGAACCGGGTCGACGACCTCGTCTCGGCATTGGGACTGTAGAGGATCCGCTTGCCGAAGTTGAACTCGGGAGGACCCGACCGCAAGGTCGTGCGGGTTGTTCCCGATGTGTTGGGGATCACCAGGGAGTTCGACTATTACGTTCCCGATGCGTGGTGCCGCGATGGCCGCGCCGAGCGGCTGGGCGTGGGTTCGATGGTGCGGGTGTCTCTGGCGGGACGGCGGGTGGGTGCCTGGGTGTGCGCTCTCGATGTAGAGCCGCCCCAGGGAGTGGAACTGGCCCCGTTGAAGACGCTGCGCGGCATCGGGCCCGACGCAGAGATGCTGGAGTTGGCTTCCTGGGCGGCGTGGCGTTGGGCCAACAGCAGAGTGAAGTTCCTGCGTGCTGCCTCACCGCCCTCGATGCTCGCGGGAGTGCCGCGGGGCGCGAGCCGCGAACCTGTGCCGTGCGGCCCCGCAGACGTGTTCTCGCAGGCATTCGAGTTGGCTCGACAACGCGGTGTTGCTGTGGTCAGGACCCCGCCTGGCAGCAACGACGTGTCGTTGGCTCTGGAAGCTTGCAGGGGGGGCGATGCCTTGCTGCTGCTCGCAGACTCCGCTAGGGCCCGTCGCCTGGGGATCGCCTTGCGCCGCGCCGGCGTCAAGATCGCCCTGGGGGCTCAGGAGTGGTCTGTGGCCGCCAGTGGTGCCACGGTGGTCGGGACTCGGTCGGCGGTCTGGATGCCCATGCCGCGACTGTCGGCGGTGGTGGTCTTCGACGAGCACGATGAGTCGCACACCGAGCAGTCGACTCCTGCCTGGAACGCTCGCGAGGCCGCCCTGGAGCGGGCCCGCCGCCGCGGCGTGCCGGTCGTGCTCAGTTCTCCGGTGCCGTCACTCGAGGCTCTGCGCTGCGGTCCGCTGCTGCGGCCCGACCGCGCCGCGGAGAGGTCGGGTTGGCCGCGGGTGGAAGTCTTCGATCGTCGCACCGAGGACCCGGCGAGGGTGGGCCTGTTCGCCGAGGGTGTCGCCGCGGTGCTCCGCGGCGAGGGTCGGGTCGTCTGTGTGCTGAATCGCCGGGGACGCTCTCGGCTGTTGGCCTGCGCGGCCTGCGGCGAGCTGGTGCGCACCGTCGACGGTGCCTCGCCCATGGTGCTTGAAGACTCCGAGCTTCGTTCGCCTGACGGCAGCGAGGTGCGCCCGCCGCTGTGCGCCCTTTGCGGCGACACCCGTCTAAAGAACCTCCGGGCCGGGGTGACCCGCGCCAGAGAAGAGTTGGAGGCCCTTGTCGGCGAGGCAGTCGACGAGGTGACCGCGTCGACCGTGGCACCGCCGGCGAGCCGAGTGGTGATCGGAACCGAAGCGGTGCTGCACCGTCTCGAAGCCGCAGATGTTGTCGTGTTCTTGGACCTCGACCAGGAACTTCTTGCGCCCCGCCAGAGAGCCGTGGAACAGACGATGGCGCTGTTGGCACGGGCTGCCCGTCTGCTGGGTCCGCGCCACTCCGGCGGGTGCCTCGTGCTCCAGACCCGCCAACCGGACCATGAGGTTGTGCGGGCAGTTAGGCGCGCCGACCCGTCGATCGTGGCGGTCGCCGAGCGCGATCGGCGCAGGTCCCTGGGGATCGCGCCCTACGGAGCGCAGGTACTGGTCTCCGGTGCAGGCGCCGCAGAGTTCATCGGCGCGCTGGGCAACCCCGCCGGGGTTCGAGTCCTCGGCCCCTCCCACGACCGCTGGTTGTTGCAGGCCGACACCCGTGAGCCGCTCCTTGATGCCCTCGAAGCCACGCCCCGCCCCGACAGCCGTCTGCGGATAGAGGTCGACCCCCTGCGAGTGTGAGGCCCGGCCGGTGCGTCTGCGGGCCTGGGCGATGCCTCGGGTCGACCCCCTGCGA
>Ga0209022_1001017_pt1 | contig 31325 bp, 33 predicted proteins | sample PinacodermPK_FD_187300 | JGI IMG/M metagenome (GOLD analysis project Ga0209022, IMG submission 187300) | Host-associated microbial community of the marine sponge Aplysina aerophoba from Gulf of Piran - sponge pinacoderm, lysed by proteinase... | ecosystem: Host-associated > Porifera > Sponge >...
GATGGCGATGTTAGTCGCCACCGTGGTGCCGTGCAGCAGCAGGTCCACCGCTTCGAGGCTGACCCCGGCCTTGCCGCAGAGCGCGTCCACGCCCGTCATCACCGCCCGCGCCGGATCGTCAGGCGTGGACGGCACCTTGTCGACCGTGATCGCGCCTGCCGCCTCGTCGACCAGAATCAGGTCCGTGAAGGTACCGCCGACATCCACTCCGATGCGCCGCATGACTCTCCTCCTGCGTCCCGCCTGCCTGCCGTGTTGGCCGCGGCGCGACGCTCACTTCGTGCCGGCACGCCTGAGGGGGCCGGTCTCGACTCCCTCCGGCGCCGGCCTCGCCGCATCTTCGCCGACACCCGCGCTGCCGACAATTGCTTTACCATGGGACTCGATCGCCTGGAGGGGAGGGTGGCCCACCCATGCGACTGCGGGATGCATGGGTGTCTTGCAACGGGTCGATGCCGTCGCCACCTGACGTTTGAAGGTCGCCTGCGAGCCAGCGGGACCCTGCCAATCGGCGAGCATCGTCACGATGCACCTGAGCGTCTTCGAAATCTTCAAGGTCGGCATCGGCCCGTCCTCGTCCCACACCATGGGGCCGATGGCGGCTGCCCAAGCCTTCCTCGCGCTGCTGGCGGAGCGGGTCGCAACGGACCCGCCGCCCGACTCGTGGCTGCGAATTCACGTCTCGCTCCATGGCTCGCTGGCCTTCACCGGCCGGGGCCATGCGACGGATCGGGCGATCGTGTTCGGATTGCTCGGCCACCGCGCCGGCGATATCGATATCGACAAGGCCGAGGCTGACGTGGCGGTCCTCAGGGGGAGCAAGACTCTGCCTTCGCTCGGCGGCAACACGATCGTGTTCGATCCGCATCACCACATCTTCTTCGACTATGGCCCGCCGCTCCCGGGCCATCCCAACGGCATGGAATTCCATGCCGTCGACGCAGAGGGAGTGGGCTATCTGAGCCAGATTTACTATTCGATCGGCGGCGGCTTCATCGTGACGGCCGAGGAGCTCGCCCGGGGGGCGGAGGACGCCGGAGACGATCAGGGCGCGCAGGTCCCCTTCCCCTTCAAGAACGCCGCGGCCATGCTGCGAATGGCGGAGGAAAGCGGCAACTCCATCGCCGAGATGATGCTGGCAAACGAGCGCGCCACGCGCTCCGATGACGAGGTCGATGCCGGGCTCGCGGCGCTCTGGGGTGCTATGGACGCCTGCATCGATCGCGGGATCTCAGGCCAGGGCGAGCTCCCCGGCGGGCTGCGCGTGAAGCGGCGGGCGGGCGCGCTCTTCGAACAGCTCTGCGACGAGCAGGGCTCCAACAGCGCCCAGCCGCACGTCTATTCCGACTGGCTCACCGTCTACGCCATGGCGGTCAACGAGGAGAACGCCGGCGGAGGCAAGGTGGTCACCGCGCCCACCAACGGCGCCGCCGGCGTGATTCCGGCCGTGGTGCGCTACTACCTCGACCATTGCCTGGATGCCGGGAGGGGCCGGATCGGGGAGTTCCTGCTAACCGCCGCCGCCATCGGCGGGCTGATCAAGGCCAATGCGTCGATTTCGGGCGCCGATGCCGGCTGCCAGGCGGAAGTGGGCTCCGCCGCCGCCATGGCCGCCGCCGGTCTCTGTGCGGTGCTGGACGGCACGCCGGCGCAGGTGGAGAACGCGGCCGAGATCGCGCTGGAGCACCATCTCGGCATGACCTGCGATCCGGTCGCGGGACTCGTTCAGGTGCCGTGCATCGAGCGCAACGGCATCGGCGCAATCAAGGCTGTCGCCGCCGCGTCGCTCGCGCTGCGGGGCGACGGCACCCACTTTATGCCCCTCGACAACTGCATCGAGGCAATGCGCGAGACCGGCAAGGAAATGAGCGCCAAGTTCAAGGAAACCAGCCTCGGCGGCCTTGCCGTGAACATGCCGGAGTGCTGAGGCTAACCGCCCCTGATATTCGTCATTCGGCGGCTTCTTCGGCCTGGGGCTCGAGCAACTCCTCTGCCTGAGCCTCGCGGGGGTCAAGTTCGACGGGCTCCAGCGTCGGGATCGAGGACGAGGCTGGGGTGACGCCCAGCGATTCGAACTTGCGCGCGGCGGGTAGCACGCGGCTCTCGAGCGAGCCCACGCCCTTGTTGTAGCGGTCCACCGTCTGGCGCAGCGACTTGCCGAGATCGCCCATGTGCCCGCCGAAGACCTTTATCCGCTCGTAGAGATCGCGGCCCTGCGCCGCCACGACCTGCGCGTTCTCGGCCAGCTTCTCCTGCTGCCAGCCGTAGGCGATGGTCTTCACCAGCGCGATGAGGGTAGTCGGCGTGCTGATGAGGACCCGCTGGCGCACGGCGTTCTCGAACAGCTCGGGGTCGCTCTCGATCGCTGCAGTGAAGAACGATTCGCCAGGCACGAACATCACGACGAACTCGGGCGTCTCGGGCAGGGCCTTCCAGTAGTCCCGCGATGAGAGCGCGCGCACGTGGTCGCGGACCTGGCGCGCATGATCGCCGATGAAGCGCTCGCGCGCCTCTTCGTCAGGCGCCTCCACGGCGCTGAGATAGGCGTCGAGCGGTGTCTTGGCATCGACGATGATCGACTTGCCGCCGGGAACGCGAATGATCACGTCCGGCCGCAGCCGGCCCTCTTCGCCCTCAATGGTCGACTGCTCCACGAAGTCCACGTGCTCGGTCATGCCGGCCATGTCGAGCACATTCCGCAGTTGATACTCACCCCAGCGCCCGCGGGTCTGGGGCCGCCGGAGCGCCTGCACGAGGCGGCTGGTTTCCGTGCGCAGGCCCGTCTGCCCTTCCGCAAGGCTCTTCACTTGCTCCGAGATGGCCCGGTAGGCGCCCTCGCGCGCTTTCTCTATGGCGTCCACCTTGTGCTCGAACTTGGTGAGGCTTTCACCCAGCGGCTTGACCAGGGTCTCGATCGCAACGCGGCGCTTCTCCAGGTCGTCCTTGGCGCTCGCGCTGTGCTTCTCGAACCGTTCGCTCACGAGCTTCAGGAAGCTCTCGCTGTTCTTGCCGAGCACCTCCGAGGCGAGGCCCGCGAACTTCTTCTCGAGCTCGGCGCCCATCCGGGTGAGCTCGGCGACGCGGGCCTCGTGGCTCTTGCGCTCGGCCTCCAGCGCCGCTTCGAGCGCCGCCTTCTTCCTGTCGATGTCCTGAAGCCGGTCCCGCAGCGTGGAACTCTCTTCTTCGAGCCCGGGCACCCGCTCGGCGGCGGCGGCGAGGCGGGCGATCTCCGTTGCACGCGCCTCCCGCTCCCGCGCCGCTCTCCGCGTCGACGGGAGCACGAGGGCGATGAAGCAGGCCAGCGCGCCCGCAACAGCCGCCAGAACGATGACGATGATCGTAAGCCAGAGGCCCATGTCGTCGATCCGCCGTTCCCTTGCCGCAGGCCCGCTGGCTTCAGAAGTTCAGGCGCTTGAGGTCGATGACCGCGGCACGGGCCCGCAGCTTCTCGACCACGTCGTCGGGCACCACCGAATCCACGCCGATGAGGCCGATCGCGTCGCCGCCCGGCTCCCTGCGACCCAGGTTGAAGGTGGCGATGTTGATGCCGGCCTCGCCGAGGATGGTGGCCACCCCGCCGATCAGACCCGGCCTGTCCTCGTTGGTGAAATAGAGCATGTGCGGGCCGAGCTCGGCCTCGACCTCGATTCCCTCGACTTCCACGATTCGCCGCCCGCCGCGGCCGATGAGCGTGCCGGCCACGGCCTGCGGCTGATCCTGCGACAGAACCTCCACGCGCATGAGGGTCTGATAGTCCGCCGTCGTTGCGCTCTTGACTTCGCGCACCTCGATGCCGCGCTCGCGGGCGATGAAGGGGGCGTTGACGATGTTGATGTTGTCGAGGCGCGGCGCGAGCAGGCCCTGGAGCGCGGCGGCGGTGAGTAGCCGCGAATCGAGCGCGCTGGCCTGGCCTTCGTAGGCGACCGTGACGCCGCGGATGCGGCCTTCGGCGATCTGGCCGGCAAAGCTCCCGATCTGCTCGGCCAGGGTCAGGTAGGGGCCGAGCTTCGCCAAGTCTTCAGGCGCCACCGAGGGCGTGTTGACCGCGTTCAGGACCGTTCCGGTCAGCAGGTACTCGGCCATCTGCTGCGCGATCTGGTGCGCCACATTCTCCTGCGCCTCGACCGTGGAGGCGCCGAGGTGAGGGGTCGCGATCACCTCGTCCAGGGCGAAGAGCGGGTTGTCTTCCTGCGCCGGCTCCTCCTCAAACACGTCGAGCGCCGCGCCGGCTACGTGGCCGCTCTCGATGGCACTCAACAGGTCTGCCTCCACGACCAGCCCGCCCCGCGCGCAGTTCACGATGCGAACGCCCGGCCTGGTCCTGGCCAGCGCGTCGGCGTCGATGATCCCCCGCGTTTCGTCCGTGAGCGGGACGTGCAAGGTGATGACGTCGGCGTCGTTGAGCAGCTCGTCCATCGTCGCCAGCGTCACACCGAGGGAGGCGGCGCGGTCCGGCGCGAGGTAGGGGTCGAAGGCGATGACCCGCATTCTGAGCCCTTGGGCCAGGGTCGCGACGATGGCGCCGATGGTGCCGCAGCCCACGACCCCAAGCGTCTTGTCGCGAAGCTCGACGCCCATGAAGCGGCCGCGTTCCCAACTGCCCTTGCGGGTGGAGCGGTCGGCCTGCGGGATGCGCCGCGCAAGCGCGCACATCATGGCGATGGTGTGCTCGGCCGCAGTCACGGAATTGCCGTGGGGCGTGTTCATGACCACGATGCCGCGCTTGGTCGCGGCGTCAATATCAACGTTATCGACGCCGGTGCCCGCCCGACCGATGACCTTCAGCCGGATCGCCTGCGACAGCAAATCCGGGGTCACTCTGGTCGCGGAGCGGACGACGAGGCCCTCATAGTCGCCGATGAACTCGGCCAGCGCCGCGGGCGCGAGCCCCGGCCGCACGCTGACCTCGATGCCGCGCTCGGCGAACGCCTGCACGGCGACCTCGCTGACCTCGTCTGCTATCAGCACTCTCGGCATCGCGTCCGGTCCCCGCGGCTGGGCGGTTCAGCCCGCTCTCTCTCGGCGCATCTCGTCCCAGGCCCAATCGAGCCACGGAGTCAGCGCTTCGAGATCGCCGCGCTGAACCGTGCCGCCGCACCAGATGCGAAGCCCCGGCGGAGCGGCACGGTGGGTCTTGATATCATATGCGGCGTTCTCCGCCTCCAGCAGCGCGCACATGAGCTTGATCGCGTCCCATTGTTCGTCGGTGCCGAGGCCGTTGAACCAGGGGTCGGCGATGCTGAGGCACACCGATGTGTGCGAGCGGGTCTCCGGCGCCTCCGCCAGGAAGTCGACCCACTCGCGCTCGGCGACCCATGCCTCGATGACACCGAAATTGGCTCGTGCCCGCGCGATCATGCCGCGCTGGCCGCCGATCGATTCGATCCAGCGGAGCGCGTCGAGCGTGTCCTCGATCGCCATCATGGAGACCGTGTTGATGGTCTCGCCCCGGAAGATGCCCTCGTTGAGCCTGCCGTCGCCGGTCGTGAGCCGGAACACCCGGGGCACTGGCCAGGGCGGCGGCGCGCTCTCCAGCCGCTCCACCGCCCGGGGGCCCAGGATCAGCATGCCGAACCCGGCCTCGCCGCCCAGCACCTTCTGCCACGAGTAGGTGGTCGCATCGAGCCTGGTCCAGTCCATCGGATAGGCGAGGACGGCGGAGGTGGCGTCGCAGAACGTGAGCCCCGAACGGTCGGCGGCGATCCACTCTGCGTCAGGCACCCGCACGCCGGACGTGGTGCCGTTCCAGACGAACACCGTGTCGCGATTCGGGTCGACCTGCGCCAGGTCGGGCAGGCGGCCAAAAGGCGCGTCGAGCACGCGTGCATCCAGCGGGCGCAGCTCGCGCTCGCCGTCGAACGCCCAGAGCGCGCCAAAATTGTCCCAGCGCAGAAAGTCGACTCCGCGCGGGCCGAGCAGCGACCACATGGCCATCTCGATCGCGCCCGTGTCGGAGCCCGGCACGATCCCGATGCGCCACCCGTCCGGCAGGCCGAGCAGCGCGCGCGAGCGCTCCAGCAGCTCCTGAATCCGCGCCAGCGGCTCTCTCGCCCGGTGGGACCGGCCAAGCAGCGCGCCCGAAAGGACGTCGACCGACCAACCGGGGCGCTTGGGGCAGGGCCCGGAGGAGAAGAGCGGGTTGTCGGGACGGACGCTGGGCTTCATGGGGCGGAAGGGTCGGTACAGCCTCTCGGGCTCAGACCGCGATTGTCCCTGCGAGATACTGCACGGCGCGGCCGGCGAGTTGGACCCGGTCGCCTGCGACCGAGCACTGCACCGCCCCACCGCGCGCCGAGACCTGGTGGGCGTGAAGGATGGTCTTGCCCAGGCGTTCCGCCCAGAAGGGCGCGAGCATGCAATGGGCGGACCCTGTGACCGGGTCTTCGGGGACGCCGAGGCGGGGACAGAAGAAGCGTGAGACGAAGTCCGCGCTCTCCCCCGGCGCGGTCACGATGACCCCGCGCCGCTGGTCGAGGCGGGCCAACGCCGTCATGTCGGGCTGGATCGCCCTGACGTCGGCCTCGGTCTCGAAGAGCGCGAGATAGTCCATGTCGGCGAACACCGCCTCGGGCGCGGCCCCGAGACCCTCGGCAAGGCCGGCCGGCGACTCGACGGGGTGCGCGGCCAAGGCCGGGAAATCCATGGTGAGACTGTCATCGCTGCGGGTCACTTTGAGGCGGCCGCTCCTGGTCTCGAAGGCGACCGAATCGGCGTCAGGCTGCAGATGGTGAAAGACGACGTGGGCGCTCGCGAGGGTCGCGTGACCGCACAGATCGACCTCGGCCAAGGGCGTGAACCAGCGCAACGCATAGGCGCCCTTTTCCGGCACGAAGAAAGCGGTCTCCGACAGGTTGTTCTCGTTCGCGATGGCCTGCAGCGTGGCATCGTCGAGCCACGATTCCAGAGGGCATACCGCAGCCGCATTGCCGCCGAACACCTCATCGGTGAACGCATCGATCTGGAATATCCGCAGGCGCATGCAACAGTTTATTGACGATCGAGAACAGGCGTGCAAGGTGAGGCAGGGGCTGCGGCGCCGCGCGCCGCGCAGCAACGATCGGGTTCCGCCGACGGCATGGACCGCGACTCCTTGCGAGCATTCCGGACATTCGCGTTGACTGCCTGCGTGGGGGCGGCAGCGCTTTGCATGTCTGCGTTCGCCGCACCGAAGGTAACGGCGGCGGACTTCTTCGAGGCCTACGAGGCGTTTCAGCAGGGAGACTACGACGCGGCCCGCGCCATCTGGTCCAAGCTCGCCTACGCCGGCGACGTCGACGCGCAGTTCAACCTGGGCACCCTCTACGAGAACGGTCTGGGCGTGGAGGCGGACGCCGAGCAGGCGGCGCGCTGGTACCGCGCCGCGGCATTGCGCCGGGTCGACCTCGCCCGGCTTGCACTGGCGCGTCTGCAACGCACGGGCGTGCTCGAGCCCGAGCCGGATGAGGACCAGATCAAGCTTCTCGAAACCGCCGCTCGGCGCGGCCTCGCCGAGGCCCAGTACGAGCTTGGCGTCGCCTACGACCGCGGGCTCGGCGTCACCCAGAATCATGCGACGGCAGCGGGTTGGTACCATCGCGCGGCCGAGCAGGGCCTGACCGACGCCCAGTACAATCTGGCGACTCTCTATGACGAAGGGTTGGGCACCCCGCGCGATATCGTGCAGGCGCGGGAGTGGTACATCCGCGCCGCCGACGCCGGCGAGGCGCGGGCCATGAACAATCTCGGCTTCATCTACGAGAAGGGATTGCTCGGCGTCCGGGACTACGGCAAGGCGGTCGTGTGGTACCGCCGCGCGGCGCGCACGGGTCTCGCCATCGCGCAGAGCAACCTGGCTGCGCTTCACTACCTCGGCCGGGGCGTGCCCCGCGACTTCGAGCAGGCCTACCGCTGGTACAACGCCGCCGCAGTGCAGGGCGACGCGCTGGGGCAGAACGGCCTCGGCCTGCTCTATGCCAACGGCCTCGGCGTCGAGCGCGATCTGATCCGGGCGATGGCCTGGTTCAGCCTTGCCGCCCATGCCGAAGGCCCCGCCGGCGAAGATGCGGTCAACTACCGCGACCGGCTCAGCCGCCTGATGTCGCCGCAGGAGCGCGCCAGGGCGGATTCGCTGAGCTCCGAGTTCCTGGCCCAGGCGGACGCCGAGGACGCAGCGGAGGAGCCCGCTTTCGGCGTTGCCCTGCCGAGGCCTGCGAACGGATTTCGCGATTCCGCGATTTACGCACAACGGCTCCTCAAGACGCTGGGATACTATGATGCGTCGGTGGACGGAGTCGCCGGCGAGCTCACGATCAGGGCTACCGCGAAATTCTTGAGGGAGAATGGGTTGCGCATGGCACCGCAGATCACGCGCGATCTGGTGGAAGCGCTGGAAGAGGTGCGCGAAGATCGCATCGCGGAGGCTGCCGCTGCCGCCGCCGCCGAAGAAGCCGCGAGGCAGGAGAGCATTGAAGAGCCGGCCGACGAGCTGGTCGAGCATGAGGGGCAAGGCCAGTCATGAGGCGAATGCGCACGTTGGTTCCCGCGACCCCGGTGGCGCTGGTAGCGTCGATCGGGCTGGTCCTGGCACTGCTAGTGGGCTGTGCGACGGGAGACGAGGAGGCCTACGTCGAACGTTCCGTCGAGGAGCTCTACAACGAGGCGATGGACAGCCTGCTGGACGACGACCTGGCGGCTGCCGCGACGGGCTTCCTCGAGGTCGAGCGACAGCACCCCTATTCCGTGTGGGCGACGCGGGCGCAGATCATGTCGGCGTACGTCTATTACCAGGGCAATCGCTACGACGAGGCCATCGCCGCAGCTGAGCGTTTCGTCGAGCTGCACCCGGGCCATCGCGATGCCGCCTATGGCTACTACCTGGTCGCCATATCCCATTACGAACAAATCTCGGACGTGGGCCGCGATCAGGGGGCGACGGCGCGTTCGCTGCAGGCTCTGGAAGAGGTGGCGCGCCGTTTTCCCGGCAGCGTCTATGCGCGCGATGCCCGCCTGAAGATCGATCTGGCGCGCGATCATCTCGCCGGCAAGGAGATGACCGTCGGCCGCTACTACCTGCGGCGCGAGAACCCCATCGCGGCGATCGGGCGCTTCCGCATGGTCGTCGAAGAGTACCAGACCACGAGCCACACGCCGGAGGCCCTGCACCGCCTGACCGAAGCGTACCTGGCGCTCGGCGTGCCCAACGAGGCGCAGACCTCGGCCGCGGTCCTCGGTCACAACTACCCGGGCAGCCGGTGGTACCAGCACAGCTATGCCCTGCTCGTCGACTCCGACCTCAAGCCCGAGGTCGACGAGGAGTCCTGGATCAGCCGGGTCTTCGGCGACGTGTTCTGACGCGGGCAGATGCTTCGGCGCCTCTCGATCCGCAATTATGTTCTGATCAGCAGCCTGGATATCGACCTCGCCGCCGGTATGGCGGTCTTTACCGGTGAGACGGGCGCCGGCAAGTCGATCCTGCTGGATGCCCTGGGGCTCGCGCTCGGTGCGCGGGCGACGTCGGGAGTCGTGGCGCGCGGCAGCGAACGCGCCAGCATCGTCGCCGCATTCGCCATCGACGGCGCAGACCCGGTCCACGCCCTGTTGGCCGAGCACGACCTAGACCACGACGGCGAGCTTCTGCTGCGCCGCGTGATCGGCGCCGACGGGCGCAGCCGCGCCTTCGTCAACGATACGCCGACCGGACTCGCCCTCATGAGGAGCATCGGCAGCCTGTTGGTCGAAATCGACGGCCAGAGCGAGCCGGGAGGGCTGCTCGACCCTGCGAAACACCTCGCCATGCTGGATGACTTCGCCGGGCACGGGGAGGAGCGGGAAAGCCTCGCTGCCGCCCATGCGGCATGGCGGGCCGCCCAGGCGGAAGAGCAGGAGGCGGAGGCTGCGCAGGAGGCGTCGCGGCGAGAGGAGGAGTACCTGCGGCACGCGCTTTCCGAGCTGGAGGCGCTCGCACCCGAGAGCGGCGAGGAAGAGCGCCGGGCCGCCGAGCGCACGATGCTGCTGAACGGCCAGAAGATTGCCGAGGCGTTGGAGGCGGCGTCGACCGGGATTGCCGGGGAGGGGGGCGTGGGCGCTCGCCTCCGGGCGGCGCGGCGTGACATCGAGCGCGTCGCCCCGGCCGCTGCGGGAACGCTGGACGCCCTTCTCGAGACGCTCGAACGGGCGGCAATCGAGGCGGAGGAGGCGGAGGGCGTCCTGGGCGCGACGCAACAGGCACTCGACACGGACACCGGCCGGCTCGAAAGGGTGGAAGAGCGCCTCTTTTCGCTTCGGGCCGCCGCCCGCAAGCATCGCATCGAGCCCAATTCTTTGCCGGCGCTGCTGACAAGGCTGCGGGGCGAGCTCGATCTGATCGAAGGCGGTGCCGGTCGCCTCGCCGCGCTCGGGGCGGCGACTGAGGCCGCGCATCGGGCTTACCATGACAGGGCCCAGGCGGTGCGGCGTGGGCGCCGGCGCGCGGCAGGCGCACTCGACGAAGCGGTGGCGGACGAGCTCGCTCCGCTCAAGCTCGCGCGCGCGCACTTCAGCACGGCGCTAACCCCGGTCGCCGAGGGCGCGGAGAGCCGCACCGGAATCGACCGCTGCCGCTTCATGCTCGCCCCCGATCCCGGGGCGGAGCCGCAGCCGCTGGCGAAGGTCGCCTCCGGCGGCGAGCGGGCGCGCCTCCTGCTCGCGCTCAGGGTCTGTCTCGCGCGGGCGGCCGGTCTATCAACGCTGGTCTTCGACGAGATCGACCGCGGCATCGGTGGAGCGGTTGCCGATGCCGTCGGCGAGCGCCTGGCGCGGCTCGCGCAGGACGTTCAGGTTCTGGTGGTGACTCACTCGCCCCAAGTCGCGGCGTGCGGCGACCATCACTATCGGGTCACCAGAGCCGAGGGAGAGCATGGCGCCACGGCACGGGTCGCCCTGCTGACGGAGGATCAGCGGCAGGAGGAGATCGCGCGTATGCTCTCGGGCGCGCAGGTCACCGAGGAGGCGCGCGCGGCCGCCGACAGCCTGCTGTCGCGAGCCAGCGCATGAGCGACGAGACGACACCGCCCGAGGCGCTCACCCGCGACGCGGCGGGACGCGAGCTTGAGCGGCTGGCGAAGGAGATCAAGCGCCACGATTCTCTCTACTACGTCGACTCCGCGCCAGAGCTGAGCGATGCCGAGTACGACCTGTTGCGGCGGCGCAACGAGGCCATCGAGGCGCGCTTTCCCGATCTCAAGCGCAGCGATAGTCCGAGCGAGCGTGTCGGCGCACCGCCTTCGTCGAGCTTCGCCAAGGTTCGCCACAGCCGGCCCATGCTCTCGCTCGGCAACGCCCTCGACGACGACGACCTGGCGGAATTCGAGGGCCGCGTCCGGCGCTTCCTCAATCTCGGCGACGACGAGGCGGTGGTGCTCTACGGCGAGCCCAAGATCGACGGTCTCTCCGCGACACTGCACTACCACGGGGGCAAGCTCGTGCAGGGCGCCACCAGAGGCGATGGCGAGACCGGCGAGGACGTGACCGCCAATCTCAAGACCCTGCGCGACCTGCCGCGTGCTCTCAGCGGCTCCGACGTGCCGGAGCGCCTGGAAGTACGCGGCGAAGTCTATATGGCGCTGTCGGACTTCGCGGCGCTGAACAAGGAGCGGGAGGCGGAAGGCGAGGCACCCTTCGTCAATCCGCGCAACGCAGCCTCGGGCGGTCTGCGCCAGATCGACACGACGCTGACCGCGAAGCGCCGGCTGCGCTTCTTCGCCCACGGCTGGGGCGATGCGAGCGAATCGCTGGGAGAAAGGCAGGAGGACGTTCTCGCACGGCTCGATGCGTGGGGGTTCGCGCTGGCACCGCTCGCCCGGCGCTGCACCGGGCTCGACGAGGCGCGCGCGCTCCATCGGGAGATCGAGGCTGCGCGCCCCACGCTCGACTTCGAGATCGACGGCGTCGTCTTCAAGGTCGACCGCCTCGATTGGCAGGAGCGCCTCGGTGCCGCCGGCCGCGCGCCGCGCTGGGCCATCGCCTACAAGTTCCCGGCCGAGCAGGCCGAGACCGTGCTCCACCGCATCTCGATCTCGGTCGGGCGCACCGGGGCGTTGACCCCGGTCGCCGAGCTGGAGCCGGTGCATGTCGGGGGCGTCACCGTCTCCCGCGCGACGCTGCACAACGAGGACGAGATCGCGCGCAAGGACATCCGTGCCGGCGACGCGGTGGTGGTGCAGCGCGCCGGCGACGTGATCCCGCAGGTCGTCCGCGTGATCGAGGAGAAGCGGCCGGCCGGGAGCGAGCCCTTCGTGCCCTCCGACGTCTGCCCGGAATGCGGCAGCCACGCGGTGCGGGAGGAGGGGGAGGCGGTGCGGCGTTGCACCGGTGGTCTGGTCTGCCCTGCCCAGGCGCTGGAGCGCTTGCGCCATTTCGTCGCCCGCGACGCGTTCGACATAGAGGGCCTCGGGGCCAAACAAATCGAGGCGTTCTATGCGGAGGGACGGGTGCAGAGCCCGGCCGACATCTTCGATCTGGAGACGAAGGACGACACCGAGGAGTTCCCGAAGCTCGCCGAGGGCGAGGGCTGGGGCGAGACCTCCGCCGCCAATCTCTTCCGCGCCATCGAGGCGCGCCGGCGCATCACCCTCGACCGCTTCATTCACGCGCTGGGAATCCGCCACGTCGGGCAGACCACTGCGCGCCTGCTCGCGCGCCGCTACGGCACTGTCGAGGAGTGGCGTGCGGCGATGGATGCGGCCTCGGAACCGGAGAGCGAGAGCCTGGAGGCGTTGACCGACGTCGACGGGATCGGCCCGGTGGTTGCCAACGCCATCGTCGAGTTTGTGGCGGAACCCCGCAACGGTGCAATCCTCGACGCACTCTGCGAGCGCCTCGACGTCGAGCCCTTCGAGGCGCCGACCGCCGACTCGCCCGTTGCCGGCAAGACGGTGGTCTTCACCGGCAAGCTGCAGCGGATGACGCGGCTCGAGGCCAAGGCGCGGGCCGAGGCGCTGGGGGCGCAGGTGGCGGGATCTGTATCAAAGGCGACCGATTACGTGGTGGCTGGCGAGGATGCGGGGTCCAAGCTGAAGCGCGCAGCGGCGCTCGGCGTCAGGGTGCTGAGCGAGGACGAGTGGCTCGCCGTCGCGGCCGGGGAGGCGCCGCCGGCGGCGGACGATGGCGGCGATGAGGTAAGCGATGGCGAAGGCAGCGACAGGGCCTGAGCCCGATGCTCCTGCGCGGAGCCCGGTCGAATGGTCGGTCGCGCGGGAGCCGGTGCCCTATCCCGATGCCGTCGCTTCCATGGAGGAGCGGGTCGCCGGAATTCTCGCGCATTCGGCACCGGAACGGGTCTGGCTGCTGGAGCACCCTCCGCTCTACACCGCCGGCACGAGCGCGAGAGCCGATGACCTGCTCGATTCGCAAGGTCTGCCGGTTTTCAAGACCGGCCGCGGCGGCCAGTACACCTATCACGGCCCCGGTCAGCGGGTTGCCTACGTCATGCTCGACCTCGCCGGGCGCAGGCGCATGGACCTCCGCTGCTTCGTGCGCGATCTGGAGCAATGGCTGATCGGCACACTTGCCGAGTTCGGCGTGACCGGCATGTGCCGCGCCGGCCGCGTCGGAATCTGGGTCGAGACGGGGGGCGGCGAGGCCAAGATCGCGGCGATCGGCGTGCGCATGCGCCGCTGGGTCACATTCCACGGCATCTCACTGAACGTCGCTCCCGATCTCGCCCACTACCGGGGCATCGTCGCCTGCGGCATTCGCGAGCACGGCGTCACCTCTCTCGCCGCGCTCGGGGTCGAGGCCACGATGGCGGACGTCGACCGGGCCCTGCGGCGCAATTTCGACGCGGTGTTCGGTTAGTGGGCACCTCGGGAGAGGTTGAGCCCGACCACGCCGATGATGATGAGGGTGATGGAGCCGATTCTGAGCGGCCCCATCGGCTCCTTGAACCAGACGTAGCCGATCACGGCGATCACTGCCGTTCCGATGCCCGCCCAGATCGCGTAGGACAGGCCGAGATCGAGCTTTTTCAGCGCAAGCGCGAACAACACGAAGCTGGCGCCGTAGAGGATGAATATCAGCGCCGTGAAGACGGGCTTGGTCAGCCCCTCGCTCAGCTTCATGGAGGTCGTGCCGCCGACCTCGAAGATTATGGCGAAGGCGAGAAAGAGCCAGTGCATGATGCGACTCCGCGCGAGTGCTGAGCGAGGCCCGTCAATCTTTGATGCGCTGCCCGGAGTCAAGACATGGCGAGGTCACGCAAGGCAGGCGAGTGCCTGTCAACGGAGCCTCAGAGGCCGAGATCGGGAGCGGGGAGGCGCGGTTGCCTCGGGGCCGCTCTCCCCATAACATCCTGCCGCCCGGCACAAGGGGAGGCCGGGGCATGATCGAACCGGTGCGTCGCCGAGCCGGAGCGGCCCGGCGCGCGCTTTAACGTGTGGGAGAGTGGCGTTGACGGATTATCTGGTCGGGATCGATGTCGGCGGTACGTTCACTGATTTCGTGAGCTACAATTCTGAGACCAGGGCGGTCGATGTTTGGAAGATCCTGTCGACGCCCCACGACCCCAACGAAGGCATCCTGGGTGGCCTCGGGCGCTTCGATGCGCCGTCGGACATCCGCAACATCAGGCTCGGGACCACGGTCGCCACCAACGCGATCCTGGAGCGCAAGGGCGCCAAGGTGGCCTACGTGACCACCGAGGGCTTTCGCGACATCCCCTTCATCCAGCGGGGCAACCGGCGCAGCCACTACGACATCACCTGGATCAAGCCGAAGCCGCTGGTGAAGCGCCGTAACTGCTACGAGGTGAACGAGCGGATCATGTCCGACGGCACGGTCCACGTGCCGCTGGACGAGGACGGGGTCCGCGCCATCGCGCAGCAGATCAGGGAGGAAGGCTCCATCGAGGCGGTGGCGGTCAACTTCCTGTTCTCCTACGTGACGCCTGACCATGAACGGCGCGCCAAGGAGATTCTGGAGGAGGAGCTGCCGGATATTCCGATCTCCATCTCCTACGACGTGCTGCCGAAGTGGAAGGAATACGAGCGCGCATCCACCACCATCGCTGACGCCTACGTGAAGCCGGTGGTGAACAGCCAGGTCGCGAACCTGCGGGAGCGCTTCAGGGAGAGCGGCGTTACCGACCAGGCCGTCGTCATCAAGTCCAACGGCGGCGAAATGACCCTTGAAGCGGCGCAGCGGACACCGATCCAGATGACCGTCTCCGGCCCCACCGGCGGCGTGATCGCGGGCAAGCATGTCGCCAAGCTGAGCGGGATCAGCCACCTCGTCACCCTCGACATGGGCGGCACGTCGACCGACACGTCGACCATCGTCGGCGGTCAGGAGAACTTCACCACCGACTACGAGGTGGAGTTTGGCGTTCCCATCCAGATCCCCATGATCGATATCCGCACCATCGGCGCAGGCGGCGGCTCCATCGCCTGGATCGACAAGGGCGGCATGCTGCGGGTCGGGCCCGAGAGCGCGGGCGCGAACCCAGGCCCGGCCTGCTACGGCGGCGGCGGCGAGCGACCGGCGGTGACCGATGCGAACCTGCTGCTCGGCCGCATCAACCCCGAGAACTTCCTCGGCGGCGAAATGGCCCTGGATCTCCAGGCGGCGGAGAAGGCGATCGCGAGCGTCGCCGGGCCGCTCGGGCGCACCGCCGAGGAGACGGCGCTGGCCATCGTGCAGATCGCCAACAACAACATGGTGGGCGCGCTCCGCTCGGTGCTGATCGAGCGCGGCCTCGACCCCCGGGACTTCGCGCTGCTCGCCTTCGGCGGCGCAGGCCCCCTGCACGCGGCCGATCTGATGAACGACGCTGGCATCCCGTCGGGCGTCATTCCCAACTATCCCGGCCAGTTCTCGGCCTTCGGCTTCATCCTCACCGACGCCCGGGTCGACGTGCAGCGCACGGTGCAGATGACGTCCAAGCGCTTCGACCAGGCGCGGGCATCGGAAGTGATGAGCGCGCTGATCGAGACCGGCATCGCCGAGCTCAAGGCGCAGGGCTACGTCAAGAACATCGAGATCTACCGCTCGCTGGAGATGCGCTATCTCGGCCAGAACTACGAGCTGGAAATTCCCGTCGCGTTCGACTCGTTCACCGACGAGACCACTCCCAAGGTCTGGCAGGCGTTCCACGACATGCATCTCGCGCGCTTCGGCTTCAACATTCCGCGCGAGGTGATCGAGGTCATTACCGTCAAGGCGACCGTCGTCTCGCTCACCGAGAAGCCCGACCTCGCCACCATCGGCAAGGCCGACGGTGAGCCAGAGGTCGTGGCCACGCGCTCGGTCGTGTTCGACGACGGGCGCCACGAAACGCCGATCTACAACCGCGCCCAGCTGCGTGACGGCCACACGATCACCGGGCCTGCGGTCATCGAAGAGCCGGTCTCGGTGACCGTGCTGCGCCCCGGCCAACCCATGAAGGTGGATCAGTACGGCAATCTTCTGATTGGCCGCATCGCCGAGGAGTCCTGATCATGACCCAGAAGCCCAATGTCGACATGGTCACCATGTCGATCATCGATTCGACCATGACCGCGGTCTGCCGCGAGATGGGCATCGTCCTGATGAAGACGTCGTACTCGACGATCTTCAACGAGGCGCTGGACTTCACCTGCGCGCTCGCGAGCCCGGAAGGCGAGATGATCGCGCAGGCCGAGTACTGCCCGTCGATGATCGGCGGCGTGCCGCTGCTGGTGCGAAGCTGCGTCAAGGAGATCCCGCTGGACACCCTCGAGCCTGGCGACGTGATCTGCCACAACGACCCCTATCGCGGCGGCCTGCACTGCCCCGAGCACACGCTGATCAAGCCGGTCTTCGTTGATGACGAGCTCATGGGCTTCGCCATGACCATCGGCCATCTGCAGGAGATCGGCGGCATGGTGCCGGGCGCCTTCGCCGGCGAGGCCACCGAGATCTTCCACGAGGGCATTCGCGTGCCGCCGGTCAAGATCATGAGCCGCGGCGAGGACGTGGAGGAGGTCTGGAAGCTGCTCCTCGCGAACGTCCGTACCCCTCGCTACAATTACGGCGACCTGCGCGCGCTGATCGCGGGCGTGGACGTGGGCGAGCGCGGGCTCGAGAAGCTCATCCGCAAGTACGGCAAGGGCCAGTTCCGCCGCAACGTGCTTGACCTGATGGACTACTCCGAAAGCCGCATGCGCGCGGAGATCGGGGCCATCGAGGACGGTGTCTATCGCTTCCAGGACCAGGTCGAGGACGACGGCATCGAGAACAAGCCCTACGACATCAGGGTGGCGGTTCATATCCAGGGCGACGAGGTGGTGATCGACTATTCCGGCACCTCGCCGCAGGCGCTCGGCCCGATCAATGCCACCCTCGGCGTCTCGTACTCGGCCGCCTACAACGGCATCCTGCAGGTCACCGACGAGACGATTCCGAAGAACTCGGGCTGCTTCCGCCCCATCCGTGTGGTCTCGCCGCCCGGCACCTTGCTCAACGTCGACTATCCGGGACCCGAGGTCGGCGGCAACACCGAGACCCACTGCAAGATCGCGGGCGCCGTGATCGGCGCGCTGGCGCCGGCGCTGCCCGATCGCACCATGGCGGCGGAAGGCGCGACGCACACCAACTTCGTCTTTGGCGGCAACGACGAGGAGACCGGCGAGGCCTTCGTCTGCTACGCCATCGAGCTTTCGGGCTGGGGCGGGCGCAGCTTCGCCGACGGTAACGACGCGACCGATTCGATCAACGGCAACTGCCGGGTGGTGCCGGTCGAGGTGTTCGAGACCCGCTTCCCCTTCCGCACCGAGTCATACATCCTGGTGCAGGATTCCGGCGGGGCCGGCTTGAACCGCGGCGGGCTCAGCACGCAGCGGACGCTCAAGAGCCTGGATACCGAGATCATGGGCAGCCAGATGTCCGACCGCCATCGCAATCGCCCGTGGGGCCTGAACGGCGGCCAGCCGGGCGGCCTCGCCGGCACCTGGCATCAGCAGGCCAACACCACCAGCTGGCACATGATCGACGAGGCCTTCGGCAAGGCCAGCCCCAGCAAGTGGAGCAACGTGCGCATCCGGCCGGGCGATTCGATCCGCTTCCAGACTCCCGGCGGCGGCGGTTGGGGCGATCCGCGCGGGCGCTCCCGCGAGCAGGTGATCGAGGACGTGGCCGAGGGCTATATCTCCCCCGCCTCGGCGCGGGAGAACTACGGCCTCGACGGCGCTGCCGAAGCAGCGGAGTAGGGACGCCGACCCCTCCTCACCCCGGCCCTCTCCTCCCCGAGGGGAGGAGAGGGAGAGAAAGCTGGTGCCGCCTGTAGAGTGCCGAATGTCGCGTTGAAGGCGGAAGTTCCCGGATGAAGGCGGAAGTTTCCGGATGAGGGCGGCACTACAAGGGCTTAGAGCACCGGGCGCTGCGTGGCGTGGAGCCGATTGTCCCGTTGCGTCGGGCGTTGCAACGTCCATGCACGGCCCCGGAAAGGCCGATTTAGAGCCCATTCACGGGGCCTGAAACGCCGGGAAAATTCGGGCCGCCGGCTATGTGCTCCGAGCAGCGGCACCGATCGGGCGCCGCGTTACTCGCCGGCCGGGCCGGCACCAGGCACGGGCTCGTCGTCGTCGTGGGCGTTCGCGTTCAAGACATCGGCGAATTCGCCCTCGAATTCGTCGTCGGCCATGCCCATCACGCGGTCATGCACGGTGCTGTCGAGCATGAGCGCGCCGCTGGCCTCGGCCTCGCTGTCGATCTGCGCCTGGAGCGCCGGGCTCGCGGGCGGCAGATCGCCCGCTTGCGCGTCGTCCTCGCGCATTTGCGCCAGGAGACGCCGCTCCTCGGCCGAGAGATTCGCTGCCACCGCCATGTCAGTCGACCTCGATCATCCGAAAATGGACCTCGCCGCCGCCCTTGTCCTCGCGCTCCAGCACCTTGAAGCGGGTGCCGGCCCGGAACAGGACCTCATTCTCGACCTCATGCCCCGAGTAGCGCTCGATCAGCTTACCACGCTTCGAGGATATGGTGAATCGATGGGGCTTTGAAAAGCCGTGGCCGGTCGAGGTGCTGGTGAACGCCTTGTAAGTCACGATCTCGCCGACCTGGTGCGCGGCGAGCACGTCATCGGGCAGGACCGTTCCGCGCCTCACGGTGCCGACATGATCGGGCAGGCGATCGAGGGCGGCGTTCACGGTGTCGCGATAGTCGCGCACGTCGGCGACCTGCGCCGGGTCCTTCGACCGCAGGCCGGGATTGACGCGATGATAACTCCAGCGCGAGCTTTCGGTCGTGTAGGCATAGACGCCCGTGAGCTCGGGGTCGGTCATTCCATGGCGCGGCGTCGAGCCTGTCTTTCGCACGGCATTGCGCCGGAACGTCTGGTAATCCCGCCCCATCCAATCCCTGAAACGCACCTCGAATGCGGGCAGGTCCTTGTCGGCCGCCGCCTTGTTGCGCAAGGCCCTGCGGATGCGCGGCGCGGTCTGCGTTTCGAGGGCGCGCGCGCGCTTGAGCATGGCCTCCAGGATGGCGGCGCGATCGGCCGCCTTGATGCCCGCGACCTCGGGCACCAGGCTCTCGAATTGCCGGGTGCGCAAGCGCAGCTTGCCGATGGCGGCGATCTGATTCAGCGCCTTGCGGCCGAGCTCGTCGGCGCTGCTCAGGCCGGCCTTGTCGAAGATGCGGGCGTAGTGGCGATTGACGCTGGCGTCCGCGAAGCCCTCCCACTCGGTAATCTTGCCAAGGGCCTCGGGCCGCTTGCGCCCGGCCTGCGCACGGAACAGGAGGGCGCCGCCCTGGTCGATCCGCACGACGCCGGTGCGGCTCTTGGCGAGCGCCACCACGTTGTCGAGGCCGGACCCCACCGCGTCCCAATTGGCGAGCCAAACGTCGGCGGCGTAGCCGCGCAGCACCGCCTGCGCGCGGCCCTTGGTGAGCCTGCGCGCGGAGCCCAGGGTGCCGACGTTCTCGACCAGATCGCTCGCGATGCCGACGATCCGGCCCTCGTCACGCACCAGGGCGGAGACCGGCGCGTCGAGGCCGAGCTCGCGATAGGCGCGATTCGCGACGGCCTCGCCATAGGCCTGCGCCGGATCGTCGTAGAATTTGACGTAGCGAGTGACGCCATCGGCGCCGAGGAAGGTGCCGCCGGGATTGCTCCCGAGCTGTCCGCTCAAGCGCTCGCGCGTGGCGTCCGCGCGCGTGAGCTCGGGCATGGCCTTCGGGTCGGTCGCCCGCAGCGGCGCGGCCGCGCCGAGCCTGCCGACGTTGTGCGCGAAGCCGGGGTCTATCCCGACCGGCACCTCGACCGTCTCGCCGGTGCGCTTGTTGGTCCAGGGCCGCGTGGTCTCCGATCCCGCCGGCGGCCCATCGGAGGGCGTGAAGCCGAAGGCCTCAAGATCGCCGTCGTCGAGCTGCTGCACGAGGCACCGGCAGCGCCAGCCGTTCGGCGGATAGTGCGTTTCCCACCAGGGATCGTCCCACCGCAGGATCGTTCCGTGCCAGGCGGCGTGATCGGGCCGGGTGCGCGCGTCGAGCACCGAGACATAGCGGAGCCAGGGGCGCTCGGCCGCGACGCGCTCGATCCGCTCCCAATGCCCGCGCGCGTGCGCCATGCGCAAGTTCGTGTCGAAGATGATGCGCAGCCGGCGCGGGCTGCCGAGCTGGACCTCGCGAAACTTGCCGGTGAGCGGGTCCAGCATTTGCTTGCGGCCCCACCAGCCCTTCGCCTGGAGCGTCGGCTCCAGGCGCGCGCGGAATTGGCGGAAGGTCTCGCCCTTCGCCAGCGCCGCGTCCACCGCGCCCCGGATGTCCTGGAGGATGTCCTGCTGCATCGCCTTGGCGACGGTGAAGGAGCGCAGGTGTTGGGCGGCGTCGGTATCCCGCCAGTCGAAGCCGACGTGAAAGCCCTTCGCGCGGAAGTGCTCGACCGCCTCGACCGCCGGCACCTTGAGAATTTCGGGGGCGGGCATGGCGCCCTACTCGTCAACGAGTCCGGCCCGCCCGGATAGCGCCGCGCTGAATCCCATGCGGTGAAGGGTCTCGACCAGGGGCTCGTCGTCCATCGCGGCGAGCAGGTCAGGCAGCCGCGCGCGGAAGTCCTCAAGCTTGTCGCCGCGCTCCAGCGCCTCGCCGGCGGCCGTCAAGATCGGCTCGATCACGGGCGCCATCATCGGCTCCCAATCCTCGGCGACCATGCGGGCGACCGCCCGGTCTATGGTGTCGCCCGCGCGCCCGCGCGCGAGCGCGTAGAGCGCGGCGGCGAGCGTGGCCTGATCGTCGCCGGGCTGCGGCTCCTCGTCCGTGTCGTCGTCGCCCTCGTCGCCGGGCGCGCCCGGCGCCTCGTCGTGCTCCTGCGCGCCGGACGGCGCGGGCGGCTTCGGCGCGGCTTCCCACTCGCCGCCGTAGACCTCCTCGATATGCGCCAGCGTGGGCCGCAGCCCGGTCGTGCGGGCGATGGTTTCCTCGCGTGTCGCGCGGGCGTCGAGGTCTTCGGGCGGTGAAGTGTCGCGGCGGATGCGCGGGAAGGCGGCACCCTGGAAATTCCAGACCGTGAGCCAGCGGGCGATCGAGCAATTGAGCGCGTTGTCGAGCAGCCGGCAGTCGGAGGCCACGGTCTCGTCGCGCACGTCCTTTTGCACTTCCGCCGTGCCGCGCCACGGCCCCTGATCCGTGGTGGACGATTGCCCGAGGATCGTCGTCGTCAGCAGGCGATCGAGGTAGCCGATGAATTGCTCGAAGTCGCCGCCGGCGCGGCGCGCGCTTTCAACGATCTCGATCTCCTGCCCTTCGGGCAGCGTCACGCCCGCGCTGGTGGCATAGGCGTGCACCAGGTCCAGGAGCTCGGCCTTTTGCCCTGCCGACGCGTTCGGCGGGTACTTGCCGACCACCGAGGGCGCGCCGAATTTCTCGAGCGAGACCGACCAGAATTTGAGGCCGTGGCGCTTGAGCCAGACCGGCCAGAAGCACCAGCGCGCGAGGCCCGGCCCGTGCGGCAGGTCGCCGTGCTCGCCCGGCCTGGCGAGCACCACGAATTTGCCGTGCGGCAATTCCTCGCCGTGCGGGTCCCGCTCGGTGCGCAGGAGCGGCAACCCTTCGGGCGACCAGCGGAAGCGGTCGGGCGCGCGCACGATCAGATTGCCCAGGGCGATGCGGCTTTCCTCGCGCTGCCAGATCGCCTCGGCCACGGCGTAGCCGTACCAGACGCCGTGCAGGAGTTGCCGGCAGATCGCGTCGAAGTCGATGGCGTTGAGCTGCGTCTCCAGGTCCTCGGCCGCCTGGCGGTCGCGGTCCTCCTCGCCGCCGGCCTCGACCGCCCACGGCCGCGAGATCGCGGCGTCGAGACGCTGATCGAGGGCGGCCTGGCAGCGCTCGTCGCGCAGCGTGGTGCGGTAGACGCGCAGCGAGGTGCTGTCGTCGCGCCATGAATCGGCATAGCGCGAGGGCTGCCTCGGGTCCGCCGGGAGCTCGCCGATGTACTGTTGCAGCCGCCCGGCGATGCTGGAGGCGGCGACCTCGCCGCCAGGCGGGGCCGCCGGGTCGCGCTCGCGCCCGCCGGGCAAGAGCCGCCTGAGCCGTGCGCCGATCGCCATTAGTAAAGCCCTCCGAGCCCGGCGCCCGCGCCGCGCACGATGCCCCGTTGATAGTCGAGCCGCTGCTCGCGCCCGCCTCGCCCCATGTCGCCGATCCCGGCGTCGAAGGCGACGGCCTCGCGCGGGCCGACGCTCGCGCCCTCGATCGGACCCCGGCCGGATGCGGCGGCGGCGCAGGCCAGCGCGATCGCCCAGAAGCGATCGGCGTGGCCGTCGGTGTCGCCCCGCTCGGTGAGCAGGCGCGGCGCCCCGGTCGGCCCGCTTTCGGTTCGGATCGAGTGGAGATCGCGGCGCAACGCGTCGTCGGGCGGGATGCGCAGGCGCCGGTCCTCGGCCGCCTCGCGCAATGCCGTCGCCACGTCGAGCCGGCGCGGCCCGCTCATAATCACGCCCTCGACGGTGTGCGTGCCGTGGTCATCCTGCCATTGCTCCACCACCGCCTCGCCCATCCCGGTCTGATCGACGGCGATGCGCGAGGGCCGATAGCGCGCCGCGAGCCGGGCCACGATGGCGCGCTGCTCGCTAAAGGGGATGCCCTGCTCGACGACGAGCTCGCGCAGCCAGAGCACGTCGCCCAGGCGCTCGATCACGGCGGCAACCCACAGGTCGCGCCGGCGCGCCACGTCGACGCCGATATAGGTGACGCCATTCGCGAAGCCGGCAGGCTCGCCTGCGGCCGCGTCCTCCAGCGCGCGGATCACCTCCCACGCGAGCCAGGCGCCGGCGCCGCTGGCCGGCTCGCAATCCAGCTCCTCGCCCGCGTGCACGCCGTACTCGGCGCGCAGGTCCGCTTGCCATTGCGCCTCGGCCCCGGCCGACCAGGTGCGGCCCGAGACCTCGCAAATGCGGCGGTAGAGCCCGTCGGCCAGCGCCTCGGCCAGCGTGACGCGGTGAAGCGAGCCCGGCTGCACGCCGTCGCGGATGTCGCGGCAGAGGGCGGCGAAGGCATTGGCCTCGCCGTTGTGCGTGCTGATGATGTGGGCGCGGCCGCCCCAAACGCGGAAGGCGAGCGCCGCCTTCAACACCTCGCCGAGATTGTCGACGAAGGCCGCCTCGTCCACGATCGCGAGATCGCCGGGCTTGCCCTTGGAGCGGAAGGCGCGCGGCGCGCTGGTCATGGCGACGATCTCGCGCCCCGACGCGAGCTCGACGCGGAACGCCTTGATGGCCTTGTCGCCTTCCTCGATCACCACCTCGCCGACGGCCTGGGTGCCGGCGTCCAACACCCGCGCCCACCCGGCGCAGTCGTCGATAAACCCGCGCGTCATGTCCTGATTGTAGGCCTGATAATAGGCATTGCCGGCGTCGTCGACGCCGGCGTGCATCACCGCGTTGTAAGCCTCGGCCCACGAGATGCCGATGCGGCGCGATTTCTCGATCACCTTGAGTCCGGCCCGGTCGCGGGTCCAGCGCTTTTGATAGGGCAGGAGCTCGCGCTTCATTCCGGCGCGCCCTCGATCGCGGCGCGGATGGCGGCGGCGGTCTCGGGTGAGACCTTGCGCTTGCGCATGACCTTGCCGGCGTCCTTCGCGGCCTCGGCCCGCCCCTTGCGCCGCTCGGCGCGGATCGCGGTCTGCGCCCGCGCGGTCTCGGCCAGGGCGCGCGCGGCGCCGGCGAGCTCCTTCAGATCGCCCTCCTCGGCCGCCATCATCAATTCGAATATGCGCTCCTGCGCCATGCGCAGCGAGGCGTCGGCGACGGCGCCGGCGTCGTCGGGTGCGGCGGCGACCAGCGCCTCGGCCTGCTCGGTGGCGAGGCGCAGCGCCTCGATCCGCCGCTCCAGCCTGGAGCCGTGCGCGGCGAGCGCCGACTTGCCGATCGTGAAGCCGCGCTCGGCCAGCCATTCGGACAAGGCGACATAGCCGCCGAAGCCCTCGGCGATCAGGCGGCCGTCGAGCTCCTGGCGGACCTCGGCGGGGAGCTGCGCCACCTTGGAGCGCTGCGGCACGTCAACCGGCGTGCGGATCGAGCAGCGGCGGGCGCGTGATGCCAGGCTGCGCTTCGATCTCGTAGTCCACGAAGTCCCTGCCGTGGCGCGTGAGCTTGGCCCGCCAGGGATGGACCTGCGAGCGCTCGATCTCGACCAGCTTGCGCCGCTCCAGGTAATCAAGCTCGGTGCGCACCCGGTCCATGGCGACGCCGATGTATTCGGCGCGGCAGACATCGAGGCACATCTTGTCGGTCGCGCCCACGTGGCCACCGCACATCAGCGTGCGCAGGATTGACCAGCGCATCCCGGCGATGTGGGCTTGGCTCAGGCTGTCCCTCATTGGCGCGCTCCGATCCGTTCCTCCAGCCGGCCGAGCATGACGCTATGGCTTTCCAGCAGACCGATCATCCGGCTTTGATTCGTGATGTAGTCGTCGCGCCGCACATAGTTCTCGGCCATGCAAAGGCGCAGGTTCGCGATCTCCGATTCGAGCGCCGCGACGCGGCCCGGCAACGCCGTGTCCGCTTCCGGTGCCGGCGCCGGCGCCGGCGCCGGTGCGCTCGCGGCCGGCCGCGCGCCGAGCAGGCCCAGGCGGCGCGCCCCCACGGCGGCGGCGCCGAGAAAGATGACGACGACGAGGACGCCGCCGAATGCCTGCCAGGCTTCCGGGCCGGGCATCACTTGCGCCAGGGCAGGCCTTGCACCGCCCGCCGCTTCTCGATCTGGCGCGAGCCGAACCACCAGAGCACGGCGGCGGTCGCGAGATAGAGCACGGTCTCGACGATGCGCGGGCGCAGCGCCGCCGCGTGCACATCGGTCGCGGCGAGCAGGAAATAGATCGTGCCGGTGAGCCCGAGCAGGCACCAGGTCAGCAGCGGCCGCGTGAGCCCGCGCACGAGATCGACGAGCTGCATCAGCACGCCCTCGCCGGGCCGCGACCAGCGCCGGCCGGCCTCGCGATAGCTGGCCTCCAGCGCCCGCCATTCGGCCTGATCGCGCTCGCCTTCGACCTCGATCGCGGCGACGCGCTCGGCGCCCGAGGCCTCGGCGTTGGCGAGCTCGATGTCGAGGCGGCGCAGCTCCAGCTCGCGCTTGTGATCGGCGCGCCCCTGGAAATAGTCGACGACGGCCGAGAGCGCGGTGCCGAGCAGCCCGGTGGCGCCGCCGGTGAGCACCGACACGCCGAGATTGAACAAGGTCTCAAGCATGGTGTTCTCCCCTGCGCCCTATCGCTTCGCTACTTGAGGGCGCGACGATCTCCCGCGCGCCTTCCGGCGCGACGATCTCCAATGCGAAAGGCTCGCCGGCGGCCCATTCCATGAGGTGGCGAAAGGCGGTCTGCGACGAAAGCACGGCGGCCTGCGCCCGGCCCTTCACGCGAAGGCGCCCGCGCCGCAAGCCGGGCAGCAGGCAGCCGGCGGTGTGCGTGTGCCAGCCGCGCTCCACGTCGCCGCCGACGTTGCCGGCGTGAAAGAGAATGTGCGAACGCCCCGGCACGGCGGCGACCATGAGGCAGCGGGCGAAGCGGGGCGAGAGGTGCGGCACCACGTCATAGACGCCTGCCGGGATGCACGAGCGGTTGCGCGCGTTGCCACGCCAGGGCGGCTCCATGATGTCGAGCGCGAGATCGCCGGCGACCAGAGTCCCGATGGTTCCCTGGTCGCCCGTGCGATCGCGGCGCAGCGCGGCGCGGCGCATGATCCTTCGCCCGCCTACTCGCGCTGCGGATAGGCCCAGTGCAGGCAGGCCAGCACGTTGCCGATGCGGTCCTGGAGGGTCGGCGCCCACAGGCTATCCCGGTCGGCGTCCATCGCGGCCAGGGAGATCGGGCAGGCTTCCCAGGGCGTCTTGATCTCGGGCGCCGGCGCCGCGACCTCGACCTCGACCTCCTGGATATGGAAGGTCACGCCGTCCTGCTTGACGCATTCGCCGCCGCGCGTGGCGGTGCCGTCGACGTGCCAGTGCCGCTCTTTCGCGGCCTTGTGCTTGTGGCAGCCGTCCTTCGGCGAGAGCTGGCCCGAGTGGGCCTGCGCCTCGCCGATCCCGTCGAAGAGGTCGGCCGGGCCGGCGGCGAGCGCGCCGACGGCGAGCAGGGTGCAGATTGCAGCAGTTGCGAAAGCGGCTCGCGCGCCGCGCGTCCGCCTCATGGTGAATCCCTCATGGCGATCTCCTCGGTGAGAGTTGGAATCAAGCCGTGAGCGATCATGCCGTCATCGGCCGCCGCCGTGCACCGGACGGGGGTCCGCTGCGCGGCTTCGGCCGCCGCGCGCTCGTCGCGCGGCGAAGGGCGTGTTTCAGCCCCTGCGGATCAGGCGGCGGACGGTACGGGGCGGCAGGAGAAGGCGGTCGGCGATGGCGGCGGCGGAGACGCCCTGGCCGGCAAGGTAGAGGGCGCAGACCGAGCGCGCCTGCGGCAGATAGATGCGGTCGCCGCCGAAGCGGGCGGCGATGGCCTGGGCTGCGCCGGGCTCGGCCGCGAGGAGTGCGGCCAGCCGATGATCGGGGCAGCGCTCCAGGTGCGCGGGCTTCGGAATGTGCAGGTCAAGGCCGCCCCATTCGAGGGCCAGCTTGATCGCGGCGGTGCGGCCCGCGACCTCGGCGATCTCGGCCAGCACGCCGGGCAGCTTCGCGTTCGCCCCGGCGCTCATTGCGGCAACCCTTCCCGGCGCAGCCCGTCGAGCGTGACGGCGAGCACGCGCTCCCGCGTGACGCCGCCGCGGGAATAGGCGCCCTCGATCTCCTGGACGAGCTGGGCCAGCACGCGCGCAATATCGCGCCACTCGTCGGCGCTCGGCGGCGCGCCCGCGAAGATCGCGTCGAGCGCCGGCGCCGGCGTAAGCGCGCCGGGCCGCCCCTTCGCAGAATTTGCCGCCGTGGCGGGCGCTGGCGCGCGCGTGGTGCGCGAGCGCGCGGGCGGACATGCAATCATGCCGCCCCTGGCCGGCGCGCGATGTGGGGCCCTTTTGGGCGTCATGCGCCGGGCTCCGGCACCACCTTGATCTGCGCCCGCCTGACCTGCGCCCCGAGGTCGCGCATCAGCTTGATGGTCTGCGCCTGGTCGAGCGCCAGGTGGGAATCCGCGCGGCCGATGCCGGCGTGCCGGCAGGCGTAGGCGCCGAGCGCTGCGAGGCTGTCGATGCGCATGACGCCGGCCGCGCAAAGGATGCGCCATTGCGCCTCGATCACGCGGGCCTGCGGGCGGTCCACCTCGCGGGCCCTGCCCTTCGGGCCGAGCTCGACGTAGGCGCTCCAGTCGACGCCGGCTTCGCGCGCGAGCCATGCCTTCATGCCCTCGACCGCGCGGGCCTTGGCCGGGAAGTCCGGCCAGGCCGGCACCTCGATCTTGAAGCGCCGGGAGAGCCAGGCGGCGAGGCCCGCGTCGGTGCGGTCGCGCACGACGCCGAGGTGCCAGCCCGATATCCAGAGCGCGAGCAGCTTGGCGTCGAGCTCGCGCGCAGACGGGCGGCCGGGCTTCGGCGCGCCATTCTTCGGCGCCTGTCCGCTGCGGCCACGGGCGGGCCGGCCGCCGCCGCCATTCATATGGGAGAGAACGCGGCGCAGCTCGGCGGCGGTCATGTCGGCGCAGGATTCCTTGCCGACCGCGCGGCGCTGGATAGCGCGGCGCGTGTCCTCGTCGAGGCCGAGATACTTGGCGCGGGCGTGGACCCGGCCGCAGGCCTGGCGCCACTCGGCCGAGCGCGCGGCGCTCATGCCGGGCCTTCCGAGCGCGCGCCGCCGGTCGCCGCGCCACGCTTGCGCTTGAGCGCGTGCGCGAGGGTTATGGCGTTGAAAAGGTCCTTGTGCGGTGCAATCAGGTCGTGGGCTGTCTCGGCCGGGAGGCCGCCGGCCATTGCGTCGTCGAAAAGCTCGCTCAACAAGTCGCGGCATCTGGCGAGCTTCGCCTCCAGCGACAGACCCTTCGCCTCGGCAGGGCTGCCCGGGCGGAGGCGCGGGCGGCGGAGGCGCGGGGGGAGGCTCGCGCGGCGCGTGCGGCGCGTCATGCCGCGCCTCGGGCGGGGCGCACGAAGCCGACGGCGCCGGCGCCGGCGAAGGCCGCGCGGGGCGGCGCGCGAAAGAGGCCACGATAGGGCGCGGGCTCAATCAGGCAGGCCGAGCAGAGATCGGCCTCGACCCAATGGCAGGGCTCGCCGAACAGATCGGCGCAGGCGCGGGCCTCGGTGCAGCCGCAGACCCGGCAGGCGCGCGGTGGCGGGCGATCGCTCATGCCGGCTCCGGTGGCGCGTCGCGCGGAACGCGCGCCTCCGGCATGATGTGCTCGCGCAGCGCGTCGATGAATTTCTCGAGGTCGCTCGCCGGCCGCGTGATCGTCACCGCGTCCGTGGTGCGGTCGATGGCGACGCCGATCTTGGCGAGCTCGCCGGCCGTGAGCTTGCGCAGCGCCTTGCGGTCCAGGGTCTCCCGCAGGTTGATAACCGCGTCGGCGTGCTCGGGCAGCTTGTCGCGCAGGCGGCGGATGGCGCGGGCCTCGTCGCCGATCTCGACCGCGCCCGGCTGCTTGCGCAGGCCGAACTTCACGCCCTCGACGGCGACCGTGCGCGGCCGCTGGAAGAGATCGTGCCGGGCCTCGATCGCGTCCCTGAGCGATTCCTCGGCCGCCGCCTGGTCGGCGATGCGCCGTTGCAGCGTGCGCAGGCGGGCGCGCAGCGCCTTGCGCTGATCGGTCCTGATCTCGTCCGCCAGGGTCTCGGTGGCGTCTGTCGCGGCGGCGAGGCGCCGGGCGAGGCGCATGATCTCGGCCATGTCGGGCCGGTTCGCTTCGGCGCTTGCAGTCATCGGCTCCTCCCCTTGGCCCCGGCGTGATCTCTTTCCGCGCGCCTGTCGGCGCGACGAGGGGCGGTGTAGACGGTGCGCCACCAGCGCAATTGCTGGCGCAGCATCGGGCGCGGGCGGCGAGCTTTCGTCGCGGGCGCGAGGCGCTTGCGGCCACGCTTCATGGCAATGCCTCCTGCGGCGGCGCGGCCGGGACCTCATCCTTGGCGCCCCATGCCTCATGGCCGAGCAGGTCGATCTGACACTCGACCTGGCCGATCTCGCGATCGATCTCCTCGCGCCGCGCTTTCAGCACCTTGCGGCGCTCCAGCAGGCGGGCGAGATCGTCGAGGCTGGCGTTGCGCACGCCGTCCGTCTCCGGGTCCGGCAGGGCGGCGGCGATCGCCAGCGCGAGCGAGCGGATGACCGCCGCCTCCTCGGGGTCGCGGGCCATGCGCGCCGCGACCCGGCGGCAGGCATAGGCGATCGAGGTATGGTCGCGGTCGCCGAACATCCTGCCGATCGCGGGCAGGGAGTGCGCGGTAAGCTCGCGGGATAGGTGTATCGCCACATGGCGGGGCCAGGCGATATCCCTGGCCCGACGTGCCGAGCGAAGGTCGATCGAGCGCACGTTGTAGCGGGCGGCGACGCGGCGCTGGATTGTGGCAATTGCCGGATCGCCGGCAGGGCGCGTCGTGCGGCCGAGGCCGGACATCACGCGCCCTCCCCGTCGTCGAGGGCGCCCTGCGCGGCGAGATCGTCCACGGCGGCCTTGAGCGCGTCCGCCGGCGTGGCGCCCTTGCCCTCGCCTTCGCTTTCCTCGCCGGCCGCGCCGAAGGGCGCGACCGTGAGGAAGCCTTGCCAGGCCCACCGCTTGCCGGTGCGCCCGCCGCCATTGCGAGCGAGCGCACCGGTCACGATGCGAAAGGCGCGCGACCTGGCCGCCGCGCGTGCTGGCGCGCGCGGCACTACGCCACCGCCTCGGCCGGGCCTTCGTCGGTGGCAACGCCTTCGTCGGCGGCCAGCTCGACATCGGCCGGCACGATGCGCTCGCGCCCCTCGGTGCGGGCCACCATGAAGGCGCGGCCGAGCAGCCGGCGCAGCGCGTGCAGCCCGCCGGGGCCGCGCGCGGCCTTGGTCAGAATCTTGAGCTCGGCCGTGGTCGGCTTGCGCCCGAGCGGGCCGGCGGCGATCGCCTCCACGTCCGCCACCGGCTGCGCCGAAAGGTCGAGCGCGAAGCCCACGCGGCCCGAGACCTGATCGAGGCGATTGAGCGACATTTCTATCGACTCGTTCGCCACCAGCGCGAGGCCGCAGCGGGCGCGGTCGCGGATCACGCGGAGCTCGTCGAGCAGCTTGTCGCGCAGGAAATGGGCCTCGTCGACCACGAGCAGATAGTTGCGATCGCGCAGGGTGCGGATCACGGCTTTCTCCGCCGCGAGCGCCGAGCGCGGGGCGATCTGCACGCCGACCGCCTCGCTCACTTCCGAGAGCAGGCCCGGCAGGGTGAAGACCGAGCCGGACACGGCGAGATAGAAGGCGCCCGAGCGGGTGGCGCAGTAGTGCTCGGCCGCGCGCGTCTTGCCCCGGCCGCTTGGCCCGATGATCGTGACGATATCGGCCTCGGCCTGGGCATAGGTGAGCGCGCCCGTGATCTCACTGGCGACGCCGGTCTCGGCGTAACGGTCGAGGCCGGCGGCGGCGAGCGAGCGCTCGGCGAGCTCGGCCTGGGTTTCGAGCCAGCGCGCGACCAGCGCCTCGATCGCATCGTTGTCGCCGGAATACTTTTGATTGAGCCAGCGCGAGATCGTGGACTCGCGGCGCCCGATCTCGGTGGCGGCTTGCGCGATGCTGAGGCCGGCCTCGTCGAGGTGCGCCTTGAGGGCGGCGCGCAGATCGCCGGTTGTCGCGCCCGTGTCGAGTGTCGTGACCTTTCCCATTCTCAATTCTCCTCTTGGTAAAACTGCATGGCGGCGGCGAGCGCCGTCTTGCGCTTGGGAAGGGGCGTCGCGGCGCCTTCGCTGGATTCGCGCGCCTTGCGCGCGTCGGCCTTGTCGGCCGCATCGGCGGCGTGCGCGGCCTCGCGCAGCGCCGGGGTCTCGTGGGTCTCG
>Ga0209022_1001018_pt1 | contig 31307 bp, 30 predicted proteins | sample PinacodermPK_FD_187300 | JGI IMG/M metagenome (GOLD analysis project Ga0209022, IMG submission 187300) | Host-associated microbial community of the marine sponge Aplysina aerophoba from Gulf of Piran - sponge pinacoderm, lysed by proteinase... | ecosystem: Host-associated > Porifera > Sponge >...
GCTGGATCGGTGCAGGACGAGCCGGCATCGGCAAGCCCGGCCGGGCCCGTGCGGGGGCCGCCCTCATCGCCCACGGAGAGTTCTCGATTGTTATTGCCGAGCTCGGCATCACCCGTGAGAGCGACCTCGGTGCTCTTTCCGCTGCCTACGTCATCCTCCTCACCCTCGCTGGTGCTGTGCTCTACCAGTACTCCGACTCAATAACCCTCCGCGCACCGAGCGAGTCCTACCGTGCTAGGTGGCAGCGCAAATCTCGCCTTGCGGAGAGGCTTAGAAAACGCCGCTGGTCGTTCACGCGCTAGCCACCCAGGACAACACAGGAGAGGTGGCAGCTACACCATGCTGGTTACGTTGCCTCCGCCGATGGCGACTATTCCGGTGGCATTCAGTCCGCCAATGGCCACGATGCCGATTGAGTTGACCCCGCCCAGCGTGACCAGGCCGATTGCGTTTACGCCGCCCACCGTCACGATGCCCATTGAGTTGACCGCGCCAAACGTCACCAGGCCCATCGCGTTCAACAAGCCCAGTGCCGCGATGCCAAGGGCGTTGAAACCGGCGATGGCGGCAAGCCCGATCGCATTGAAGCGATTGAGAGCGACAAAGCCAACCGTGCACTTCTCCGTCGTGGCATCGCCAGACATCTTCGCCCCCAAGAGTGATTCGACTGCTGGTGTAGTACTGGTGTCTACCACATATGCATCGGCGTACTTAGCGGCGGTCCTGCTAGCCTGACCCTTTCCGGGCCGTTAGCTCAGTTGGCTAGAGCACCTGCATGACGCGCAGGGGGTCAGGGGTTCGAGTCCCTTACGGCCCACCAAATGGATGTCGCCCAGTCCAGTGATCGTCGGCGGCTGGGCTGGTTGCTCGCCGGGGTGGGCATGCTGTCGGTGTCCACCGACTCGCTGTGGATCCGGCTCTCGGAAGCCGACGCCATTGATGTGTCGTTCTGGGTGGCGTGCTGCTCGGTGCCCCTCTACACCGCGCTGAGCCATCGGATTGACGGCTGCTGGCCGCTGGAGGCGTTCCGCCGCCATCCCTGGCAGCAGTTGGTCATTGGTTTCTTGACCGGGGGCAGCCAGCTCTGCTTCGTCATCGCCGTCACCCAGACCCGGGTGGCCAACGTGGTGGCCATCGTGGCCGCGGTCCCGCTGCTGGCCGCGGTGTGCGCCTGGATATGGCTGAGGGAGCGCATCTCCCGGTCAATGGCCATCGCCATAGCCATCACCATGGCGGGAATAGGGGCGATTGTGTCGAGTTCGGTGGGCGAGCCCACCCTCACCGGCGACTTGCTAGGCGTTTTGGCCATTGTGGGGTTTTCGGTGAGCCTGACCATGTGGCGCCGGTATCCCGACATGAGCCGCTTGGTGGGGCTTTCCATCGGCGGCGTGATGACCGTGGTGGCCCTCGCGTACTCGGCATCGCCGCTCTCTCTGGATGTTCGGGCCTACCTGTCGATCGCTGCCATGGGCCTGGTGTTCAACCCCTTCGGCCGACTGGCGCTGTCCAACGCGCCCCGATTCGCCCCGGTGGCCGACGTGGCCCTGTTCGCGCCCATCGAGACGGTGGCCGGCACGATTTGGGCCGCCGCGTTCTTCAACGAACTGCCCCGCCCCGTCGCTGCTGTCGGCGCCGTCATCGTTTTGGTCGGCGTGCTCTACGGCACCGTCGCTACCACCCGGGCTCAGGTTTCGGCATCTGCGGGCTAGCTGGAATAGTGATTGCAGTGCAATCACTTTGGCAAGGTATGGTAGTGGGAAGCGATTGAGGGCAGGATATGGCGAGCATCACCATCCGCAATCTTGACGATGAAGTGAAGATCAGACTTCGCATACGGGCCGCCAGTCACGGTCGGTCGATGGAAGAAGAGGCCCGTCTAATCTTGCGCGACGCCGTTGAGCAGAACGTGGGCCCCACGAATCTTGCTGCTGCAATTCGCGAACGCTTCGCCCATCTCGGTGGGGTGGAATTGGAGTTGCCCCCAAGAGAGGCCATGCCAGATCCGCCTCGTTTCGAATGAGGTAGGCACGGTGATTGTTCTCGACACCAACGTTGTCTCTGAATTGATGCGCCCGTTGCCGAATCCGGCAGTTGAAGCTTGGGTGGCCGATCGTGCAGCAACGAACTTGTTCCTCTCCGCTGTGAGTGAGGCAGAGTTGCTCTATGGCATTGCCATAATGCCTGTAGGACAGCGTCGACACGCACTGGAAACAGAGGTTGAGGCGATGCTGCGTGAGGTCTTCGCCTGCCGTGTACTGCCGTTCGACAGTGATGCGGCTCGCGCCTACGCAGGAATCGCAGCCTCCTGTCGGGCCTCAGGACGTCCTGTCTCCCAATCCGACGGCCAGATCGCCGCGATCGCCCATTCTCGCGGCATGGCTGTGGCGACGCGCAACATCCGGCATTTCGAGGGCATGGCAGTCGACATCATCGACCCATGGGCAAATACATGACCTGGATAAAGGGTTGTGAACCGTGGGCTCAGAACGGCGGTACGGTCGTGCTCCATGGTGTGTTCCAAGAACTTGAGTGTCATGGGCTGAGGCGACTATCGCCGAACTACTGACAAGAATGACCGTCGTCAAGTTAACAGCGACAGAGCCGTCGAACTCGCTCTTGAACAGAGGGCTTTGGCGTTGGAGACAGTATGAGTATGAGTGCACAAGCCGTATTGGGAGGCATCAGTGGCTTGGGATGACGACTTAGACGGCCCGCATCTCAGGATTGCTGCAAGCGGCGCGGCAAGAGTCGGCGTCTTGGCCGGTCCAGGCACCGGCAAGACGAAGTATGGGCTAATGCGTCGCGTCGCGAGATTGCTGACAGAGGGCGTACCGGGCGATCGGGTCCTTCTCATCTCATTCACAAGAGTTGCTGCTGCTGATCTTCGTGACAAGGTGGCAGAACTCGAGGTCGTGGGTGCGGAAGAGGTTCGCGCCACAACTCTTCATGCCTATTGTCTCAGGCTCCTACAGAGGGACTCGATTCTTGCGCTATCTGGCAGGAATCCCAGGATTCTTTTGGACCATGAGAAAGATCTGATGCTTCGCGACATCGGTGGAGGCTTTGGCACGATCCATGATCGCCGGAAACTCTTGGAGGCGCTACTAGCTGGTTGGGCAAGACTGGCCACTGAGCATCCAGGAGTCGCCCTTGAAGACGAGGACCGCTCTTTCGAACGGAAAGTAATTCGCTGGTTGAATATTCATCGTGCGATGTTGATTGGTGAGGTCGTTCCGATCGCCCGACGCTATTTGTCCACGAACCCTGCCGCAGAGGAACTCGATGCGTTCGACCATTTGGTCATCGACGAGTATCAGGATCTCAACGCTCTGGAACAGGATCTATTGGAGGTGCTGGCTACAAACGCGGAGAGTCTTTGCGTCGCTGGCGATGACGATCAGTCGATCTACAGCGTGCGATATGCCAACCCTCTCGGAATTCGGAACTTTCTCGCCAGACCGGATGTAGAGACCCATGACATTGCGGTCTGCGGGAGATCTCCGGCGAATGTTGTCTACATGGCGAATTCCCTCATCGAGCAGGCTCCACGTCGAAGCAAACCACCCCTCGAACCGCTTTTTCCCAATCGGCAAGGTGAAGTATCTATTGTTCAGTGGCCGGATGACTTGTCGGAGGTTGATGGGATCGCGTCAGCCATTGCAGATGACGTCTACCGTCGAGGGATCGAGCCTGGCGATATTCTCGTTCTAACGAATTGGAGAAGGCTTGGCCAACGAATTCGTGATCGGGTGATTGACCTAAACATTCCTGTGCGTTCATATTTTACTGAGGAAATTCTCGATTCAGATGCAAGTCGAGAAGCTCTGGCACTACTGCGCCTCGCAATAGACGCGGCCGATCGGCCCGCAATGCGTGTGCTTGTCGGCCTAGAAGAGCAATCGGGGCGAACCTCCGCTTATCAGCGGCTTCTTGAGTACTGTTACTCACACGCCCTTGAGCCTTCGGATGTTCTTAGTCGTTTGGCTGCTGGCAGACACCTTGATGGTTTGCGGGTTCCAGCGCTTGTTGAACGCTTCAGGCTAGCGATGCACCGAGTGGAGCGCCTTCGGAAACTGGAGTTGTCAGATCTTGTCGATGAACTTTTCCCCGCTGATGACGATACACTTGCCGAATTGCGCGGAATCGCCCTCGACTCGCTAGGGGTGGCAGAGAAACCAGGTGATGTACTGGATGACGTTGTCTTAGCGGTTACTCAGGACGATGTCCCTCAGCATCCGAATTTTGTTCGCATCATGAGCCTCCACAAATCGAAAGGGCTGACTGCCGACACCGTTTACATAGTGGGAGCAGTCGATGGAATTCTTCCTACGGTGACGTCGACTGACCCAGCTGAGATACAAGACGCCATAGCGGAAGGGCGACGTCTCTTCTACGTCGCAATTACCCGAGCTGTCAAGGAGCTAGTCATTTCGACCAGTAGGACCATGGATCGTGCCGATGCATATGCGCGTAGAGTGAATTTCGAGCCTTCAACCACCCGCCGATTGGGTGATCGGGTGACGATCCGCACAATAGCTAGTCCGTACATCGCTGAGCTGGGGCCGTCAGCACCACGAGGCGAACGCGGTAGTTCCTGGTTGGCATCGCGGTCCGGTGGTGCTTAACTCCCTGGCGGCCGACGTGGCCCTGTTCGCGCCCATCGAGACGGTGGCCGGCACGATTTGGGCCGCCGCGTTCTTCAACGAACTGCCCCGCCCCGTCGCCGCCGTCGGCGCCGTCATCGTTTTGGTCGGCGTGCTCTACGGCACCGTCGCCACCACCCGGGCTCAGGTCTCGGCGACTGCCAACTGAGCGGAAGAGCAGTCGCAATGCTGCCCGGCTAGCGCGAGAGGCGCTTCTTGTTGCGGGCGCGGGTGCCGGCGTCGAGGACTGTCTTGCGGATGCGGATGGAGTGGGGGGTGACCTCGATGCACTCGTCGTCGGCGATGAACTCGAGGGACTGCTCGAGCGACAGGATGCGGGGCGGGGTCAAGCGGACGGTGTCGTCGGAAGCCGCCGCACGGACGTTGGTCTGCTTCTTCTCCCGACAGATGTTGACGTCCATGTCCTCGGGGCGGGGGTTCTCGCCAATCACCATGCCCTCGTACACCTCATCGCCGGGAGAGACGAAAAGCGAAGCCCGCTCCTGGACGGCGGCCACGGCGTATCCGGTGACCGGGCCTCTTCGGTCGGCGACGATCGAGCCTGAGCGACGGGTGCGAAGCTCGCCCATCCAGGGTGTGTAGCCCTCGAACACGTTGGCCATCAGGCCGGTGCCTTGGGTCTCGGTGAGGAAGTCGGTGCTCAAGCCAATGAGGCCGCGGGCTGGCACTATGTAGTCGAGCCGAACCCAGCCGGTGCCGTGGTTCGCCATGTTCACCATGGTGGCCTTGCGTTCTCCCAGAAGTTGGGTGACCGCGCCGACGAAGCTTTCGGGAATGTCGATGGTGACCCGCTCGGTGGGCTCATGGAGCTTCCCGTCGATGGTGCGAGTGACCACTTCGGGTTTTCCGACGGTCATCTCGAAGCCCTCACGGCGCATGATCTCCACCAGCACCGCGAGCTGGAGTTCGCCTCGTCCCTGGATCTGCCAGGTGTCGGGGCGGTCGGTGTCCAGGACTCGGATCGACACGTTTCCGATCAACTCAGTGTCGAGGCGGTTCTTGATGAGGCGGGCCGTGAGTTTGTCGCCTTCGAGCCCGGCCATGGGAGACGTGTTGGTACCGATCGTTATGGAAAGGCTGGGCTCGTCCACCGTGATACCGGGAAGTGGGGTGGGGTTGGCGAGGTCGGCCAGCGTCTCGCCGATGGTGATGTCGGGGATGCCCGAGATGGCGATGATCTCGCCGGCGCTGGCTGCCTCGGCATCTACCCGGTTGAGGTCCTCGGTCACGTAGAGATCGGTGACCTTGGCGGTGTTGATCGTTCCGTCAATGCGGCACCACGCCACTTCCTGGCCCCTCTTGATTGTTCCGTGCATGACCCGGCACAGGGCGATGCGCCCCACATAAGGGCTGGCATCAAGGTTGGTTACCCAGGCCTGGAGCGGGTGCTCGGGATCGTGGCGGGGTGCGGGGACAGCCTCTAGAAGCGTCTCGAACATGGGGCGCAGATCGGTGCCCGGTTGATGGGGGTCGAGTGTCGCGGTACCACGGCGGGCGTTGCTGTAGACGATGGGGAAGTCGATCTGATCTGCGGATGCGTCGAGGTCTAGGAAGAGCTCGTACACCTCGTCGACCACCTCGGAAATGCGGGCATCGGGCCGGTCGATCTTGTTGATCACCAATACGACGGGCAGCTTGAGCCCCAGCGCCTTGCGCAAAACAAAGCGCGTCTGGGGCAGCGGACCCTCGCTCGAGTCGACCAGCAACAAGACGCCGTCGACCATGGTCAGAGCCCGCTCCACCTCGCCGCCGAAGTCGGAGTGGCCCGGGGTGTCGACGATATTGATCTTGATCTCCTCGCCGCTGTCGCGGGTGTAGCGGACGGCGGTGTTCTTGGCCAGGATTGTGATGCCCTTCTCCCGCTCGAGGTCCATCGAGTCCATGACGCGCTCGGCCACTGTCTCATTTGACCGAAAAGCCCCTGACTGCCAGAGCATGGCGTCGACGAGGGTGGTCTTGCCGTGGTCGACGTGGGCGATGATCGCCACATTGCGCAAGTCTGAGCGCGCCGCAAGATAGGGATTTCGAGCCATTGTGAGCCTCACGTGCCGATGGCGCCATCCCAGAGCGGGACCCTGGCAGCGGCGATACTGTCGCAGTTTATGGCGGGACCCAACATTCTACTGGTCATGGCCGATCAGTTGGCACCGCACTTCACGGGTGCCTATGGGCATCGGTTGGTGCGAACTCCGGCAATGGACTCCTTGGCGGAGCGGGGGGCACGGTTCGATGCGGCGTACTGCAATTTTCCGCTGTGCGCGCCCTCTCGGTTCTCGATGCTGTCGGGCCAGTTGGCGTCCGACATCGGAGCGTGGGACAACGCGGCTGAGTTCCCGGCGTCGATCCCCACGCTGGCCCATTACCTCAACTTGGCCGGGTATCGCACGGTGCTGGCCGGAAAGATGCACTTCATCGGGCCCGACCAGCACCACGGGTTCGGCGAGCGGCTCAATACCGAGATCTACCCTTCCGACTTCGCCTGGACCCCCGATTGGGACAACGCCGACGAGCGGATCGACAAGTGGTACCACAACATGGACAGCATGTCGGAGGCTGGCCAGGCCCTGGCCACCTACCAACTCGACTACGACGAAGAGGTGGGGTTCGCGGCCATCCGCAAGCTCTACGACTTCGCTCGCGACAGCGACGACCGCCCCTTCTTCTTGACCGCGGCGTTCATCCACCCCCACGACCCCTACGTTGCCCGCCCCGAGTGGTGGGACCTCTACGACCACGACGACATTGACCTGCCCGACGAGGTGGAATTGGATTCGCTCGACCCCCACAGCCAGCGAATCCGCCGCGGGATCGAGGCCGACACCATCGGCTACACCGATGACCATTGTCGCAACGCACGGCACGGCTACTACGCCAACACCAGCTACATCGACGGGTGGCTGGGAAGAATGGTCCAAGCCTTGGAGGAGACCGGCGAGCTCGACAACACCGTGGTGATCGCCACCAGCGATCACGGCGACATGCTCGGCGAACGCGGTCTGTGGTTCAAGATGAGCTTCTTCGAGCGGTCGTTGCGGGTGCCGTTCATCATGGCCGGTCCCGGCGTGGCCAACACCACGGTGGACAACGCCTGCTCGCTGCTCGACCTGCTCCCCACTGTGCTGGACATCGCTGCTGATGGCGGCACCCGCGTCGAACCGGTCACCCCTCTGGCCGGGCGCAGCCTGTGGGAGAGCGCCACCGGGGGTCACGACCCGGTCGACGAGGCCATAGCCGAGTACACCGCCGAGATGACCTCTCATCCGATGTTCATGATCCGCCGGGGCCGCAATAAGTACATCCACTGCGACACCGATCCGGTATTGCTCTATGACTTGGAGAACGATCCGCAGGAGCGACAAAACCTCGCGGACGACCCGGCCCATGTCGAGGAGGTCGCAGCTTTCGCCGCGGAGGTGGTCCAGCGTTGGGACAGCACCGCCATCAGAGAACAGGTAGTGGCCTCCCAGCGGACCCGGCGGCTGCTGCATGTCGCCATGGGCAACGAGAGCCGGATCTCGTGGGACTACGCGCCAGCCCAAGACGCCGCCAACCAGTACGTGCGCGACCACATGGACTGGGCCGAGGCTGGCGGCCGCAGCCGCTTCCCCAAGCGGGGGTAGCGATCGATTCCTAGCCGCTATTGCTTCAAACGAAGGGCCAGCAGGTGGGGAATCTGGGGCTCTTCGACTAGGCCGATGGGGTAGATGATCATGTCACCGGCCACCGAGGGCCAGCTGTTGGTGGCGCCCTTGGCCTGGTGGCGCCACACGATCTCACCAGTGGCCCGGTCGAGCGCCAACAACTCGCCGAAGAATGTGGAGGTGAACACCAGGTCGTTAACCACCGTCATGCCGCCGAACACATCTGCGGCGGGAACTTCGGGAATTTGGGAGATGATCTCCACGTCCCAGATGATGTCGCCGGAGGCAATGTCGATGGCCACCACGTTGCTGGGACGGGTGAAGACCTGGGTACCCTCCCCGCCGCTGCTCACCTGGTCGGATTCGTAGTAGCTGGGGGCGTTGACCATCACGGCGTAGAGCACTCCGTCGGCAACGGCCACCGGGGTGACTATGCCGCCTTGGGCGCCGGGCATCACCTCAACCGGCGCGTTGAAGCTCTCCAGGTGGTCGTTTTGGTGCTGACCTACCGAGGTTTGCCACAGCACTTCGCCGGTGGCTGGATCGTGGCCGAACGCCACCCCTCCCTTGCCGGCGGTCACCAGCACGTCGTGGTCGAGGCCGTGGTCTTCGGCGTTGGCCAGCGCCACCAGCACATGGTCGCGATCGAAGATGTCGTGGGGGAAGGCCTGGAAGCCCCATCGCAGTTCGCCGGTGGCGGCGTCGAGCGCCACCGTGCCGCTGGTCCAGCGGTTATCGCCCGGACGGCTCGATCCCGCTGGCCATTCGGGGGCGCCGGGGAAGGGGTAGGGGTTGCCCACCCCGAAGTACAGGGTGCCGGTTGCAGCGTCGAGCGCCGGCGGATACCACGCCCCACCTCCGCTGTTGATGCTGGGATTGCCCCAAAGGCCTTCGTCTTCCACGGTGGCGAACGACCACACGATCTCGCCGGTGGCCTGGTCCAAGGCGTAGATCGTGCCCCTCGCCCCGGCAGGGAACCCGCTGGTGGCCGCGTACACCAACCCGTCGTAGGCGAGTGGCTGCACATTTATCTCGCTGAGGTCTCCACCGGTGATATCGGTGGCCCAGATCTCCTCGCCGGTCTCTAGGTCGTAGGCCGCGATGAGCTGGCCCCGCTGGCGCCAGCCTATTTTGGGGGCGAAGACCTTGCCCCAACCCACAGAGACTCCCGAGGGACCGTACATCCCGCCCCGGCGTCCTGCGGTCCACAAGATCTCCCCGGTGTCAGCGTTGATGGCCTGGACCCCACCGTCGAGGCCGGCCACATACACCCGGTGGCCCAATATCAGCGGCGAGGTGGCCAGGTTGCCCCACGTGCTCCCGCCGGGAACATCGGCTGTCCACGCCACCTCTAGGCGATCGACAGTGGTGGAATCGATCGGGCTGTTGAACACCGCCCGGGTAGCGGCGAGGTCACGGTTGGGCAGCGGCCAGTCGTCGGCGTGCGCGACCACCTCGGGCGGACTGCCCAACAGTGGGGGGTCGACCGTCAGCTCGGGCTCGGGAACTGTCTCGGAGGGTGCCGCGGGGATCGCCTCGGTAGGAGTCGCCTCACCAGATTCTGTCGGCGCCGACGTCGGTGGCGTCGGATCTACGGAGTTCTCCGACGACGCACAGGCGGCTAGGACCAAGACAGCCGTGATCACGGCGACGGCCATCCGTCGCCAAACTTGCGAACGACTGCCCATGACTCGACTGTAAGTGCTCGCCTGCTGCGGGACAGTACTGTGTTGGCACCCCAGCAAAGGAGAAGGCATGGCACGAATTCGGATTCCCGACGGCCCCGAGGAGGAGCTGCATCGGTTGTGGATGATGACCCCGGAGCTTTCCGGCCCGGCATCGGCGTTCAGCGGCGCGGTGTACAACGAGAGCAAGCTTCCCGTGCGGTTGCGGGAGTTGCTTCGGATGAGGATCGCCCAGATCAACCAGTGCGTGGTTTGACTGGACACTCGCATTGCGTCGTTGGCGCAATATGAACTGAGTGAGGACGACTACCTCAACGTCGGCAATCGGGACGACTACGACGGCTTCAGTGAGGCCGAGCGCGACGCCCTGGAGTACGCGGAGAAGTTCGCCGCCGACCACCTGTCCATCGACCAGGAATTCATGGACCGCATGGTCGGCCATTTCGGCGAAGAGCTGGTAGTGGAGATGACCCTTGCCATCGGCTGCTGGATCGCCTTCGGGCGCCTCAACCAGGTGATGGATGTCGTCGTGTCCTGTCCGCTGCGGATGAAGGGCCCCGACGAGGCCCGCGAGATCCAAGAGGCCGCCGACGGCGACCTCTTGGCCATGCGCTCAGCCCGATTCGCCTAAACCTCAGCGAAACAGGCGGCCGAATACCCGCAGGTCGTCGGTGAACAGTTTCGGTTGTTCGAAGGGGGCGAAGTGGCCGCCTTTGGGCTGTACCGACCAGTGCACGATGTTGTAGCGGCGCTCGGCCCACACCCGGGGGGTTTGCAGCAGTTCTCGGGGGTAGACGGCATGTCCGGTGGGCACCTCCACCCGGCCGGCCCACGAGTCCAGCGCAGAAGTGCCGGTTCGGGCCGACTCCAGATACAGCCGCCCCGATGACGCCGCGGTGCCGGTGATCCAATACAGCATCACGTTGTCGAGCAGCTGGTCTTTGGTGAACACACTTTCCAGATCGCCGTCGTCCAAGTCGCACCAGTGCTGGTATTTCTCGATGAACCAGGCGGCCAGACCGGCGGGGGAGTCGTTGTGGGCCACCGCTAGCGTCTGGGGCTTGGTACTCAGCATGGCCATGTAGCCGGTGCCCCCGGTGATCACCTCCAGCGAGCGGCCTATGGCCGCCTGCTCAGCCTCGGTCACTCCCTCCATCATCTTGGCCAGGTCGGCTGACTCCTCAGCAGTGGGCTGGGCGAAGAGCATGTTGAAGTGGGCGGCGATGAGCCGGTCGGCGTAGGCCTCGGTCATTCGCCGCGTGACCAGCGCCCCCCAGTCGCCCCCTTGCACGATGTAGCGGTCGTAGCCCAGCTGCTCCATGACTCCGGCGATGGCCTCGGCGCAGCGGTGCATGTCCACGCCGCGGTTGGCGGTGGGCCCGGAGAAGCCGTAACCGGGCAGCGAAGGCACCACCACGTGGAAGGCGTCGGCCGGATCACCGCCGTGGGCCACCGGATCCGAAAGCGGCCCCATCATCTCCCGGAACTCCACTACTGAGCCCATATAGCCGTGGATCAGCACCATGGGTATGGCGTCGGGCTCAGGCGAGCGAACGTGGTAGAAGTGGACCTGCTCGCCAGCCGCGGTGGCGGTGAACTGGGGAAAGGCGTTGAGGTACGCCTCCCGTTCCCGCCAGTCATAGTCGTCGGCCCAGTATTCGCACAGCTCTCGCATGTAGGCCACTGAAGCGCCATCGGTCCAGCCGGGCCGCACGGTGTCGGGCCACCGGGTCATGGCCAGGCGCTGGTGCAGGTCGTCCAGGTCGGCTTGGGGAATGTCGATCGCGAACGGCTCGATGCTCATGTACGCAGCGTGTCACGCCGGGATGGGCGAATCGAAATGGCCTAGTCGAAATGCTCGGCGCGCCGAACGATGAAAAACCAGGTCATTACCCCAGAGAGCAGTACCAGCAATCCCGACCAAATGCCGGCCTCGGCCACGAAAGCTTCTTCGATGCTGTTAAAAGCCTTGGTGGTGAGGGTGGGGAAGTCGAATGGGGCGATGAGCAGGGTAATGGGCAGTTCCTTCATCACCGACAGCATTACCAGCCCGCCCCCGGCCAACAGCCCCGGAGCCATGAGCGGAAGCTCCAGGGATCGGAAACGGCGCAGCCAACTGGCCCCCATGGTGCGGGCCGCGTCGGTCAGCCGGGAAGACACCGCGGCCACCGCAACCTGGGAGGTGCGCATGGTCTGGCCCCCGAAACGCACTATGTACGCGAACACCAGCAATACCAGGGTGTTGCGCAGGTGGCTGCCGATGTCGGTTTTCAGCGTCCAGAACAGCAGTGCCAGCCCGATGAGAATCCCGGGCAGAGCAAATGCGGACACGATCACCGCATTGGCCACAGTGCCGATTCGGGACCGGTAGCGCACCACCAGATAGGCAGCCGGCAGCACGACGGCCACCGACACCACGGCAGCCAGAACGCTGCCGTAGGCGGTGTGCCAGGTCGGCGACCACACGTCGTCCCATCCCACGAGGAGATCCCGCCCCCCGGAGGCTTCCAGCCTGATCCCGTCGATGGTCCAGTCGGCCAGGGAGGCCAGCGGCCCCAACAGGGCCAGCGCCACCGCACCGACCAAGAACGCCACCGCAACCGGTTTGGCGCGGCCCAGCCGATAGATCACGGGCCTTCGAGATCGCACCGGTGCCGCGTGCTCAAAGCGCCGGGTGGCCCCTCGCTCGACCAGCACAACCGCAGCGGCCAGCACTAGCAGGATCACGCTGAGGGCCATCGAGACCGTTTGGTTGTTGAGCCGGGTGGTGTAGATGGCCCGGCTGAGCGTGTCGTAGCGCATGAGCTGCACCGCGCCGAAATCGCTGATGGCGTACAGAAACACCAGCAAGGTGCCGGCGCTGATGGCGGTTGCCGTCTGGGGCAGCACCACTCGCCGGATGATGTTCAGCGGGCTGTCGCCCAGAAGCCGGGCGGTCTCCTCGGCCGAACCGGGCAGGCGCCGCAGCCGGGCGGCGACCGGCAGATACACGTACGGGTAAGTGAACAGGGTGAGTGCCAGCCACGCGCCGAACAGACCTCGTACCTCCACGTCCCATACCAGCCCCAAATTGTCCAGCCAGTCGGATAGCAGACCTCCGGGATTGAGTGTGCGGATCAACGCCGCGGCGCCGATGAAGGTGGGGAACACCAGCGGCAGGGGCAAGAGTGCCTGCCACGTGCGCTTTAGGGGAACGTCGCAGCGGGTGGTCAGCCAGGCCAGAGCAGTGCCGAACACCGCGGTGGAAGCCGACACCAGCACGGCCAGCCACAGGGTACGCAGCAGCGGTCCTCGCGTGCGCTGGGAAAAGAGCACGCCTAGAGGGTCGCTGTGGAATGTGAAGTTGCGCCACACCAGATAGCCCGCCGGAAAGGCGAAGGCCGCGGTCACCACGATGGCTACGACCTTCAACAGAACCGGAGACCGCAATGCCGTCGAGCGCACGAAGTGCGACTCTATCCACAGGTCGCCCCAATAGTAAAGCTTGCTTTACAAAAGACGAGACGGGCGCCGAATGATCGGACAGTTGGTTCTGGCCGGCAGTCAGTTGGCTACAGGCCGGGGAAAGGCCGCCGCCGGTGACCCTGAGTAGACCGGCGACACCCGGTCACCGGAAGCGAAGCTCTGCGTCCCGCTGACTCGGGCGAGGAGACGGATGCCGGCGGGGCTGGCCACGGTGACCATGGAGTCCGCCCCTTGAAATTCAAAATCCTCCACGGTGTGGGTTGCGATGCCGCCTGTATCAGGGCGCAATTCCACGTCCTCGGGTCTGACTGCCACCTCGACTGGGCCTTGGTGGGAGTCGAGCAGGGGTATGGATCCGAAGTCAGAATGGGCGATATGGCCGTCGGCATCGGCGGGGTACATCGACACCGCGCCGATGAAGCCGGCCACCCATGGGTTGGCCGGCTTTTGGTAGATCTCCGCTGGCGGTCCGATCTGCACGATGCGCCCCGCATCCATGACGGCCACTCGGTCGCCCAGCACCAGCGCTTCCTCACGATCATGAGTCACGAACACCGCGGTCATGCCCGTGGTCTGAAGAAGTTGGCGCACCTCGGTGCGGACGTCACGGCGCAGCGCGGAGTCCAAGTTGGAAAATGGTTCGTCCAGGAGCAAAGCAGTGGGCTGGGGAGCTAGAGCTCGGGCCAACGCCACCCGCTGCTGTTGTCCGCCAGAGAGGGTTTCGGGCATCCGGTTCTGCATTCCGGGTAGGTTCACCAGCTCCAGCGTCTTGGCCACTTCCTCGGACCGCTTGCCGCGGGGGACTCCGTAGCCGACATTTTTGGACACATCCAGGTGGGGAAATAGCGCCCAGTCCTGGAACACCATGCCGACATTTCTGTCCTCGGGCCGAACCCAGGTTCCATTGCCAGCCACTTGGGCACCGGCAATGTGGATCGTCCCCCGGTCGGCACGCTCCAGGCCGGCGATGATTCGAAGCAGCGTGGTCTTTCCACACCCGCTTGGCCCGAGCAAGGACACCATTTCGCCCCACCCCACGTCGAGACTGCATTCTTCGATCACCGTGGTCCCCCCAAAGGACTTGGAGACGTCCTGCACCGACAGCAGCGGAACCGGGGGGACTGGGGCCATGAAAATGTAAGGCTAGCTTTATTGAGGTGATCTGACGCAGAACTACAGTGCTTGGCCATGCTCCAGGATTGGCGCCAGATCACGATGGTTCCCACTGACGACGGACCGATCGAGGTGCACCTTTGCGGCGAGGGGCCGCTGGTGGTCATGCTGCCGTCGATGGGTCGAGGGGCGGGTGACTTCGACCAGTTGGCCGGCGACGTGGCGGCGGCAGGATACCGGGTGGCCTGTCCCGAGCCCCGGGGCCTGGGGGCCAGTGCGGTGCCCGACCGGCAGGAGACCCTGTCGACGCTGGCCGCTGATGTGGCCGCGGTGATCACCGGGCTCGGGGGCGGTCCCGCGGTGGTTGTCGGGCACGCCTACGGGAATCGCATCGCCCGCATGACCGCCACTGAGCATCCCGAGCTGGTGGACAGCCTGGTGCTGTTGGCCTGCGGTGGGTTCATCCCGGTTACCGAGGAGATGGGCGCGGCGATGCGAACGATTTTCGACCCCCGCAACCCACCCGACGTTCGCCTTGATGCGGTGGCCCGGGCGTTCTTCGCACCGGGCAACGACCCCAGCGTTTGGGCCGACGGCTGGTACGGGAAGCTCGCCCGTTATCAGGAGCACGCCACCGTCAACACCCCGGTTAGCGACTGGTGGGCCGGCGGCAGCGCCGCCATGCTGGCCGTGCAGCCCGCTGACGACCAGCTCGCCGTGCCAGCCAACGCCGATGCCCTGGTCGAAGCGGTAGGCGACCGCGTGGAGGTGATGGTCATCCCCAACGCCGGCCACGCCCTATTGCCCGAACAGCCCAAGGCCGTCGCCGACGTGGTTATCGGGTGGCTCGACAAGGCTTAGGAAGGAAGTACTCCGGCGTGAAGCAGACGAGGGCAATGAACGTTTGGAGGGCAACTTCAGTGGCGAAACGGCTCGCTTGGGCCTCAGGCAGCTGGCATTCAAGGCTGATTCCACGTATTGCTAGTGTGTGGCGTGAACGTGTGCGGGACACGGGCACCACACGACGAACTCGACTAGGAGCGGGATAGGCAGATGGCACTGAAGCAGGCTATTGAACAGGCTTTGAAGAGAATTCAATCCGGCGTTCTGAAAAACGAAGCCCAAGTCAAGCAGGCTGTCATCGTGCCAATTCTGCGGGAACTGGGCTGGGATGATTCCAATCCCGAAGAGTTCCTGCCAGAGCACCAAGTGGATAACGGGCTCGTAGATTACGCCCTTCTTGTCCACAAGAAACCACAGGTATTCGTCGAGGCTAAGCGGCTGGGGAACCTAAGTCCCAAAGCAGAAGAACAGCTCTTTAGTTATGCCGCCAACAAGGGAATCCCGCTACTGGTATTGACTGATGGCAGTATCTGGGACTTCTACCTGAGCATGGCTGCTGGCGAACCCGCCAACCGTCGTTTCAGTCGAATTGAACTCAATGCGCATGATGGCAGCCTTCTATCTCTGCACGAGAAGTCGTTTCGGAAGTTCTTAGCAAGGGAACAAGTAGCCTCCGGACTGGCCAAACGCGATGCTGAAGCGCTCCATGAAGACACCCAACGCCGGTCACAGGCCAGGGAGGCAATTCCCAATGCCTGGGAAGGATTGCTCAATCCGCCTAACGATCTGCTCATTGAGCTACTAGCCGAAGAAGTCGAGGGCAAATGTGGAATCCAGCCCCGACACGAAGACGTGGAGCACTTTTTTAACCAACTTGCAAGCACACCTCTGAGCGAGGTCTCGCCTGTTCGAACGAGATCAGCGATTGCGACAACGCCTTCTCCTAAACCAGGTCGGAGTACGCTGCGTCGAAAGTCCCCGACCGCAACCAGAAGGATCGTCGGATATAGGATTCGTACCAGCGAATTTCAGTGCTCAAGTGCAAGCGCTACCCTGGTTGCCTTATTGAAGGATTTTCAGGAGCAAGACCCAAGCTTCTTGAGCCGCCTCTACGAAGATCCCCGTAATCACACCAGGAAGAGGGTCTTGGTTTCCCAGCGGCGCAGTGAGATGTATTCCGAACCGCGTAAAGACAGTGAATACAAGGATCTCGGCGCAGGCTGGTGGGTGGGCACAAACTTGAGTGCTCAGTCAATAACCCGGAAGGTCGAACTCGCATGCGATGTCGCGGGGGTGAAGTTCGGTACAGAGCTTACGCTCATTGAGGAGAAGGTCGCTGACCGTGAAGTAGGTTGATCGAGTGAGCACTGACGGTATCCCCGCAGAAGTCGACGAGGCCATCGACGCCCTTTTGGCTGAACACGATCCCACCACCATGTCGGTGGAGGAGTTTCGCGGCTACCAGTACGACTACGGGCTGGCCTGGGTGCATTTTCCTGAGGGCTTCGGCGGTCTCGGCTTGGCTCCTCGCTACCAGCGCCACATCGAAGGGCGGCTGCGAGACGCCGGAGCGGGGCCGGCCGACCCTGGTGCCTTCTTCTTCACCCTGGCCGGACCCACCGTCGTGACCCACGGCACCGACGAGCAAAAGCGCCGGTTCCTGCGACCGATGTTCACCGGCGAGGAGCGCTGGTGCCAGCTGTTCTCCGAGCCAGGCGCGGGCAGCGACTTCGCTGGATTGGCCACTCGGGCGGTACGCGACGGCGAGGTATGGACCGTTGACGGCCAGAAGGTGTGGAACACCCTCGCCCATCTGGCCGACCGGGGCATGTTGGTGGCCCGCAGCGATCCTGACGCCCACAAGCACAAGGGCATGACCTATTTCGCGCTGGACATGCACGCCGAGGGGGTGGAGGTGCGCCCGCTGCGCCAGATCACCGGTGAGGCCGAGTTCAACGAGGTGTACATGACCGACGTGCGGGTGCCCGACGCCGACCGCATCGGCGATGAGGGTGAGGGTTGGCGGGTGGCTCTCACCACGCTGATGAATGAGCGCACCGTGATCGGTGGTGGCGGCTCGCCCAAGCGGGGCTCAGGCAGCATCGCGGAGTTGGTACAGGTGTGGGCCGAGCTGCCTGCCGAACAACGAACCTCGACCCGCCAAGACCGGGTGATGCAGCTGTGGAGCCAGGCCGAGACGCTGCGGCTCACCAACATGCGGGCGTCGCAGAACCGCCGGGCCGGCAACCCCGGTCCTGAGGGCTCGGTGGCCAAGGCCATCCACGCAGAGTTGAACAAGGACATTTTCGAAGAGTGCATAAACCTTCAGGGCCTAGCCGGCTCAGTGGAATTCGACTACACCTTCCGCCGGCCGGACATGGTGTCGGAAACCGGAGTCGAGAACGGGATCGGCCATGCTTTCTTGCGGTCTCGGGCCAACTCCATCGAGGGCGGCACCACCGAGATCATGCGCAACATCTTGGGTGAGCAAATCCTTGGCCTCCCCGGCGAACCTCGGGTGGACAAGGGCATCCCCTGGAACGAGGTTCCTAGGAACTGACCTTAGAGTCGTTTTCTTAACGGCAAGTCTCGCGATTTGTCTGCGACGGAGACACCCGTTTCAAGGAGTTCATAGACCAGCGAGCAACCACGACGGGCTCCAGGGCATTGAGCTCGTCTGAGAACACCTCGACTGAGACAGGGGCGTCGACACCGCGATCGAACAGATCAGCCAGCAGACCGGCGATGTTGCCGTGGCCCTCGCCGGGCATCAGGCGATGGTGAATGCACTCGTAGGCGATCTCATCGGGGGTTGGCTGGCCCACGGGGTCGGGGCCGGTGTCTCCGATCTGGATTGCCTGGATCATGGCTGGGTCAATAGCAGGGTCCACTTGGCCCCGCTCCGGTCCCCGCCACAGATGCCAGGTGTCGAGCAGCAGCCCCGCGTTGGAGCGACTGGCCCGCTCGACAATCTCGGCCGCCACCCGGTGATCGTCCAACGGCGACCAGGAGAAGGGTTCGATCAGGGCCAGGATGCCGTGCTCAGCAGCCTGGTCGGCGATCTCGGCCAGTGTTGCTGCGGCTTGGTCCCGGTTCTCGCCCGGCTGCCAGTCGGAATGCTCCAGCACCGTGATTGACCGGGCGCCCAAGGCCGCGGCCGAGGCCATTGCATGCTCGGCGCCCTCTGGCGACCGCATCGTCATTACCACTCCGTCGTACTCGGCGATCTGAAGGTTCAGCTCTTTCAACAGATTCACGATGGCGGCATCGTCCCATCCCCGCTCATGGAGCTTGCGGTGCTCCCATCCGTAGATCGACAGCCGGGCAAAGCCGGCGGCCGAAGCGGCCCGCGCCTTGTCATCCCACGGCACTCGGCCGAGTGTCCCCGTGCACAGATAGGGGGGATGGTTCACGGGCCGAGACTAGCGGTGTGTCCCCGCACTACCGTGCGGCCATGGAGTTCAATGCCCGCGACCCGGCCCACGAGATCGAGGGAGTCCCGTTTCACACGCTGGCCCGAATTCGCTCCGAACAGCCCATCTGCCCCTCGCCGGCTGGCGGCTGGTACCTCTCGACCCGCCGCCACATCGACACCGCCCTCAAAGAGGTGGAGACCTTTGTGGCCGATCTGGCCCCAATGGCCGGACTGCCCGGCACCGAGGCGGTTCCGCCCGAAGAGCTGTTCCTGAGCGAGATTCCCGAGCCCCGCCACGGCCGCATCCGCCGGCTGTACAACTCCAACTTCGCCCCCCACCGGTTGCGCAACACCGAGGAGTTCGTCACCCGCACCTGCCACCAGTTGCTCGACCCGATGCTGGCTGAGGGCGAGGGCGACCTGCACGCGGGCTACGCCATGCCGATCCCCAGTGCGACCCTGGCCGACCTCATGGGGCTGCCCACCGAGGCGGGCGACAAGTTCATGGGCTGGTCATTCGACGGCACGCTCATGCAGCGCCCGGGCACGCCGGGGATAAGGCCCACGGGGCCGCCTATTTTGGACTACTTCCGAGAAGCGCTGGCCGAACGCCGGGCATCGGCGGCTGCCGGTCAGGAAAGGGCCCACGACGTGATCATCGGGCTAATGGACGCTGAGATCGACGGGGTGGCGCTGAGCGACGCCGAGATTGTCACCCAGCTCCAGTTCATGGTCATGGCCGGGGTCCACACCACCCGGGCGCTGCTGGTGCACCTGGCCCACCGGCTGCTGCGGGACCGGGAGCTATTCGAGCGGGTGACCGCGGAGCGCGACTTGGTGGCTCCTCTGGTAGAGGAATCGCTGCGCCACGATGCCCCGGTGCAGGCCACCACCCGCCGCTGCACCCGTAGGGTCGAGCTCGACGGAGTGGAGATGCAGGCGGGCGAATGGGTGGAGGTGGGCATCGGCTCGGCCAACCGAGACGAGACCGTGTACGACGACCCCGACGTGTTCCGCTTGGACCGCGATGACCCCCGCGACCACCTGGGGTTCGGCGGCGGTCCCCACATCTGCCCCGGTGCCACTCTGGCCCGCATCGAGGCTGTCTGCGCGGTCAACGTACTGTGCGACCGGGTGGCGGAGATGTCGGCGGTGGAAGGGGCAACCTACCCGCCTCTTCCCGGCGGAATGTCGCACCTGCCCATACCGGCGAGGCTCACACCTAAGTAGCTCGGGGCTTCGCCTCGGCGAGCTCGGCGATGTAGGCGAGTTCCTCGTCGGTGTCGGCTCGGATGGTGAGGCCGGTGGCCTTGGTGTCGCCCCAGCGGGCGAAGCGCTCCTTGATGCGCTGACGGGAGCCGATCAGCGCCCCGTCGTCGATGTATTCGTCGGGCACCGCGGCCACGGCCTCGTCCCGGCGGCCGGCCATGAACAGCTCCTGAATGCGCTCGGCGGCCTCGCCGAAGCCCCGGCGCACCATGGCGTCACGGTGGAAGTTGTGCTCCCGGGTACCGTAGCCCCCCACCAGGAAGGCGAATTGGGGCTTGGCCTCATCGATGGCCCCTTGCACGTCGTCGGTGATCGACACCCGAGCCCCGGCTTGGATCTCTATGTCGTCCCAGGTGCGTCCCGCCCGGTCGAGGCCCTTCTGGATGGCCTCGGTGTAGAGGTGGGCGCTGCCCGGGGTGTAGCCCAGCGGCAGCCACCCATCGGCCAACTCGGCCATCAACGCGGTGTTGGCTGGCCCGCCGGTGGCCAAGAACACGGGGATGTCAGGGTTCATGTGCAGAATCGATTTGAGCGGTTTGCCGATGCCCAGAGCGTCCTCGCCGGCATACGGCAGGCTGACCTGCGACCCGTCGTGGGTCAACGGCCCCTCCCGGGCGAACACCTTCTTGATGATGGACACGTAGTCGCGCAGCAGGGCGTTGGGCTTGCCCCAGGGCTGGCCGTACCACCCCTCCACGATCTGCGGGCCCGACAGACCCAGTCCGCAGATGGCCCGCCCCGGCCCGGCCAGCGCCTCCAGGGTGCCGAACTGCATGGCGGCGGTCACCGGCGGCCGGGCGGCCACCTGGCACACCGCAGTGCCCAGGCGGATGTGGCGGGTTTGGGCCGCAATCCAGGCCAGCGGGGTGATGGCATCAATCCCGTAGATCTCCGCCGACCACACCGAGTCGTACCCCAGCCGCTCGGCCAGCTGCACCCTGGCCAACTGCTCTTTGGCCAGCGGTATGTCCAGCTTGGCCTGGTTCCAAAGATCTACCCCGATTCCCAGCTTCATATGCTTTGACTATCCCACTCCCGGTGGTCGGCAAGTGAATTGGCGGTGGGTAGAATTCGGCGGTGCCTACCAAGTTCTTGCATGCGTTTGCTCCGCCCGCGGCCGACGACTTCATCACCATCGTGCGGGCCGAGGGCTGCACGCTCTGGGATGACCAGGGGAAGCGGTATCTGGATGCGCTGGCCAGCCTGTGGTACTGCCAAGTTGGCCACGGCCGGGCCGAGATCATCGACGCGGTGGCCGACCAGATGCGGCTGCTCGACGCCTACCAGACGTTCGCCCCGTTCACGAACCAGCCGGCCGAGGAACTGGCCTCGATGGTGGCTGAGCGGTCGCCGCTGGCCGACGGGCGGGTGTTCTTCTGCGGCTCGGGCTCCGAGGCAGTGGATTCCGCCCTCAAGATCGCCCGGGCAATACACCAGCTTCGGGGCGAGCCCGACCGCCAGGTGATCATCCGGCGCACCGACGCCTACCACGGCACCAACTTCGGAGGCACCACGGCCCAGGGAATCGCCCCCAACCGGGAGGGATGGGGCGATCTGGTGCCGCATTTCGTGGAAGTCCCCCGCGACGACATCGAGGCGGTGAGCACCACCATGGCTGCCAACGAGGGCCGGGTGGCCGCCGTCATCACCGAGCCGATGCAGGGGGCCGGGGGAGTGTTCCCGCCCCAAGACGGCTATTTGGAGGGACTGCGGCGCCTGTGCGACCAACACGGAGCCCTGCTCATCATGGACGAGGTGATCTGCGGATTCGGCCGTACTGGGCAGTGGTTTGGGGCCCAGCATTACGGCGTCACCCCCGACCTGATGACGTTCGCCAAAGGGGTCACCTCGGGGTACCTGCCGGTGGGAGGGGTCATTTGCAGCCGTGACGTGTGCGACGTGCTGGAGCAGCCCGGCTTTTTACTGCGCACCGGCTACACCTACGCCGGGCACCCCACGTGCATGGCCGCCGGGGTGGCCAACCTGGCCCTGATGGAAAAGGAACAGCTGGTTCAGCGCGTGCCGCATTTGGCCGAAAAGCTCACCGAGGGGCTGGCCGCCCTCCAGGCCGACGGGCTGATCCAAAGCTACCGGGGCACCGGCGCGGTGTATGCCGCCGAGTTGGGCTATGACGCGGCTGCCACCCGGATGCAGTTGCTGGAAGCCGGAGTGGTGCTGCGGCCGGTTGGAACCGCCTTGGCCATATGCCCGCCCCTAGTGATCACCGACCATGAGATCGGCGTGCTTTTCGACACGATGGCCGACGTATTGGCCCAGAGCTAGGCCAGAATCAGCCGATCATCTGGCCGGCGTCCACCCGGATCTCCAGGCCAGTCACCCCTCGGCCCCGCTCGGAGGCCAAGAACAGCACCGCCTCGGCAATGTCATCGGGGTCGACGTGCCGCCGCAGGGCCGCGCTTCGGGCGGCGCGTTCAGAGACTTGCTGGGCCGTCTTGCCAGTCTGATCGGCGATGCCCTGCCATAGCCGATCCAGGTTGTCGCCGGTGATGTAGCCGGGGGTCACGATGTTCACCCTGATGTTGTGGGGGCCGAGCTCTCGGGCCATAACCATCGAAGCGGTGTGCATGGCCGACTTGGTGGAGGTGTAGATGGCCATCTTCTCGGGCACCGAATGGGTGCTGAGCGTGCTGATCTGCACGATCGAGCCCCCGCCAGTGGTCTTCATGTGCTCCGCAGCTCGACGGCTCACCTCCAGGGTGCCAACCACGTTCAGCTCGAACGAATAGCGGTAGTCGCCCCAGTCGATGTCGGCCACCGCGGCGCGGGCCCCGCCGGCGGTGGCTACGTTCACCACCGCATCCACCCTGCCCAATTCGGCAGCCGCGGTGTCGGCCATGGCCGCGGCTGAGTCGTGGTGGGCGATGTCGGTGGGAATGGCCAGTACCCGTCGCCCAGTGGCCGCGGCCACTTCAGCGGCCAGCGCCTTCAACGGTTCGGCCCGGCGGGCCGCCAGGGCCAGATCGGCGCCATCTTCGGCCAAGGCCAGCGCGCACGACCGCCCCAACCCCGGCCCCGCCCCGGTGATGATGGCCACCTTGCCGGCCATGGTGCGACTATTGCTCATCGTGGTTCCTAGGTCCGACACCGGCGGTGTCGGGATGTCACAGAATTAATCACTCTCGGGCATGTCGGGGGCCCAGTTGGTGCCGTTGATGTGGCTGCCGCCGTCCACGTACAGGGTGTTGCCGGTGACGTACTGGGCGTCTTCGGTCGACAAGAACAGTGCCACTGGGGCGATGTCGCCCTCAGGATCTCCCATCCGGCCCATGGGGTTGGCCGCCTCGGCGTTGCGGATCAGATCGGGCATCATCTGCTCCACCCGGCGGGCCGACGCGGTCTTGGCCCCTGGACAGATCACGTTCACCACGATCCCATAGGACGCCCACTCCCGGGCCGCGGTGCGGCTCAGTGTCCGCAGCGCCTCCTTGGCGCAGTTGTACTCGAGTGTGCCCATGTGGGCGTTCACCCCATTGAGCGAGCACAGGTTCACGATTCGGCCGTATTGCTGATCCCGCATAGGTCGGAAAGCGGCCTGCATGGCCCAAAGCGGGCCGTAAAGGCCCACGTGCATGGCGTCGTTCATCAACTGGTCGGTCTTGACCTCTACCCGGCACAGCTCGCCGCCGCCCCAGGCGTTGTTGATGAGTACGTCTAAGTGGCCCCAGTTCTCAATGGCAGTGTCCACCATGGCCAGCACCTCGCTCTTTTCGGCCACGTCTACCCGCATTGGCCGGGCATCGGCGCCGAATTCGTCGCGCAGCTCGCCGGCCACCCGCTCGGCGGCTTCATTGTCGATGTCGGTGACCAGCAGGGTGGCCCCCTCAGCAGCAAACCGACGGCAGATGCCGTGGCCGATGCCGTCGCCGCCACCGGTGACTACTGCCACCCGATCGTCTAACTGTCCCATGTTGTGCTCCTTTCAGATGTTGATTGGGGGGAGGGGATGCTCAGAAGGCGATGACCGAGCGCAGGGTTTCGCCCGCCTTCATGGCCGCATACCCGTCGTTCACTTCGTTGATGCCGATGGTGGCCGACACCATCTCGTCGAGTTTTAGGCGCCCGTCGAGGTACAAGTCGATGAACTTGGGCATGTCCAGGCGGAAGCGGTTGCCGCCCATGAGCGATCCCTGAAGCTTCTTCTCGCTCAAGATGATCTCCCCGCCGGGGATGGTCACCTGGCTGGTCATGGGCAGCATGCCGATCACCGTGGCCGTGCCGCCGATGCCGATCATGGCCCAAGCCTGCTCGGCGGTGGCCGACAGGCCGATGGCCTCGAACGAGTAGTCGGCCCCGCCTCCGGTGATCTCGTGGACAGCGGCCACCGGATCTACCTCGGAGGCGTTCACAGTGTGGGTGGCGCCCAGAGCGCGGGCCATCTCCAGCTTGGAGGCCACCACGTCGACGGCGATGATGGGCGTGGCCCCCACGATGCGGGCTCCCTGCACGGCCGACAGGCCGATTCCGCCGCAGCCGATCACCACCACGCTCGATCCGGCGGGTACTTGCGCGGTTCGCATCACCGCGCCCAGCCCGGTGGTCACCCCGCATCCGATTAGGGCGGCCCGGTCGAGCGGCATGTCGTCGCGGATCTTGACCACCGCCCGCTCGTGTACCAGCAGTTCCTCGGCGAACGATCCCAGTCCGGCAAAGGCGGTACACGGCCGGCCGTCGTCGAACGTCAGCGAGGGAACGGGGCGGCCCGAGCGCATGGAGTCGGCGTCGAGGCACAGGTAGGGCTTGCCCTGAAGGCAGGTGCGGCACACTCCGCACCACATCGACACGCAGGTGATGACGTGGTCGCCGGGCTTCACGTAAGTCACGTCGTCGCCCACCGCGGCCACAACGCCAGCCGACTCGTGGCCCATCACCATCGATTGCGCCACCGGCCAGTGCCCGTCCATGAAATGAAGGTCGGAGTGGCACAGCCCGGCGTGGGTGGTGCTGATGAGCACCTCGTTGGCATTCGGCTTGTCGACAGTCAGATTCTCGACGACCAGATCACCTGGACTCGTGTGCAAAACGGCGCCGCGCATGGGGTTCTCCTTGATTACTGGGACTTAGGTAGTGGTCAGGAAAGTTTCTATCAGGCCGGTCACGTAGCCGATGTCGTCGTCGTCCAGGGAGTGGTTCATGGGGAGCACTACTCCCCGCTCCATGATGGCGTCGGCGTTGGGCAGACCGCCGTCGGGCTGGCGGAAGTCCACGCCGGACATGAAGGGCTGGCGGGTGGCATTGCCAGTCCACACCGTGCGGGTGTCCACGCCGTTGCCGTCGAGGTGGGCTTGCAGATCGGCCCGCACAAAACCAGCGTCGGGGGCAATGGTGAGCGGATAGCACAGCCAGGCGGTGTCCAAACCCTCGGTCTGGAGGGGGAGGCGGAATCGGTCGGTGTGGGTGGAGAAGAAGTCGGTGTAGAGATCGAAGCTGCGGGTGCGGCGGGCGAAGTTCTGGGGCACTTTGTCGAGCTGTTTTCGCCCGAAGGCGGCCCCGATCTCGGAGGGCTCGAAGTTCCAGGCCAGCTCGTCGAAGATGAACTGGTTGTCGTAGTGGATGCCGTCGAGGTCTTCCCAGAAGTTCCGATCCCGGCGCTTGGACCCGTAGAAGTGCAGCTCGGAGCGGCGTCCCCAGCGGCGCAGCAATAGACCCCGGTCCCGCAGGTCTTCGTCGTCAAGCAACACCATGCCGCCGTTGCCCGCACAGGTGATGATGTGTGATGACGCAAAGCTGGTGACGGTGAGGTCGCTGCGGGTGCCGGTGAGGGAGCCCCGCAGTGTTGGCCCCAGGGCGTCGCAGCTGTCTTCGATGACGAACAGACTGTGGCGGTCGGCGATGGCCCGAATGGCGTCCCAGTCGGGAGCGTTGCCGATGAGGTTGGGGGCCAAGATGGCCCTCGTTTTTTTCCCGACGAGGCTCTCGATGGAATCAACGTCGATCTGGTAGGTGTCGGGGTCCACGTCGGCGAACACCGGCACCAGCCCGGCCCGCACCAGCGGGGCCACATCGGTGGAGAAGGTCACCGCCGCAGTGATCACCTCACTGCCCGGCGGCAGGTCGGCCATCTCCACCGCCAAATACAGAGCCGATGAGCCAGAGTTGCACATCAACCCTCGCTGTTTGCCGAAACGCTCGGCCACCTCCCATTCGAAAGCGGTGACGTTGCGCCCTGGCCACAGCGCCGCCGCCCCGCCCCGCAGCACCTCCACGACGGCTTCAATCTCGGCCTCATCATGAACACTGGCCGCATAGAAGATCCGCTCGCCCATTGATTCTCAGTCTGCCCCACCCGCGTCGACAAGCAGTGATCGAAGCGGCGGCTCAAGCCTTCGCCGACCAGGTCGGCTTGTTGTGATCAAACAGTGTGGCAGGGGTCGGAGTGGCCGGCGGACATGGCTTCTAGGAAGCCGGAGGCGCGTTCTTGGCGGGGGTAGCGGTTGGCCAGTTCCCAGAAGGCGGGGCTGTGGTTGGGCTCGCTGAGATGGGCCAGTTCGTGGACGATGACTGCGTCGAGCACCCAGCCGGGCACCCGGGCCAGGCGGGTGGAGACTCGGATAGTGCCCCGGGCCGAGGTGCAGGACGCCCAGCGGTCGTTCTGCTCCGCCCAGGTGACCGACTCGGGTTGGGCCAGGCCATAGCGGGAGGCCAGATTGACTGCCCGCTCGGCCAGGTTCACCCCGCCGGCTTCGGCCGCACGCTTGCGCTCGAGGCGGACTACCAGGCTCGCCACCATTTCGGCCTCGGCGTCGGGGGTCATTCCGGCGGGAACCCGTACTTCAATGCAGTCGGGCAGGATCTTGGCTGCGGCCGTCTTGCGGCGCCTTGGACTGCGGATAACGCGGATCGGTAGTTGCGGCAGCGCTTCTGGAACTGCGTCGACTGAAGCGGCCGTTGCGGCGTCCAATGCCGTGTCTACGAGGGTCGAACTCACAGTGCGACCATACCGACGGGGAGTGACGGTTTGGTGGATACTGGCGCAGCCAAGCGGCTGCGGTAACGTCCGGCCAAGACCAAGGGGGAGATGGAAATGGCTGATCAGACCAAGACCCAGGCCGCATGGGCCGAGATGGTTGACGCACTGTCGCAGGTGAGCGACCGGTTCTGCGGCGAGGAGTGGGGGGTGTCGGGTGACCAGGACATCGCCGACAGCCACCGCTTGGTGCTTCACATCCTCCAGTCGGCGCTTTTCTCCCACGCCGAGTTCGATCCCGAGCGCCCGGTGTGGCGCCGAATCGTGTCGCCCACCCGCAAGTTCACCGGCGACAACGCCGATGCGGTGTACTTCGAGGCCCCGGTGAGCGGCGACTTGGCCTACCGGGTCACCGGAAATCTGGCCGGAGCGGTCTACACGTCGTTCACCGTGGAGCTGGGCTCTGCCGACGGCAAGTACGCCACCGGCACCGGCGGGGTGCTCAACGACGACGACATCGACGTTGACGCCGAGGGCAACTACGAGGTGTTCCTCGGTGGTGAGCACCGGGACCGCAATTGGCTGGACTTGCCCCCCGACGCGGGCCGGATCACCACCCGGCACTACTTCGAGGTTCCCAAGCCGGCGGCGGCCGACGAGTCGCTCCACATTCCCCTCACTATCGAATGCCTGTCACCGGTGGGCCCGGCCACGCGGTGGACCGACGAGACGGTGGCCGAATCCATCAACCGGGTCAACAACCACGTGCTGGGCAAGACCCTCCAGCAGCCCATCCCCGGCACCTACCCCATGCCGTCGTGGGTCAGCCGCGAGCCCAACGTGCTTCCCGACCCCCAGCCCCCCGGCACCATGGGTTTCGCGGCATTCGACGCCTACTACACCCTGGGTCGCTATGTGCTCGGCCCTGACGAGGCCCTGGTGATGTCCGGGCGGTGGCCTGAGTGCAAGTTCGGCAACGTGTGCCTGTGGAACGCGTCTGGCCAGACCTACGACTACGCCAACCGCATCACCAGCCGCAACCGGGCCAACACCACACTTGAGGCCGACGGCTCGTTCAAGATGGTCATCGCCCACGAAGACCCCGGTGTGTACAACTGGCTGGACACCGAGGGCCGCCCTTCCGGCAGCATCTTCTGGCGATTCTTCCTCCCCACCGGCAACGTGGAGCGAATCGAACCGGAGCTGGTCAAGCTCTCAGATCTGCGCTGAGCGCGCTCAAAGCATCGACGTCGAACCCGTAGAGGTCGGCGGCGTTGCCCCCCACCAGCAGGGCCACTTCGCCGTCCGGCCGCTCAGCGAACTGCTCTACCAGCAGCTCCTGAGAGCGTGGCCATGTACCCTCGATATGAGGGTAGTCGGAGCCCCACATCAGTTGTCCGGCACCGAGCTGATCCACCACGTCCACCTCGCCGGGGTCGGTGAAGCCTGCCCCCAGGTACACCTGGCGGCGGAAGTATTCGCTGGGCTTGAGCGGTAGGTCTCGGCGGAGCTGGTCGAACATCCTCAGCTCGTAGAAGTGGTCCAACTCGTCCAGCGTTGCCGGTGCCCAAGTTGACCCCTGCTCGTTCATCACCATGTGCAGGTCGGGGTGGCGCTCGAAGGCCCCCGACCACATGAGCAGCCAGAAGGGTCGGTGGGCGAACCAGCTGATCTCGCTGAGAAAGATGCCCAACGAGCCGGTGAAGTCTCCGTAGTTAGGGGTCCAGCCCGAGTGGGTGTGAATCGGCAGTCCTTCGTCGGCGCAGGCCGACCACACCGGTTCATAGCGGGGGTGGTTGTACAGCGGGTTGTCGCCGGTACCGCTGCACAGCAGCACTCCCCCGAACAGCCCCAGATCGCGCATCTGCCCGATCTCGGCCACCGTGGTGTCGATGTCGTCCACCGTGATCAGGCCCACTCCGGCCCGGCGCCCAGAGGCGTCGTTGCAGAAGTCGCCCAGCCAGCGGTTGTAGGCCCGGCAACCGGCCAGCCACAGGGTGGGATCCTGCTCGTACTGGTAGGTCATCAGCCCCACATCGAAGGGGGTCACCGATGGGTCGCCCGCGCCGGGATACAGCACCTCAGCCACGGTCCCGTCGGCCTCGAGCTCTCGCAGACGCCGGGCCGAGTCCCAGCCCCCGCCAACGCCCCCGGCAGCCACCTCGTCGATCGTGGCGAACTCTTCAAGGGCCTGCTCGCTGTAAATCGCCGCCCCCGTGTGCTCGGCCTTTCTCCTCTTCTTGGCCTCGGAGTCGCGTAGCCACTCGTCGTAGGCGTTTTCCAAGCCAGGGTCCAAGTACTGCCGGTAGGTGTCAGGCAGCGCACTGGCGTGGCAGTCGGCGGAGATCATCAACAGGCCTTCCATGGCTCAATTGTGACCTCCGGCAATGGGGTGCGCGGAATCAGACCGCCGGTCGGGGAGAATGTCGGGATGCAATTGCAGGGCCAGGCGTCTGAACTGCCCGACGGGCTGGACTGCGTCGACCCCGATCTGCTGGAAAAACTGCGGAACGGGGTGATTGACAAGCTCCCCGAACGCGCCCTCGACTGCTTGCCTGCCGATGTGCGGGATCAAGTCCCCGATGAGCTGATCGAGTTCGCCACCAACAACCCCGAACTGGCGCTGGTGGCAGTGCTCATTGCGGTGGTGGCGTCGATGGTGTTCTTGTACAAGCTGATGAAGAGGGCCTTCATCGTCGCCCTGCTCTTCGGTGGGGTGGCGGGGGCGGCGTGGTGGTGGTGGCTGGCCGGCGCAGCCGGCGCATCGCACTAGGACGCTGCTTGACGATAGGCAACCCCCGTCGCTCACTAGCGCTGCTGGACGAATGACCGCCGCCCAGACCCGTATGGGAGGCTAAGCGCATGGCAAAGCGACGCGACAAGATCCGCCTCACCCCCGAAGAACTTGAGACCTTCATCGAGGAGCAGAAGAGCCTCCAAGTGGCCACCATCAACCAAGACGGGACACCTCATCTGAGCACTCTGTGGTTCGCGGTCGTAGACGGCGACATCGTGTTCGAGACCTACACCAAGTCGCAGAAGATCAAGAACCTGGAGCGGGACAACCGCATCGCGCTGCTTCTGGAGGACGGCCTTGAGTACGACAAGCTCCGGGGCGTAGCCATCAACGGTCACGCCGAGCTGCACACCGACCCTTCCGTGGTCCACCGCTACGCCCTAGAGGTGATGGATCGCAACAACCCCGATATAGATCGGGAGATGCTGTCGAAAGCGGCCGAGAGCATGGCCTTGAAGCGCACCGCAGTAGTTATCAAGGCCGAGAAGACCATCAGCTGGGACCACACCAAGCTGGGCGGTTCCTACTGAGGGCTGGGATCACACCAAGCTGGGCGGTTCCTACTGAGGGCTGGGCGGCGCCTGCTGAGGGCGCTTGTGTCTTTGCCATACAACCGGTAGTGCGCGCCCACTGCTGTCCACAGGGCCGGTAGCGTTGGTGATCTGGTGAAGGACCTCCTGAGGTGGCTGTCCCACCTGTTCCGGCTGGCCGTGCTCATGCCCATGCTGGCGCTGGCTGTGGCTGCCACCTTGTTCGTGGTGTGGCCCCCGACGGCCGACGTGCTCAAGTCCTGGGAGTCCACCGCGGTGGAAGTGAACCTGACTGAGAACGTGAGCCTCAACGAGCTGTCCATCCGCTCCTACGTTTACGACTCCGACCGCCGAATCATCGATGTCTTTAGCTATATCGAGAACCGGGGGCTGGTGGACCTCGACGACATCTCCGAGGAGGTGAAGCACTCGGTGATCGCCATCGAGGATGAGAACTTCTTCCTGCACACCGGAATCGACCTCAGCGCGGTGTTCCGGGCCGGTCTTCAGAACGTGGGGGCTGGAGGCATCACCCAGGGGGGCTCCACCATCACCCAACAGCTCATTAAGAACCTGGTGGTGGGCAACAAGGTCGAAGCCGAGCGCAAGCTCCAGGAGATGGCCATGGCCAAGCGCCTCGAGCGGGAGATGGAAAAAGACGAGATCCTGCATCTTTATCTGAACACGGTGTATTTCGGCCAGGGTGCTTACGGCGTGCAGGCCGCCGCCGAGGTGTACTGGGGGATGGATGCCGCCGATCTGGGTTGGGGAGAGGCTGCGCTCTTGGCCGCGTTGATCAGCAACCCCAGCGGCTATGACCCCATCTACAACCCATTGGGCGCCCTGCGCCAGCGGCGCATCGTGCTGAACCGGCTGGCCGTGTTGGGCTACATCACCGAGGAGCAGGCCGACTCGTACCACCTCCAACCGCTGCCCACCGAGATCGACGAAATCGAACTG
>Ga0209022_1001029_pt1 | contig 31052 bp, 36 predicted proteins | sample PinacodermPK_FD_187300 | JGI IMG/M metagenome (GOLD analysis project Ga0209022, IMG submission 187300) | Host-associated microbial community of the marine sponge Aplysina aerophoba from Gulf of Piran - sponge pinacoderm, lysed by proteinase... | ecosystem: Host-associated > Porifera > Sponge >...
TTAAACGGCATCTAAGAGTAATATTTGTTCTAACAGACATTAATAACCCAGTTTTTCTTTTTAAAACCTATTACAAAAATAGTCAAAATAAACGACTTTTTTATTCCTAGTTCAAAATACAAAACACGCCGTAGAACGTTTTTGCTTCATTTCCGCCCATTCCACAACAAAGTGATTAGAGCCTTTAGAATTAATGAAAACTTTGATCCAACTTTGCTAAAGGCTCTTTCAATTCATTCTGCAAAATACCCAACTGATTTCACTGTCCCAATAAATGAAAGAATTAATCAAATGGGATTTGGAATTCCAACTGCAGCAGATGAAATAATCTTTAATGATTCACATGAAATAACTTTAATTCTACAAGAGAATCTCGAAAAGGGTGAATTCATTGAAATACTAGAATTTCCATTTCCAGAGAGTCTTGTTGACGATAATGATTTATTTTATGGAGAAATAGAAATCACACTGATTTCTCAGCCTATTCTTATAAAGAAGCAGGGAGCAGAATATTGTCAGTCGAATCTAGATGTAAAATTTGGTACTTATGAAAAGACAAAAACTCGAGATACTAACAAACCAAATATTTCTAATGAATATTGACCAGATGGAACACATAATGTCCTTCTGGATTCCAATTATGAAAGTATTTATAAAAAAGATTCAGAAAGCGAATATGCAGGGGAACGAGTTCTCATTAATTACGGGAAAAAATATCAGCCAATAAAAAAATAATTCTGTTAATCTTAATGAGATGAATGATTCCAATAGGAAACATTTTCTTAAATCAAACCGTAAGTGGTATGTTAAAATCATAGGCACATATAGGGATTTCGCAGAAACTTTGGCTTTAGAAAATAAAGAAACCTTAAACCAAGACTTTACCTTGGTGGTTACGATTAGAGATAATAAACAGAATCATAATATATATAATGAGGTAACTCAATTATTGGAAAATAGAAATTTTTTGCATTCTAATATCAAAATAAGAGATGATGTTAGAATAAGATTTGATGATAATACAACTAACTAAAAGAGACTTTTGCGCTAAATTTTTGTTAATCGCATTAGAATAGGAGTATTAATTGAAGTTAGAAATTTATTTGACATTGACTTAAAATGCTTGTATAATCCAATATACTTTCGTATTTTAGATGCCATAAAACATTTTAAATCATTTAATTTCAAACAAATGATCTTCTTCGAACTACACCAAACCACGGGTATCTTTGGGACACTCCCCAGAGTTAAATTGTTTTACTTTTGGCGAGCAAATAAATCGGTTGATTAGAGTAAATTATTTGATCCCATTGGTCTTGTTGGTATTGTTTGCCTGTGAGAAAGATGATATTTGCGTACCTGAGACACTTACCACACCTAGACTAATCGTTCGCACTTTTCAACAAAACGATTTAACAACACCGCAAGAGCCGCCGGATTTTTTGGTAAAGCCTATCGGCTCGGATTTACCTCTGCCTAGCAACAAATCAGATAGCCTGCTTTTGCCCCTAAGGACAGATAAAGCCTATACCGAATTTGAGTTTATAATCAACGCTGAACAGGATAATCAAAATATAGACACGCTTCGCATATCCTATAGGGTAGAAGATCAGTATCTGAACCGATCTTGTGGATTTAGATCTACATTTATATTTATGGAATCCCCCGTGGAAATAATCAACAGCGGAGAAGATTGGATTACTTCTGTCAAAAAAATTAGAGATACCGTATCAGATGAACAAAGAGCACATATACATCTTTTTTATTAGTATCTCGACTTTAGGTCTCTATGGACAACAAGAGTCCACAATTGATTCTTTTAATCAATTGGAATTACAATCTGATACTCTTGAAATCCAAAGAGGAAGAGTTGCTTATAGTATTCGAGCCGGCATTGATATATCTAGACCTATCATTACGATGACTAATGATAATTTTTCCGGGTTTGAAGTTGTTGGGGATGTTCAGATTTCTGAAAAAGTATCGGTCGCCGTTGAAATTGGAAATGAGACCAAAACAATTCAATCTGAACAAATCAACTTCACTTCTGGTGGTAGTTTTCTCAAGGGAGGATTTGACTTTAAAATATCTCAGACTATTAAAGGGTTGAATAATCAAATATTCCTGGGAGTCAGGTTTGGTAAGAGTATACATTCCCAGCAGGTCAATCACTATATCATATGGAATAAAAATCGGTTTTGGCCAGAAAAAGAGGTTACTAGTTCCAATGCAATAAAAAAATATGAATCCTTGTCTGCTAATTGGCTTGAAATTATAGGAGGTGTAAAAACTGAAGTTCTACCTAATATTTTCATGGCCTTTAGTATTCGTCTGAACCATCTACTATCAGATAATGTTCCTGATAATTTTGACAATCTATTCATCCCTGGTTTCAATAAAAAAACGGACAACAATAAATTCGGGGCTGGATTCAACTATACTTTAAGTTATGCACTACCCATATATTTTAACAAATCAAGTAAACAGAAAAAATCAAAAACCAACAAAGATTAGATTATTTGATGAGGTTAAACTATGTTGAGTGTTTTAAATAAATTCAAACCATTGACTTTTTCTTTCTGATTGAAGATTCTTGTTCACTTAATGTTTGACTCGATTGAGAAATTGATGATACAAATAATTTTCCATTGATTAGTACGGATTCATTTATTTTATACCTAGTTCCTTTTTTTGGGGCATTAATTGGTATTGGCTTTGCTCTTGGAATCAGAAATTTTTTTCAGAGCAATCTAAATTTATTTTTGTCTTTCTCTGCTGCATTTATACTTGGAATTATTTTCCTAAAGATGTTGCGTGAATTGTTTTTACACAATTATAGGGACAATGTTGAGCTATTTATTTTACTTGGAATGTTGTTTCAAATTTGTATAGAGCGATTTTCCCAGGGTATTGAACATGGTCACGGACCTAAGGATACCTCACACAAGTACTATCCTATTATTTTAATAGCCGGTTTGAGTTTACATGCTTTTGTAGAAGGGTTTCCTTTAACCCATTCAACCTCTCTACTATGGGGGGTTGCGATTCACAAAATATCAATTGGATTTGTTCTGACCATGGCACTTGGTATTTCATCAATTTCAAAGATTTTAAAAATGGGATTTCTATTTATTTTTTCTTTGGCAACACCGTTGGGGATGTTGGTGTCAGGTTTGCAATCTTTTGATGAATATATTCCTTATTTGATTGCCTTTTCTTTAGGTATCCTATTGCATATTTCCAGTCAAATCATATTTGAGGGAGGCAAAGGTCATAAGCTGAGTAATCGAAATCTTTTTATGATCATTTTGGGTATACTATCGGCATATTTGCTTTGATTGTAGTGATGACCAAAACCTCAGCGTAAAATTTTGGAGATTGTCTGGGACTTATGTAGGATTTCTTCCCATTCTTTTTCGGGTTCGCTATTGATTGTAATCCCTGCACCAACATAAATTATAACCTTGCTACCTAAAATGTTAGCCGATCGAAGATTGACATAAAGGGAAAACTCATTTTCATCAACTGGGCCTAAAAACCCACAGTAGTAGGATCTCTGATGCTGTTCGTTTTGTTTCAAGAAATTCATGACGGAATTTTTAGGTCTTCCAGCTGTGGCGCTTGTCGGGTGTAATTTCAGAAGAATCTCTATCGGGTTTTTTGGTGTTTGAAATTTATATTCCGTGAACAAGTGAACCAGATGTCCAGCATATAAATTGGATGTTTTTCCAACGGAGATATTTTTTCTATGGCAGAATGTGTCTAAATCTTCACGTATTTGGTCTTGAACTAATTGTTGTTCATATAGTTCTTTCCTAGTCCAAGGGGTATTCAATTTTGGACGATTTAATTTAGTTGCTGCTAGTGCAATGGTTTTATAGGTTTGGTTTTTTTTTTGAAGCAGTATCTCTGGAGAAGCGCCAATCCATGTTGCTATTTTAGGATGGCGAAAAAAATACACAAATCCTTGTGGTTGTTCTGTCAAAAGGTTGTAAAACAAGGTCCATGGTTTTTTATTTGTTGATAATTCTACCGAAGAAGAAACAACTACTTTGTTGGCTTTCCCCGATTGGATGAATCTTTGGGCTTTATTTACAAGTTCAATAAATGCAGAATGATTAAACGGTGGTTTTTCCAATGTGTTATTTGGCGTAATAGTTTCGTTGGTTTTTAATAAATACTCTTCTGAGTAGTCTTTTTTTAGCAAAAGGTGTTCTCCGTTATAGTTGAATTCAGCAAATACAAATCCTTTATGTGAAATTTTTTTTGTTTTGTAGACTTTTGAGTCTTTTTGAATATATAAATGGATCTTTCTAGAATTGGGGTATCGAAAAAATACAAAGGGGAGATTTTGTGAAAAGAGTTCAATAAATCGGGGGATTAGTTTTTCCGGCATTAACTGAAATGGATATGGCCTAAAGCGGCTGACGGTATAGTTTTTAAGGCAATTTATTAGGTATAAATCTATTTATTGTTAAGAGTTGTTGAATTTAATTTCATTGTAGTTTGTTTGCAAATAGCGACGAGTCTATTTTTTTGATCCACAACCCGAATTATCCATAATTGAGTAGTTTTTCCATAGTGAAGTGCTTTTGCAGTGGCAGTGATTACCCCTGAGGTTACCGGTTTTAGGTGATTGGCACTTATTTCGATTCCACGAATGGAATGGGGTTTTTCACTAGGATTTAATAGAACAGATGCGGCACTAGCCACAGTTTCTGCCAAAGCTAAGGTTGCTCCACCATGTAATATACCCTCTGGTTGGTGCACTGATGTATTGACCATCATTTCGGCAGATACGAAGTCTGTGCCGATATCAACAAATCGAATTCCTAAGGTTTCCATCAGTGTATTTTTACAAAGATCATTTGCTTTTTTGAGTGTTTTTTCTTTGTTCATAGCTCGCCAAATTTAGAATTACAGAGATCATTAGTTAAGTGCACATTAGAATATTTTGATATAATTTTTTGGAATATATGCTATTGTAATCAATATTTTATAGATAAATTTTTTTAAGGTCGTCATTTAAGAGCCTTTTAAATTTTTTTGATAGATTTTCTCCTTGTTCACCATTTTTGTAATCAGATTGTTGAATATCGTCTGCAGATTCATATCACTAATGCAACTTTAGGGGGAGAGCAAATGCAACTTATATTTTATCAGAAAAGAGGGGAAAAATCCCCTCTTTCTGACTAGATAAATGATTACATTGGTAAAAAAAAGAAAATATGAGTCATCTATCCAAGGAACAAAGATACACTATTGACCGAATGGTCAAAGAGGGCTACTCTCAGGTCGAAATAGCGGGGGTAATCAACAAAAATAAATCTGTAGTATGCAGAGAAATCCATCGCTATGGTGAACCAAATGGGTCATATTGTGCTGTTTTGGCACATAAGAAATACCTCAACCGGCAAAAGGAAAAGCCCAAGAAGGTTTCTTTTACTGAGGAAATGAAGATTCTTATTGAGCATCAACTCAAAGCCAAGTTTTCACCGGAACAAATTTCTGGAACGGCTAAACTCAATGGCATTCCTATGGTTTCTTATGAAAGCATCTACTGATATACCCAGGAAGACAAGAAGTCAGGAGGTAGGCTTTATAGGTACCTACCCTCTGGCGGGAAGAAATACCGAAAGCGTGGTGCTGCCAAAGACAAAAGATGGACTATTCCCAATAGGAGAGGTATAGAAGAACGCCCTTTGATGGTTGAAAAGCAGGAAAGAGTCGGGGATTTAGAAATAGATACCATCGTAGGCAATAAAGGAGCTATTGTCACCATTAATGATAGGGCTACAGGACAAGTAAATATGAAGAAGCTAGAAGGGAAAAATGCCGTTCAATTAGCCCAGGCGACCGTAGAATTATTGATGCCTTATAAGGATCGCCTACACACCATCACCGCCGATAATGGTAAAGAATTTTCTGCTTTTAAATTAATCGCTGATGCCTTAGATATAGATTTTTTCTTTGCAACCCCCTACCATAGCTGGGAGAGAGGAAGCAATGAATACATCAATAGACTGATAAGACAATACATTCCCCAAAAAACGGACTTTTCAACCTTAACAGATACCTATATAGGGAAACGAACCCCCATCCCCGAGAATGGGAGGGAGTTTCCTCCCTGAACCCATAAACAACCATAACTAAAAAACAAAGTAAGCACAACACTATTAGCCCTCTTTTTAAAAAATAAGGATACAAATGACCATAAGATCATCTATAACCAACCACAATCAACACAATGGATAAGCACATTGTAATCGTGAACAACAAAGATGATTACCTCTCTTAAACAACTAAAGAAGTGGAAAGATACTTACACGAAGCATATCCACAGTATTTATCACTGAAAAATCCAACGAAAACGAAACAAAAGAGCATTCAATTTTTTCCTATCTCTGAAGCCAAATTTGGTAACCCACTCTTGCCTATTTACACAGATTTTGGCACACTATGCTCTATCCATCCACAATCAACACAATAGGTACGCACATTGTAATCTTAGAATCAACGCATTAATGCAACTTTAGGATGAGAGCAACCTGCTTAGCAGCTAGGCGTTCAGATGGTTTGGAACAAAGTGGAGAACAAAGAGTTAAACCTAGCCAAATGCAACTTATATTTTATCAGAAAAGGTATAATTTCGATGAATCAATTATTTTTATACCCGAAAAGGTATAATTTCGATGAATCAATTATTTTTATACCCGAAAAGGTATAATTTCGATGAATCAATTATTTTTATACCCGAAAAGGTATAATTTCGATGAATCAATTATTTTTATACCCGAAAAGGTATAATTTCGATGAATGATTCACTGATAAATTTTGTTAAGCACAAGCGAAAACAATTGAATCTTACACAGCCTGAATTGGCTGAACGTGCCGGGGTTGGATTGAGATTTATTAGAGAACTAGAACAGGGAAAAGAGACACTGCGTATGGATAAGGTAAACCAAGTACTGGCTTTATTTGGAGCCCAAGTTGGTGTAATCAAGAAAAAAATAAAGTATGAGGAAGGCAGAAGTCTATTATAAAGATAGCTTGGCAGGTACAATCATGGAAATTGATGAAGGGTATGTCTTTTGCTATGAACCAGAATATTTAAAAAGTTTGAATCCCAAACCCATCAGTTTAACCCTACCACTGCAAATGGAATCTTATGAGAGTAAGATTTTATTTCCTGTTTTTGATGGTCTCATTCCAGAAGGATGGCTTTTAGATTTGGTAGTTGACAATTGGAAGATTAGTGAAAGAGACCGGTTTGGATTACTCTTACTAACCTGTAAAGATTGTATAGGATGCCTTTCAATTTTGGCTAAATCGTAAGATAGATGAGTAAATGTCTTTTCTGCTACGGCCCGTTAGAAAAGAATGAAGATGATTTTCATGTTTCTTGTTCCAGGAAGATGTTCAGTAGTTCAAAACCACCAATTTTAGATTTTGATGCAACTCAGGTTGAACAAATGGCAAGAAAAGTAGTGTCAAGGAATATCACTATAACTGGGGTACAACCCAAACTTTCATTGCAGCTTGATAAGAATAGTCAATTGAGTCGTTTGACTATCGTTGGGGTATTCGGAGATTATATATTAAAACCTGCTTCACCACAATTCCCAGAATTACCACAAAATGAAGACTTAACGATGCATCTGGCGAAAATTGTTAATATTAAAACTGCCAAGCATTCATTGATAAGGCTGAAATCAGGAGATTTAGCATATTTAACTAAACGCTTTGATAGAGGAAAAGAAGGAAAAATAGCCGTAGAGGACTTTTGTCAGTTAAGTGAGAATCTCACTGAACATAAATATAGGGGTTCAATCGAAAAAATTGGAAAGTTAGTACATAAGTACACCACCAATACTGGCTATGAAGTTCAAAGATTATTTGAGTTAGTCTTGTTTTGCTTTCTTGTAGGAAATGCTGATATGCACTTAAAAAACTTTGCACTAATTGAAAATCAGTGGGGTGAATTTGAATTGAGCCCGGCTTTTGACTTATTGAACACAGCTATAGCTATTCCAGAAGATCATGAAGAAACAGCTTTGACTATAAATGGTAAAAAAAGAAAAATAAAGCGAAGCGATTTCGACACTTTATCTAATAATTTAATCATCAACGAAAAGGCAAAACAAGCTATATATCTACGATTTTATGATGTGTATGGGCAATGGGTTCAGCAAATAGAAAAAAGTTTTTTATCTCATGATGTAAAAAAACAATATAAGACATTTATTAAAGAAAAATTCAGTACTTTATATCGTTGAATTATTACCTTAACGCCAGGGATACCCCCATCTTACCTCTTTACACAGATTTTGGGACACTGTCCCATAAGGTTTTTATTATTCTCCAATCATTTTATTTAATCCGCTAATTACTGTTTTTACTTCCTTTTTTATTTCATCGTTCTCTGCTTTTATTTTATTTTCATTTTTCATTTTTTCTTTTCCTATGTCAGCAACTCCTTGTCCAAAAATATAACTAGCAATAGGAACAATTAAAAGAATTATTTCATCTGTATTTAAATCTATTCCAGTAGTTTTATTAATAATAGTGCATACTATTGAGATAATGGTGCCATAAATAGCAGCAGTTGACTTTTTGGATGATTTATCAATTTTCATCTGATTAAGTATTTGTTTAATCATAATTATGTAGTGTTAATATAATTTTTGAGGTAAATACTGTAAGAACATATCAGATGTTTTTGATAGACTTTTTCCTTGTTGACCATCCTTGTTATTAGATTGTCGAATATCGTCTTTTTATTCTGTAAACGTTTTATCTTGAAGCAGAACTCGTTAAAATGTCTCTTTAGGTTAAAGTCGCTTACCCATGAATAAGTGGTACGTATCCAAGACTTTATCTGGTAGTTCATAGTATTAAGAGACACAAAGTTGAGTCCCTTTTTGCTCTCCATCTGCTTAATATTATAATCCTTGGCTATTGGTCTATATACTTTCCACCCAGTGACGGGGAAAAACAGCTTGTCAGTGGTTATCTTGGCAGACTTACTGATATGATGGGCAAAGATGGACTCAAGTGAGCGTGCCGAGAAATCTTCTATGCCCATGGCATACATGCGCCTAACCTTTCCCTCCTTTGTTAGCTGTACCGCTGTTAATGCTTTATTTTTCTTGGCACAATAGCTACGCCCTTTTTTCCCTTGTTCCACTCCACTCAGAACGAACTCGTCCACGTGTATTATACCATCCATAGGGCACTTGCCACTAGATTCCATAGCCTCTCTAACTTTGTGCATGAACAACAGACGGGCAGTATTTTGAGTCACTTGATAGCGAACGGCTGTGTACCTTGTAGAAAGACTCTTGGTACTAATAGACATCTCAAAACAGATGAAAAAGGCCTTGCGTACACCGAACTTTACCTTGAGGAACAAGGTATTGGCTGTAGCTGACTCGGTATGACTACAGATGTTGCACGTCCCTGAAAAATCCTTGCGTCCCTGACAAGCCTTGTGTCCACATTGGACACATTTAAAGCCGTAATTCCATTTGATTTCGGAGAGGTATTTCTTGCAATCCAAGTCCGTTTTGAAGCGTTCAGAGAACTCTAAGAGGTTTTGACCTTTAAAAATATTCATGATTATCCTTTATTAATTGACATCATAGATATAAAAAAAGTATTTACCTCAAAAAACTTACAATAGGTTACCAATAGGGAATATTCAGAAATAAGGCACATCAATTTTTAAAACTATATCACTAAATTCATCCATATACATAAATTCTCATCGATTAATTTTTAGTTTTAGGAATATATTTCACTGAAAATAACATGAATTTTTATACCATAAAATATACATGTCTTTATTTTTCATAAAATCTTTTGTTCTGATATCAATGATTACAAAAGCATATAATTCCCTTTACTAACCATTGGATTCAGCTTGCCTTCGGTTGGCAAAGTGAGTAGATATAGTTGTTGAATATCAACACCATTCCATAATGTAAGCATAGAGCCACAGTTAATAATCAAAAAAAATACCAAAAAACTAACTTTTCAAATGAAACAAATTGAAGAGTAAGGGTATTTCAATATCCCACAAGGATGAAAAACAAAAACATATTAAACTTCTTCAAAATCAGCATCCTCTATATCTTGATTGCCACTTGCAGACTTTTTTTGAGAATCAGTAGACCCATTTGAAGATTGAGGTTCTTGTTTAGCATTATTTTGGTAGACTTTTGTGATGGCTTTATGAACATCCTCAATCGCTAAATCGATCCCATCGTAGTCTTTGTTACTATGTGCTTTTCGCAATTTTGTTAATGCTGATTCAATCTCCTCTTTAACCTCGTCTGAAATTTTATCTCCAGCCTCTTTGATGGTTTTTTCTGTTTCAAAGATGACACTATCAGCCTTATTCAGCTTTTCTACTTTTTCTTTAGCCTTAGCATCTGCTTCAGCATTTTCCTGTGCCTCTTTTTTCATTCTTTCAATTTCTTGATCAGTTAACCCAGAAGAAGCTTCGATACGAATGTTTCGAGACTTTCCTGTAGATTCGTCCTCGGCTGATACACTGATTATACCATTTGCATCAATATCAAAGGTCACTTTGACTTTAGGCACACCTCGTCGAGCCGGAGGAATTCCTTCTAAGTGAAATTTTCCTATGGATTTGTTGTCTTTAGCCATGGTTCGTTCTCCCTGTAAGACATTTATCTCAACTGATGGTTGATTGTCTTGAGCTGTAGAAAAAGTTTCGGATTTTTTTACCGGTATGGTGGTATTGGCATCAATCAGTTTAGTCATAACTCCGCCTATAGTTTCTATACCCAAAGACAAAGGGGTTACATCTAAAAGTAGTACATCTTTGACGTCCCCAGTCAGAACCCCTCCTTGAATTGCTGCACCAATAGCGACAACTTCATCTGGGTTCACTCCTTTAGAAGGATCTTTTCCGAAGAAATTTTTAACCACTTTTTGAATAATTGGTATCCTGGTGGAACCTCCAACCAGAATTATTTCATCGATATCTTTTACAGTTAAATCTGCATCTTCTAATGCCTTTCTAACGGGACCCATGGAGCGCTTGACGAGTTCATCAGACAACTGCTCAAATTTCGCTCGAGTTAATTGCTCCACCAAATGTTTTGGACCTGTGTTCGTTGCGGTTATATAGGGTAGATTTATATCAGATTGCATACTTGAAGAAAGCTCAATTTTTGACTTCTCAGCTGCTTCTTTCAATCTTTGAAGTGCAATTGGGTCTTGTCTAATATCGATTTTTTCCTTTTCCTGGAATCCATCTGCAAGCCAATCTATGATGACATGATCAAAGTCATCGCCTCCGAGATGTGTATCACCATTTGTTGATAAAACCTCAAATACACCATCACCTAGCTCTAGGATGGAAATATCAAAAGTGCCGCCACCTAAGTCAAACACTGCAATTTTTAAATCACCTTTTTTCTTATCTAATCCATAGGCCAAAGCAGCAGCAGTCGGTTCATTAATGATTCTTTCCACTTTTAATCCCGCAATTTCGCCTGCTTCTTTTGTAGCTTGTCTCTGCGAATCGTTAAAATATGCTGGAACTGTAATTGCTGCCCTAGTTACAGGCTGACCTAAGTGGTCTTCAGCGGTTTTTTTCATCTTCTGAAGAACCATTGCTGATATCTCTTGCGGTGTATAGTTTCTATTATCAATACGGACACGAGGTGTATCATTTGTCCCTTTGATTACTTTATAAGGAACTCTCTCTACTTCATCTATTAGTTGAGAGTATTTAGTACCCATAAATCTCTTGATAGAGGAGATGGTTTTTGTGGGATTGGTTATGGCTTGTCTTTTGGCTGGGTCACCAACTTTGATTTCATTGGTCCCATTAACATCTACAAAACCCACAACCGAAGGAGTGGTACGTTTACCTTCGGCATTTTGGATGACGACCGGATCACTTCCTTCCATTACAGAAACACAAGAGTTTGTCGTTCCCAAGTCAATTCCAATAATTTTGCCCATAATGTATGCGTTTAGTTTTAATTGTTAAATATCAAATTTCTTGTATACGATGATTTCAACTCAACAAATGTGCCATAAAACCTCAATTGGACTATATGTGACATTTTGTCAGAAAAATGAATGTATAAAAATTTCAAATTTTGATAGAATGAACAACTTCCGTCATGAAGTTTTATTTTAGCCTAACAAGAACTTTACATATGCCTAAAACCAATTATACTAGAATAACCACCAAGACTTTGTTCGAAATGAAGTCAAACGGCGAAAAAATATCAATGTTAACTGCTTATGATTTTACTCTGGCTAAATTGATTGATAGTGCCGGTATAGATGTGGTATTGGTAGGCGATTCAGCTTCCAATGTAATCAGTGGTAATCAGACAACTTTACCAATAACATTAGATCAGATGATTTATCATGCTACTAGTGTTGTAAGGGCTGTCCAGCGGGCTTTGGTCGTGGTGGATATGCCGTTTGGCACCTACCAGGCTGATTCAAAAGAAGCACTCAAATCTGCGATTCGAATCATGAAGGAGTCAGGAGCACATGCTGTTAAGCTAGAGGGTGGGGCAGAGGTAAAGGGTTCTATTGAGAGGATTTTACAGGCGGGAATTCCAGTTATTGGTCATTTGGGATTAACACCACAGTCAATATATAAATTCGGGACATATCAGGTAAGGGCAAAAGAAAAGTCGGAAGCCGACCAGTTATTGAAAGATGCCGAGTTACTTCAGGATTTAGGATGCTTTTCGGTATTATTGGAAAAAATCCCAGCAGATTTAGCTTGTCAAGTATCAAAAAGATTGTCCGTCCCAGTAATAGGAATTGGTGCAGGCCCTTATGTTGATGGTCAGGTTTTGGTTTTACATGACATGCTGGGAATGACTCAAGAGTTTCATCCGAGATTCTTGAGGAGATATTTAAATCTTCAAGACCTTATCATTGATGCTGTTCAACGCTACAATAAGGATGTCAAATCAGCAGATTTTCCTAATGAAAATGAACAGTATTGAGTTTTGGTTTAGTGTCACTAACATTTATGAAACTAGGTTTTCAATCATACCATTTAGGAGTGGTGTGAATCAATAGTTGTGACTCTAATCACTTTGTTGTGGAATAGAGATCACTTGGAATGTGCGATAGCTATATTGACCTCACTTTTCATGAGAATTATGTTGACTTACCCCCTTTTTTCCTTTACGACCATGAATGATCAAAGGTGTTTTAAAGGTTCGATGTAACATCGCCTGATTCGACAATGAACACTCTTTACTCCCAAAGCTGTTCCCTCTCAGAGGGTTTTGGAAGAAGGAACACGCCCTGATGTCCCTCATGTTATTGGCAGCATTGATATCCGCATGGATAGAAAATCCACAGTTTAAACATTTGAATTTCGATTGAGAGAGTCGATTCTTTTTGTCAATAGTTCCACATCGACTACATTTTTGAGAGGTATAATGAGGAGGAATTTTAATCACCCACATCTTTTGACCTAGATAAATCTCAAACCCTGTGACAGGGATCAATTTTATGCCCCATGCCGTTTTTAAAATCACTCTGTTCAAACCCGATTTTTGTTTGACATTTTTGCCCGGATTTTCCATCGTTCCTTTAGCTGGTCTGGTCATATTCTTGATTTTCAAACCCCGTGACGGGGATCAGATTTTCCAAAACCGCTAATGCAGAACTACTGGATATCTTTTTGCTGGTTTTTCTTAAGCAATCATTTCTTTTATTTCTTATCTTACGTTGTTTTTTGGCTATCAGGATATTCGTTTTGTAGGCTTTGTTACTGCTATGCTGTTTTTTCGCTCTCCTTCTTTGAAGAACTTTCATTCTCTTTTCTTCCTTTTTGGTATTCGCTAAATAATGAATAATACCATTACTATCGGCTACTTGACCTGTATTCCTGTCTATTCCTACGATATCATTGATATCGATTGTACCTATTTGTCTTTCAACAGCATCTACTTCGCATTGAATATATAGAAACCACTTATTATCTTTGTATTTATTCTTCCTTTTCCTTCTAGATGTATTACTTCTATCGGTGATTTCTTTGACAATACGTCCCTGTAAAAACCGGGGGTTGCTATAACGACTGATCTGCTTTTTATAGCCTCTTATCTGAATAAAGACACCTCTTTTGAGCATCAAATAACCATTGCCATTTTCGGCTTCCTTTATTTCGTTTTGGTATAAAGTTATCGGGAAACTCTGCTTTCGTCTTTTTGATTTGAATTTCGGCTTACCTCTTTTCCCCTTTACAAATTCCTTATAAGCTATAGATAAATCCTTTAGAATCAATTTAACCTTTTGATCTCAGAGAGGTATTTCTTGCAATCCAAGTCCGTTTTGTAGCGTTCAGAGAACTCTAAGCCTGACTTTCGGGTCGAAATACGCCCAAAACCCTTACTAGGCCTGAAAAAAGTGCCATTTCCAACTGTTACTTTAATGGAAACATTTTGTTCTGATCGATACCAATAAGTTCTAATTTTTGATCAATCCCAAAATGCAATCTATATGCCCATAAGGTAAAGATCTTTCGATGGGAAATGCTTTGGAAATATCCTTATAGACTACTACTCCTTTGATAGCTGCTTTAAAGCCCTCTATAACAGAGGGATAAAAGTCGCTCAAATTGGCTATGGTTTTTCTTTTGACTTTTTTTCCTTCTCTCTAGGCTTTACGGAGTAGAGTGGTTGGTCGGTATTTTCTATTTGGTACGACTTCAATGTAATATGACATGGAAGTATAAAATCTGCTGCAAATATATTACATTCAATTAAATAAACAGCTAAATAAAAGTATTTCATATGGAAACTTTTTCACAAAATAAATCCAAAATATATCATCTATATGAGTGACATACAGGCGTTTAAGTGATAAAAATCACTCAAAAAAGCGCGAAAGTCGGGTCTAAGAGGTTTTGACCATTAAAAATATTCATAATAGTGTGTGTGTATATATTTATAAGCATCAAAGATTTGAAACTATAGGCAAATCTCAATAAATCTTATTAGGAAAATAATCAACAGGAATGACTTTTTATTTATTTTGTAATCAAGTATAATAGAACTTTTTATTTTCTTTTCAATGTTTCTACAACAAAGTAATTAGAGATTATTTTTTAATGTATCTATGTCAAAGAACTTCCATATCAATAAAACGTACGACCAAAAAAATCTGATATGCGCTTAAATGATGACCTCAATTTAATTAATTTCGCAAAAAAAGCTTTATTGCTATTATGAAAAGAAAAGTTGGATGTCCGAAGATAATCCATAACAGAAGAGTTAAAATTGGTTTATACGTGAAGGAGAACACGACGAAAAAATTACGTCAAAAAAACTCGATACTAGCATGAGCATAAATAGAATTGTTGGTACAATATTGTCAGAACAGTTAGAGGGGCATGATTCAATCTAATACACAAACATGAGCATAAATAGAATTGTTGGTACAATATTGTCAGAACAGTTAGAGGGGCATGATTCAATCTAATACACAAAAAGGAATTATACCTGGTATTGGATTTTCTTACGAAGAAAAAACAAAGTTACCTATCCTGTCACAAACAAGCCGATCTCCTTTGCGATATCCTGGTGGAAAAACTCGTGCTCTTTCTGTTTTGCGGGAGTATATGCCTTCCGGTATCAAACGACTAGTTTCACCTTTTCTTGGTGGTGGCAGTTTGGAATTATCCTGTGCAGCTGATGGGATAGATGTATGGGCGGCTGATGCATTTGAACTATTAGTCAATTTCTGGGAATATGCCCAAAAATCGCCAAAATCTCTTTCAGAAAGAGTAGAGAGTTATTTTCCGTTAAAACGCCATGAATTCTATTCTTTGCAAAAGAGTATTGTGCAGATGGAGAACAATTCTGAACGTGCTGCGATATTTTTCGTATTGAATCGCTCATCATTTTCTGGAATTACCCTATCTGGTGGTATGTCCCCTGGTCATCCCCGTTTTACAGAAAGTTCAATAGAGCGACTACGAAATTTTTATGCCCCCAATCTTCACGTTTCTTGTGCGGACTTTAAAGATACCTTAGCGCTATATCCTGATGATTTCCTTTATCTTGACCCTCCTTACGCAAATGGCGGGCGTTTATATGGGGTGCAGGGTCATATGCATGATGATTTTGACCATGAGGGATTAGCACAAAGGTTATCCCATAGAACTGGATGGATGCTTTCTTATAATGACCATCCGGATATCCGGAAGATGTATGCCCGATTTAAGATATTAACTCCCGATTGGCAATATGGGATGTCAAGCAACAAAAGATCAAACGAACTGCTTATTCTGAATGTTTAAATTAACACCAACCCAAAGTGGTAAGGTGTGGGAATATGGACTTTCCCGTGCATTAGCCGATTACTTGGGTGGAGCAAATAGCCTTTTAATAAAGGGTCCAAGAACAAAATCGCAAGAATCGTATAATTTGTTATTGCCAATAGAACAGAAAAGAATCATCAAAGCTGCGTACAAAGTAGTAGAGTTCTTGTATGTACATGATAATCGCTTAAAGGATACAGAACACATTTTAATGCAAAGTGATATGAAAGGACGTTTTGGTGATGTTCGTGATATTTTGATATCCACAAGAAAGGGAGACATTGGAATATCTGCAAAACATCGACACAATGCATTAAAACATTCTCGCCTGTCAAGTACCATTGATTTTGGCAAAGAATGGTATGACAAACCCTGTTCTGATATGTATTGGGATAAAGTCAGACCATTGTTTATATGGCTTAGTGATCTAAGGGATAAAGGATATATGTTTAAGGATATAATGGACAAGAAAGATTTGGTATATAAGCCTATTCTGGATGCCTTTATTCAAGAAACAACAGCACACGCCAACCCAGATCTTATGATGCGATATTTGATTGGCAGATATGATTTTTATAAAGTCATCAAGGAAAATGGGAGTGTTTTACTACAATCATTCAACATTAACGGAACTCTAAAATGGGGGAAGAAAGTGCCCTTACCTAAACGAATCATGACATTTGAAGTAAAAAAGGGTTCTAAGAATACGGCAATAATGTATATGGAACACGGTTGGTCTGTATCTTTTCGATTACACAATGCCAGGTCAAAGGTTGAGCCATCATTGAAATTTGATGTACAGCTCGTTGGGACACCATCTTTATTGTCAAGCCATGAAATTCTACTTGAAGATAAACCTTGATAAATAGAGGTCTATTTATCAAAATAAGACTTATCACGCACCCTTAAAGGGCTACAAACAAATACTTTGGAGGTTTTAATTCAATTTATTTTGCCCAGATTACAAAAAAAGGAATTAATGGAAACAAATGCAATAAGTATCAATAGCCTTGCCCTGTATCATCATCCCTCCCGATTGATAATACTCTTTGTTTTTTTCATGTGAAGCATATATATATATATATATATATATATACTCACTCGCAATTCTATAAGAATCTTGGACTGTTTTGGGGGCTTTCATTTTGGATAATTTATCTAAACGTTCAAATGATTCCTTGATTTCTGTTTTAAGACTTTGCTCTTGTTCAGCCATCTTTTTTAAGGTTTCTGTTGCTTCATTAATTTTTGCTTGGAGATTCTGGTTATCTACTTCGAGACTTTGATTTTCCGAGAAATATGTTTGCTGTTGATTAGCCATCTTTTTTAAGGTTTCTGTTGCTTCATTAATTTCACGTTGAAGTCCTTGGTATTCTTTGCCCAACTTCTTTAGGTTTTTCTTACCCTTCCTAGCTTGTTCACCCAATTCTCTTAAATCATTTTTGATTCTATTTTCAATGGCTTTGCGATCAATCGACTCATTAATCTCATTCATTACTCTCTTGTATTCCAAAACGGAGAGATGTTTTCTTTGAGTCTTTTCTTTTGGAACACCTCGTTCCAGACCGAAATCTTTTCCGACTTTTTCAAAAAAAGCCGTTTGCAACCTCTTCAAATTTTTAGAATTGAAATTCGCAACATCTCTTGCCGAAAGCCTATTGTCTGGAGTAATGGGGGACGATGGTCGCATGGATATGTGGTGTGGTCTCATCCCGATGGACCAAAAAACAAACAATGTTTTTTGCCCCTCCGAATTCATCGCTTAAAAATTTATTGAGGTCATCATTTTCGCTATACCAGATTTTTTTGGTCGTACATTTTATTGATATGGAAGTTCTTTGACGTAGATACATTAAAAAATAATCTCTAATTACTTTGTTGTAGAAACATTGAAAAGAAAAAGTTCTTTTATAGTTGATTACAAAATAAACAAAAAGTCATTCCTGTTGATTATTTTCCTAATAAGATTTATTGGATTTGGGGAGTGCCTCTTCAACGAGCCAATTTTTCAAACAAATCAACACCATCATTGACTGGAAACCAATCGAAGAGTATCTAGTCACCCATTATAAGCCCGGTAAAAAGCAAAGAGGTCAAAAAGCCTATCATCCGATGATCCTATTTAAAATGCAGTTGATTTCGGTATGGTATGGTCTTTCAGATGTTAAACCAGAAGACTTGACTAAGGATTGCATCAGTTTTTGTCGTATTTGTGACTTAGAATTAATGGACAGTGTTCCTGACCATAGCACTTTATCCTGATTTCGTTCGGAATTGACTAGAAAGGAGTTGTATCAGCCGATCATGTTGATGGTGAACAAACAATGACCCGAAAAGGGGTTGATGGTCAAAGGCACAGCCATCGTTGATGCATCGCTTACTTTGAGTCCTTTTTCTCCGAAGGGGAAGTTGGATCATCAAATGGCTGAGGATAGAAAAGAAGATACCCGTTCAGATACGGAAGTAATGGAAGAAGAGAAATATCACCGGAAGAAAGAAGAAGAAAGTCCCCATGCGGATCATGAAGCTCGGTGGTTTAAAAACAGGTACGTCTCCTAGTAGCGTTTAAAGACCTACTTTGCTACAAGAGACATATAGCGACTAACGATGATGGCTTGATACTTGGGGTTCATACCACTCCTGCCAATGAGCATGATAGTCAGGGGTTAGGAGATCTAATAGAGAAGGTTCCTGAAGATGAGCGTACAGAGGTGATGGGGGACAAAGGTTATAAGTCCAAAAAAAATGATCCATTGCTGGAGGAAAAACTATTTGTTTAGTGGGATAAACTTGTGATACCGATTGGAGACTCTCTTTTGTTTTCTATTGTTTAATACTGCCTTCTCTTTGATAATAACAGCAATAGACTTGTTTTGAATTTTGCTCTCCAACCAAGAGAGAATGTCCAAATATAAGAATGCTCTCCGCTGATAAGGATCGTGTTCATAAGTCTTCAGATCTTCATAAAGTTCAATGATGCTTTGGTTCAATTCATCAGGGGAAATGTTACTTAGTTTTCGAATAAATCGAATCAGCGCATCCTGAACCTTCTGTAAGTCATTCATCTTGATCAAATAACGATAAGTCTGCCTTAGGTTACTCTCAACCAAATAGTCCAATTCTGCCTCGTAAAGCGCAATGACGTGGAGTATTCTAGAAAAACATAGCAGGTCCTCACGCATCTTTAACTCTTTGTTGTTGATGATCTTTTCTAGGAACTTAATACAGGATTCGTACTTCTCTATACCAAAATAGATACAAGCAATTTTGTAGTAAAATAACATGATATGATGAGGATCAATCTGATTCCTATGCCTTTCGATTCCTTCTAAAATATTTGGTATTAGCTTTTGACCCCCTTCAAAGTTTCCCTCTAAAAAGCAAAGATTGAGCTGGTTGACGTAATTGAATTTAAAGCACAGAGCCAAAAGATTATCATTGATCGGAAATAGGGTACTATTAATTCTAATCTGCATTTGTTTTAAAGTCTGCCTGAATTTTATAGGGTATTTTAATAGACTCAAACACTCCATGAGATAATTATTTCCTTTGAGATAGAAAACAGGATGATGAACTATTTTATTGACATCAGAATCAAACATCTCAACCCATTTTACCGAATATTTGTAAGCCCTGAGAAAATCTTGAGTTAAAAAACTATACCAGACATGGGTTTTAAAGTACCATAATTTTTCTCTAAATCCCAATTCTTCAAGGTTGCACTTGGGGAGATTTTCATAGAACAGATGAGTAATCTCCCTATATTCTTGATCGCTTTTGGCATATCCCGTTTTGATCATTCGTTCATAAAGCCTCAAGGAAAGATTAGAAAGACAAGTAGCTAGAGCATTTTGCTCACCGAGCTTTTCAGATTCGGCAACCAGTATTTGACTCCTATTACTCAATGAGCGAGTGATGTATTGCGATTCAATCACTTTCTCTAATTCTACTATTTCATATGCGGTGTACTTTTCTTCATTCGCTTTAGCCTGGATCTTGGCTTTTTCCAAGAGTTTAAGACTCTGGCGATAAAGACCCTTATTATATAATATAGTCGCAAAATCAAGATACTCTCTGATCTGGGCCCTTACAGTTTTGTGAATCGGATTCAACCTTAGGCTTACCAATATCTGTTTATATAGGTGAGATTTTAAATTTGACAGCTGTTGTTTGGTAGCAACATCACTAACCAATATCGCCTCCTCATTATACTTATCCATCCTATCTAATAAGTTAAACAATCCCAGGTATTTAGAATGTTCATTGGAACCCATTCGTCCCACGAATAATTTAAACTGTCGCTTCTCTGATTTTGAAAGAGATTTAATCAAAACAAATAAATTGTCTTTTATTTCATTAGTCATAGTAATGAATTATATCTAATACACTGATTATTAAATTTTTAAGTTTCATTCGTTGGCTTTGGATATTGTAATATATATTTAGTTTTTCTATAATTGTTTAGTCAATTACTTAATTTAGTAATATAAAATTGCCATCTATGCAGAAATGGAATTTGTAAAAATCTTCGATACCACTTTACGAGACGGGGAACAAGTACCTGGATGCAAACTCAATGTACAAACAAAGTTAAAAATTGCAGCGCAATTGGATGAGTTGGGAGTAGATGTTTTGGAGGCTGGGTTTCCTATTTCCAGTCCTGGGGATTTCAAGAGTGTAACCGAGATATCAAAATTGATCAAAAATTCTGTGGTCTGTGCCCTATCAAGAGCTGTTGCAAAAGATATTGAAGTGGCAGCTGAAGCCTTAAAGCACGCCAAAAGACCGAGAATACATACCGGTATAGGAACTTCAGATAACCACATTAAGTATAAGTTTAATGCCACACGAGAACAGATTCTGGAGCGTGCAATAAAAGCTGTGAGTTATGCCAAAACTTTTGTGGAAGATGTTGAATTCTATGCAGAAGATGCCGGTCGTACCGATAATGATTTTTTAGCAGAGATTTGTGAAAAAGTAATTGCTGTGGGCGCAACAGTCTTGAACATTCCCGATACAACTGGGTATTGCTTGCCAGAAGAGTATGGTGCTAAAATCAAATATTTAAAAGAAAACATCAAAAATATCGACAAAGCAATTCTCTCATGTCATTGCCATAATGACCTGGGATTGGCTACGGCAAATTCTATTGCAGGAGTTCAAAATGGTGCCCGTCAGATAGAGTGTACCATGAATGGCATAGGAGAACGAGCAGGAAATACTTCACTAGAAGAGGTAGTGATGATTTTAAGACAGCACCCTTATTTAAGACTTGATACTCGAATTAATTCCAAGATGCTATATCAGACAAGCCGCTTGGTGTCTAATGAGATGGGTATGCCCGTTCAACCAAATAAGGCAATCGTAGGCATGAACGCTTTTGCTCATAGTTCAGGTATTCATCAAGATGGAGTAATCAAAAAAAGAGACACTTATGAAATTATCAATCCCAAAGATGTGGGTGTGACTGATTCAGCAATTGTACTAACCGCCCGATCAGGTAGGGCAGCTCTAGCCTTTAGAGCCAAGAAAATTGGCTATGAGTTTGATAAGCTAGAGTTGGATCGAGTATATGATCAGTTTTTAATCTGGGCAGATAGAAAAAAAGAGATTAAAGATGAAGATATTCCTGCAATCGTAAGAGAATCAATAGTATTAATCAAAAACTAAAATTTAATGGGGTTAACTCTTTTTGACAAAGTTTGGGATTCGCATGTGGTTGGCTCTGTAAAGCATGGTCCCGATATATTGTTTATTGATCGTCATTTGGTTCATGAAGTTACTTCTCCAGTAGCATTTTTGAATCTCAAGAAAAAGGGTATTAAGGTCTTGTACCCGAACAAAACATTTGCCACGGCTGACCACAACACGCCCACAATCAATCAACATCTTCCCGTGAAGGAGAAACAATCTGCCATGCAATTAAAAATGCTTGAAGAAAATGCTCAAGCCAATGGTATTCCTTATTGGGGCTTGGGTCATCGAAAGAATGGAATTGTTCATGTTATCGGTCCAGAGAATGGCATTACCCTTCCTGGAGCAACCATCGTTTGTGGTGATTCCCATACCTCAACCCATGGAGCTTTTGGAGCAGTAGCTTTCGGTATCGGCACTTCTGAAGTAGAAATGGTCTTGGCGACACAAAGTATTCTTCAGCCAAAACCAAAAAAGATGCGTATCAATATAGATGGAAAGTTGCATCCTAGTGTGTTGGCTAAAGATGTTGCCTTATTTATTATTTCTCAAATCACCACCTCAGGAGCAACTGGACATTTTGTTGAGTACACTGGACAAGTGTTCAGAGACCTTTCGATGGAAGGACGAATGACTGTTTGTAATTTGAGTATAGAAATGGGCGCTAGAGGTGGTATTATTGCTCCTGATGAAAAAACGTTTAGCTATATCAAAAATAGAGAGTACACCCCGAAAGGATCCGACTGGGATAAAGCAATGGAATACTGGAAAATGCTCTATACAGATAGTGATGCTGTTTTCGATAGAGAAATAAATCTCAATGCTCAAGACATAGAACCCATGGTTACCTATGGTACTAATCCGGGTATGGGGATTGGTATAACCAAGACCATACCAAATGCTGCTGATGTATCCGGTTCAATTGAAGCTTTCAAAAAATCATTGCATTATATGGGTTATAACGAAGGCGAGGCTATGCTGGGCAAAAAAATCGATTATGTGTTTCTCGGGAGTTGTACCAACGGGCGAATAGAAGACTTCAGAGCCTTTACCAATGTAGTCAAAGGCAAAAGAAAATCTGATTCAGTGACAGTATGGCTCGTTCCAGGGTCTCATAATGTGCTGAAACAAATTAAAAAAGAGGGAATCTACGATGAATTGAGGGATTCTGGATTTGAAGTTCGTGAACCTGGCTGTTCTGCTTGTCTTGCCATGAATGATGATAAGATCCCGGCTGGAAAATACGCAGTCAGTACTTCAAATCGAAATTTCGAAGGCCGTCAAGGCCCCGGAGCTAGAACGATTTTGGCAAGTCCAATCGTTGCGGCAGCGGCAGCCTTAACCGGAAAAGTTACCGATCCACGAGCATTAAATTAATTACACAATGGCCTACGAACCTTTTAGTATACTAGAGAGCACAGCAGTTCCCCTACCTATTGAAAATGTGGATACTGATCAGATTATACCAGCTAGATTTCTAAAAGCCACTGAGAGAATCGGTTTTGGTGAAAATTTATTTCGAGATTGGCGTTATCATCTAAATAATGTGCCAAAAAAGGATTTTGTACTAAACAATCCGATCTACGATGGGAAGGTACTGGTTGGGGGTAAGAACTTCGGATCGGGATCTTCGAGGGAACACGCTGCCTGGGCCATCTATGATTATGGATTTAGGTGTGTAGTATCTAGTTTTTTTGCCGACATTTTCAAAAATAATGCGATGAATATAGGTATTTTGCCCGTTGTTGTTTCTCCCAAATTCCTGTCAGATATTTTTACTGCCATTGAGTCAAATTCTAGAACTAAGTTAAAAATAGATTTACCTAAGCAAAATATCACTATCATAGATACAAATAAATCTGAGCATTTTGATATTAACCCATACAAAAAAAACAATCTTCTCAATGGGTTTGACGATATAGATTTTTTGGTAGCTAAAAGAGAAGAAATTGTCAATTTTGCTTTTGATCGACCTTTCTGAAATTCATCATGTCAAATCACACTGAGCGTAAGGTTGAAATTTTAGATACTACCTTACGGGATGGCGAACAGACTTCCGGTGTGTCTTTTACTGCCACCGAAAAATTAACTCTTGCCAAGTTGCTTCTCAATGAACTCAAGGTTGATCGTATTGAGGTTGCTTCAGCTAGAGTTTCTGAAGGTGAATTCGAAGCAGTAAAAAGCATCGTCAAATGGGCAACTCAGAATAAATTATCCAATAAGGTTGAGGTGCTTACTTTTTTGGACAATGGTCAATCACTTCAATGGCTTTTACAGTCCAAAGTAAAGGTCCAAAACATTCTTTCAAAGGGTTCTTTGAATCATTTGAAGCACCAGCTAAAGCAAACTCCATCTCAACATTTTCAAAAGGTTAAACAATCTATTGAATCAGCAAATGACCACGGGATTATTTCAAATGTGTACTTAGAAGATTGGAGCAATGGAATGAAACATTCCAGACAATATGTATTAGACTATATTGAATTTTTAGCCGCTCAGAAGACTAAGCGAATTTTGCTGCCCGATACATTGGGAATTTTAAACCCTTCTCAATTATCAGACTACTTGACCGAAATATTGGAATTATATCCCCATACCCATTTTGATTTTCACGGGCATAATGATTATGATTTTGGTGTAGCCAACGCATTTGAAGCGGTTAAGGTTGGTATCCATGGACTCCATCTCACAATAAATGGTATGGGTGAGCGAGCAGGAAATGCACCTTTAGAGAGTGTAGTGGTTGTCATCAAAGATTTTCTCCCTAGTATTAAAATCAATGTTGATGAATCCGCATTATTTAGGGTAAGTAAATTGGTAGCTACACTTTCGGGGATCCATATACCAAAGAACAAACCGGTGGTAGGGGCTAATGTTTTTACACAAACCGCAGGTATTCATGCAGACGGAGACAAAAAAAACGATTTATACTTCAACGATTTATTGCCTGAGCGATTTTCACGCTCCCGTCGTTATGATCTAGGAAAAACTTCAGGTCGGGCCAATATCGAAAAAAACCTACAAGAGTTGGGCTTGACACTTGATGAAGATCAAATAAAAAAGGTTACCAAAAGAGTCATTGAATTAGGAGATAAAAAAGAGCAGGTCAGTATTGAGGATTTACCTTTTATAATTTCAGATGTATTAGGAAATGGCGATGACAAAATCGTCCGAATAAAATCATTTGTATTAACTCATTCAAAAGGACTAAAACCTTCAACAAGTGTATCTGTCCAGATAGGTGAAAAGCTTTTCGAGGAGAACGCATCAGGTGATGGACAATACGATGCTTTTTGGAGCGCCTTAAACAAGATTTATTCAAGACAAAAGATGAATTTACCTGAACTGGTGGATTATTTTGTCCGTATACCCCCAGGAAGCAGCTCCGATTCATTATGTGAAACTACGATTACTTGGCAGGATTCAAAGAAGCAGTTCCGTACCAGAGGTTTAGATTCTGACCAAACCGTCTCAGCAATTAAGGCCACAGAAAAAATGCTCAATATCATTTACGGGTCTTAAACCCCAAAATTATTCCATCAGGTTAAAGTAATGCTTGGCCAAAATCTCCAAGAAATTTTATAGATATTTTTCTATTTCAAATAGAACCTATTCTCTTGTTATTTTAAGCCTTGGTTCACTATATCAATATAACCCCTGATAATCTCAAAGGATAAACCCACCAAATCCCTGTCTCTTGAACTTCTAATCCCTATAGGTTTTTTGGCAATTTCGAAATTAAACCTTTCTACCATTTCATTTAATCTCTGCAAATCGACTAAAGGAACTTCAAGGGATACCAATTCCGAATTATCATCATCAAAATCATTGAAATCTCTTTTATCTAAAACGCTCATACCTTATCTTGATAGTTAACTCCCTAATCAAATCAATAACCTTTTCCCTCAATCAAATTAATGATAAACCGTATTGTCATAAATGTCAATATCATAAAAAGATTTTGGTCTTGAAAAGTATATGCAAATTACACAATACAAGACGTACAACTCTATACCTAAATACAGAATGTCTGACCTAGATATAGGCCACGAAATCTCAAGCCCCTTATCGGAACTTAAAGAAGTGCTCTTTCTTTATGATTTTAGTTTACAGATAACAAAATTTATTGGTTGAAATCTATTCGATCTGATGCCAACCAAAAAGTTCGGTAGGTTTGTTCATCAGGTTAAAAACCAAGGCAGAGTTATCGGTCTAATATACCACCTGATTCATCTTTAGAGTTACCAATTAATTTATATAGGTTTGAAGGTTATGAAGCCTATCGTCAGTTTTCTTCGTGTGCTTTTTCATCGTGGAACATCATATTATCTCTGACATTCCAAAAATTCCCATTGCACCTGGAATTAAATCCGAAAAATTAGGTTTCACCATATTCTTCTATTCTTTCTGGACATTCTGGACACTCCGGACAATCTTCTCCACCCATGCTAAACCAAATTGCAAACCCTAAAAAAAATATTGATACTGCCAATAAAAATATTATGGCTTGAAAACAACCACTTACCGTCCATTTGTTTTTGATCGTTTTAAAGCCCATATTGAAATCTCTTTCATCTAAAATGCTCATGCTTTATCTTGATAGTTAACTCCCTAATCAGATCAATAACCTTTTCCCTCAATCGAATTAATGATAAGTCGTATCGTCAGAAATGTCAATATCATAAAAAGATTTTGGTCTTGAAAAGTAAATGCAAATTACACAATACAAGACATACAATTGTGTACCTAAAATTGGAATGTCTGATCTAGGATATAGACCACTAAATTTGCTTTTCGTTAACAAAAACAAGTGCTCTTTCTTTATGATTTTAATTCTATGGAGATAATAAAATTTTTGAGGTGCTCTATTTAAGCGCTTACTAGATTTTTTCCTTATTGACCATTTTTGTAATCCTATTGTTGAATAATTGTCTCTTTATTTTGTGAATGGTTTAACTCATAAGCAGAACACATTGAAATGCTTATTCAGGTTAAACTCGCTTCCCCATGAATAGGTTGTCCGTATCCAAGACTTTATCCGGTGGCTCATGGCATGAAAAGCCACTAAGTTGAGACCATTGTTGCTTTCAATCTGCGTAATGTTATGATTCTTGGTTATTTGTCTATATCCTTTCCATTTGTCGGTAGTTATCTGGGCGGACTTACTGATATGGTTGGCAAAGATGGACTCAAGAGAGCGTGCCGAGAAATCTTCTATGCCCATGGCATACATACGCCTAAGCTTTCCCTCCTTTGTAAGCTGAAGGGCTGTTACTGCTTTCTTTTTCTTGGTATGATAGCTACGCCCCATTTTTCCTTGTTCCACTCCACCCAGAACGAACTCGTCCACATTTACTATACTATCCATAGGGTACTTGCCACTGGATTCCATAGCCTCTCTGACCTTGTGCATAAACAGACGGGGAGTCTTTACGGTTACTCAATAGCGAACAGCCGTGTACCTTGCAGAAAGACTCTTGGTGGTGGTAGACATCTCAAAGCAGATGAAAAAAGCGTTGCGTACACCGAACTTTACCTTGTGGAACAAGGTATTAGATGTATCTGATTCGGCATGACTGCAGATGTAGTTCGTGGCGGGAAAATCCTTACGTTCCTGACAGTCTCCGTGTAAGCATTTGACGCATTTGAAGCCGTCATTCCATTTGATTTCGGAGAGGTATTTCTTGCAATCTAAGTCCGTTTTGAAACATTCAGAAAACTCTAACAGAAATACTCATAATAGTCCTTTATTTTTTATTGACATCTAACACATGAAATTAAATAGTTACCTCAAATCATTTTTTCACGTGTGGGCATCCACAACAAAAAACCCTCGTATAATTAGTTTTTAATTATACGAGGGTTTCATAACTTATGTGCTATTACATTTTGGTAAAATAATGAACTCTTGCCAAACTATATGGACAATACTTCTGTTCTATACCAAGGGGGCATACATTTTAATACGAACACCTCAATGGTGGGTGTTTAATTTTAATCCAATTGGGATTTGCATTATCGGCGAAACGACTACAGTCTCTCACAATTGGCACCTTCCATCCACTAAGATCTTGGTTAAAAGCGGGAGTGTCACCATAACTATCATCTGCAAACATATATTCCATATTTTTCACTTTTCTTGTATCCCAATCATTTAATGGTTGATTGAATTTATCTGCATCATAAAACATCGCTCTCATGTTGGTTACATTGCTTACATCCCAATCATTTAGCGGTTGGTTAAAAGAATCTGCTCGATTGAACATAGATCTCATGTTGGTTACATTGCTTACATCCCAATCATTTAGTGGTTGATTGAAAGATTGGGCGTTATAAAACATTTGTTCCATATCTGTGATTTTACTTACATCCCAAGACCTTATATCTCCATTAAAAGATTTAGCTTGTGCAAAAATCCTATCCATATTGGTAACGTTACTAGTATCCCATTTATTTAATGATTGGTTAAACCCTGAATACTCAAACATTCTTTCCATTGTAGTTACACTACTGGTATCCCAACCATTGAGGGTATTGTTAAAAGCGGGAGTGTCATCATAACTATCATCTGCAAACATATAACTCATATATTTCACTTTTCTTGTATCCCAATCATTTAGTGGCTGATTGAATTTATCCGCATCATAGAACATCGCCCCCATATTGGTTACATTGCGTACATCCCAATCATTTAGTGGTTGGTTAAAAGAATCTGCAAGCTGAAACATCCCAAACATATTGGTTACATTGCTTACATCCCAATCATTTAGTGGTTGATCGAATTCACGTGCTTCTGCAAACATATTTTCCATATTGGTTACATTGCTTACATCCCAATCATTTAGCGGTTGATTGAAAGGAGACTCACGGAACATCTCTTGCATATTGGTTACATTGCTTACATCCCATGACCTAATATCTTGATAAAATGTTTTTCGACCGTAACGATTATATAACAATCGACTCATATCCGTAATTAAACTGGTAACTGCATTTTCTACAAGATCTCCATTCAAAATTAACTGTTCTAATGTTTCACGACTCACAATAATATATTCGACCTTTCCTTTCTCATCTGTTCCGTAGTCTACTTCTACGGTACTACCTATCAATTCTGCTGCCCTACTATTCAAATTGCCATTTGTATCAAAGTATTGATCTGCGTCATGCAATTTTATGGTGACACCATTGCTAGCTATACACAAAGCCGGATTAGTCCCTTTAATTATTTTACACTCATCATTTCTAGTTAATTCTATATCATCAAAGGGACAATTCGCCTTAGACCCAACACAAATTTCTCTCCTATCGGTGTTATTAGCAATAACATTGTCTCTCCATGAACTTAGGTCATGACTGAAGTTTTTAGCATTATAAAACATTCGGTACATATTGGCTTCACTATTGATGCTCCAACCACTAATATTCTGATTGAACTGAATGGCTCCGGAAAACATTTCGCCCATATGGATCACATTGCTGAGTTTATCTTTCCAATCGCCAATATTTCCATCAAAAGCAACAGCCCCCCGAAACATACTTCTCATATTGGTCACATTGCCTACTTCCCAACTGCCGATATCTCGATTAAAAGCCACAGCCCCATCAAAAAGACTCCTCATATTGGTTACATTGCTGACATCCCAACCGCTGATATCTTTATTAAAAGCCTTGGCATTAGCAAACATCCATCCCATATCGGTTACATTGCTCACATTCCAATCATTTAGTGGTTGATTGAAAGATTCTGCGTTGTAAAACATTGCATACATATTTCTAGCATCACTGACATTCCAATCACTAATATCCTGATTAAATTCGGTGGCAGCCGAAAACATATAGGATAAATCAGTGGCATTACTTATATTCCATTTTTCTAAATTTTGATTAAAGGAAGTAGCACCACAGAACATACCATAGAAAGTACTTACTTTGCTGGTATCCCAATCACTAATATCCTGATTAAAAGCCACAGCCCCAGCGAACATCAAAGTCATATCTATTACATTACCCACATTCCATTTAGAGATGTCTTGATTAAAGTCCATATTATTTACTTCGGCATTTCTATTGGCTCTATTTTGGTTTCTTAGGTCTATCTGGCTTACACTTGGAAGTTCATCACTCAAAGCAAACATACGCTCCATTGTGGTTACCTTACTAACATCCCAATCGCTGATATCTTGGTCAAAACTCGTGCTTCCTAGGAACATCCTACTCATATCCGTCACATTACTGACATCCCAGGAACTGATATCTTGGTTAAAACTTGAGTTCCCCTCAAACATTTTACTCATATCGGTCACATTACTGACATCCCAGGAACTGATGTCCTGATCAATCTCGTCATCCCCCATAAATAATTCGCTCATGTCTTCCACATAAGTGGTCACTACATTCTCAATGTCTTCACCATTTTTCACTTTACTGCGAAGCATCTCATCATCCACCACAACCAATTCGACCTCTTCCTCTTGATCATCAACATTGATTGTTATCGTTTCCCCAATCAGATGTTCGTTTCCATCTTCTATCTTGATGGTACCCTTTTCATCAATGGTTATCGGAGTTGCCGATATTTCGGTAAATACTGCTTCTATCTGGCAATCTTTCTCCACAGTAAAACTGATTTCTAGTTCCTCTTTGCTAAAATCGCCACAATTGCTGGTCCATTCTGTCAGCTCATAGTTTTCATCCGGCTCTGCTGTTATCGTTACCGAATCCCCATGCTCCACAACGGTTGTCGGGGTGATGCTACCACCTTCCTCGGAACTTGTGCTTGTGGTGATTGTTCTGGGCTGTTTCATAAATACTGCTTCCAGCTGACAATCCCCCTGTACAGTAAACTCTACTTCTGGATTTGTTGGTTCCGATAGCGTTGGACAATCCGAATCTTCATTTGTTTTCCATAAGCTGAATTGAAAGTTCTCTTCGGGGATTGCCGTGAAGGTAACCGTATCACCCTGTACTTTATTGAGTTCTGTCTGTTCATCAATGGAACCTCCCGAGGTGG
>Ga0209022_1001036_pt1 | contig 30931 bp, 28 predicted proteins | sample PinacodermPK_FD_187300 | JGI IMG/M metagenome (GOLD analysis project Ga0209022, IMG submission 187300) | Host-associated microbial community of the marine sponge Aplysina aerophoba from Gulf of Piran - sponge pinacoderm, lysed by proteinase... | ecosystem: Host-associated > Porifera > Sponge >...
AAAGCCGCAAGACCGGCATGTCCCACGCTCGCCCACCTTCCCGCCAAATCCACCGGGCGCTCAATGTGGGAAAAAAGCCTGGGCTGCTATCGAGCTAAACCGAAAGACAACACGTCTTCATCGACCGCCATGCCGTCGGGCCAGCCGGGCGCCAGACCGGGTTCGACCGCGACCGCCCGCGGGCCCAGCACACCGCCGTCGGGCGCGCCGCCCGCTGCGTCGAAGCGATAGCCGAAGATCGCACCGGCCGGGCTGTCCGCGATGTAGAACTGCGTCCCGTCCGGGCTCCAGCCCGGCCCGTTGGGCACGGTGAAGCCGTCGGCCACCGCCGCCACCGCATCGCCCGGCCCGAGCCGGTACAGCCGGCCGCCGGCGCCCTTGTAGCTGCGCGGCATCGTGCCGGCCCAGAAGCGGCCGTCCGGACCGCACTTGCCGTCGTTGAAATGATAATCCGGCCGCGCTGATTCCGGGTGGCTGAGCGGGCCGAACACCCCCGTCTCCGGGTCCAGCCGGCCGAAACCGGAGGCCATCGCCGCGACGAGGCCGCCATCGCCGGCCAGGCCGATACTGTGGATCGCTTCGGCGACATCGACGCCCGCCGCTACCCCGGTCGCGAGGTCGTGGCGGTGCAGCCGCCTGCCGATACAGTCGATCCACCACACGCAGCCGCGGCCAGCATCCCAGACCGGCGATTCGCCCAGCCGGGCTTTTGCGTCGTGCAGCGGCTCGACTGCGGTCCCTTCCGTCATGGTGGGGAGCATGAGGTAGCGGGGCAATCCGGGCAAGACGGGCAAGCGGTACGCAGGCGTCCGCGCGCCGGCTGACGAGAATGCCTTTACGCGTTCCGTAAAACCCTCTATCGTCGACGCAAATGATCCGAAGCTTCAGGAACCGGGATACAGAGCGTTTCTTCGAGGGTGATCGGATCGCTGCTTTTCAGAGGTTCGCGGACCAGGCTGCGCGCCGCCTGACTCTGCTGGACAGTGCAGAATCTCTTCGCGATCTTGCGGTATTGCGGAGCAATCGTCTGGAAGCGCTGCGAGGCGACCGATCGGGTCAGCACAGCATTCGGATCAACAGCCAATGGCGCATCTGCTTCCGTTGGACCGAGGAAGGGCCTCACGATGTGGAAATCGTGGACTATCACTGAGGGGATGCAGGTTTGAGCGCGAGAAACGGTATGAGACCGGTGCATCCGGGCGAAATTTTACGCGAGGAACTTGAGACGCTCGGCCTCTCGGCCAATGCGCTGTCGAAGGCGTTGGGGGTGCCGGTCAACCGGATTACAACGATACTGAACGGCCAGCGCGGCGTGAGCGCGGACACGGCGCTGCGGCTGGCGCGTTACTTCGGCACGACACCGCAATTGTGGCTGAACCTGCAGAAAACCTGGGAGCTTCGGCGAGCCGAGACCGAATCGGGCCGCGAAATTGCTGAACGGGTAAGGCCCCGGCAGTCGGCGGCATAAAGCGGCAACAGATTTGGCGGCCGCCGACCGCTAGACCGCGCGGGTATCCCGTTTATCGGGCTTGCAAGACCGCCTCGGTGCGGCAAGGCCCCGCGCCCCCGGTTGTGCGGGGCCTTTTCCTGTTCGGGCCGCCATCGCCGTCCGCTGATTCCAACCCTGTGTCATTCTTCGCGCTACCGGGCGGGCGGCGCGCGCGTTAGGGAGGGCGGCCGCATCCGCCATCCCGACCCCGACCCCGACCGTCCGAGAGCCTGCCATGGGCGACGCCGAGCTTCTTGCCGCCATCAACCCGCGCATCGCCGCAATTCCGGAAAGCGGCATCGTCGAACTGGCCAACCACGGGCGCGAGATACCGGACCTGATCCCGCTCTGGATCGGCGAGGGCGACCTGCCGACGCCGGACTTCATCGGCGAGGCGGCGGTCGCGGCGCTGCGCAAGGGCCAGACCTTCTATACCTACCAGCGCGGCATCCCGCCCCTGCGCCGGGCGCTCGGCGCCTATCTCAGCCGGATCTACGGCGTCGAGGTGTCGCCGGAGCGCACCATCGTCACCATCGGCGGCATGCAGGCGGTCATGCAGACCATGCAGATGCTGCTCGGCCCGGACGACGAGGTCGTCGCGCCGTCGCCGGTCTGGCCGAATATCGGCGCGGCGGTCGACATCGTCGGCGGCCGGGTCGTGGACGTGCCCCTGCGCCTCGGCAACGCCGGCTGGACGCTCGATCTCGACCGGCTGTTCGATGCCGTGGGGCCGCGCACCAAGGCCTTTTTCATCAATTCGCCGGGCAACCCGACCGGCTGGACGATGCGCCGCGAGGACCAGATCGCCGTGCGCGACTTCGCCCGGCAGCGCGGCCTGTGGATCGTCGCCGACGAGGTCTACGGCCGCCTGGTCTATGGCATGGACGTCGCGCCCTCCTTCCTCCAGGTCTGCGAGCCCGACGAGCGGCTGGTCGTCGTCAGCACCTTCTCGAAGAACTGGTCGATGACCGGCTGGCGGATCGGCTGGCTGGTCGGGCCGGAAGCGCTCGGCCAGGTGTTCGAGAATCTGGTCCAGTACAACACCTCCGGCGTGCCGACCTTCCTGCAATTCGGCGCCGTCGCCGCCATCGAACGGGGCGAGCCGTACCTTCAGGAGATGATCGCGCGCTGCCACGCGGGCCGGGACATCGTGTGCGACGCGCTGGCGCCGCTGCCCAACGTCCGCTTCGCCCGGCCGGACGGCTCTTTCTACCTCTACCTGGCGGTCGAGGGTGAAACCGACAGCCGCGCGCTCGCCTACCGCCTGGTCGACGAGGCCCGTGTCGGCCTCGCGCCCGGCGCGGCCTTCGGGCCGGACAGCGAGGGCTTCATGCGGCTGTGCTTCGGCATCTCCCACGACAAGCTGGAAGCCGCCATGGCCCGTCTGGTCCCGGCGCTGGCGCGTTAACGACGGCAACAAATTCTTGACCGAAACCCCGGCCCCTCGGCAGGCGCGGCCCGGCGGGCTCCTGTTCGCCACCCTGGTGCTCGCCACCATGATGGGGCCGATGGCGCTCCAGATGTTCTTCCCGGCGGTGCCGGGCGTGAAGGCCGGCCTCGGCGTTTCCGACGGCCTGGCCCAGTTGACGCTCAGCCTGCCGCTGTTCGTCATGGCCTTCCTGACCCTGGCCTACGGCTCGCTGTCGGACCGGCTGGGGCGCAGGCCTGTCCTGATCGGCGGCATCCTGCTGTTCGCCGCGGGCAGCGCACTGGCGTCGGTCGCGGACACGATCTGGCTGCTGCTCGCCGGGCGCTGCGTTCAGGCGGCGGGCGGCGCCTGCGGCGTGGCGCTCGGCCGCGCCATCGTCCGGGATGTCTACGGCCCCGACCGGCTGGTCAGGATGATCGCCTGGCTGACCATGGCCTTCGCCCTCGGCCCGATGCTCTCGGTGCCGCTCAGCGGCTGGCTGATCACCGGCTACGGCTGGCGCAGCGTGCTGGTCTTCGCCGCGCTCGCCGGCCTCGTCATCGCGCTGTGCGTTTTTCTGGTCGTCGCCGAATCCCATCCGCCCGCGGCGCGCACGACGGGCGGCGTCCGCCGCCTGGTCCGGGACTATGCCGCCCTGTTCGGCAATCTCCGCCTGCAGGCCTTCGTCTGGCATTCGGGCGCGACCTCGGCCGCCTTCTTCGTCGCCGCGCCGGGCTCAGCTATCGTGATGATCGACTATCTGGGCTACTCGCCGGAGGCCTACGGCACCTGGTTTCCGCTGTTCCCGACCGGCTTCCTGCTCGGCAATTTCGTCGCCGGACGGCTGAGCGGCCGCTTCGCCGACGAGACGATGGTGCTCGCGAGCAGCCTGCTCCAGGCCCTGGCGGTGGTTGCGCTCGCCCTGTTCGCGACATCGGGCGCGCTCGCGCCCTGGATGATTTTCGTCCCCGGCGGCTTCATCACCTTCGCCAACGGGATCGGCCTGTCCTACGCCCAGGCCGGCGCGATCCGGCTGGCCGGCCGCCTTGCCGGGACGGCCGCCGGCATCGGCTCTTTCATGCAGCTGTTCTGCGGCGCCCTGTTCGTCCAGCTGTTCGGCCTGCTCGCCGACGGCACGTCCGGGCCCTACGTGCTCGTACTCTCGCTGACGACCGCGCTGGCGCTGATCGCCGGCGGCGCCGTTTTCGCCCAGCGCGCCGGGCCCTCGATACGGCGCTGACGCGCCTGCTCGGGATGAACGAATTTTGGGGTTTTCCCAAGCCTCAACAACACACTCCCTCACCCTGAGTAGCCGCCGGAGGCGGCGTATCGAAGGGTCAATCGCCCATTCGCAGGTTCCGAGATCAGGCGGTCGTCTGCTTTATCGAAAGTGTGCTTCGTAACTTGTGGCGAACAGCGAAACATGCGCATCGAGAGGCGGGTACAATTCGAAAGCCTTGGGTTCCCGGGTAAAATCCCACAGCCTGAACAAACACCATTCGCTGGCTTGCGCTTCAGACACGGCATATTCGTTGCGCGTGATGTGGAAGGGCGTCCGCTCCCATCCGTTCGTGGTCTTTACTTCGATCAGCCGGGGGCGACCGTCGTGCCAAAAGCTCGCGATGTCGTATCCCGCGCCGTCTCCCTCGTCACGGGATACCCATTTCACTCGCTCCGCCAGATCGGGACGATGCTCTGACCGTAGTGTCTTCTGCTCGTGGGCGAACACCAGCGCCTCACCAGCTTTTCCGAGGTCATGGTTGCGTTGGTCCCGGCCCGCGAAGTCAAATGCTCGCGCCATCTTTCTTTGCATCTCATCGTGCTTTGAAAGGGGCGAATTTCTTTGCGTCGGAGGCGGTCCGACAAAGAGGCTGGTGTTATCCGCGGCGACGTTGAAAGGCTGGGGTGCGGGGGCAAAGAAACTGGAATGGCGATTCAGCCAATCCGAATCGCGGTCCAGCCAGCGCTTCACTGCATCGATAAGAGAATGCTGGAAATGCTGGGCCGGCTTGTAACCTTTGAGCCAGGGTGCGCCAAGCATTTCTAGGACTGCACTGATATTGCTGTGCTTGTACCCGATGGAACCCGTGCCGCGGCCGATTAGGGCGTCAAGATCCCGGTTCCGCGCGGCTTTGTTGTAGTCATTTCCGGCCAGTTGGTCGGCCAGCATCCGGAAATAGACGAGAACGATTGCGTCGTTCTCCTCGTCTGTCCAGGGAGTGCCCGCCCCACTGGCCATAGTTCCGGCCGCTCGCCCGCCCCTACCCCGTCCGGTTCTGGCGGTTGTCGACCAGGTCGTCGACGACGGCCGGTTCGGCGAGGGTGGAGGTGTCGCCCAGGTTGCCGAAATCGTCCTCGGCGATCTTGCGCAGGATGCGGCGCATGATCTTGCCCGAGCGGGTCTTGGGCAGGCCGGGCGCCCATTGCAGCCAGTCCGGCGAGGCGATCGGGCCGATCTCCTTGCGCACCCAGCGCACCAGCTCCTTGCGCAGATCGTCGCTCGGCTCGGCGCCGGCGATCAGGGTGACATAGGCGTAGATGCCCTGGCCCTTGACCTCGTGCGGCGCGCCGACCACCGCGGCCTCCGCCACCTTCGCGTGCGCCACCAGCGCGCTTTCGACCTCGGCGGTGCCCATGCGGTGGCCCGAGACGTTGATCACGTCGTCGACCCGGCCGGTGATCCAGTAGTAGCCGTCGGCGTCGCGCCGGCAGCCGTCGCCGGTGAAATACTTGCCCTTGTAGGTGCTGAAATAGGTCTGCACGAAGCGGTCGTGGTCGCGGTAGACCGTGCGCATCTGGCCGGGCCAGCTGTCGGCGATGCACAGATTGCCCTCGCAGGCCCCGTCCTGGACCTTGCCGTCGGCGTCGACGACCTCCGGGCGGATGCCGAAGAACGGCCGGGTCGCCGAGCCGGGCTTCAGCCGGGTCGCGCCGGGCAGCGGCGTAATCAGGATGCCGCCGGTCTCGGTCTGCCACCAGGTGTCGACGATCGGGCAGCGGCCGTCGCCGACAACATGGTAATACCATTCCCAGGCCTCCGGGTTGATCGGTTCGCCGACCGAGCCGAGCAGGCGTAGCGATTTGCGGCTGCACGCCTTGACCGGCCCCTCGCCCTCGCGCATCAGGGCGCGCAGGGCGGTCGGCGCGGTGTAGAAGCTGTTGACGCCGTGCTTGTCGCAAACCTGCCAGAAGCGCGAACTGTCGGGATAGTTGGGCACGCCCTCGAACATCAGCGTGATCGCGCCGTTCTGCAGCGGGCCGTAGACGATGTAGCTGTGGCCGGTGACCCAGCCGACATCGGCGGTGCACCAGTAGACGTCGCCGTCGTGGTAATCGAAGATCAGCCGGTGGGTCATGGCGGTGTAGACCGCGTAGCCGCCGGTCGTGTGCAGGACGCCCTTGGGCTTGCCGGTCGAGCCCGAGGTATAGAGGATGAACAGCGGGTCCTCCGCGTTCATCGGCTCGGCCGGGCAGTCTTCCGGCGCCCCGTCCATGAGATCGTGGTACCAGTGGTCGCGGCCGTCGCGCCAGGCGATGTCCGCGCCGGTGCGCCGGACCACGACGGTTTTCCTGATCTTGCCGGCGATGTCGATGGCGGCGTCGGTGTTGACCTTGAGCGGCACCGTGCGGCCGCCGCGCAGGCCTTCGTCGGCGGTGACGATATATTCCGAATCGCAATCGTCGATCCGGCCGGCCAGCGCGTCGGGCGAGAAGCCGCCGAAGACGATGGAATGGATCGCGCCGATGCGCGCGCAGGCCAGCATGGCGACGGCGGCCTCCGGGATCATCGGCAGGTAGAGGGTGACCCGGTCGCCCTTCCGCACGCCCAGGCCCTTCAGCGCGTTGGCGAACTTGCAGACGTCGCGGTGCAGCTCGCGATAGGTGATCTTCTTGTCCTCGGCGGGATCGTCGCCTTCCCAGATAATGGCCGTCTGGTCGCCGCGCGTCGCCAGATGGCGGTCCAGGCAGTTGTGGGCGATGTTGAGGACGCCGTCCTCGTACCATTTGATCGAGACTTCGGGCGGGCCGTAATCGACATTCTTGATGACCGTCGGCGCGCGGAACCAGTCGACCCGCTTCGCCTGTTCGGCCCAGAAGCCGTCCGGATCGCGGACCGAACGCTCGTACATCTCCAGGTAACGGTCGTTGTCGATATGGGCCCGTTTGGCCCATTCCGCCGTGACGGGATATTCCGCTGCGTCCACCATTGTCCTGCCCCAACATTGTCGGCCCGGACCGCCAACATCGCCGACGCGCCGCCGCCGGGTCCGGCCTGGTATCCTTCTCCCGCCGTTTTATCGCGCCGGCGCGCCTTTGCACAGGGGGAGGCTTGTTTCGGGAGGAGATTTGACGAAGCTATTCGAGTGCGCAGTCGGCGTTGAAATTCGGGGGCAGAACCATGAAGCGATCGGGAACGGTTCTCGCGGCGACGGTTTTCGCCGTGTCTGTCCTTGTGTCGGCGGCCGGCCCGGCGCACGGCGAGCGTCGAATCCGGATTGCCGACGATCTGATCGGCATCCCGATCCGGACACTGCACGCCTATGTGGACGGCGTGCTGGCGGGGCACTGGGCCTCGGCCGGACTGTATGGCCGGCTGCCCATCGTCTGCCCGCGGCCGGGGGCGAGCATTGCGGAACTCTCCATCGCCGTGCTGCTGCATCTGCGCCGCGCGCCCGGAGATCGCATGCAGCCGGCCGGGCGCGTCGTCCTCAGGGCGCTCGGCAGGGCCCACCGTTGCCGGGACGTTTGAGATTTTGCCGATGGTGCCGCCTTCCCGATGCAAATGCAGGTCTGCCCAAACCTTGAAATTGTATATCTGATAAAATAGTATATCCAAAATTCAATAATATCCGGATACGGACCATGCAGGTTTCGAAATGGGGCAACAGCCTGGCCGTCCGGCTGCCCAGGGCGCTGGTCGATCGTCTCGGCCTGAGTGTCGGCGACCGGCTGGAGATCGTCTCCGCCACGCCGGAGCGGATCGTGCTGGCGAAGGACGAGCGCCGGATGCGGGCGGTCGAGCGAATGGGCGCGCGCGGCTGGTCGCTGCCGGAGGGCTATGTCTTCGATCGCGACGACGCAAACGTCCGGTGACCGCCTTTCTCGATACGAACCTGCTGATCTACGCCCAATCCGCCGACCCGAAGGGCGAGGTCGCGCGGCAGGCGATCCTGGCCGGCGGTGTGATCAGCGTTCAGGTCATTAACGAGTTCAGCTCTGTCCTCCGCCGGAAATTCCGTCTCGACTGGCATGCAATTTCCGGTGCAGTGGCCGATTTGCGGACTGCGCTCGATCCGGTCCGTCCGGTCGGCATCGACACCTGGACTGCGGCCGCCGCGCTCGCCCGGCAGCACCGCTTCAGCTTCTACGATTCGCTGATCCTCGCTTCGGCGCTCGAAGCCGGCTGCGACACCCTGCTGAGCGAAGACCTCCGAGCCGGCCGCCGCATCGACGGCCTGACCATCGTCAATCCGTTCGAGGGACCGGAGTAGCAGCGTCCGGCCCGGGAGACATTTCAGGGTCGGCGCTATGTTTGCCGGTTATTTCGTGATCGAATTGCGCTGCCTCAGCCGGCGGTTCGGCCTGGCGGATTGCCTCGATGTCGGCCTCGGACAGATTCTCGACGGCAATTGCCCGGTGGTCGCGGCGTTCCTTGCGGGCCGCGGCGATGTCGGCAAGAACGTCTGCCATGATTTCGTCTTCGGTACGGCCGGCATCCTCGGCTGCCGGCTCGATCCGCGCGAGGATGGCGGCGACCCTGTACGCGGCTAGCCTGCGGTCCACCATCGTCACGCCTCCGTCTCGGCCATCCGGCACAGCAGCCGCCAGTGTTCGTCGCTGACCGGCATGACGGAGAGGCGGGAGTTGCGCACCAGGGCGAAATCGGCGAGCGCGGGCTCGGCCTTGATCTCGGCCAGCGTCACCGGGCGCTTGACCGGAAACAGCGCCTTGAAATCCACCATGTCGAAGCGGCCGCTCGGGTCGGTGTGGTCGGGATAGAATTCGCGCACGACCTCGAGCACGCCGACGATCCGCTTTTCGTTGACCGAATGGTAGAAGAAGGCGCGGTCGCCGAGCTTCATGGCGCGCATGTTGTTCGACGCCTGGTGGTTGCGCACGCCATCCCACTCGGCGACGCCGTCGCGCACGTGATCGTCCCACGACCATTCGCCGGGTTCGGATTTCACCAGCCAGTAGGCCATCGGCCTGCCCCCTCAGCTTCCGTCAGTCGGTGTGCCGCTCCGTTTGGCGCGCTTCGGCCCCCGGCGCAACCCCCGGCGCCGTTCTGCGCGCGTTCCAGCGCCGCCAGCCCTCGGCGATCTGCCGGCGCAGCACCAGGGTGAACACCGCCGCCGCAATCAGCAGGACGGCGCCGATGCCGGCGAACACGACGCGGTAGGCCTCGGCCGGCGGATGGCCGTCGACCGGCAGCCACAGGCCGAGCGCGATGCCGGGGATCGCCTGCATCAGCCCGGCGCCCAGGAAGGAGGTGAAGTTGACCGAGGTGATCGCCCGGCCGGTCAGCCGGTCGGGGAACATGTCGCGCGCCAGGGCCAGCAGCAGCACCGAGCCGAAGCTGAACGTGCCGATCAGGACGAACAGGAGGGCGGCCTGCAACGGGGAGGAGACCGGCGCCAACGCCAGCAGCCAGAAACCGAGGGCGCTCGCGCCGGCCGCCAGGTAGACGAACGGCATGCGCAGGCACATGCGCCGCTCGAACAGTGCATACAGGCCCGCGCCCACGATCGTGGCAACGCTCATGACGAGCAGGATGTCGCCGCGCTCGATGGTATCGGCGCCGTGCACGTCGGCCAGGTAGGGGCCGCCCCAGAAACCGCGCACGGCGATGACCGACGGATAGGACACCATCGCCAGCGCGATCACGCCCCAGACCGGCCCGTGGCGGAAGATGCTGCCGAGATCGAGCACAGAGCGGAGGAAGGATTCGGCCGGCTGCTCCGGCCGGCGTTCGCCGCGCCGCGGCACGGCCCGGAAGATGACGATCGCCAGCGCCAGCGAGACCGCCGCCGCGATCAGGAAGCCGGCGCGCCAGCCGACGGCGTCGGCGAGCGCGGCGAAGGGCGTGCCGGAAAGGACCATGCCGATGCCGCTGACGGCGGTCAGCAGGGCGGCGAGGCCGCCGAAGCGTGCCGGCGGGAAGCGCCGGGAGACCACGACCAGCCCGCCGACGAACATGGCCGAGCAGCCGGCGCCGATCAGCAGCTGCGCGGCGACCAGGCCGGCCGCGCCGCCGGCCTGGGAAAACAGGGCCGCGCCCGCGCTCGCGATCGCCAGCATCGCAGCCATGACACGGCGCGGGCCGTAGCGGTCGAGCAGCACGCCGATCGGCACATGCATCAGCGAAAAAGCGATGAAGAATGCGCCGGCGGCGAGGCCGAGTTCCGCCGGGCTGAGCGCCAGCCCGCTGCGCAGTTCCGGCCCGATCACCGCCGGCGCGGTGCGGTAGAACTGGCTGACCGTAAAGGCGGCGGCGAGCACGGCCAGCAGCCCGACGGTTCCGGTGCGGGCTTCGGGGTGTGCTTCGGGGCGGCCGGTCGGCGGGGGCACCGACGGTTCGGGCGGGATCGGCTCGGTCACTGGCGCGTTCCGGTGCATATTGCGTTTGTTGCGGCCAAGTCGGTCCTATCCGTGGCGCGTCCCTCGATACGCCCCGGAACTGATCCGGAGGCCCAGGGGCCGCGGACAAGCCGTGCCTGGCGACTCTGGTCCCCGGATCGCCGCTGCGCGCCGTCCGGGGAGACAACGATGGGATAATTTGCCCCGTCGGCTATCGGAACGGCAGCAGGCCGCTAACGCATAGTTACAGATATAATTCCCTTTCAAACTTCCCCTGCAAAGCCGAATTTTCGCCAAGTTCTACGGCCGCTGCTCCGCGCGGACGCCGATGTCCGCGAACCAGGCGGCCAGCGCGTCGCGGTGTCCGGGCAGCCGGGCGAAAATCGCCCGCCTCCACAACGACTTCCCGAGGGTGTGCGTCGCCAACATTTGCCAAAGTTGTTGGCGAAACGATAGTCTCGCGGCGCGCTGTCAGACGGAGGTTGGACGATAACGGCCTATTTCATCGTGCGCGCCGAGGTCCACCCAGCGGCGCGGGACGCGTTCGACGCCTGGTACGAGACCGAGCACCTGCCGGACGCCGTCAAGGCCCTGGGCGCGGCGGGCGCCTCGCGCGGCTGGAGCGGCGTCGAGGACAACGTCCATATCGCCTTCTACGAGTTCGCGGACATGGCGGCGGTGCAGCGGATGATGACGTCCGACGCACTGAAAGGCATGATCGCCGAGTTCAGCCGCCACTGGGACGGCAAGGTCACCCGGACCCGCGACGCGGTCGAGATCGTCCAGAAGATCTGAGGGGCGGTGCGGCGGGACGGAAGCCCCATCGGACAAGCTACGCCGTTGCATCGCGTGCTTCAGTGCCGCTAGGTATGCGGCCTGGAAAGCATGCAAGCCGATTGCACGGGAGGTTACGATGCTTCGAGTCTGCGCAGTGCTGGTTGCGGCCGTTCTGGTTCCGGGGACGGCCTCCGCCAAGGAGTTGAAACCGAAATTCGGCGATATCGGCGGGGTATACTACACCGACGTTTCGGAAAACCGGGAGGCCTGCCGCCAGGCGATCAAAAACAAGATCGCGCTGTGCCGCCAGAACACGAGCTTCGTGAGCAATACGAACGATCGGAAATACCCCGGCTGCCTGCCGATCTTCCGGCAGCAGGCCGGGGTCTGTGCGGATCACTTCCGCAGCGAGGCATACAAGTGCCAGGGTGCCGGCACCGTGCGCATCGAGGACTTCACCGGCTTCGCCTGCACGGTGACCGCGACGGTCGTCGAGGAGGGCGGCGAACCGGAGCGCGGGACCGGGGCGGGGCAAGGCGCCGGGCCGGAGGACGGACAGACGCCGCAAACCCGAACCTCCGCGGCGGGCCCGTCGCCAAAATGCGCCGGGATGGCCAGGGGCGGGAAGTGCTGGCTCGAACTCACCAACAAACCCGGCTGCCATGTGTTCTTTCCCCACTACGATCCGTCGACGACCGTGACCTGGTCCGGAGACTGTTCCGGCGGCATCGCCGTCGGGCGCGGAACGTGGGGTTTCAAGAAAACATCCGGCATTTCCGGCGAGGGAACGGGCACGATGACCCGCGGCAGGCACCACGGCCGGTGGGTCTGGCGCTACAATGAGGGGAGTACCAGGGAAGAGTCCTACGTCGACGGCAAGAAGCACGGCCGGTCGGTTTTGCGCCATTCCTCTGGGGGTGTCACCGAAGACCACTATGTCGATGACAAACGGCACGGTCTGTCGATCTGGCGCGGCGCCAACGGCAAATGCTTTGCATCGCGGTATACTCACGGGAGGCGGGCTGGACGGCGGAAACCCTGCTGACCGCGCGGCGGGATTTTTCCGCAACCGGCCGGCGATGCCTCACAGCACCCGCACCGGGTCGCCCCGCCTGACCGTGCCGCCCCGGACGACGAAGCCGTAGACGCCGATCAACATCAAGGATTGCGTATCCGTTCCGTGAGCCCGTGGAGCAGATTGCTAATTGGACGGATTTGGCGTTGCAGGCCAGTGGTCAGCGGCCATGCTGGCTCCTTGCGGTAGTAGACCGGTGCACCCATCACGGGCTGATAGAACGGTTACAGAATTGCAGCCTTGCGGCACCAGGCCCGAGCCCTCGCCCACCCAAACGAGCCTCGAGTTGATCTCGACCCTAGAAAATGGCAATTCCGTGCCAGACGCTGCCGCCGCCCGACCCGAATTTGAAAAATTCTGCATTCGGTTTGATGACTGGTCCCGGAATTCGGCTACCACGACGTCGAATCAGGGTATTTTTATCCATTGATGCTAGTTAGTTATGGAATTTTACTGCGACAATCCCCGGCTTAAGTCCGGGGTGAAGAAGAATCGCATTCGTGTCGGTTCCAGTGCCTGCCCAAGGTAACTGCTGTCATTTCCTGTCGGGCGTCGAAACGACTGGCAGAGCATTTTGAATTCAACAGGCCGGGGCCGTTTGGCGTTGCTCGGCCCTGATTATTGGCGACAAATCAAGGTTATGGCGTCGTTTGACATCCGGCGTCCCACGACCCGGCCTCATCGATTGCCCTCTCGGACCGGGAGGATGGACCGACATGGCGGCCGGACACCGTCGACGCGCAGCCGACGGCCTCCCATGTTGCATGCCGTCGGCGGCCATCCTGGCGCAATCGTCGGCCAGCGCTTCGAGCGCCGTTGGTGTTGGAACCAGTTGCAGTCCGCCGGAAACGGCTGCCTCGTAATCGATCCGGTCGCCCGCGGCGCCTTTCTCCGGAAAGAACACCGCCTTGTGACGTGCGACCGACAACGCAAGGGCGCGGTCGGCCAGTGCCCGGACCGCCACGCCGGCGTCATCCATTCTGTTGTTCGGTTTGGCCGTTTGACCCCTCATGACAGAAGCAAATCAACACGGCGCCGCGCCGATCACCATTCAATCTGCGAGCCTGACAACAATCGCCAGTCAAGCGGCCGCTTCCACCGGGATCTTCGGGCGAATTCTCGACCTGCCCCGGTCAGAATTGTCGCGGTTGCCCGGTGGCGCATTTGGAGAGTATTCGCTGGAGTGTTTCCCCCTCCGCGGGCCGACATAGCCTTAAGGCGGTTATTTCCCTTCCTGCCAGTCCTGCCTCGACGCGGTCATCAACGAGGCCCAGTCGTCGGGCGGATGTCCCCGCGCGAGCATCCTGGCGAAGACCGTGTACGGATCGTTTCTGCTCCCCGAGGAGCGCAGCGTGGATTGGTCATTGACCCACGCGTAGACGATCACCCTCGCCCTGGCGTCATAGCGGAAGAACAATCGGAACCGCCTGCCGATCCGGGCGCGCCGCCAATAGCGGTAGCGCGGGCCGAGCGTGCTGCCCTGGCGGTACTCGTCCCGGGTCGGGTCCTGCGGGATGACCTCCAGCATCAACCGGCTCAGCGCGTGGAACAGCTTGACGTTCGCATTGGATGCGAACCCCGCCGGATCGCTTCGTTGCGCGCGCTGGACCGCGTGGTGGAGCTTGCGCAGCTGGTCGATGAGGCAATCATGGAACAGCAGTGTCCATCCGTGGCGCTGCATCAGAGGTCGACGTCGCCGTCGATGTCCTCGTCCGGTCCCGCGTCACCCTCGGCATGATCGAGCATGTCCCGTGCCAGGTCGTCCGGAAGCGCCCGAACATGCCGACCGGCCTGGATATCGCCGGCGAGCAGATCCAGGAACGCAGCGATGGCCGGATCTTCATGCTCGGTGTCGGCGCGGCTGACGACGATCTGTCCGTCCTCGTGGAGTTCGAACGCCACCTTGGCGCCGACATCGACCCCCAGCGCCTGACGGACCGTCTTGGGCAGGGTGATCTGTCCCTTCGAGGTCATCGTGGCGACTTCGTGGATGATCGACATGACCGGCGCTCCTCCTGTGCTGTGCGTGATGGTAAGGAATATTCCTTACATCGTCAAGGCGATGCGGAAGTTGTGTCGGCAACACAGGATACCCGTCGGCCTGGCTCAGGGTCCGTTGGCCCGAGACCCAGCGCGCCGCCGAGCGCGGCTGGCCACCGGGATCGAGAGCACGCTGGCGGCTACCCGGCTCACGCAGTCCCGCCACCGTTCGGAGCCGAGTTCGTGTTCGCGGCAAGGCTCCCCGAATTCTGATCGCTGGCGGTCTTCACCGAGTCCCGCGCAAGATGTGCTAAGCACGCGGTGCTCTGCACATCGTTGTGACTGCGGAGCTTACGTATCATCGACAGATGCCGGGTTTGACCGAACCAGTTCGTCCGTTTATTCCCAGCGCCGCAAAATCCCATCGTCTGCGGGGATGCAGTTTCGCACGGCGGACTCCCCGTCGATACGGCACCAAATTCATTGCGGTGGCCATCTCTCGCAGGCGGTGTCGAATGGAACAGCGTTCACTCAGAAATCCCCGGGTAGCAGGCCCATCTCCTTTGCGCGCTGCACCGCTTCCGACCGCTTCCGCACCCCCAGCTTGGCGAACAGCTTGCGGATGTGATAGCGCACGCCGAAAGCGCTGAGGCCGACCTCGGTAGCGATCTCCTTGTCCCGCTGCCTTCCGAGCCGCTGCAGCACATCCCTCTCGCGCGCGGTCAGCACCGGCTGCAGAGGAGTCCCGGCCCGCTCCATCGCCGCCAGTAGCGATCGCGCCGCCTCCTTGCCGCCGAAGTCCCGGTCCGCTTCCAGGAAGGCGGCCAGGGCCTGCGCGCAATCCTCGCGTTCCCGCGCCAGCGGCCAAGCATATGGCGTCTCGGCGTACAGATCCAGATAGGATTCCAGATGTCCGGTCGCCGCTCCGCCGGCGCGGACTTCCAGCACGGCCGACAGCGCGAGCGCGCGCATCAGCGTCCGCCGCAGCCCCCTCGCCGCCGCCAGCTCGCGCAACTCCCTGGCGAAGGCGCGGCCTTCCCCGAAGCGCCCGCTCCCGATCATCAGACGCAGCCTTGCGCAGGACAGCGCCTCCATTTCCCGCCAGCTCTGACCTTCCAGGTCCAGGCAGCCGGCTGTCTGCTCCGGCAAATCGTCCGATTTCCAGGCCCTTTCCGCATCGCCGATTCGCCCCGCAGTCACCAGCAGAGAAACCCTGAGCGCCGTGGCATGCCTCGTCAGCGCCGACAACCGGGCACCCCGCACGTAATCCAGCACGGCCTCTGCGGACGTCAATGCGCTCTCGACACCCTCGTCCCGGAGCTTCAGCTCCAGCACCGTGCCGCTGGCCGCGGCATAGGCCTGGACGGGCGAACTGCCCGTCGCCAGCGCCTCGGAAATGCCGGCAGACTCCGCATGGGGCAGGGCGCGGCCGCACTCCAATGCAAGCTCCTGCAGCAGAGCTCCGCAGATCGCTGACGGCTCACTTTCGGCCCCGTAGAGCTCCTGCGCGACCCTCTCGGCCCGACGATACTGCGCCTCCGCGTCCTTCGCCCTTCCCTGCGCCAGGGCGATCTGTCCAGTCTGTACATCGAGAAAGATCATCGTGTAGCGGCTCTGAAGCAAGTACGGCCGCGCCCGAGCGGCATGGTCGAGCGCGGTCTCGAAATTGGCGGTCATACCGCCCGCGACGCAGAGGCTGCACTCCATGAGGCCCCGGGTCAGCACATCGATCGACGGCGACTTCGCCAGCCGCGCAACCTCGGTCAAATGCGTCCTGATCACCGCCGAACCGAGGCGCTCGCCGCCATACATGGCAATCAGGCCGCGGACCACGCAATTCTCCGCAGCCAACTCCAGCGCGGCCTCGCTGGCATCGTCTTCGAGGCAGCCGATGCGCGCGGCCAGAGGAACGTATCGCTCCTTCGCCTCTTCCATCCGCCCCGACACGACGAGCGCCAGGCAGCGCGCCAGCCCCAGTCGCGGGCGCGCGTCGACAACGTCCTCGGTCAGCCGACGTTCGGCGGCCAGGAACTGGGCCAGTCCTTCCCGGATGAACAGGCGCACGCCGCCCGCGCGCTCCATGATCTCGCCCGCGAACGCCGGCTCCCCGGCCTCGATGGCGTGCCGCATGGCGGATGCCGTCTGGCCCCGGCGCGCAAGGGCCTCGGCAATCCGCCGGTTGATGGCCCGAAACCGTTGCGGCGTCTCCCGGTAGCGCCGCCTTATGCAATGTTCCCGGATCAACGGATGCAGCCGCCAGACATCCATCGCGCCGTCGCGAACCGGCTCCAGCAGCCCTGTCAGGACCGGCATCGTGCCGATAGCACGCATCGAACCGCTGCGCTCCAATACGTCGTCGAGGAGCGCCGCATCCATCCACGCGAACAAGCCGATATCGAGGAGGAATTCCCGGTCTTCCGCCCCGATCCCGGCGAAGAGCCGCGATTCCACCCAGTTCTCTACGAAGTCCTGCGATACGCGCGCGGCCCCCCGCCCGCCGCCAGCCATCTCGTTGTGGGAAATCCTGAGCGCGAACGGCCAGCCCGCCGACTCCGACATCAGCGCCTCCAGCCGGTCTCCTGAGAGCTTCCCCTCGAAGAGTTCCGTTACTTCCAGGCGGGAGAAGCGCAAGTCGTCCGCCGACAGGACCGCACCGCGGCCCTCCAGCACGACACCGGCAATGTTCACGCCGGTGGGAAGCTCCCGGCATGCAAATGCGAGATGCAGATTGGGCGGGCCGCGCTTCAGCATGAACTCCAGCTGCGCCGCCGATTCGAGGTTCTCCAGACGCTCCAGCTCATCGAAAACCAGTACGAACGGCTCCCCGAGGTCCGCGATCTCGCGCAACGCAATCTCGATACGGCGTTCCGTCCCGCCCCTCACCTGGCCAAGGTCCGATGTCGCGAGGCCCTCCAACGCCGCAGCCACGCCTGCCATGGCGGTCTGGCAGGCGTACGCGATGTAGGTGTCGAGAACGCCAGGCTCATCCTGCTCGTCCACGGAAACCCAACCGGTGCGCACCCCGTCCTCGCGCAGCCGGCGACAGCACTCGGCAAGCAGGGTCGTCTTGCCGAACCCGCCGGCCGCCTGCACTACTGTGAGACGCCGGCGGGTCGGCATGGCGAGCTCGACCAGCTCCGCGCGGTGGAGATAGCCGGCCACCCGCTCGGGAACCGAGACTTTCTGGCCCAGTAGCCAGGGAAGCGACCGCCCGTCGTCGGAGTGTCTGCCGTTGTCCGCGGACGATGACCGCGTGTCGCCGCCTCCGGTCGCCATCGGATCGGTACCGCTCATCGCTCGTGCCCGGAAAGAGACGGCAGACCGCGCCCAAATCGCGCTCTCTCCCAGACCACCGCAACCATCCGCAGACTACGGGGATCGGCACCATTAATTATCGACATACCATGTGTAGACATGCCGTAAGCTTATGGCTCCCATAACACTCTTGCAGCTACTTAAATGTGTAGTGTAATACAATAAACAAGCTGCAAATATGACTGCAAATTTACTACAAGTGCGTAAGCGATACGGCAGGGCACCTTCCGCTCAGTCTCGGGATTTGAGACTCCGTTACGTTCGTGAGGACGTAGGGGAGTTTCTCCATGGAGCGCACTGCGGAGTTTCTCAGTCCGGTCGAGTGACCGCGGCGTCCGCGGTCGACGGTGAATTCGCCAACTGAGCACCCGCTGGCCAGAGCTGCGGACCGGGAGCGAACGGCCTTGTCCCTGTCACTCCCGGCACAGCTCTCGGGGGCCGCCGGCCAGAGGGTCGGCTGCATCGAAGCGGGGACTGCCGACCCCGAAGCGTACGCGCACGGCGTCGATATCGAGCGGAAGCACCGGACCTTCCTCGATCGGAGCGGCCGGCAGGGACGAGGGGGGGCCGGTCATTGTGCCAGGCGCCGCCCGGACGCCCGGGCGGGCTTGCATATCGTCGTCGAGCCCTTGGCGTCGCCGAACCGGATGCTGAACGCCATGCCCTATGCCAACGGCGCCGGCGGGCTCTGGAACAGCCGCTTCGAAAACGTTGAACTCCCGCATATGCGGCTCCAGCCGGACTCGGTAACAAAATCCCAAAATTTGGTTATCTATTCCAGTAAACGACTGCATAACAATTGCCTGACCAGATGTTCTGGTTGTCAAAGACTGGTAGAAATTCTACCGAATGTGGATTATATTTGTAGTTTGGTATTGTAGTATTATTGCGGATAGACCCTTCAATCCTACAAAAAATAATTGAGGAAGAACTCGCGTTTTCCCAGTAACCTTCGGAACCATCGTTCGACAATGAGTGTGTCGGCGCGAATGTCGACGTTGCTTAGCCGGTCGACGAGGGATGACGCTGCAGTACGGGGATATTGGACATGGCCGAAGATGACACGGTGACCACCGACTGCATCGCAGCCGGGCGCATGTTGCGGAACCCCAAGACGACGATCCATGTGGGCGATTCAACCGACGGGGACGTCCAGGGCGGCGAGGTGGATTTGCGCGTATGGCATCGATTTTTCCGCGGCGCGAGAGCCAGTGTGGCCGATCTATTTCGCGCGGCTGTGACGCAACAAATTGTGAACGCTCTGCGAGGCCCGCTGGACGAGCGATCCGATGAGCCCGGGGACGGCGATGGGGCATGCTCTGACCGGTCCGCGCCTGGGGGAACGTTGGAAACGTTCGGCGAGTCGGCACTTAGCCCCCCACCAATGCCGCACGGGTATGGAAAAGGTGAAGGAACACTCGAGAAATCCAATCTTGAGCGGGACTGGCGGCCCGAAGACGGGCTGCTAGACGAGGAGATTCTGGAGCCTCGGTCTTGCATGCGTTAGTGTCGGTCGGACAATGTTGGATCCCCGGTATAATCTAGTCTCTGCGGATTCCGACTAATTTGACCGTTGTTCTGTCGAAGTCGGACCGCGACAAAAGCTGGAACCAATTCCGCCACGGTGCCACGTCAATCTGCAATTATTGAACAAAATATCTTCTCCTCAGAACCATGAATTGGAGATTTCGGAAACGGTCACCAAATAGAATTTAGATTTTGTCAGTATAGGGACAGCAATCGACAGCATGTGGAGACCGGTTACCATTTTCGAATCTGAAGACAAATTCGAAGCCGAGGAAGTTAGGAGTGCGGATGGCGGCTGATCGGGTTCGGAACGGGAGGGCGCTCAGGCCGGACCGGCCGGTCGACCCGATGACCGGGGAGCGGGTGGCGCCCGTCGGGGGTTTCGCCGCCCGACCTGTCGGCCAACGAGCTCCGCAGCCTCAGGCGCGCGCCGATGTTGCCGAGACTGCCGAGGCGCTTGCCTGGCTCGCCGACGTTCTCGGCCGCATCGCCGAGACGCCGCAGGGCTGGCTCGACGACCTCCTGCTCTGGAACTGGGAACCCGCGTCCGAGCGCGGCCTGGCCGACTAGGCTGGGATCTTTACCGATCGCTCTTCGCCAGCAGGGTGCGGCCCTCAGAGGAAAAAGCCCAGCACGACGGCAACAACCAGCCCTGCTCCCGTTGCGATGGCGCCGTGCCGCCACAGCTCTCGTTCAGACAGAGCGAGCCAGAGCCCCGCCAAAATTGCGAAGATCAGGCCGATGGCGGTGATGCGCTGCAGCCATTTGAACGCGAGCGGCCCGTGTCCCTTGTGCAGCTCGATCAGCCGCTTCTGCAGATCCGGCACGGCTTGGGTCGCCTCGACGCTCCCGTCTGCAACCTTGAAAACGTAATAGGTGCGCGAGGTCGGACGTGTGGTGAGCGTCGAACCACTCTTCTTGATGTATTCGAAACTGTGGTCGATCCCGGCCTTCTGGAGCAGCGCATCGACGTCCGCCTTCAGGTTTGTGGATTTGGGATCCAGCTTCGCGTCCGCGGGCAGGGAGACAGCGCTATCGACTGTCGTTCCCTTGATGCCCACAAGGTAAAGTCCCCCCGAGATCGCGATGATCAACAGGATGGGCGTGAAGAACGCGGCGACCCAGAGGTGCATGTTAATCCATAGTTCGCGCATGGCATCTTCATCCTTTCCGTGTATCGATCGAGCGGGTGGGGAGTGCAGGCGGAAGGCCCGCCGGCGACGGCCCGGGTGCCCGAGTGCGGGCGGGTTTTCGGCGGCGGTGCGTCATGTGGCCGGCGCCAGTTCAATCGTTCCGCCCTTCACGCGCACCGCGTAGCTGCGCAGGCGCCGGCGCTCCAGCGGCGGCTTGACGATAGAGCCGTCCGTCACGTCGTAGGTCCAGCCGTGCGCCGGGCAGGTCAGTCGGCAGTCGTCCAGGTGTCCCCGGACCAGCCGCGCGCCGGCATGTTCGCAGCGCCCGTCGACGGCGTAGTAGCGCCCGTCCACATTGGCAATCACATACTCCTTGCCGTCGTGGGACACGGATGCCAGACCGCCCAGCGGGGGCAGTTCAGAATCCGCGCCCACAGCAATAGCGACCCGCTTGGCGGGCGGCGTCCTGCGGTCCTGAACCGCCCAGGAGACGGCGCGAAGCATCAGGTCCAGCCGGCTCGCCAGCGCGATACGCTCAGAGGCACCCTCGAGTTCCCGCTTCGACAGCAATTGCTTTGAGATGCCGCAGGTGTCCGCGAGGCCGACGATGGCGCTGTCGCGAGGGTCGGGAATCTCGTCGCTGAACAGCACCGACATGATCCGCAGCTTCACCTCACGGTCGGCCTTGCCGTCGATCGTCGGGTAGCGACGCGACCGAAGCACCCACATGAAGCGCTGGTCACGGAACTCGAGAATGCCCTGCTCAACAAGGCGTTCGAGCGAGCGCACCCGAATCCGCTCGGCGCCTTCCGCCGTGGTCTGGACCCAATATCGGGCGTCGAACGTCTCGGGCGTCTCCGCGATTTGAGCGAGGACCGGGTCGAGGAGGTCGTCGCCGACGGGAGCGGGATCGACCACGAAGAGCCGTTCTGGGTCGGTGTCGATCCGGCCCTCCAGGGCGAGGTCCATCAGCACCCCGCCCGCCAGCGCGCAATGCAGCGACCATCTGGGTACGCGGGCAAACTCCCCGCCGTCGTCCAGGATGAGAAGCATGATCTCTTCGGCAAATCGCAGCATGGGCTCGGCTCGATCTTTCTTCGGAGACGGTGATCGGAAACGTGCACGACACGGCGGGCTCTCTCGTCGAGAGGGTCGAGCATCTTTCTGGCGGTATCGACGATTCCACCGCGCGTCTTTGCAAGTATTCCGACGTACTCGAAGGCGGTGCAGCCGTTGTTACCTCGTCCAGCGAGCACCTTCCTCGATCGAGTGAATCGCTCTCCGACGCTAACCGGGTTTGTCGCCGCCAGACTCTTGGCGGTCGCTGCGACAACCCACTTACCCACACCTCCATTGAGGCTCACTCCACCAACACCGTACTCGGGGGAATGGACAAAAGGCCGAAGTGAGAATTTTTGATCGGCAAAAAAAATAAATGATTTTCAGTCGGAACCGCGGGCCGCCTGGTCCTCGGGTTACCACCACGGTGAATGGTCCGCGCCTCCCGTCCGATCGAAGGACCGGTGGGAAAACGGTGAGATTCCGGGAGCGAAGGCCGTACAGGATCGACACGACAACTCAAACACGAAAATCTCCGCTTTCAACTGCCCAATGGCTTTCCAGCCAGCTCGAATACTATGCAAAAACAGATATTTTGGAATACCTATTTTGTGTAGATAATCTATTGCCATCGTAGTGAGGCATTATTTGGAATTCTACAAATTCCATTTTCTAAGACTACATAATCGCGTTACAAATAAAGCACCCGCCGCACCGCGATCGCAAGAAAATTGCCGAACCGTTAGGCGGCACAAGAGGGCGCCGATAACGGCCAGTTCCACATTCGCCATCAGGACCGGTGCCGCGAAGAGCAAGGAGCAACAGGCGATCCCGGTGCTCCACCGGAAGCGCCAGCGGCGTGTGAATTTCCGCACCGCGCAGATCAACGGTTTGCGCGGCCTTCTGACCGAGTATGGCGAGGTGATGCCGCGGAGTTAAGGTCTGGCCGGGAGCTCGCCGTTTGATTCGGCTTGGCGCCACGGCACAACGGCACACCCAAGTTTGAAGAGGCGTTCACACAACCAGACACGGTTCGCCCGCTCGGCGCACAGTCGGATATCCCAGAAGTCCGAGGTTCCCGGTGACGCGCCGGATATGTCGAGGGGGGGCAGTGCCGGTTTGGCGACCGGAGGAACATTGGTAATTTTGTAGTTCCAAAGTGCAATGAATGCATATTGATGAGTTAGTGTTTGTAGACTTAATTTGTAGTACAATGTCCACAATTTGCAAATGTAAAACGTGCAAACTCTACACTATTTTATCTGATCTTCCTGTTGAAATCTTCGATCCAAGACGGCAAGCTCAAAATGGGTTCTGCAGCTATTTGGGCGCCGATCGATTGTCCTCGGCGCTGGAGACCGTCTGGATACAGCAGCTCGCGGTGGTTTGGGCGTTCCTCGCGATCAAGGCGGAAAGGAAGGATCGCGAGGTTTATCTGCGGGACTCTTCCATGAAATGCCGGAGTCGCATCGCGAACCTGGTGGCGCGATCGTCTACTGCGCGACACGGAACCAAAGCGAGGAGATCGCCGAGTACCTGCAGCTGAAAGAGGTGGCGGCCGATCATTTTCATGCGGGCCTGTTGTTCGGCTCGGCTGTTGGACGCCGATCAGCATGATAACTCATTGAAGTTGAAGATGTCTGGGGGTCAAAAGCACGCGCCGAATGACAGTTCGGCAAGCGCGCACTCAGTCGACCCAATTTCGTGGAACGGCTCGCCGTGCAGCAGACGGTGACGCTGCAGACGGCAGACCGCCTGCTCGGTTTCCTGGGCGAAGCGCCGATCGGCCCCGTCTTCAGACGCGAGGTCGAGGCCTTCCTCGACGTCACCGCCACAAGGGCCACGAGGTTCGGAACCGATGCCGCTGGCTATCCGTGGTTTGTCGACGCGCTCGGCGACGGAGCGGCGACGCGACTCTCTGCGGTGGAACGGGTGCGAGCCTGGATGGTTGACGCCGCAACCCCTTCCGAGCGCGCCGTGATCGCAAGGATGCTCAAGGACGCCGGCAGCACGACATTCATCCATGGCGCGAGCACGTTCGTGCAGGACGACAGGTCGCAGGGAAAGACCACTCCGGCGTCAGAGGCAGACCAGGCTGCCGGCAGGCATCCACCCGAATATCGCCGCCAGGTCTTTCTGACCAAGCACGAAGCAGCCAGCGTCCTCAGGATTGGAGTACGCAAGCTGGAACGCCTCCAGGCGGCGGGCGAGGGCCCTGCATGCTGCAGGTTCGGGAGACAGGTCTGTTATGCGCGTGCCGATCTCCTGACCTGGGCGTGGACGCAGCGCGTGAATGCGCGCGAAAGCAACAGACAGGCCGTTTCCGCCAAACGGCGTCGAGGTCCACTGAAGCACCGCCAGAATTCGTAAAAAATCTGCATTCTACTTGATGACTGATCCTGGACTTTCCGCTTTAAGACGTCGAGAAATAAGAGATTTATTCAAATATTACAATGACCTATAAGATTGGTACGAAGTCCTCTCCGGACTAAGTCCGGGGCTACTCGGGGTGAGGGAGGAGGGAAATCGGTTGCCGTCCTTACACTACTCACCCTCACCCTGAGTAGCCGCGAAGCGGCGTATCGAAGGGCGAGGGTGCTCCGGTGGGGATACCGAGCGCCTTACCCGGCAGTTCCCGGAACGGACAGCCCGCTTACGCACAGGCGTCTAGCGCCCGGAGCAGGGCTTGCCCGGCCGCCGCATCGAACGGGCCGACCAGGACGACGCGCGCCGGGCCGGGCGATGCTTCGGAGAGGCCGAGCCGCCCGCCGCTCCAGTCGATCCGTTGCAGGCCCGCATCGGTGGCGACGGCGCCCTTGGCGCGGTGGATCTCAGGCCGGTTGGCGAGGAGACGCCGGAAGGCGGCGGGATCCACCGGACCGGCCGGCCGCCAGACGACCGACGCCAGGCCGTGGCCGGGGTCTTCCTTCTCTTCGGCTTTGCGGGGCGGCGCCGTCGGTTCCGCGCCGCCGACACCGAACAGGCGCGCCGGGTCGATCCGCGCGAAGCGGGTCTCGACGATGTCCGCCGTCTCCGCCTGCGCCCGCACCCAGGCGCGCAGCGGCCCGGATTCCTCCTTCGTCAGCAGGTCCAGCTTGTTGAGCACCAGCAGGTCCGCCGCCTGCATCTGCTGCACGACCAGGCCTCCGACGAACTTGTCCCGCGCGCGTTCTCGGATCGTCGCGGCGTCGGCCAGCACGGCGGTTCCCGCCGGCCGGCAGCCCGGCCAGTTGCCGGCGAGGCGCATGACCCGCGCCGGGTCGGCGACGCCGCTCGCCTCGATCACGATGCGGTCCGGCGGCGGCTGGCGCGCGACCTGGGCCTGGAGCGCCGCGCCCAGATCGTCGGCGATGGCGCAGCAGACGCAGCCGTTGGTCAGCGCCATCGTGTCGCCGCCGTGCTCGGCGATCAGGCCGGCGTCGACATTGACCGCGCCGAAATCGTTGACCAGCACGGCGAGGCGCAGCCCGTGCTCTGCCGCCAGAAGATCGTTCACGCAGGTCGTCTTGCCGGCGCCGAGATAGCCGCCGATCACGGTGACCGGGATAGCGGGAGGGGTGGTCACTTGGGCTCCCAGTGCGTAATCGCCCGGGTGAAGTCGGCGCCGGGGCCGAGCGCGGCGTTGGCCTCGGCCCAGCGCGCCTTCATGGTCACGGCGAGCGGCGCGTCTGCACCGACCGCCTCCGCCAGATCCGCAGCGATGGCGACATCCTTGGCCATCAGCCCGAGCTTGAAGCCGGTGGCGAAGGTCCGGGGCAGGACGTGCTGCTTCATCGGCACTTCCGAGTTGAAGTTCCGGCCGGTCGAATTGTTGACGATGGTCAGCAGGGTCTCGCGCTCCAGGCCGAAGGCGTCGCCGACGATCAGGGCTTCGGACGCTGCGGTAAAGGCCGCCGCCGCGATATAGTTGTTCAGCGCCTTTGCCGCGTGGCCGGCGCCGAGCGGGCCGGCGCGGAACAGCCGGTCGCCCATGGCGCGCAGGACCGGTTCCGCCCGTTCGGCCGCCGGCGCGTCGTCCGCGCCGATCATGATGGCGAGCGTGCCGTCGCGCGCTTTCTCGACGCCGCCGCTGACCGGCGCGTCGACCAGGCCGACACCGCGTTCGGCGAGCGCAGCGCCGAGCGCGCGCGTGCCGACCGGCTCGGAGGAACTCATATCGATAACCAGGCCGCCCCCGGCATTGCCGACGCCGAGGCCGTGGGCCAGCGCGCCGCCCTCTTCCTCAAGCAGGACCTGCCGGACGATGGCGCCGGTCGGCAACATGGTCACAGCGACCGACGCGGCGGCGGCAAGCGCGGCAAGCGTTGGGGCGGTCCGGCAGCCGGTCTCCCCGGCGAAGGCGGCGGCGGCCGCGCTGTCGGCATCGTAGCCGACGACCTCGAATCCCGAGCGCGCCAGGCTCGCGCCCATCGGCCGGCCCATATTGCCGAGGCCGATGAAACCGACGATCTCCCCGGAAGGCGGCATGGCATTGCTCCGTTGGCGCTGCGGACAGGCCGCCCATGATAGCCGCTGCGCGGCGCCGGCGCTGCCGTCTTTCCCGAACTGGCCGGATTGCCCGACTGTGGCTTCCCCCGCGCGCCATGATGCCGTAACACGCCCGCCATGCAGTTCTTCGCCGACACGCCGCTGCCCGACCTTGCGCCCTACGCCGGCCTGCGCGCCGAGGTGCGCGTTTTTCTGGCCGAAGAGCGGCAGCGCGCCGGAGTCGACAGCTGGGTCGGCTCCTGGGAGGGTTTCGACCGGGGTTTCAGCGCGCGGCTGGCGGAACGCGGCTGGGTCGGCATGGCGATCCCGCAACGCTATGGCGGCCACGAGAAGGGCCTGCTCGAGCGCTATGTCGTGCTGGAGGAATTGCTGGCGGGCGGCGCGCCGGTCGCGGCGCACTGGATCGCCGACCGGCAGACCGCTCCGCTGATCCTGCGCTTCGGCACGGAGGAACAGCGCGCCTGGTTCCTGCCGCGCATCGCGACGACCGAAATCTGCTTCGCCATCGGCATGAGCGAGCCCGACAGCGGCTCCGACCTCGCCGCGGCCCGGACCCGGGCCGAGCCGGTCGGCAACGGCTGGCGCATCAACGGCACGAAGGTCTGGTCGTCGAACGCCCACCGCGACGACTGGATGATCGCGCTTTGCAGGACCGGGGGCAGGACCGGCGATTCGGGCGAGGACCGCCCCGATGACAGACATGGCGGATTGAGCCAGTTCCTGATCGACCTCAGCGCGCCGGACATCGCGATCCGCCCGATCCACAATCTGGCGGGCGATCATCATTTCAACGAGGTCGTGTTCGAGGATCACGACATCCCAGCCGACCGGATCGTCGGCAATCCGGGCGACGGCTGGCGCCAGGTGATGAGCGAGCTGGCGTTCGAGCGCAGCGCGCCCGACCGCTTCCTCTCGACCTTCCGCCTGATCGTCGAACTGGTGCGGGCCGCCGGAACGGCCCCCGACCCGGTGACGGCCCGGGAGATCGGCACATTGGTGGCGCGGCTGGCGGCAGTCCGCCTGCTCTCGATCCAGGTCGCCGGCGCGCTCGACCGGGGAGAGACGCCGAACACCGAGGCGGCATTGGTCAAGGAGGTCGGCACCGCATTGGAACAGGACACGCCGGAGATTGCGCGGCGCATTCTGGCGGAAACCGCGGCCGGTGCGCGCCCGGCACTGCTCGAAGAACTGCTGGCCTACGATGTGCTGCACACGCCGTCCTTCACCCTGCGCGGCGGCGCGCGCGAGGTGGTGCGCGGCATCGTCGCCCGCGGGCTGGGGCTGCGATGAGCCGGAACGGCGATACGGCCGCTGCCGCGTTCGCCGACGCCGTCCGGCAGGCGTTGGCGCCGCACGCCGCCGCCTATGAGGGGCCGGCGGGCCGGGCGCTCGAATGGTCGGGCGATCATTGGCAGGCGGTCGCCGGTCTCGGCCTGCCGAAGCTGCTGGTTCCGGAAGCGCGAGGCGGCGCCGGCGCGTCGCTGGCCGAAGCGGCCGCGGCTATCGAGGCGCTGGGTGCGCTCGGCGATCCTTCGCCCGCCGCCGATACCGCGGTGCTGGCCTGGCTGCTGTCGCGGCAGGGGGCAACCGTGCCGGACGAACCGCTGGTGCTGGCCGAACCGGGCTGCCGCGTGGCCTGGCCGCAGAACGCGCGCGCCGTCGACCTGGCCGGTGAGCCGGCCGCCGCGGCGGCGGATGGCGGTGCGCTGCTGAACGGCGTGCCGGCTTCGGCCCCGCTGCCGGGCGCGACCGATGAGATCGCATCGTACCGGCAGGCGATGGCGGCGGCCCGCGCGGTGCAGACTGCCGGCGCGGCAGCGGCAGCGCTGGAAATGACCATCGGCTATGTCCGGGACCGAAGCCAGTTCGGCCGGCCTCTCGCGCGCTTCCAGGCGGTGCAGCAGCATATCGCGGTCGCCGCGGCCGAGGTCGCCGCCGCCGCCCAGATCGCCCGCGCCGCCTTCGCCGGGCTGGACCGGGGGCTCGACCGGGACGACCCGTTCCTCGCCGCTTCGGCGAAAATTGCCGCCGGCCGGGCCGGCACGATCGCCGCAAAGGCCGCGCACCAGTTCCACGGCGCCATGGGCTTCACCGCGGAATACCCGCTGCACCGGCTGACCCGGGCGATCTGGCAATGGCGTGAGGATTTCGGCAACGAAGCCTGGTGGAGCCGCCGCCTCGGCGGGCAGGTCTGCCGCGACGGCGCGGATAACCTATGGCCGACGCTGGCGGGCGGGTGAGCGGCGAGGCGGAACCGGGTCGATAACCTCAAGCATAGTCCGGTCACTTCGACCGGAGCCGCCCGCAGTGCCCGCCCTGAGCGAAGTCGAAGGGACGGCGGCGCGGAGGTATCCTTTCGCTACAGCGCGACGACCGGAGCCCCGCCCGGGAAAGATCCGGGAATTATATGCTTGACCATGCACAGGCGTTTTTTGTGATTGCGGGGGCCCGCACCCCCGGGACCTTCATCCAAATCAAGCAATTTCGCGGTATCATGGTTCCCCGCTTGAGGCCGATTCGGCACGCCCGGTCACCGTCTTACCTGTGCACCGCGGCAACGAGCCCGGCGTCAGCGTGCTTCGGGCTCAGGCCCGAATTGAGATCAAACAAGATCGTGTCTGACGAATTCCCGGCAGACGAATGGGCCGGTGCGTGCGACCGTTCCGGGTCGGTGCCCGGAAGGAAAAGATCGATCGAGCCCCGCCGCCCGACGGATTTCACAATGCGGCCGCCGGCCGAAATCGCTTCCGCAACGGCGCTCCCGCCGAAACAATCCGGAAAATGTTCCAGCACAGAATTTAGATGCCGAACCACGCGGGCGGCGAGCCGCGGATTGCACAACCTGTCGAAAGCGCCGTGGCGCACGAAATAGCCGCGGTCGTGATCGACCAGGGTATCGGCGAAGACCCTGACGTTGCCGAGCGTTTTGGCGGCGAACAGGGCTTCGGCCATGCGGCAGGCAATCCGATGGTCGTTGCGTTCCGCCTGCGCCGGGTTCAATCCGGCCGTCCGCAGATGAACCGACGCGCCAAGTCCGAAATCGCCCGCCAGCGTATCGATACAGTCCAGGGTTTCGCACACCGGCGCATCCGGCGGCAGGTGGAACACGAGGCCGGCAAGGGATTCGGCCACAGCCGGCAGTGCCAGCAGCGCCTCGATCCGCGCCCGGTCCGACGCATCGAATCCGTGATTGATGAAATGGTAATAGCGCCCGGCCTCGGCGCGGATTTCGTCATGGCCGCGCAGCCGCGAGAGATAAAGCGGCACCCCGGCCGCCGCGGCCGTTGCGGCGATTTCCGGCAGGCTGCACTCGGCTGCTGCCATGTCGAAACCGGCTTCCCACGCGCTCAACAGGTCCGCATTTTTCTCGATGAGTGCGCGGGCCCGCGGGTCGGGCAGGCCGAAGGTGAACAGCGTGTAGGCAAAGCCGTGTTCGGCGAGGGCCCGCAGCCGGTCGCGCCGTTCCGGCGTCGCCAGATCGCTCAGCGGGATGCGGAGGTTGCGGATGCCCATTTCCCACAGGCCGAGCAGCGGATAGTCGTTGCGCGCGCGCTTGCGGCCGAACTCGTCCAGCCCGCCCGAGGGCGGCACTTCAACCGTCTCCATCCAGTCCTGGCGCATGTCGAAACCGAACGCGCTGTGGCCGATCGTTTTCGGATGCGGCGCGGCGAGGGGCGCAGGCAGGTCGCCCGGCGATACCGGGGCATCGGCTGTCGCGCCGTATGTGCGGACCGGCTCGCAGACATGCCCGCGCGCATGCACATGGACGAGGACATAGCCGAGCTTCGGCCGATCATTGCGCCCGGCCTCGTCGTCCGGCCCGGGCGGCGCCCGGTACATCTCGCTGTAGTCCTGCCGGACGAAGGCGGTCGACGGCAGGAGGTAGCAGTCGGTTGCGCCGATCCGGTTGAACCAGAAATTGTGGACATGACCGGCGAACAGCGCCTCGACGCCGTGTTCGCGCGCCAGGCCGGTCAGCCAGCTTCGCCCCGGCTCGCCGATATTGTCGTAGTGCTCCGGTTCGTCCTCGTCCGCGACGAAGGGCGGATAATGGCTGAACAGGATGATCCGCCGGCCCCGGTTCGCCGCGAGACCGGCTTCCAGCCAGGCGCGCTGCTCCGCCTCCGCCTTCAGGCCGCTGTTCAGCAGCTGGGCGTTGATAATGACGAAATGGCAGTCGCCATGGTCGAACGCGCGGTAGTGCGCCCCGAAATGCCTCTCCCAGCAGGCGAGATAGGCGTCGCATACGCTCGCAGTCGGCGCCCACGGGTTGGGCTTGTCGCCGACATCGTGGTTGCCCGGCGTCAGATACTGCGTGTGCCGCAGCGCCGCCGACTGTTCCAGGTAGCGGGCGGCGGCCCGGTCGTAGAGCTCCGGCACGGCCGGGACGGGGTGCAGCAGATCGCCGACATTGACGACGAAGGCGAGGTCGCGCCGGTTCAGGTCGTTAACGACGTGGCGCAAACGCCGGTTGGCCAGCGCGTTTACCGCGAAAGGCGAATTGCACTCGTCGTCGCCCTGGTTGAGGTGGGTGTCCGTGACGACGGCGAATGTGAACAGCCGCGCGCCGAGGTCGCGCCGCCGGTCCCGCTCCGATCCCACAGGTTCCGCCATCGCTGCCCCGGCGGACCCTATCGGCTCGGCCGCGCCGGCTCGACACGGGGTAAGCGCGCCTTCGCCTTGGTATCCGCCGCGCCGGCGTTGCGGACATAGCGGCGGTCGTCGCCCTCGCGTACGAGGTTGACATAGTCCGGGTCTCCGCCGGTCGTGCGGTGGATGAACAGGCGCTGTTGCTGGTTCTCGGCGATGATGTCGGTGTAGGCCAGCGGATCCCAGTCCTCGAACAGGATCTCCTCCAGTTCCGCGCGCGTGCCGGCATGGGCCGGATTGCCGGCCAGATCGTCGACCTCCTCCGGATCGTCGTCGAGATTGTAGAGCAGGGTATCGACGCCCTCGAGCCACATCAGCTTCCACGGCCCCTTGCGCACCATCCGGCTGACGCCGGTCGAGCCGTCGGCGGCGAATTCGGACACGACCGTATCGGGCATGCCGCTCGTCTCGCCTTCCAGCGCGGGCAGCAGCGAGGCGCCATCCAATGGCTT
>Ga0209022_1001040_pt1 | contig 30846 bp, 30 predicted proteins | sample PinacodermPK_FD_187300 | JGI IMG/M metagenome (GOLD analysis project Ga0209022, IMG submission 187300) | Host-associated microbial community of the marine sponge Aplysina aerophoba from Gulf of Piran - sponge pinacoderm, lysed by proteinase... | ecosystem: Host-associated > Porifera > Sponge >...
AGATTTGGTCAGTAGACCATCGAAACAACAAAGCAGAAAATGAATACATCATTGTAGATGAATCTACTCTAAGAAATATGGTTAAGTCTGATCAAAATGTAGAGAATGTAGTTACTACATTCGTTACTGATATGAGTGAACTTTTTTACGAGGCAACTGAGTTTAATCATGACATCGGCAATTGGGATACAAGTAATGTGACCAATATGAGTCAAATGTTTTACAATGCAACAAAGTTCAATCAAGACATCGGGAATTGGGATGTCGGTAATGTTAGAAATATGGGTGGAATGTTTGCCAATAGTTCAGTGTACGACCAAAGTGTTGGTATATTGAGGAACTCATCTTCTTTTAATCAAGACATCGGCTCTTGGGATGTTAGTAATGTCACCAATATGGGATCTATGTTCTTAGGAGCAATTTCTTTCAATAAAGACATTAGTTCTTGGGATGTTAGCAATGTGACCAATATGGAATCAATGTTTTTGAATGCTATATCTTTTGATCAAGATATCAGTGATTGGGATGTAAGCAAGAAGCGTACAAACCTCATGTTGGAGGGAACAAAAGTTGAAAATCTTATTACTGAAAAACTTTTTGACCTCAATAATGGTAAACCTATAATGGAAGATCCGATATACTCCAACATTGATAGGGATGATTTTGAATCCTATTTAAACGCATTTATTACAGATGCCAAAAGACATGGTCTTGATCTCTCTTATATCAATACAAAAAATTATGAGTTTGATGTTAGAAATTTAAATGGACCAGCGGGGCTTGCACATAATATTTGTGATGATAAAGTAGGAGTTACGATTAATGATTCTTTGTGGGAAAGAAGGCAATCAGACGATTATTTTATGTTTTTGTTGAAAATTATTTGGCATGAATTTGGACATACCATTCTGGGCCTAAAACATCTATGTCAACATGGACAAATAATGTCAGGAAGACATAACAACGATTGCCAACTACCTCCAGGTGAAACGGATATGGATAAAGACTATGGAGGCTATTACAGTACCTATCATTGGCATAGGGCAGTAAGAGACATGATGACAGGTAATAAACAAGTAAGATATGGATGTAGAAATAAACGAGGAAATAAAACCTTCACTTGCTTCATTAAATAAAAAGGCTCTAATCACTTTGATTGAGATTTGACGCCAAGTTTAAATTGAAGATATACATTTAATTTCGATTTTATTGTATGATCAAATATTCTATATTATGTATTTCATTCAAGCTTTGCTTCTGATTTGCTATTCAATAGGGAATAAGAGGATCAACCCGTTTTTGATATTCAATTTTAAGATGATGTTCTGGAGAATATTGACGGAAATGAACCAGAACCAATCCTTGTCTTTAAAACCACATCTCTTGTTCTGTATTTTTTTAGTTTGTTTTTCTACACACCTTCATTCTCAGGATAGAAGAGAGATAAGCTTTTCCTTACAGGAACTAAGTCGGTTTAAAATTGATTTATTTGAACCAAGAAAAATTTCACTTATAGAAGATAAGAAGTTCTTGATCTCAGGAGATGATAATCTAGTCATTTTTAATCAAACCACCCAACAGTTAACCTCTCTACGAAACAACCGAGATTGGAAAGGATTAGGAGAAGGTATTATTCAAAGTGTTGAAATCGAAAATGAATTTTATCATATCATTCACAATATGGATGGAAAAATCCGAAAATACACTTTAGAGGGAGACAAAGAGGTATATGCTCATAAGCCCTACGAGGGATTAAGTAGGGGGATTTATATTGGAAACAAGAATTATCTAATCACACATGAACAAAAAGAAAAGGACTGGACATATAAGTTCGCAGTATATAATGTTGATGCAGATAAGACTACTAGAAGTTATTATTTCAGTGATTTAATCAAAGAGAAATACAATGAAACCTACGAAGAAGAGTGTATGGTATATGTTTTTGGAGGTTATATGACTTCGAATCAGAACTATACCTTTTATGTAAGCCGGAAAACGTCCTTGTTTCTTGCCTTTGATAAACAGGGGGAATTACTCTATATCGGGGAGGGTATATATGGCAAATCCTTACCCAAGGTAAAATCAAGAAAGTTCTTAGGCTATCAAACATGTGATCTTACACCAGACGTGTGGAGAATGCGAGATGCTGCTAACGATGATAACTATCTCTATATTCTTTCAAACATTAGGGATAAGGACAAATCAGGTAATCATATTGCAATTGATATCTACCAAACAAATGATGGTAGATACTTAGGAAGTTCACTTGTCCCTCACTTAAATGATAATCCTGAAATCTTGCCAAAAAAAATTGGCATATCCCCTGGTAAAATGTATATCATCTACGCGGGTGGTTCAATTGTAGAATATAAAATTGAGAGAGATATTTAAGCCGTCATATAGGCTTTTAGCTGTTTTGCTGTTAGCCATTGTTTTTGTTTATTCTGCTCTGAACTTCAATGTTTTCATTCTGAGGGTCATTTCCTCTGATGTGGTTGGTTCTGTTGTCTTGATTGTAATTCTCTACAGTGCTTATAATTATGAGTATTGTGGGAATCATATTAGTTCTACTGAAGCGAAAATCTGGTTATTTTCTAGGTGGTTTGTCTATGTGTTTATACCTGATTTACTTTTTTCTTCTTTTATTCAAAGAAGATTGTGAATGTGGTTTGTTGATTCCTTCATGGTCAGCACAACAGCATTTTATATCTGTATCTGTGGTTTTAGCTGTTATAGTGTTTGGATTTTTTGAGCAGCGACTCAATTCTAAAAGACCAGTTTAATGGCGTTCTGTGAAGTTTACAGCATACCCAAAACATCCTTGTGCCCTTCGGTATCAATGCCCATAACCAAATTCACCGCCACTTTAGAGAACTTATATGCTCACGAGAAGAAAAATGAACCGTATCCAGATAAACTATGATTAAAATAGATACTGAAAGTAATGTCAAAGGCATTATTGGAAAATTAAAACATGGCGATGAATTTGAATGCCAAGGATTGCATGAATGGGTAGAATTTTTTAATAATCATTATGAGTGTTCTGATGCTAAGCCATATTTCAAGATTTATAGTGTGGATGAGAGTATAGTAGATAAAAAAAACGGATTGAAGTACCAGTTATCCTATGATAGTTGGGGAAGGATTCGGGGAACACGAATAATAGATTAAAAAGATTCAATTACCCCTAAAATAAATTTGGTGGTTTCAATTATTTTACTTATGTCTGCATTTTAAAATTAATCACAGATGAGAAAATTTATTACCATATTATTTATTGTCTTTGTATTTACTTCCATACAAGGGCAGTATAAAGATTTATATAAATCTTTAATTGATTTTGATGTTAAACTGACTAATCTTTACAAGTCAGGATGGGTTATAGAGGATTGTGTTAAGCAAACACAGCATTGGTTGGATATAACAAATAAAATAATATTTTATGACAGAAAGAGTTATAACAGTTTTTATAATGTTATTAGTAAAAGTATGCGTCTTTTAGAGCCTGATAGCGATGAAATCGTTAGTTCTTTTGTTAACTATGTTAATACTGGTATAAAAAGTCGAGATAGTTTTTATTCTTGTGCTGAAAATAGTTATAGTTTTCATGATGATAGTCGTCTTTGTGATGAATGTAATGAAATGGCAAGAAAATCTCTTGTGAATCATATTAATATACTATATACATTTGTTGAATATTTAGAGGCTAACAAAGTAAAATATAATATAGAGTTATGAACATGATAGAACGTAAACTTATAATGCTGGAGCAGACAATAGACATAATGCGTTTTGAAGACGATTTTAATTATACATTTAATTTGGAGTTTATTGTATGATCAAATATTTTATATTCTGTATTTCAATCAAACTATGCTTCTGATTTGCTATTCAATGGGAAATAAGTCGAAACTTAAGTAAAAATAGGGTATTGTCATTATTGGAATTGTTGCTGAAGATATGAATTGTGGGTTGTACTAATCAGTACGGTCTGTGTGGTAATCAACTAAATATGCCACCATCTGGCTGTAGGTCTCAATGCCATCACGCTGACCCTGAGCCTTTAAATACTGGTCATAACCCCTCTTGAAAATGACCTCAAAAGGATTCTCAAAGCCCTCCCAAAATTCGCTGATTTGCCGGATGTTCTTCTTAATCCCAAGATTAACCTCGCCATACAATTTCCTGGCCTCCACAGGGCGATTGATAAAGTATTCGCCAATCGTGTATCGCAAACCAAAAAGATAACCCGCATACTGGAAGTACCTGTTCGGATGAGAAACAGTAGCCCTAAAGGCGATAAAATTGGCTTCATTTTCGGCAGCGATACCCAACTGATGACCCATTTCATGAGCCGCAGTCGTGATATAACTCAAAGAAGGCATCAGACTATTTACCTGAGCCTCAAGAGTAATCGGATTGACGTAACCAGCAAATCCCATATAACTCAAAAACAAACTCCAAAATGATTTTTTTACATACAAATTATTTTTCACAGAGCTAGGAAAAATATCCTCCATATCATATAACGTGGATTGGGTAAGCAGCATTTCAATTTCGGACTGAGTAAATGGAATTTCCACAGCCAGTGTATCATTGATAGTCAATGAAGAATGAAGCTTATTGATCCTCTGAATAATATCTAAGGTTGTGCTTTCCAGTTGTTCTACTGAATACTGCAAATCATATCCCAATTTCTTATTCAGTGTAATTCTATGATAATTTAACCCCCAAGTAATATGAAAAACAATATAGACAGAAAAGAAAATAGACATTGAATTGATTAACAGAGGTGTGAACTTCTTTTTTTTGATAAACAAAAAAACTTTATAGACCACCAACGGTAACAATAGAATTAAAACCAAAATGAGTATATCACCAACCGGAAATGGAATAACCCCAAAAAGCGAATGAGAAATCTTGAATATAAAAGGATATATTTTTTGACTATAATATGCCTCCAAGTATTGAGGATGCCTTTTTAATAGATTGATGAGAAAGAATACAGACAAACAACCTATCAAAAAAATCCACTGAGAAGTCTTGATTTTTGTTTTCAAAGTGGAAAAGACATATGTCTCGGCGTTAAGTCAATAAAGGAGAGATCGTTAAGTTAACCTTCGATTACTCAATTCGCACTTCAAAAATTAAATCAGCCTTAGGAGGAATTACCGGAGGACTACCTTCCTCCCCATAAGCAAGCTCCCAAGGTAGCAACAGAATTGCATGATCTCCAACATTCAAAAGAGAAACACCCAACGAAAATCCCGGAATAAATCCCGTGGACAACATTTGCTGATCAACCGTCATGGGTTGGTAACTCTCTTCTGGGGCCTGAGAGATTTCAGAAAGCAAGTTTTTCTCAGCTACCTCATAAATTGAAGTGGCTAATAACTCGCCATCCGTGGAATATAATGAGTAATCAATCAAAAGATTATCCTTTTCCTTTACAGAGACGGAAGATCCCTCTTTGGTAACTAAATACCGAACTCCCTCAGGGCCATCCTTCAATTGACTCAATAAGGTCTTAAAATAATTTACATTCTCAGCATTGATAGGTTTTCTTTTTTGGGTTATTTCCTCAATCTTTTTGGCCTTTTCTTCTTGCTCTTTTCGAGCCTTATCTAATTTTTTTTCTCTTTGTATTTCAAAGTCTGAAAGATAATTGTCAAAAACCTTGCCGGCATTAAATCGCTTTGCTTGACTACCCTGGCGGATAATTTCTACCGAGATAATGGTATCGTTTTGTTGGATAGAATTAACGACATTCTGCCCCTCTATAACACTACCAAAAACAGAATGCCTATCGTCTAAATGAGGCGTCGCCGATAGGGTGATAAAAAATTGACTTCCATTGGTTTCAGGTCCAGAATTAGCCATGGACAAAATACCTGGTCCCTTATGAGTCAATGAATCATGAAATTCATCACCAAAGGAATAACCCGGGCCACCCCTACCAGTTCCCTCAGGGTCACCACCTTGTATGACAAAGTCAGGAACTACTCTATGAAATAATAGACCATCATAGAATTTTTTCCCCTTGAATTCTTCATCTACCGAGGTGTTGGTCCCCTCTGCAAGAGATACAAAATTGGCTACTGTTATAGGAGCAAGCTTATAGTTCAAATCAAGCAAAATCAAACCCCGATTCGTTTCAATCTGGGCCAACAGCTTTGAGTTGTCATTGGATTTTTTATCTCCACAAGACATAGTTGAAATTAAAATGGTTAGTACGATAAAAATTAGTTTTCTCATAGGGGTCAAAATTAAACATTCAGATGTTGTCCAAAATGTTAATGGTTATCCTTAAAGGTTGGTTAACTCCAATTTTGTTGCCATCCCCTAAATAACCAAAGCCCAAATAAGAGGGACATAAAAAAACAGCCTTTTGACCAACCTTCATCAATCGAATCCCCTCCCTTAGTATGGGGAGAATTTCTTCCCGATCCACTCTATAGGTAACTTCACCAGCTTTGTCCCAATCATAAAGCAGCCTCTTGCCTAATGATTCAATCTTTAATTTAAATACAACAGTATCCCCATACGATATGCTTGGTCCCAATTGCCCATCAAGTCCAATAAAAGCATACCAAAAGCCTTTTTCCGATGCAGTATAATCCAACAAAGAATCAGATTGAATGCTCATGGCAATCTGTTGAGATTCGATTGAATAAAGAGTTCTATTTCTATACGCTGAATCACCAAAGTTTCGATCAGAAGATCTATTTACAGGATACCTAGGTTGAAGTTCTCTACACGAGAAAAATGAACACATAACCCCCGTAAAGAGCATAGCCTTACTGAAATTCATGGGGAAACAGTTTGATCGCAATGATGAACTTTTGAATAGCATCATTTAATGAACCATCATAATATCCGCCAGAGGCATTGATATGACCACCACCATTAAAATATTCTGAGGCAAATTTGTTCGTCGGGAAATTATTTTTCGACCGAAAAGAAATTTTGATCTTTGAATTTTTGGGATCTTCAATAAATAAAACCGAAAGTTCTATATCAGCTATTGTCAGACCATAATTTACAAATCCATTGGTATCCCCTTTCCTAGAACTATAATAATTTAAATCTCTTTTGGTTAAAGCAATGTATGCAACAGGTAATTGATCTACTCTTTTAAGACTTGAAAGAGCTTTGCCAAGTAAGAGTACCCTGTCTTGACTGTGCTGATTGAATAGATTTTGATGAATCTGGAAAGAGTCTATATCATATTTAAGCAAATTGTGTACAATCATATGAGTGCTTGCCGATGTCAATGGGTAAGAAAAGGATCCGGTATCCGTTAGAATTCCAGTATATAAACATTGAGCAATGTCCTTATCTATCGGTAACCCACCAAGAGCTTCAATAACACGGTACACCATTTCACAAGTAGATGCCTGATTCGAATCAGAATACCTCAAGCAAGCAAAATCTCCAGGGTTAGTATGATGATCAATCATCACAATTTTGGCGTTTGATTTCTTAACTAAGGGAGATAATCTATCAATCCGATCAAGACTATTGAAATCCATGGCAAAGATAATTTCAGCATCCCCAATAGACTTGACAGATTTTTGCCTATGATGATAATAGTTTAGGACCTTGTCCATCCCGGGCATCCAAAGCAATAATTCAGGACAATCATTGGGCAATACTACATCTGTACTATGACCGAGTTTGTTTAAATAGAATTGCATACCCAATACACTACCCATAGCATCACCATCGGGGTTGTAATGCGGAATGAGAACAACTTTTCTCGGTTGAGATAAGAGACTTTTTAGCCCACTAATGAATTCATTTGTCATCAAAACTAATATAACTTAATCCACAAGCATCAGAAAATATATAAGTAGCAAGAGGCATATCCAATTTAGGAACCAAAAAATCTAATCTCGGGTTGGTAAAAATACTGATTCATACCATTAATAGTTAAAAATGGATGAAAATTAAATTTTCGAAAAAGTACTTTATGTCGTGTGTGTATTTTTGCAACCCAAAAAATGATTCAATGCAAAACAATCGAACCTTTACGCTCATAAAACCAGATGTAGTACTCAAAGGACATTTAGGAGAAATTATGCAAACCATCCAAGACAACGGATTTAAGATTATTGCCCTAAAGCTGACTCGTCTTTCAAGGGTCGAAGCCATGGATTTTTACCATTTGCACAAAGAAAAATCCTTCTACAATACCTTGATTGATTTTATGATCAGCGGGCCTATTGTCCCCATGGTTTTGGAAAAAGAAAACGCAGTTGAGGACTTTCGCAAACTCATCGGTGCTACTGATCCCCAAGAAGCTGCCTTCGGTACTATACGTAGAAAGTTTGGCAGCACAAAAACCAAAAACGCAATTCACGCTTCAGATAGTATCGCCAATTCAGAGATTGAAGGAAGTTTTTACTTTTCAAAAAGAGAACTATTTGTGTGAATTTCTAAATTGCTCACTATCTGATCTCCCAATAGATCATTTAATTTTTTGATAATCATGTCCTTACGGGAATACAGTTCCTGACTGATTACTGCGCTTTTTGTTTCAACAATCAAACAGTCCCACCTGAATGCTGTTGGTTTGCTCACTCGACACAAGCTATTTCCAACTGCTTGAGGCCATTTTGAATATACCTTTGCCCTTTCAATCCCCTTTTTTAATTTTCTCTGTTGGTTAAATTGCTTGGCTATCGTTGATAGAGGCTTAGGTCTACTGGGGTTTCTGGGAACACGTTTCATCAAGTAAGGTTTTAAGGATATTGGCTATATGGTTACTATAATTTTCAGATCTCAATCAAGTTGAAAAATTTCGTAATTGGCAGAAATTTTCCCCAAGGTATCTTCTGTTCTGTTAATATGGGTGTCCGTCAAAAAAATTTGTGAAAATTGGTTCTGATCAATCAAATTGATGATTTGCCTTACTCTTGATTGATCTAGTCTGTCAAAAGCATCATCTAAAAGCAAAAGGGGAGATTTGTTGGTAGCTTCTTTTAGAAATTCAAATTGAGCAAATTTCATTGCCGCTAAAAAGGACTTTTGTTGTCCCTGACTAGCATATTTCTTCAGCGGTTTTTCATTGAGATAAAAGTTTAGATCATCCCTATGTACACCTCTTGTGGTGTATCCCCGTATGATGTCCTTGTCAATTGAATTGACCAAAAGATTTTCTATTGTATCTTCAGATAAATGACTCTGATACGAAATATTTACCGACTCAGCATCAGAACATATGTGTAGATAATGTTTGATGAAAAGTGGAACGAACTTCCGGATAAATCGATTTCTCTTTCGATACAATGGTTGACCATAACGAATCAATTGCTGGTCAAATGATTCAATAATGGTTCTATCAATCAAACCTTCAATCTTGGTTCTGTTCAGATATGCATTTCGCTGGGCTAGTGCCCTTTTATAATTCATCAAACACTCAAGAAATTCAATACTGATTTGAGATATAATTCCATCAATGAACTTTCTTCTGTCAGCACTAGATCCGATGATTAAGTCCCTGTCAATCGGAGAGACAACAACTGTGGGAATCAAACCGATATGGGTAGTGATTTTCTTATATGGTTTTTCATTTCTCAAAAGGGTTTTTTTGTTTTTATCCCTCTGAAATGTACAGGTTATTTTTTCAAAATACTCTCGATCAGAAAAAGAACCCTCAACAAAAAAAACATCCTTATCGAAATTCACACAGTCTCTAGTCATAGAATGAAGACTCTTACCAAATGATAGATGATAAATCGCATCAAGTATATTGGTTTTGCCAATACCATTGGGACCAATAAAGCAATTAATCTTTTTTCTGAACTGAAGACTTATATCCTCAAAATTCTTAAACCCCCGAATCTTGAGTTCACTTAAAAACATAACAGTATAAAAAGCCTAAATTTAGTAATCTTAACCATCGGAGTTGGCTAGATTAATCTTGATGGTTTTCTGTTTTAACTTCTGGATATTTTTTGGCTTCAAGTTGTTCTATGGTTTTCAAGATCAAAGGAGCTGCAGGGTAAACCATCGAATGGTCATACCCCTGCAATTCGTATAATTGGGTATCAGGATGCCCGATGAGTTTCATCATCCTCATCATATAGGCATTCTCTTCATACCTGGCTAGGATTTCTAAATTTCTATCCCCAGTAATCATGATGTAGGGAGGAGCTTGTTTTCTAATATGGTATAGAGGAGCCATATTATCAACTAAAACATCTGTTTGTCCCAAACCCATTTCCTCACGAGCGGTAAAGTGAGTAATTACATGACCACTCAAGGGAATCAAACCGGCCAAGGAATCACTATCAATTTGGTAAGCATTGAGATAGGATTTGTCTAATCCCATCATACTGGTGATATAGCCTCCAGCGGAATGCCCCGAGATATAGATTTTAGATTTATCCCCACCATAGCTTTCTATCTGGTTGAAAACCCATGCTATACTTGCTGCGGCATCATCAAGGATGTTTTTCACTTTTACCTTCGGAGATAATCTATAGCTCACATCCACAATTGCAATTCCTTTATTTTCAAAAAAAAGATTTAAACCTTTGTTTCCACTGGTAAGACCTCCTCCATGAAAGAAAACCAGGGTAGGAAAACTATCGGCATCTTTGGGATAATATAAATCCAGTACACAGCGTTCCCTGATATATGGATTGGCCATAATGCTATCATTTGATCTATAAGGAATATCCAGTAAATGCAAATAAGCTGGCTTCTCTTCTATCTGCCCCATGCCAGGAGTCAAGACAATGATGTTGAACACAAACACCAAAATTCCAGGAACCAATATTTTCAAAAAACAAGTGATTTAATCATTGCCAAAACTAATAATGTAAATCTATATTTTGAGCCATATAAATTAAAATCAATAATTATTTGGTTGATAGAACAGTGTATTTTGGGTTAAAACATCCGATTTTCACAGGTGTTGATTGGTGTATCTTTGGTCATAGATATTGGACATGAAAAATTTTATTTTCTTTGGAAAACCAGGTGCAGGAAAAGGCACTCAATCAGAGATAGTAAAGAAGCGTTATGGGTTGATTCATCTTTCCACCGGTGACATATTTAGGAAGCATATTTCTAACGATACACCTTTAGGAAAATCTGTAAAGCTCTATCTAAATAGAGGGGAGTTGGTTCCAGATCACATTACCATTGCGATGCTGAAAGAAGAATTTCAGAGCAACGAAAACCCTAATGGGTATATTCTTGATGGCTTCCCACGAACTGTTTTACAAGCAGAAGCCTTAGAAGAATTTTTTGAAGATCTGGAATTGCAGCTTGATGGAGTCATATCAATAGAAGTAGATAGAAGAGCATTAGTTGAAAGATTACTGAACCGAGGAAAAGTATCGGGAAGAGCAGACGATAAGGATTTAGATAAAATCAACCTTCGTTTCCAGGAATATGATCAAAAAACAGATCCTTTAATTGATTTTTATAAAAAGCGAAATATTTTTTATTCCATCAATGGACTAGGGACAATTGAAAAAATTTCTCAACGTCTGTTTGATTTAATAGATCAGCTGTAGAGGATAATGACAGAAGGCAATTTTGTTGATTATGTGCACATCAATGTACAATCTGGCAATGGAGGTAATGGCTCGGTCCACTTTCGAAGAGAAAAATTTATCCCCAAAGGAGGACCTGATGGTGGAGATGGAGGTAGGGGAGGACATATCCTTATTCGGGCAAATCAAAATATTTGGACTCTCTATTCTTTTAAATTCAAAAGGCATTTCAAAGCAGGTCATGGAGCACATGGTTCAGGAAATCGAAAAACCGGACTACAAGGTAAAGACCAAATTATAGAGGTACCCTCTGGGACGATAGTGAAAAATAAAACAGATGACCAGGTGTTGCATGATATTTCTCACGGTGATGCCATCACTTTGGTTCCAGGAGGCCGTGGTGGTAAGGGGAATTGGCATTTTCGTTCGGCCAAAAATCAAACGCCACAATATGCTCAGCAAGGAGAAAAAGGACGAGAATTAGACCTGATATTAGAATTGAGAATCCTTGCGGATATAGGCCTAGTAGGGTTCCCCAATGCAGGTAAATCCACTCTATTGTCAACCTTAACAAAAGCAAAACCCAAGATTGCCCATTATCCTTTCACTACCTTAAAACCAAATCTTGGAATTGTTCCCTATCGAGATCATCGTTCGTTTGTCATGGCCGATATTCCTGGAATTATCAGTGGTGCATGGAGAGGGAAAGGTCTCGGTCATCATTTTTTAAGGCATATTGAACGAAATTCAGCTTTACTCTTTTTGATTTCCCTAGAATCCCCCAATATTGCCCAGTCTTTTGACTTGTTGAAAAGAGAATTAGAAAAATACAATCCAAGTTTGATTGACAAACCATGTGCATTGGCTCTAACCAAAGCCGATTTATTGGATCCTCAGCAGATAAAAGATTATCAAAAAAAACTAAAATCAATGTTTCCAGAGATTCCCAGTCAAATTATCAGCTGTCATACCAATTTCAATATAACTAGCTTAAAAGACACACTATGGAATCTATTGCAAGTTTCAACTCCCAAGATTGTTACTACTAATTAAAGGGTTCTGTTGCACTTCTTGTAAACAGAGGCATGAATTAAGAGAATGATATCCTATTGTAACCGATAATAATAAAATTTCTTTATTAAATTAACATGGGTAACAACATGAGAGACCTTTGCACTATATTTTTGGTGATTGCATTTGAATAGGAGTATTAATTGAGTTTAGAAAATTAACTACAGGTTCTGATTTGTCTCTAGAAATCAGATGCCTGTAAGGAGTTGCACATCTACAGAACCTAATACGAGTTGATGATAAATGCCGTTACATATGTCGTGCATTGTCATTGTTTTGGACAAGGGTCAATGTCTAGTGGTAAACTTCGAAGCCCGGACAAAGTCCCATACGAATCTATAAGTATTAATCCTAGAAACAAAGCTAGCAAACACTCTTTTACCAATTTATGCGGTTTATGGTTAGTCCATTTGAAATAAAATAAATAAACTCATACCAAAAACAAATATTTTAAGTACTTTGCTCCGTAAAATATTATAGAATAATAAAACACATCCATCAAAACTTTTAGCCTCTTTCACCATAACCAAAAAATTGGGGAGCATGAGATTAAGGTGGCGAGTAGGACATAGCACTAAATAAAGATATTGAAAGCACTACCGTTGTGTAAAAATTCACCTAGATGGAAGAAGATAAAATGTTTGAAGATTCATACGATCAAGAGGAAGAATTAGAGATAAATGAAGATGAAAGCAGAAAAATTATTTGGCAAGCAAAAGATTTTTCAATCAGAGAATTCTCCTCAATGGCTCAAGATGGTGATTTAAATTTACAACCGGACTATCAGAGAAAATATGTTGCTTCCCCAAAAATAGCGAGCAAGCTTATTGAATCTATTTTGATGGATGTACCTATCCCGGTTATATATCTTTCGGAAGAAAACGATTGTTCGTATAGTGTTATAGATGGGCAACAAAGGTTGACTTCATTTATTGCATTCATTAAAGGAAAGTATCCTAATGATAGAACGTTTAAACTAACTGGATTAAATGTATTAAAAGAATTAAACAAAAAACAGTTTTCGGATATTAGCAAAGAACTACAAAACAAAATCAGAAAAACAACTTTACACACCATCATTATTAAAAAAGAATCTAATGACGATGTTAAGTTTGACATCTTTGAGAGATTAAATACTAGTACAATAAAACTCAATGAAGATGAGATTAGGAATACAGTCTATAGGGGTAAGTATATTTCTCTTTTAGAGGAATTAGAAGAAAATGAAACTTTTCATCAGCTAGTTCGGAAAGATAATTTCAAAACTAGAATGATTTATCGAGGTATGATTCTTCGGTTTTTTGCACTGAGTGAAAAATCGTATTTTAATTATTCATCAAGCATGAAACAGTTTTGTAATAAGGAATTAAGAGATAACAGAAATCTGTCTGATGAGAAGATAAAGGAATACAAAAAGAAATTTAATCATTCTGTTGATTTGGTTAAAGTCATCTTTGGCAAAAATGCTTTTAGAAGATATATTCCGATGAGTGAAGATAAAAAAGGTTCTTGGTCATTGACGAAAATAAATATGGCGTTGTATGATATACAGATGTGTGGGTTTGTTCATTATGCCAAAAATGATGTTTTGAGAAATGCTGATTACATCAGAGAGGCGATGTTGGATTTAATGAAAAACAATCAATCCTTCATTGATTCTATCTTGCTTCGAACATCTGACAAAAATACTCTTCAAACTCGATTTAAAATATGGTTTAAAAAAATAGACGACATCATCGGTGATGTACATTATTCATCAAGAACATTTTCTTATGATGTAAAGAAAACGCTATTTGAACAAAATCCCGTTTGTTCTATCTCGGGGCAAAAAATTCTTGCAATTGATGATTGTGAGGTAGATCATAAAGTACCTTATTCCAAAGGTGGCAAAACTGAACTTTCAAATGCTCAACTTGTACTTAGATATTTCAATAGAGCAAAAAACAATAACGAAGATTACAAATTGGTTGACGACTCATAGGTGTGAAATAATGCAAATAATGGAACAGATAAAAGACTTAAACTATAGGGCTATACAACTTAATCAACTTAAGAATAATCTTACATTTGCAACAATGATTAGTATCATCCACCATTTACCCCCCCCCACTATTATTTTCATAATCAGATACTTAGGCTAAATTACAGTCTACACTTTCAACTTCTTAATAACATTTTTCCTCGTTCTTGCTTTAGGTGTAAGGATGTTTATGTTGGGGACTTTTTTTGTTTAAAGTTTTTTGATTTATTCTCTTTTTGGAGTTTAGATTTCCTATTCCATAAAAGAAAATTTCTTTTCAATAGGTTATTGCCTACTTGTTTAGCAGGAGTGTATTGCGTTTAATTCATACTCTTTCAATGTGTATTAGCGATCATTTAGAAAATAGAACAGCAAGGAGGTTATGTTTTACGACAAACATTCTTTGTGTTTTTATTAATAAGAATGGTGGGCAACATTAAGAACAAAACCATTTTTACGCAGGACAATCTTCATGTGATGCGTGGGTTGAATAGTGCATCGGTTGATTTAATCTATTTAGATCCTCCATTTAATTCAAAAGCAAACTACGCAGCCCCTATCGGAAGCAAAGCAGCTGGGGCAACTTTTAAAGATATGTGGTCGTTAGATGACTTAGACGAGGATTGGATAGAAAAGATAGAAAAAGAACACCCACGTTTATGGCATGCTATATTGGTTGGTTATACCAACAGCAATAAGTCCTATTTAATTTATATGGCAATTCGTTTGTTGGAGATGAAGCGGATATTAAAAAACACAGGTTCTATCTACCTACATTGTGATCCTACAATGAGTCATTATCTTAAGATTCTAATGGATGCCATTTTTGGTAATAATAATTTTCGCAATGAGATTGTGTGGTATTACGGAGGGAGAGGCGCAAAAGCCATATCAAGACAATTCTCACGGAATAAAGATGTTATTCTATATTATGCCATGAAAAATGGTAATCATAGATTTAACAAACAATCAATACCACATAAATATACATTGGAAGAAGCTAGAAAAAAGGGGTTTAGAAAAGATGAGAAAGGACGATGGTTTAAGACGAGTCCCAGAGGCGACTATACTGACAAATCCATTGAGCGATTGCGAAAAGAGGACAGGGTTTATAAAACAAAAACTGGTACTATTAGAATAAAATACTTTTTAGAAAGAGATTATCTTAATAATCAAGTCGTAATTGAGAACAAGTTAGTTGGTGATGTATGGTTTGATATTCCCGATGCAATGCATATGCCAAAGAAAGAGAAAACGGGATACCCAACTCAAAAACCACTGCCACTTTTAAGACGAATCATCAAAGCGTCATCAAATCCCGGTGATGTTGTATTTGATCCATTTTGTGGTTGTGCCACGACTTGTGTAGCTGCTGAAGAATTAGGTAGACAATGGATAGGAATTGACATATCACCAAAAGCAGCTGAATTAGTGAAAACTAGAATCACTGAATTTCAGAATCGAGTATTTGAGGATTTAATCCATTTAACAGATCTGCCACATAGAACGGATTTAGGTCCAATCCCCCCGTATAATTCCCCTGAAAACAAAGAAAAATTATACGGAAAACAAGAAGGGTTTTGTAAATTTTGCAAACAACATTTTTTATTGAGAAATTTGACTGTTGATCATATCATTGCTAAAAGTAAAGGAGGGACGGACCTAATAGAAAACCTACAACTTCTTTGTGGTGCTTGTAATAGTACGAAAGGAGATAGGGATAATAAACGAATGAATGAACGTATTAGAAAAAGCTTAGGATTTGAATAAATGCACTTAAGTTTTACTACTTTTTTGGTTTTCTTATTTATGTTAATTATGGGAAATTAATTCTATTTCGGAATAATTCTTTGGTGGTTGAGGTCTGAACTTTTAAAGCTTCCTTTTGGGGATAGTATTGTTGAAAGGTGGTGTTGGCGAGTTGCTCAGAGCTTACATTTACTGATTGAAAATACATTATTTTCTGACGAAAAGCGTAATAGTGGTCTGATTTTACGGAATAGTTTTGCCTATTTTGTATGAAATTGCAAAGCATAACAATTGTTCAAACTTGATGAATCAAAAAACTAAAAAAACTATTACCAACACATGAGTTTAAAATATAATCAAAATCAAGTTCACCAATGGATTCAAGAACATGGTGTACGATATTTCGACCCATTGACCAATATGGCCCAATTAACAGAAGAGGTCGGCGAGGTAGCCCGAATAATTTCAAGAAGATATGGTGAGCAATCAGAAAAAGAATCAGACAAAAACTTAGACCTCGGAGAAGAACTGGCTGATGTTATTTTTGTGGTACTTTGTCTGGCAAATCAACTGGGAATTGATTTGGAGCAAAAATTTCTGGATAAACTAACAAAAAAGACTGTCAGAGACAAGAACCGACATAAAAAAAATAAAAAATTATAGGACAAGCATGACCTATAGAGTAGGATACCCAACGACTAGACCCCTAAAAGGGGAGTTAGAAATTACCGGATCCAAAAGTCAGTCTAATCGGATTTTAATTCTCCAAAAACTATTTGACCAGAAGATGGAAATAGAGAATCTCTCCAATTCTGACGATACGAAATATCTACTTGATGCTTTAGAGACAAAATCAGATACTATTGACATTGGGCATGCTGGTACTGCCATGCGTTTTCTCACATCTTATTTTGCTCTGAAAGCAACAAAACCGGTGGTTATAACCGGATCCAAAAGGATGAAATCAAGACCTATTTCAATTTTGGTTGATGCCTTAAACTCCGTTGGTGCAGACATTGAGTATTTAGAAAAAAAGGGTTATCCACCACTACTAATTAGGGGAGTTTCAACCCTTGAGGACAAAATTTGTTTGCAAGCCAATGTTTCTAGTCAGTACATCTCATCTTTGATGCTCATTGGAGGTTGTTTACCCGATGGTTTGGAAATTAAACTTGAGGGAAAAATAACCTCTCTTCCCTATATAGAATTGACAAGAGATTGTCTTCAAGTCTTTGGTATCAAATCGACTTTTGATCAAAATCAAATCAAGATTTATCCCTTTGATAGAACCACCACCAAAAAGATGATCATCGAATCAGATTGGTCTTCGGCGTCCTATCATTTTAGTTTGTTGGCTTTATCTAAAGACCCCCAGTCCCAAGTTTGTTTATCTTCTTATTTTCCAAAAAGCCCTCAAGGTGATTCTGCGCTTAAAAAAATATATAATGATTTGGGAGTAGAAAGCACTCATAATGCTCCAAACAAATTAATTCTTAGCCGTATAAAAGGATTCAAAGTCGTTAGAAAAAATTTTCAATGGAATCTTTCCCATACTCCTGATTTAGCCCAAACTATAGCTGTGACTTGTTTTGGGATGGGCGTGGGATGTGATTTATATGGCTTACATACCCTAAAGATCAAAGAGACTGATCGACTTGAAGCATTAAAAACTGAACTCACAAAACTTGGTGCCAGGATTGGAATTACAAAAGATAGTTTACATTTAGATCCCAGGTTGCATTCAATAAAATCAGAGGTTAAAATAAATACCTATGATGATCATCGAATGGCAATGTCATTTGCTCCACTGGGATTGTTAGTCCCGATTCAGATTAATCATCCGGGAGTTGTTTCCAAGTCCTATCCGCAATACTGGCAACATCTCAAAGATTTAAATTTTCACATTCAATCGAACAAGTAATTACGTATAGGTCTTATGAAGTTATTATATTCGCATCCCTTTTAGAGCATGAAAAAATTATCAAAATATATTTATGATTTGCCCAAGGAGTTGGTTGCCCAAAAACCGACCGACTTTAGGGATCAATCAAGACTTTTGGTGTATCATAAGGATACTGAAAAAATAGAACATAAAATTTTTTCTGATGTAATTGACTATTTTGAAGAAGGTGATGTTATGGTTCGTAACGACACCAAAGTTTTTGCCGCAGAATTAGTAGGGGAAAAAGAAAAAACTGGAGCCACAATCCATGTTACTCTGTTGCGCGAGTTGAACAAAGAGCAAAAGCTTTGGGATATAATGGTTGATCCGGCGCGCAAAATCAGAATAGGTAACAAGCTATATTTTACCCATGGTAAAGATTCTCTTGAAGCAGAAATAATCGATAACACCACCTCAAGGGGACGAACTTTACGTTTTTTGTTTGCCGGGGAGTATCATGAATATAGAAGGAAAATCAACAGACTAGGTTATGTTCCATTGCCTAATTATATCAAAAGAAAACCTGAAGATTTTGACCGAGAGAGGTATCAGACCATCTATGCCAAAAATGTGGGCGCCGTAGCAGCACCTACAGCTGGGTTGCACTTTTCAAAGCAACTACTCAAGCGACTGGAAATCAAGGGTATTGATATTGTAGATCTTACTTTACATATTAGTCAAGGAACCTTTCGGTCAATTGATGTCGAAGATTTGTCCAAGCATAAAATGGACTCTGAGGAGGTTATCATCAGTCAGCATACAGCTGATGCCGTCAATATTGCTAAAAAGAAAAAAAGAAGAATCTGTTCTGTCGGAACTACAGTTATCCGAGCATTAGAAACATCTATTTCTACTTCTGGTACCCTTAATGCTTACAATGGATGGACAAATAAATTTATCTATCCCCCCTATAACTTTACCATTGCTGATTCCTTAATTACCAATTTCCATCGGCCAAAATCTACAATATTGATGTTGGTAGCTGCATTTGCAGGTTATGAAGTGACGATGAATCTGTATGAAATTGCCAAGAAAGAAGGGTATAGATTCAATTCCTACGGAGATGCAATGCTTATTATTTGAGTTTTCCAGAACTAAACACTTTTCCATAGCACACATCTTCGGAGTCAAAAGAAATTTTGATTTGTTGATGATTGCAGAAAGAAAAACTAACTTTTTAGTCCAAAAATCCAATCAGATTCTATAGGATTGTTTGAAATATATATCAGGTCCGTAAACTTTAGCCTTCCGGTATAGATTATTCTGACTTAGAATTTTAGACAAACTGGGGGTTCTGTATAGATTTAGTATTGACCATGACTGGCGACCCAATTGTATTGAACAACAAGACCTCTAAAAAGAACATTCGAGATTGTGCAAAGGATGAACTCGAATCTTTTCTCCATTCTGTTGGTGAGCCACCCTATAGGGCATCCCAAATAGATCAATGGCTCTGGCAAAAAAATATAAGTTCTTTTGAGCAGATGACAAACCTGTCTCTACAATTGAGATCTGTATTGAAAGAAAACTTTGATTTAAATAGCTTGGATATACACAGTAGTCAGCATAGCAATGATCGAACCATTAAATATTCCATTAGGCTACCAGATAATTGTCTTATTGAGGCTGTTTTAATACCCGTTGATAATAGAGTTACTGCTTGTATTTCTTCACAAGTTGGGTGCAGTTTGGATTGCACTTTTTGTGCTACAGCCAAAATGAAACGGACCAGAAATTTATCAAAATGGGAACTATATCAACAAGTTTTTATACTTCAACACATGAGTTTTCAGCACTATCAAATGCCTTTGACCAATGTTGTATTCATGGGGATGGGAGAGCCTTTGATGAATTTCAAAAATGTTGTCAATTGTCTTCAGATGATTTCTAGTCCGCATGGGTTGATGATGTCTCCGTGGCGAGTAACGGTGTCTACCTCAGGAATCCCAAAGTTGATTCGAAAACTTGCCGACCAGCAGCTTGGGATAAGGTTAGCGGTTTCCTTGCACTCTGCAAATCAAGAAATCAGAGAAAAGATAATGCCTTTTTCTAAACGTTTTCCCTTAGATGAGTTGCTTGAATCTCTGATATACTGGTACAATAAAACCAAACAAAAAATCACTTTTGAATATCTGGTTTTGAGAGATATAAATGATACGCACCAAGATATTGATCAGTTGTTGGAGTATTGTAAAAGGGTACCATCAAAGGTTAATTTTATTGAGTATAATCCTGTTGAGGGCGATGATTTTCAGCAAGCAGATCCTTCGGTTCTTGAATTGTATAAAAAAACTCTTAAAAGGGGTCGGATTCATTCTACTTTTCGCAGCTCAAGGGGGTCCGATATTGATGCTGCATGTGGTCAGCTAGCCAATAAATTAGCATCTAAAAGCAGCAATAGCATATAGATGAAACCGGCAGAAAAAATCAAGTTACCCATCTATGAGGAAGTAAAGCTTTTTGAGAAGAATTTTTATCAGTCAATGTCAACAAATGTGGCATTACTGAATCGTATCCTTTATTTCATTGTCAATAGAAAAGGTAAACAAATGCGTCCCTTATTAACACTTTTAACGGCCAAAATGTTGGGGGGAGGAAAAGTCAATGAAAGAACATATCTAGGGGCTTCTGTGGTTGAACTGATACACACGGCTACTCTGATCCATGATGATGTGGTTGATAACAGTCAATTCAGAAGAAATTTTTATTCATTAAATGCTCTTTGGAAAAACAAAATTGCTGTCTTAGTTGGCGATTATCTATTATCAAAAGGTATTTTGAATTGCACAGAAACTGAGAATTATGATTTGCTAACCATTATTTCAAATGCCATGAAGGAGATGGCTGAGGGCGAATTGCTTCAGCTTGAGAAAGGTAAAACTCTCAAATATGAAGAAGAGGTTTACTATCAAATTATTCGACAAAAAACTGCAGCTCTTTTATCTGCTTGTTGTGCCATGGGTGCCAGAAGTGTTCATGCCTCGGATAAGGATGTTCAACAGATGTTCGAATTCGGACAATTTTTGGGAATGAGTTTTCAGATCAAAGACGATTTATTTGATTATGGGCATCAACGTATTGGTAAACCGAGGGGGATTGATATAAAAAACAAAAAGATCACTTTGCCATTAATTTATGTGCTGTCCAAAGCATCCAAAAAAGACAGGAGGTGGCTGATTCATTCCGTAAATAATCGTAGCGGTAATTCTAAAACAGTAAATCGAATTATTCGTTTTGTAAAGGATCATGGAGGTATGGAGTTTGCTATTGACAAAATGAATTTCTATAAAGATAAAGCCTACAGTATACTGATGAAATATCCCAGGGACGAATATCGAGATTCGTTAGAGCTGATGCTGACTTATGTAATCAATAGAAAATTTTAATGAGCAATTTTGTGTATTAATGGCTAAGCATTGGGGTAATTCACTTCACTTATCTTTACATAATTTAAAATTTTCAACAGATAGCTTTATAATAACAAATTGACAGATAAAACTGAACCAAAAAATTGAAGTAAATGCAGTTTGATTTTATATGTAGGTTGAAAATAAGAGCATAATTGAGTGATAAAAAGACAAACAATTGAGAGGGTAATCTATACAGCAAATGTGGTAGATGTTATTGATGAGTTCATTCATCTAAAAAAATCTGGTGCTAACTACTCGGCACTAAGTCCATTTACTAATGAAAAGACACCAAGTTTTATTGTTTCTCCTAGCAAAAATATTTGGAAGTGTTTTAGTTCTGGAAAGGGAGGGGGCGCTCTAAAGTTTCTCATGGAGCATCAGAGACTTTCTTTACCTGATGCTGTAAAATATCTAGCCAATAAATACAACATAGAAGTTGAATATGAAAATGATTCTTCCAAAAAACAAGAGGAGATAGACCATAGGGAGAAGTTATTTCATGCTTTGGAATTTTACCAAATTTTATTTCAAGAAAACCTCTGGAATCCGCAGCTGAACAGACGCCCGATGGAATATCTCAAGAGTCGGGGTTTTACTGATGAGGCCATTAAAACTTTTGGTTTAGGGTATGCTATACAAGCCAGACAGGTTCAATACGATAAAGCTAGTAAAGGAGGGTATAAATTCGAAATACTTGAGGAACTTGGATTAGTTTATTACACAGAAGCAGGACAAACGATAGATCGATTTAGAGATCGCATCATGTTTCCTGTATATACAGCTACTGGAAGGCCAACTGGATTTGGTGGGAGGGTTATAGATTCTAATACTTCTGCTCCCAAATACATTAATTCATCGGAGTCTCAGGTTTATAAAAAAAGCAGGTTGCTCTATGGGATGTATCAAGCTCGTAGGGAGATTATCAGTAAAGGGCTGTGTTATTTAGTAGAGGGATATACTGATGTGATCAAGCTTTACCAGAAGGGCATCAAAAATGTTGTGGCTTCTGCGGGGACTGCATTAACTGCCGAACAGATTCGCTTAATTAGTAATGCAACCAAAAATATTGTATTGTTATTTGATAGTGATTCTGCTGGAATGAGTGCGGCATTGCGGAGTATTGATTTGATTTTGGAACAAGGGCTTAAGGTAAAAATTTGTGCTTTACCTAAGGGCGAGGATCCTGATAGTTTTTCTTCAAAATATGATAGAGAGGACATAGAGAATTACTTAACTAATAATGCAGTTGATTTTATAGATTTTAAGTCAATTAATTTGGGCATTGATGGTACTGAGGATCCAGTTAAGAAAGCAGAGATTATTGGCGAGATTGTTCAGTCAATAGCTGTAGTTCCGAACTTTATTGAAAGGGAGTTTTACATAAAAAAAACTTCTAAAACTTTCAAATTGGAAGAAAGGAATTTGTTTGATGCTTTGGCCCAACAGTTGTCAAGAAATCAGCGAAAAGAAACCAGAAAATTCACTCCAGAGCCTCCACCTCTAACTGCTGATAAGAATGAGACGGAGGTGTCGAAGAATCAGGATTCTTTGGTAATTGATGTGCTCAGTAATTGCATGAAAGAGATACTTGAAGATTTGGTATTGTACAGTTCTTTGGAAGTTGAATTCGATGATATTGTTAATGAATCTTCAAGTTCACCTCCTACACTTGAGAAAAGAAGCTACAAAGTTTACCAGAAAATTGATAAGATTTTTCAAACTGAAAACTTAAAGTTTCGGGACCCTCTGGATCATAATCTTTATGAATTATTAATTGATTTTTGTAATAAAGAGGGTGGATTAGAAAGTCAACATCTGAATGATATTGGAATAGAAAACCCTGATTATACTTCGAGGTTAGCTGAAATTCAAATGAAATATGAATTACATACACTTGGTGATTGGAGCAAATACAAAGTGGTTGTACCAACAATTGAAGATGGGGCGAGTACGAAGGTTAATGATGATTTACTGAATTTGCAGAAGTTATTGATTCAGGGTAAAATCCGGGATCTTGAGAGCAAAATCAAGAAATTGGATAGCAATTCAGAAAATGAGGCATATCAGTCCGAACGTGGAACTGAAGTTTTACGGGAAATAGTCCAATACAATGATCTTAAGACTCTTATTTCAAAAAAATTAGAGAGGATAATTTGAATTTCTTTTTACAAAAAAATCCTGAACACTTGAACTTAGTGATTTCCAACTGTCATAAACGGATAGATCTGTATCTGATAGGTTTAGTTGGTAAATAATTCTTTGGGGATTTTACAAATTGGAATAGGTTCCATTTTGTGTTTATTTTGATTATTAAAGGATTTGAAGGTATTTAAAATCTCAATCTGTTTTTCTGTCAAGTCTTTTTTATTTTTTGTTGATTCAGATATGTTCATAGCCCATTCTAGTTCATCATAACTGACTCCCAATTGGTCTATGTCTGAGCGATTATCTGTCCATAGTCCATCGGTTGGTTTGGCTTCGAGAATAGAATCGATGATTTTGAGGTGTTTAGCCAATTGGTATATGTGGGATTTAAGGAGGTCTGCTAATGGGCTTATATCAACACCGCCATCGCCATATTTGGTAAAAAATCCTACCCCAAAATCTTCTACTTTATTCCCTGTACCGGCTACTAGAAATTTATTTTTTGATGCATAGTAGTAGAGAGTCACCATCCGTAGCCGAGAGCGTGAATTAGCTAATGCTAGTTCTATGGTATCGGATTTATGATTATCTGTGTTGAGCAGATTAGAAAAGGCATCAAATACTGGTGTTAGATTGATAGATTTACTTTCGATATTGGGACAGATGGATTTCAGCCAGTTGAGATGATCGGTAGCCCGATTCACTTGCTGTTGTTCTTGGTGGATATTCATTTCTAGGCAAAGTGTTTTTTTGCCGGTTAAGCCACATAGGGTAGAAGTCAGAGCTGAATCAATACCTCCGGAGACACCTACGACAAATCCATGTAAATTTGATTTTTTTAGATACTCATCCATCCAATTGACAATATAGTCTATCGTTTTTTGGGGTGATAGAATTTTCGGAATTATTGAATCATCCATTATAGCTTAGTTTAAAAGTCGTCGTATTACATACATGAAATTCATATATAGGGGCAAGATTAGTCATATTTCATTATTTGTTATGATTCTTTTCCTTTCAATATTAGTTGTAGGTTGTCAAAATAGAAAAAAGCGAGCAATGAAGCAAATTGATGTTTCATATGAATTTATTCGTTTTGATGAAAAGTTTAAGGACACCATCAATTATCCATTAGAAGTATTGCAAAAGAGGTATCCTTATTTATTTCACTCATCTATAAGTGATAGTGTCTGGGAGGCAAAACGAACTGATGAATTATTTGATTTGGTTCAACAGCAAGTAGATCGGGTGTTTTCTGAAACTGAGGAACTTGAGAACCAGTTTATTGATTTATTTAAGCACATTAAATTCTATTTCCCTGAAAGGGATATTCCGAGAAGAGTGATTGGTTTAACCAGTGAAGTCGACTATCAAACCAAGGTGGTTTATCTTGATACCTTAGCCATCATTGCTCTTGATTGTTTCTTGGGAGGTAATAATGAAATATATAGTGGTATTCACAATTATGAGAGAAACCTAATGGAAAGGGACTACTTGATACCTACGGTTGCTGGGGAATTTGCTAAGAGGGTTATTGAATATCCGAATTCCAGAAGTTTTATTTCCAAGATGGTTTATATGGGGAAGATTATGTATATAGTTGATTTGCTTTTACCTGATATACAAAGAGAATTTAAATTGGGATATACTTATGAGCAATTCCGGTGGGCGGTTGAATATGAAAGGGAAGTTTGGCGGTATTTTTTAGAAAATGAGTTGTTGTATAGTTCAGACAAGGCCTTATCGCGTCGGTTCTTAGAAAATGCTCCATATTCTAAATTTTATTTAGAGATTGATCAGAGTTCTTCACCACGAATTGGGGTGTACATGGGCTATCAGATTGTAAAATCGTACAGATCAAATTTTCCAAGTGTTACTTTAGCTGGATTAATTCGCTTAGATGAGGAAGAATTATTTATATTGTCGAATTATAAACCACCACGCTGATGTCAAAGAAAAAGAAGAGTCATTTAAGGAAAGTTGAAGATCCTCGGGAAAATATTGTGGCTTACAAATCTCATTTAAACATTGAGATTTCGATGGATGAGAATAGAATCCCTATCAAGATAAGGTTAGATGCTCCTGATGAGGGTTTAAATAATCGTTTAACTCCGGCTATTTTTCTTTCTATGTGGGACGATGAGGCTCCTATAACTTTAATGGTTGATACTTGGGTCAAAAAAATGCCTTTGGAATCCATGAGATTATTTGTTCATCAAACTCTTGATATTCTTGGAGACACTTATCGTCGGGCAACAGGTGATGAGGAGATGGGTGAGGCGATTGAAAAATTCAGCGAATATTTTGCTTACAAGTTGAATCTCTACAAGTGATAGTATTTATTTCTTGAGACCTTTGCACTAAATTTTAGTAATAGCATTAGAATATGTGAATTAATTGAGTTTAGAAATTTATTTGACATTGACTTAAACTACTTGTATAATTCAACTTATTGTTGTATCTTGGCCGTAGCTATGCGTTTCAAATCTTATCATTCCAAACAAATGAGTTTTTTCGAACCACACCAAGCCAGGAGTGCCTCTTCATTGAGTCAATTTTCAAACAAATCAATACGATCATTGAATGGAAACCAATCGAAGAGTATCTAGTCAACCATTATAAGCCCGGTAAAAAGCAAAGAGGTCAAAAGGCTATTATCCGATGATCCTATTTAAAATGCATCGGTATGGTCTTTCAGATGTTCAAACAGAATACTTGACCATGGATAGTATCAGTTTTTGTCGTTTTTGTGGCTTAGAATTAATGGACGGTGTTCCTGACCATAGCACTTTAACCCGATTTCGTTCAGAATTGACTAGATCCGACTTTCGCACTTCTGACTTCGTCGGTTTGAAATCCCAACTGATTGATAATGATTTTGTTAAAAAAACACAGTACGCTACAAAAAGGTACTTTTCAGAAATAAATCAATGCGATACAGATGGAAAAGCTAATCTGTATTGTACACTATTTTACTCAGGTCCCTGGGAACGGTCCTGGTTTGAAGCTTCAAACCTAAAGCATGATATATCCTTGTCTGTGTGTCATTGACCGATGAAGGAAGTAAAAATTCATTTTTGTTGTCTGTATCCTCTATAATCGACACCTCAACATCTCAAATCTCCCTGAGCATTCTTCCTTTACTGATGGGTTTGCGACTGTATTGGAGATGATAGCAGTAATGGGCTATCTGAACTAGTGCAAAGGTCACAAAACATATTTGTCGAATATCACAGGTGTGCGATCATCTTTTACTGCATATGGGTCATAACCCATATCTTTTAAGGCTTTCACGATTCTATGGACTTGATGACCCATCTGTTGATCATCTTCAAAAACGATGACGGGATGGCGTTTCAATTCTCCGACCAGACGCTGAATGCATATAGGCCAATCCTCTTTTTGATGGGAAAGTCAGCACCGAGGTTCAATAAGGTAGCTTGCTTAGGTTATCAATTGATTCTTCGACATTCGCAAAGGGAAAAGGAAGCCTTTTTTGTTTTGTTTTTAAGGATATTGATTTTGATCGGATAAACATAGGTTATTTTTTGGTGTGCTAAGATAGTAAAGAGTCACAAATAAAAATAACATTTATCCACTGTAACGGGGGTTTTGAATAAAAATTAATCAATAGAACAATTAAATCAATATATAATTATAAATATGACAATGAAAAGAGTTGATTGTTATAAATAATTCAATAAAAAGACGAAAAAATTTTTTACGATAGAAAAAAATCGCCTTTTGACTAACTCGCGCTTAGAGTTTTCTGAACGCTTCAAGACGGACTTAGATTGCAAGAAATGCATCTCTGAAATCAAATGGAAAGACGGCTCAATTGTGTCCAATGTGGACACAAGCTTGTCAGGTACGTAAGGATTTTTCCAGGACGTGCAACATCTGTAGTCATACCGAATCGGCTACAGCCAATACCTTGTTCCACAAGGCGAAGTATCTGTATGCAAAGATTTTTTCATCTGTTTTGAGATGTCTACCAGTACCAAGATTCTTTCTGCAAGGTACACGACCGATGGCTATGCCGTGACCGAAAGGACTGCCCGTCTATTAATGCACAAGATCAGACAGGCCATGGAATCCAGTAGTGAGTGGTTGGTCTATGGATTGTATAGTAAACGTGGACGAGTTCGTTCTGGGTGGAGTGGAACAAGGAAAGATAGGGCGTATCTACGATACCAAGAAAAAGAAAGCGGTAACAGCAGTACAGCTATCAAAGGAAGGAAAGCTTAGGCGTATGTATGCTATGCGTTTAAAAGATTTCTCAGTATACTCAGTATACTCACTTGAGTTCATCTTTGCAAACCATATCAGCAAGCCTGCACAGGTATCTATTGGCAAGTGGAAGGGATATAGAGCAATAGCCAAGGCTTGTACCATTATCCAGATTGCGAGCAACAAGGGACTCAATTTTAAGGCATTCCATCCCATGATACAACAGATAAAATCTTGGATACGTATCACTTATTCATGGGTGAGCGACTATAACCTAAACAGATATTTCAACGAGTTCTGCTTCAGAATAAACCGTTCCCAGAATAAAGAGACGATATTCAACAATCTGATTACAAAATTGGTCAACAAGGAAAAATTACCTCAAAAAAATCTGATATGTGCTTAAATGATGACATCAACTTAATAAATTACACTTTTATTAGAAGGTCATAGCATCAAATTATTTTTTATATCTTCGTAAATTAAATGAAATGTTATGGGTATAGATTATCAAAAACTATATTTTGTCCGAGTAATTAAAATTTCCGAGACGATTGTTGAAAATACAGTAGTAGAAACATAAAAGCAATGGTTACCCCCACTACCTTGAATATTTTCACAACCGCGAACGCCTTATAGTGAATTGCGAATACGGAGTAATGTAAGGGTAATTAATAAAAATATTCAACACAGTAAAATAAAAATACCATATCATGAAAACAATTTTAGGATTAGACATCGGAAGCAATAGTGTGGGCTGGGCGATAACCGATGGAAAAGGAGACGTTTTAGGGTCTGGAGCGAGGATAATTCCATCCCAAAACAACGAAAAAGAAACGCCAGCAGCACAAAGAACAAAAGATAGACAAGAAAGAAAAACTCTGGCAAGAAAAATAAAACGAAGAGAACGGTTTCATCGAGTTCTTCATCTCTTGGATTTTCTGCCTGAACACTATGCTGATGCCATTGATTTTAAAGTGAGAAAAGGACAATGGAAAAATCAAGACAGTATCTTCCCCAAACTGGATGTACGAGAACTATTGCCTGATAAAAAGATCGGAAAAAAGAAAAGTATTTTTCTTTTTGAAAAAGAATATAGAGAGATGGTCAAAGAATTTCATGAAAAAGGACATAAAACCATGAGATTTCGACATTCCTGGACTCTTTATTATTTGCGGGATAAAGCATTGAAAGAAAAAATATCCAAACATGCATTGGCATGGGTCATCATGAACTTCAATCAAAAAAGAGGATATTATCAATTACGACAAGAACAGAAAATCAATGAAGGTAACACCTATATGCCATTAGAAATCTTGAATATAAAGGAAACAAAGAGAAAGAAAAAAGACAAAAATGGAGTATTTAAAAAAGTGTATGAAGTAACCACAGAAAAAGGAACATGCACTACAACTGAACAATATGAAACAGGGACATTGCAAGATTTTATTGTTTCTTGTAAAGAAAATAAAAAAGGAGAAAAAACAGAAAAAATAGAAGATGTAAGTGCCAATAAATGGCTTTCCAATAAATTAAAAATAGAACAAAAGATAAAATTATCTGGACGAAAAATAAGTGAAATTATCTATGAGGAATTACTGAAAAATCCGAATCTAAAAATAAGAGGTAGTAAAAAAAAGGATGGTTTAGTAGAAACCATTCAACGATGTTTTTGGAAAGATGAAATAACTGAAATTCTCAAAAAACAATCGGAATATCATCCGGAATTAAAAGACAAAAAATTGTTTTTGAAATGTATTGATGAACTATACCCAAACGACAAACATCATCGCGAACTGTTATCACACAAAAATTTAATTTATTTATTGACAGAAGATATTTTATATTACCAGAGACCTTTGAAAATCAAAAAATCCACGATTTCAAAATGCCCTTATGAACAAAGAGTGTTTCCAAAAGACGGGAAATTAGTATCAGAAAGCATAAGATGTATGCCTAAATCACATCCGCTGTTTCAAGAGTTTAATTTATGGCAATCAATATACAATTTAAGGATTAAAGAAAAAACAGATGAATATAAAATTACTGATGTCACTAAGTTTATTTTGTGTGATGAGAAAAGATATGAATTGCTTTTTGATTATTGTAAGAATAAAAGAAGTATAACAGAAGCCGGATTGTTGTCTTTTTTCAAAAAACAAGGTTGGATTAAAACCACAAAAAATTATTCATGGAATTTAGATAAAAACATGAAAGGAAATGAAACAAGATATGAATTCGTTCGTTGTTTTGATAAATTCAAAAAGATATGTGAAGAAAGAAATGTAGACATCAAAGATTTTTCTGCTGATATTTTTCTGACATCTCAAACGGAATACGATTTATGGCATATTGTTTATTCCGAGAAAGACCCTGATGCTTTTAAAAAGGCATTGAACACTTTTGCATCAAAGCATTATTTGCCAAAGCGAGAATTCCAAAAAGCATTTGAACACATCAAAAGTTATCCGTCATCTAATTATGCTTCTTATTCTTATAAAGCATTAAAGAAAATAGTGCCTTTGATGAGAGTAGGGAAGTATTGGAATGAAAACGACATTTCTGATGAAATTAAAACAAGATTAGAAAAGATTTATACGTTATTGAAAGGAATTGATTTCAACAAAAAGGATATAGATTTATTGAGGTCATCATTTAAGCACATATCAGATATTTTTGATAGACTTTGTCCTTGTTCACCATTTTTGTAATCAGATTATTGAATATCGTCTCTTTACTCTGTGAACGATTTATTCTGAAACAGAACTC
>Ga0209022_1001044_pt1 | contig 30703 bp, 23 predicted proteins | sample PinacodermPK_FD_187300 | JGI IMG/M metagenome (GOLD analysis project Ga0209022, IMG submission 187300) | Host-associated microbial community of the marine sponge Aplysina aerophoba from Gulf of Piran - sponge pinacoderm, lysed by proteinase... | ecosystem: Host-associated > Porifera > Sponge >...
GTAAAAAAGAGTCGAAATTCCTAGAAAACCCTCAAAAATCAATGAAAAAACCCGAAATTCATTTAAATTTCTTCCTAAAATCAATCAAAATAATCCATATTAGTGAAAAATAGGGGGGAAGTTCAGTCATAGTAACAGCCGCTTTGAAATCGGACCCTGCTCAAATACTTTGAAAGTTAAACACCCCGGATAGGATTTTGAAATTATCCCAAAATTGAATACATTGTGGTTCGTAATTCTAATGCCTTGAAAATCTGTAATATTTTTCTAGTCTTGTTGTTTGTAGCCTGTGCGTCAACCCAAGAACCACCCTCTCCACCCAATATCGTTTTAATCGTATCTGATGACCATGCCTATCAGGCCGTTGGAGCCTACGGTCATGGCTTAAACAATACACCTAATATCGATAGAATTGCCCGGGATGGAGCCCTTTTTACTAATAGCTTTGTCACAAACTCAATATGTGCCCCCTCAAGAGCAGTTATACTCACAGGGAAACACAGCTTTATCAATGGGAAAGTAGATAACTATCAGGATTTTGACTGGAGCCAAGATAGCTTTCCCAAGAGACTACAATCGGCTGGCTATCAAACAGCCTTAGTGGGGAAGATTCACCTAAGAGGCAATCCCCAAGGATTTGACCACTGGGCAGTCCTTCCAGGTCAAGGACACTACTATAATCCTGATTTTATTATTGATGGCGAAACCAAAAATATCGAAGGCTATGTTACCACCATCACCACAGAATTAGCCCTCAATTGGCTGGAAAGCAAACGTCAATCAGACAAACCCTTCTTGCTTGTTTACAATCAAAAAGCCCCTCATCGAAATTGGCAAGCCGAATCAAAATATCTCAACCTATTTGATAACAAGACATTTGAACCACCAGAAAACTTCTTTGATGACTATTCCAATAGGGGAACTGCCGCCAAGACCCAAGAAATGCTTGTCCATGCTACCGAAGAACAAATTGCTAAAACCCATGGATATGGCGGACACGGTAGATGGGGACACGATTTCAAACTACTTGAAGATCCCTACGGTAGAACTACTGGTTTTGCAAATGAACTAGAACGATTTACAGACAAACAGAAAAAAGACTGGCTGGATGCCTACGGTCCCAAGAACGATTCATTGCTAAAAGCCTATCCATCTATGAATCAAAAAGAAATTGCACTATGGAAATTCAATAGATATATCAAGGACTACCTCCGTTCTGTGCAGTCTGTGGATGATGGCGTAGGACAGGTTTTGGATTATCTCGAAAAAGAAAATCTATCCGAAAATACCATAGTTGTCTATACCTCAGATCAAGGATTTTATCTCGGAGAACACGGCTGGTTTGATAAACGATTTATGTATGAAGAATCCCTGCGAACCCCTTTACTAATCCAATACCCAAAAGAAATACTACCCGGGACTCAAGTTACCAAGCTAGTTCAAAATCTTGACCTAGCTCCGACCATTCTTGATTATGCTGGGTTAGAAATTCCTAATAATATACAAGGAGAATCTTTCAAAAAACTACTCATAAATCAAGATGCCGACTGGCGTGATGCCATTTATTACACCTATTATGAATACCCCTCGGTTCATATGGTAAAAAGACACTATGGAATAAGAACAGAACGCTACAAGCTGATGCATTTTTATTATGATGTAGATGAGTGGGAAATGTATGATTTACAAAACGATCCTAATGAAATGAACAATCTCTATGGAGATGCCCAATACACCGAAATAGAAAATAACCTTCACCAAAGATTGGAAGATCTGCGTGATTATTACGGCGATTCAGATGAGTTAAATCAAATGCATCTTCAACGATACCTCTCACGATAGCGATGACTAATTTCGCCCTTTCTGCTAACTTTTGTTTGAACATTTCGAAATTGAGTTGGTTTATTTCATAATGATAAAATCTCTATAGTAGGTTATTTTTACAAAATTCAACATAAGTAAAACCTCATCATGAGCAAAATAAGTAGTAACCTCAAAGGCAATGCCGTTAGACCAAAACCAATCCGAGTATTGGTAGTTGGATGTGGAAATATGGGAGCATCTCATGCCAAATCATATCATAAGCATCCTGGATTCGAAATAGCCGGGTTGGTGTCTCGAGGTGATAGTAAAGCCAAGCTACAAAAAGAACTGAATAAAGACTATCCTCTATTTGATGATTACCTCCAATCACTCCAATCGACAAAACCCGAAGCTGTATGTATCTCTACATATCCAGACACTCACTATGAATATGGTCGATTGGCTCTTTTGAATAACTGCCACATCTTTATGGAAAAACCCCTTGCTACAACAATTGAAGACTCAGAAAAATTAATCCAGCTGACCCAGAAACAAAACAAGAAAATGGTTGTCGGATACATACTGAGACACCACCAAGTTTGGGTCGAATTTATCAATCAAGCAAAAAAGTTGGGAAAACCATTAGTAATGCGTATGAACTTAAACCAACAGAGCAGCGGTTATATGTGGGGTGTGCATAAAAGTTTAATGAAATCGCTGAGCCCAATTGTGGATTGTGGTGTTCACTATCTAGATGTTATGTGCCAAATGGTTCAAGCCAAACCCATAAGTGTCTCTGCAATAGGTGTACGTTTAACCGACGAGGTACCACAAGATAATTATAACTATGGACAGCTACAAATTCGTTTTTCTGATGAATCGGTTGGTTGGTATGAAGCCGGGTGGGGACCAATGATCAGTGAAACAGCTTTTTTTATCAAAGATGTAATAGGCCCCAAAGGCTCTGTATCCATTATATCTGAAGAAGGGACTTATGAATCTGGATCTGATGATATTGAAAAGCATACAAAATCAAATGTCATTAAAATTCACCATTCAAATCTTGACTCAAACAATGAATTCACAAAAAAAGATGAACATCTGAGATATCAAGATGACCCTACACATCAGGATCTTTGTGATAATGAACAATCATACTTTTATCGCGCCATCACCGAGTCTATAAACCTTGATGAGCATCTTCAACAAGCAAAGGAAAGTCTTCAAATAGCCTTAGCCTGCGATAAGGCAGTAAAAACTGGAAAAACAATCTATCTAAACGAAACAAAGTAATCTTATCCCTGACCAATAAAAGCCAAGTTCTTCTATTGATTTCCCAAAATCAGCTGAATTTTAAAAATCAGAAAATTATTGGATCCGGTAAAATGTTCTGAACCTGTTACTTGAGTATCTAAATGTCATAGTTAATCCCAAGACCAAAAATTTCCTTCACCTGCAAGTCTGCCAACAAGTCATCATCATAAAACAATTCAGTATTTAGTGTGCAAGAAACAAACTGATTCACCTTGAATACTAGTGTGATGGATTGTTTAAAATCAACATTTTTAATTTCCTTTAGATAATTAGCATAGAATTCATATCGATAGTCTAGCGATATATTTTCCCACAGTTCAGTCTTATAATACCCATTTATTGATGCCCCTAAATATCCTTGTATTGATTTTCCGGGAGGAACCCCAAAATAAGGCTTGTCCAGATTCATTTGCTCCGCAATCGATTTGTTGACAATCACAACCTGAGTAGTTAGAGGAGAAATATTAATCCTACTCTTTTTCGCTTTAATGCGAAAGAAACCGAGTCCCAGTTGTATTATTCCTGGTGAAAAAAATGAAGATTCCTTTGTTTTTACTTGCTGGTTTTTTTTCTCCGAATAAGAGTACCCAGAAAAAATTTGGGTCTTTAAACTAGAAAAAACAGAAAAATTCCATTTTCGCTTGTTAGTTCCAAGCAAAGAATTCCAAATAAATTGATCGTCAGCTTTTCTAATCCCAACCCTTCCTGCAGTGTATGTTCCACCAAGTGAAAAAGTGAACTGATTATCCCAAACAAACCCCTTTGTATTTCTATATCTTATGTCATAATCAAACAAATATTGAGCGATTACAGCACTCTCTCCACCGGATATCCAATTGGAAAAATAACTCTGATTTACTGTCAGACGCATAGTTCCATCATAAACAACTTGACTTTCCTTTGATGAAACTGAATCTTTTTCATTTTGTTTACCCTTTAACAAATCAACAAAAGGACGTCGATGTAATTTTTTCGCATCATTAAAATCAATCTGTGAATAAACCCCTTGAAATGCAATTAAGAACAAAACCAAAAAGATGAGCCTAAACATATTTTATGAAAAGAGATGTAAAGGTATCCTAACCGAGCTAAATTATCTTGGATATTTTTCACTTCAACTATACCAAACAATTTCCCCACTCAATCCATTATCAGAATATGATAAAATTTAAAAATAATTTATAAAATCTCATTTGTTTATACCGTTTTACTCTACAACTGATGAATTAACATAAAAAAGCCGGACTACAATGTTGATTATAGTCCGGCTTCTATTTTTAAGCGGTTCGTTCCCTCCTAAATCATTATTTATCCCACCAAACTCGAGTGGTAAACTCATTAGGTCCCTGACGAGAAATAGCTTCAGCAAAATTTTCAGGGTTTGTACTTTCTTCACTATTTGGATAAATCAACCTTCGGGGAATCGTGCCGTTGGTTACATTACCTGCATATACAGGTTGCCCTCCAAATGCTTGTAATTCAGGATATCCTGTTCTTCTCCAATTAGCAAAAGCCTCATATTCATTGAGAAAAGTTGCAATCCAATATTGGGTATGAATATGATTCATCGCATCATCTGCATCAAATGGATTAGCTGCGAGATAGGCATCAACTTGCTCATCAGAGATAGCCGCAGCGTTAGGATATAGCTGAGACAACATCTGCATAGCAGCCCTAACCCCATTACTATAATGTTGTTCGGCATCTCCAGAATACCACCCTCGAACTGCAGCTTCAGCTTTCAAAAATTCAGTTTCAGCATACGTTTGGAACACCATAGGCGCATCTTCACCCGTTATTACCCCACGATTGGGCTCTGCAAAATGATTCCTGATATCATTATCTGCCACTTCGGGGGGAAACTGGTCCCTGAACATATCAATCAAAGCAGCATTGGTTGTTGCACTTGGGAGGCCCATCAAATCTTCAGGGGCTGTGCTTCCATCACTTCGCCTGGCAGCCAAAATGGGCAGCCTAGGATCATTGGTGGATTTAAGTTGGTCAATAAAAAACTTAGAGATCCGCGGATTGCCATCAGCTGTAAATACCTCCCCATGTCCATTTTTGTTTATTCCCTCAGGACCAGCAGTATGCTGAATGAAGCAGATATCGTCGTTTGATTCAAATGTACCTCCATTGATTGCCTTGGAAGCCCAAGCTTGAGCCCCTGCCGCATCAACCTTAGTCATCCGCATAGCAAGTCGAAGCATCAATGAATTACCAAACTTTCTCCACTGAGCAACATCTCCTCCGTAAATAAGATCAGAATTTCCCAATTCATCTTCTCCTAGCTGTGCAACGGCCGCCTCAAGTTCCGAAAGCATACTGGCATAAATTTCAGACTGAGGGTCATATTTTGGTTTTAAAATACCATCAGTATAGCCTTTACCAGCTTCTGAATAAGGAATATCACCATAAATGTCTGTCAGTCTATGATAGATGAAAGATCTCCAAATTCGAGCAACTCCCATAGATGTGCCATTATTTTCTTCCACTGTAAGTTGGTTAACGATATCCTCTATTTCTTTTACCTGTTGTGGATAACCTCTGTCCCAAAGAGAAGTAGCATAACCAAAATTCCTCAGATAAAAGTTCCCACTCCAATAGGTTCCCGTAGAAGCTATATGCTGGACGATGGTTGAAGAATAGATCAAACTAGCTCTCCAATTTTCATATCTCTCACCTGAGGTCCTTAAAAAAACGGAAGCAAATTTATTATTCACGTCAATTTGTGTAGCAGATGTGGGGCTGGTATTCAGCTCCTCAAAGCCCTTGTCGAAATCACAACTGATGACTACTAAGCTTAGTATAATTAAGTAAACTGTTTTTTTCATTTTATCTAAAAATTAAGATTCACATTCACTCCAATACTTCTCGGAATTGGAAGACCGTACCACTCCAAACCTTGTGAATTGCTCACATTATATCCTGACTCAGGATCGACATTTGGCACACTATTACTTAGCAATAAGAGATTCCTTCCGATTAAAGAAACTCTAGCAGACTTTATAAAAGTATTTTCCAATAGATCTTGAGGGAAAGCGTACCCCAGACTCAATTGACGGAGCCTGAGATAATCTGAATCATAGATGTTTTCTTCGGCAATACTGGCTCTTCTTCCCCAGTAGTCTTCGATTCTTTCTGGTGCTATTGTCGAAGTAAACGCAACGCCCTCTTCATTTACACCAGAAACGACTAGTCCATTTTCCCTACCATCTTCATCTATGGTGTCTTTGTGTAGTCCAGAAGATTTCAGGCCTGAGTTTGTACCACTGAAAATCTGACCTCCACTTTTTCCTTCGATTAAAAAGCTCAGGCTTAGATTTTTGTACCGGAAGGAATTGGTTATGCCTATTGAATTTGGTGAGACGCCAAAGCCCAATATTTTTCTCGGTCCTTGCTTTGGAAGTGGAGTACCATCATCAGCATCAATTTCGTGGACAATTCTTCCTTGATCATCCCGCTCATATGAGGTTCCAAAAAGTGCTCCATAGGTTTCTCCGACGATATGAGTCACGCGCAAATTTCTTGAGCGAGGTTCATCAAGAGAAATGTTGGTTTCATCTTCATTTGTTGATACAATCTTAGAATCATTATGAGAATAGTTTAAAGTTAAATCCCAACTAAAATCATTAATTTCTAAGGGACTAGCATTTAATAATATCTCGTACCCTTTGTTTGTGATGATTCCTAAGTTTGCTAGGGCACTTGTATACCCTGATGTCGGTGAGGCACTCACACCTACAATATCTCCATTTGTTTCATTATCATAATATGTGAAATCTAAACCGATTCGATTGTCAAGCACCCGAAGGTCTAGTCCAAATTCAGTTTCATTTTTTTCAAAGGGTGTGATTTCCGGATTTGGAATTGATCCATTCAGTACTCTCCCTAGGGAAGCCCCTTGGTGGCCTTGTCCTACGATTCCATAATTCAAGCTCAATGCATATGGGGAGTCTGCACCACCGGCAACCTGAGAGTATCCTCCACGCAATTTCAAGAAGGTAACGGCTTCAGGTAATTCTATCAGATCAGACACTACCAAACTTAAACTAGCTGAGGTATAAAGATCATTATTGGGTGATTCTTTTCCTGCTATAGATAAAGTTGAAAACCAATCATTTCTTGCTGTAAGAGTCAAATAGATGGCATCCGAATATGCCAACTCAACAGATCCATAAGCGGAGTTGATTTGTTTTTCTGAATATCCATAACCGGTGGACTGATTTTGAGTGTTTTTTACAGAATATAGAAATGGGATGATAAAATTTCCTCCATTTAGAGATTTTGATTCAAACTGTGAGTTGTTTGTCCCCAGACCAACAAAACCTGTAAGACTGAAATCATCTAAAATTGATAGACCGTCTGTACCTACAAAGAAGTCGGCATCGTATTGTTTATCGGTTCGATTATACTCATTCATTGATCCCAATGGCTGATATGCAGTACCGTAGGGGGTTCCGGATGTTCTATCATAATCAAATCGATCAATGCCGTATCTACCTTTAGCATAGAGGTAGTCGGCTATATCCCAGCGAATTTCTGCAGAGCCTATAAAACGCTCCTTGATTGAATCATTGAAATACTGATAGGCCGCAAACCAAGGATTTTGAGAAAAGGTATTATCACTTGTTCTAAACTCTGTACCATCCGCATTTGTTCCTTTTCCTCCTTCACCAAGCATATCATTGACATCAACATTTGCAGCGAATAGTCGAACGCCAAAATTTGCGTTTCCTGGAGAATCAGATAGTCTTGGTTGCCCTACCGAATCATCCACGACATATTTTAGACTCACTGAAGCAGAGAACCCCCCTATATTTTGGTTCAAATTGACTCCAAGTGAATTTCGGTCTAAAGTCGAATTTGGGCTGATGTCTGAATTTTGAAGATTGGAGAAAGAAACTCTATAGTTTCCGCTTTCATTGGCTGAAGAAACGGCTATGGTGTTTATAAAGGTTTGTCCAGTTTTATAGAATTTGAGTTGGTTGTCGCCTCTATCTACATAGGGTCTATCCACACCATCCCACTGTGCTGAAGTTGGTATACTTCCCAATCTGACTCCCCAACTAGAATAATTGGACTCGGGGTCGCCTTCAGCATCAAAATCTATTCCCTGTCCATACTCTTTCTGGGTGTCTAGTGGATCATTCCTAAGGTCATCAAATTGTACGGAGCTGCTCAGCTCAACATTAATTCCTTCGGCACCTATACCAGATTTGGTGGTAATGATAATCACACCGTTTGATGCTCTTGATCCATATAAGGCTGCAGCTGCACCACCTTTAAGGACTGATATAGATTCCACTTCGTCTGGATTCAAGGCTGAAACACCATCTCCAGCATCAGACCCACCCCACAGTCCGGCAGAACCCAGATTGGCGTTGCTTATTGTAATTCCGTCGATAACATAAAGGGGTTGGTTATAGCCATTGAGTGAACTATTACCTCTTATGATAACTCTGGAAGATCCTTTGGCACCAGTTGCATTACCTGTTATCTGAACTCCTGCAATTTTACCTTGAAGGGCATTGATTGCATTTGTCTGTTTAACGATATTTACTTCATCGCCTTCTACTTGGGTAACTGAATAACCCAAGGCTTTGGTACTCCGCTCAATACCAAGAGCGGTAACCACAACCTCTTCGAGTGCCGAATCGGGTTGAAGTTGTATCGAAATGCTCGTATCAGCCCCCAAAAGTACAGACTGGGTAGCATATCCGATAAAACTAACTACAAGTGTATCTCCTTCATTTGCTTGGATAGAAAACTGTCCATCAAAGTCAGTAGAAACACCCACATTGGTGTCCTGCACCACGACGCTGGCCCCAGGAAGCGGTACTCCATTCTCATCAACGACAGTCCCAGAGACAATTTGTCCATAGGCTGACATCAGACCAAGCATCATGCATAAAGCACATACCGACAACAGCCGGTTGAATTGTAAATTCATAACTAAAATAAATTTTGATTACATTATTTCCTAACTTCTAGAAAATTTTCACAATTTATAAAAAATTAGATTAAATCCTAATCTTTTTTAACAATTCAACCTTTATTTGATAACTTGGGTAAGGTGATATAAGCAAAACAGAGCTGGGAATGTTTACACCCACAGTAAAGTAGTAGGATGCAAAGTTGAGCGAGAATTTTTCTGCTTTTATTGTTGCAGTTAATAACTTGTTTTGGATTGAGACTATTTTAGTATTTCTGAAATATTTTTAACTGCTTTTTCTAATTTTTCTTCCGAAGCAGCATATGATAATCTCAAAGAATTATCTTGTCCAAAGGGTAATCCACTAACTGTAGCAACATGAGCATGTTCTAAGAGCAACATGGCCATATCTTGCGAATTATTTAAGGTTTTTCCTTTGATCTTTGTTCCATAATAGTCGGATATATCGGGAAACAGATAAAATGCTCCCTCTGGTTTTATGATTTTGAACCCAGGAATGCTGCTTAATAGCTCTATTAAATAGTCCCTTCTTTTTTGAAATGCTTGGACCATATATTGTATTTCTGATGGAGGTTGTAACAATGCGGTTATAGCTGCTCTTTGGGCAATACAATTGGTCCCTGAGGTAAACTGACCTTGAATCTTCTTGCAAGCAGCTACGATCTCTACTGGACCTGCCATATACCCCAATCGCCAACCCGTCATGGCAAAGGCTTTAGAAAGTCCATTGACTACAATAGTTCGATGAGCTAATTCTGGAACACTTGCCAGTGAAAAATGAGGTACTCCATAATTGATGTGTTCATATATTTCATCAGAAATAATGTATAGATGTGAATTTTCTATCAACACTTTAGAAATTTTCTGAAATTCTTCTTTAGAATAAACTGCTCCACTGGGATTATTTGGAGAATTAAAGATGATTACTTTTGATTTGGATGTAATCTGTTTAGATAAATCATCGGCTGAAATCTTATATCCTGAGTCAATACTAGAAGGAATCAATTCCCAATTGGCTTGATTCAAAGTAGACATCGCGGAATAGGAAACCCAATAAGGGCAGGGCAAGAGTACTTGATCTCCAGGATCTAAAAGAGCGATCATAATATTTGCAATGCATTGTTTCGCACCAGTTGAAACCACAATTTGGTTTGGAGCATAATTAAGTTGATTATCTCTTAGTAGCTTATGGCATATGGCCTCACGAAGTTCAAGATACCCATCCACAGGAGTGTACCCATTGTAATTTTGGTTGATTGATTCAATGGCAGATTTTTTAATAAAATCTGGAGTACTAAAATCCGGTTCTCCAATGCTGAGATTGATGATGTCAATTCCTTTACTATTGAGTTCTCTAGCTTTTGTAGCCATAGCTAAAGTTGCTGATTCGGGTAAGTCAATCACCCTTTTAGATAAAATGCCCATTGTAATGAAAATTTGTATCTGGCAAAATAAAAAAATTAGATTTTGTAGAAAGGGGGATAACACTATAGTTTCATAAAAAGTTCCAATGGATTTGAAAATCACACTTAATTCAAAAAACCAGATATATTAGTTTAGCATCATATATGGATTTGTTGCCCCAATACTTTGATCAGTTTTCTTTTGGACAGCTAGAACAATTTCAGAATTTTGAAAGTGAATTACGATTCTGGAACCGGAAGATCAATCTTGTTTCAAGAAAAGATATGAGATATTTTGCCCTACATCACCTGATTCATAGCTTGTCGATTTTGAAGTTCATGAATTTCGCAACAAATTCTTCAGTAATTGATTTGGGTACAGGGGGAGGACTACCTGGTTTGCCTCTGGCTATTGCTTTTCCCAAAACTCAATTTTTTCTCATTGAATCGAAGAGAAAGAAAATTGAAGTCGTTGAACAAATGACAAAAACTCTAAACCTAGATAATGTAGTTCCTATACATTCCAGGATTGAACAGTTCAGCCAAAAAGTCAATTACATCATCTCTCGATGGGTTGGTCAAACTGCAGAAATTATCAACCTTAGTCAAAAAAATCTTCTACCCCAAATTCTTGGGAACGACCACTGTGGTATATGGCTTTGGAAAGGAGGTGATTTGTCCAAAGAACTATTTGGAATAAAGGACACTAGAATTTACCGATTAAGTGAACACTTTGATGAGGATTTTTTTTTCCAAAAAAAAATTGTACATATCCCCACTAGATCGGCAAAATCGTAAGCAAAATAGAAAAAATCAATGCCAATGCCTAAGGTCGGATACCTTTTGTTTCAAATACACTTGGGGGAATTAACCTAGGGCTTTCCCCGTGTGCATTAAAACTTTGATTCAACGATAACCGAACTTATAAAATTTCTTGCTTGGGCTGATTACCCTCATACTCTTCAAGAATTTTTTCAAATCTTTCCATATAATCCTCTAGTTGATCTAAGTTTTTTCTCATCAATGAATCTAAATCATGAAATCGTGGTTGAGAAGGAAAACTTCGAGGAGCGTGTCTGTTATGGTGACCCCTATGATTCATCCTGTGTATGATTGGCCGAGGTTTCTTTGATCTCATTTTAATGGTCAAACTATCTATTTCCGAATCTGTAAAGAAAAAATCATGGTTTAAATCCGAAAGTTTCCCGAGAACTACTGAAGGTAATACCTCAAATATACTGTCTAGCTTCTGACGGTGGTTTTGATTTTTTGGCCACATATCCATTTTATCCCAGATAGAACGAAACTCCGAAGTGTAATCAATAGAATCAATGTGAAAAAAATCAAAATCATCTATGATACCGCCAAAATCAGGTGGTAAGATTTGCATATGGGATGGCAAAGAATCGCTAATTGAGGTTTTAATTCGGATTTTTCTCCTCGGGGTAATGTGAATAGAATCGTATTTAATGATGTTGCCTTTTTGATCATACTCTCTGGTTACAGTCACAGAAACATCCGACTCTTTCTCTGTTTTTTTACTATGTTTATTGATGGTCTGAGATAACCCAACTAATGGGATAATTAAAAAAAAGATTACAATTTTTTTCATCTTACACATTTTTTCTTATAATAACCAGACGAAAAAATCAACTTTCAGTAACATTTTTCATGCATTTTAATCCAAAATAGAAGAAGAATCTCTAAGCTCGGATTGACAAAATACATCAAGGTCAAGCCCTAACAAGGCTCAATGACGTTTGATCTCTAAGACTTGAGATAATACTGATAGGGAAAATTGATCACAAGTACCATCAAAGGTTTTATTGTATTCTTTGTGAGTTTCCCTACCCTTGTAGTGTCCAGTATAGGCAGAGACCATGGGCTTTTGAAGCGGGGACAACATAAAGAACGAATGTGGAGTTCTCATAAGACCATTAGACAAAAGGCTACTGGCATTGAATGAGGAGGGGTAAAAGTCATCATAATCATTTAATGGTTATGGATGTAGTTGTCACTAGCGGTTTCCACTTCACATTATGTGTAGTAGGACCATGGACTTTAATCTTCTGCTAAAAAAGGATATCGATAATCTAAATCTGGAACCAAAGGCTCTTTTATTAGTCTAGGAGAAACCCATCTAAGTAGATTCAAAGACCAACCAGCTTTGTCATTTGTCCCAGAAGATCTAGAGCCCCCAAAAGGTTGATGTCCTACTACAGCACCGGTTGGTTTATCATTTATATAAAAATTACCAGCACTGTTTTCCAATAACTTAAGAGCTTTATGTATTGGCAGTCTTTCTTGTGAAAAAATAGATCCCGTAAGTGCATAAGGTGAAGTAGTGTCCACTAATTTAAGGGTTTCTTCAAACCGATGGTCTTGGTATATATATATGGTAATCAAGGGGCCGAATAATTCTGTTTCCATCGTTTTAAATTTTGGGTTGTTGGTTACCACAATTGTAGGTTCAATAAAATACCCCACCTTCTTATCATAACCACCTCCGCACACGATTTTGGCTTCATCGCTTGCTTTCACCATTTCAATTGCCTTTTTCAAACGTTCATAAGCACCTTTATGAATTACAGAAGTTACAAAGTTTTTAAAATTCCTTGGACTGCCCACCGTTATGGTCTTTAATTCCGAAAGAATATGTTCAACAACTTTGTCAGCTAAAGACAGTGGTAAATATACTCTTGAAGCTGCTGAACACTTTTGACCTTGGAACTCAAATCCTCCTCGAATGATTGCCGTTGACAAGGCTTCAACTGATGCGCTCGGGTGAGCTACAATAAAATCTTTACCACCTGTTTCACCGACGATACGGGGATAAGACTTGTAAATGTGAATCCTTTGTCCAATTTTTTTCCAAATTCCCTTAAAGACTGTTGTTGATCCGGTGAAGTGGATTCCAGCAAAATCAGGTGAATCCAATACTGTATCGGTAATCATTTCGGGATCACCATATATCATATTTATCACTCCGTCGGGCAATCCGGCTTCTATAAAAACCTTCATTATTACGTTTGCCGAATAGACTTGGTAGTCGCTAGGCTTCCAAACCACTGTATTGCCCATCAAAGCGACAGATGAACATAAATTTCCGGCAATTGCTGTAAAATTAAATGGGCTAATAGCGTACACAAAGCCCTCAAGTGGTCTATATGACAATTGGTTCCAGACTTTGGCGGTAGATTTTGGCTGTTGTTTATAAATCTCTTGCATAAAAAAGACATTGAACCGCAAAAAATCTATTAGTTCACAGGCTGCATCAATTTCAGCTTGGTAAATAGTCTTACTTTGACAAAGCATCGTGGTTGCGATGATTTCGTTCCGGTAAGGACCTGCAATGAGTTCTGCTGCTTTAAGGAATATCGCGGCTCTTGATTCCCAAGCCATATTTGCCCATTGTGATTTCGCTTTTAAGGCACTATTAATAGCCAATTCAACCTGATTTTGATTGGCCTTATGAAACGAACCAATTTTTTTTTGATGTTCGTGAGGAGGAGTTATAACCGATATGTCTCTTGTATAAATTTCTTCACCCCCGATATAAAGTGGTATTTCTATACTTTGTTCATAAAGTTCATCGTATACTTTTTGAGCTTCCTTTCTCTCTTTTGAACCAGGTGCGTAAACACGCACTGACTCATTTTGGGGTTCCGGGACCTGATAAATACCATTAGCCATATTTATGAAATGTTTAAAAGTGAACTATTTATGAAACGTTGTAGCAACTGGCTAAAATTACATCAATATATATTATCACCCTCCCCCTTTATCAACCTTTGAATAGATTGGGTTATTGATTTAATGGAAGGTAATACTGGGGGTTACATCCTATTGTAACCATTAATAACAAAATCCCTTTATCTCATCAATATAGGTGTAATACCATTTAAACACTACATTTACTCAATATGTTTATATGTTTACTCTACGGCTAAACAACTTATGCATTAAATTTTCTATGAGTAACTTTAATGTGTAAATGGTATTACAGTACCTATCATTGGCATAGGGCAGTTAGAGATATGATGACAGGCAACAAGCAAGTGAGATTTTCCAGTAGGAATAAACGAGGAAATAAAACCTTCACTTGCTTCATTCAATAAAAATAGACAGATCACTTTGATTGAGATTTGAAGCCAAGTTTAGATTAAATACACACCTACAATCAAAGGACTCAACAATCGTAGGGAAACTAAATAAACTTACACTATCAAAAGGGTGAATTTTTGCCCCTAAATCATTAACTTTGCAAACCTCAATGAGAGTGGATGAGTTTTAGGTACAACCTAAAAATAAATTCTGGAGCCGATCTTCATATCAAGGGAAGATCGGCATTAAAAAGCGTTGTATTGCCGCCCTCGGAAACGTACACCATCAAGCCCGGGAATTTTTTTTACCTAAATACAAAATTGTTGCTCAAAGAAGGTGCAAAAGTCAAAAAAGGTACCCCACTTTTTTTTGATAAAGGGAACCCCGAAGTAAAGTTTGTCTCGCCAATATCAGGAACAGTTCAAAAGATAGTTAGAGGGAAAAGAAGAAGAGTGCTTGATGTGATCGTTCACCGTGATGAGAAACAAGAAGCCCTGAAGTTCGATATTCCCAATCTAAAAAAATGTACCCGAAAAGAAATTGTTGATTTCCTCCTAGAAGTAGGCTTATGGCCGTTTTTGTCTCAACGCCCCTATGGAATTATTGCCAACCCAACAAAAAAGCCCAAATCTATTTTTATTTCACTTGTCGATAAAAGACCGCTTGGGGTAGACTTTGATTTTATCCTAAAAGACAAAATTCAGGATTTCCAACGTGGTATAGAAGTGCTTTCCAAACTCACCGATATAATCTACCTTGGATTTCCCTCCGGCTATCAAGGAGAACTAAAATCTATAAAAGGAGCAACTTTTTTTGGGGTTTCAGGTCCCCACCCGGCAGGAAATTCAAGCGTCCATATCAATAAAATAGACCCCCTGAACTATGGAGAATACATCTGGACAATCAACCCCGAAGACATAGCCAATATCGGAGAATCATTCGCCACAGGAGAATTTACAGCCCGCCGCACAATTGCCGTCGCAGGTAATGGCGTTGGAGATCCAAAGTATTTTAAAGTGACTATTGGCCACGAACTGTTGCATTTGTTACAAGAGGCAAAAGTCAATATGAACCAAGACAATAGATACATCAACGGAGACTTGCTAACAGGAGAATTTGTAGACGATCAGGACCATATAGGGTATCTAAACAACCTGATAAGTGTTATCCCCGAAGGAAATCAATACCGAATGTTCGGTTGGCTGCCTTTCAAAGATAATTCCGTGCTAAGCACTTCAAGAACCTCATTCAACTGGCTCAAAAGAGGTAATAAACCAGTAGAAGTCAATACCAACCTCAATGGCGAAGAAAGAGCCCTAGTGGTTACCGGAGAAATGGAAAAAGTATTCCCCATGGATATTTATCCCTTACAGCTGATTAAGGCCTGTATGGTTGAAGATATAGAAAAAATGGAAGCACTAGGTATTTTCGAAGTAGTTCCAGAAGATTTTGGACTGATTGATTTTACCAATAGTTCAAAATTGGAAGCTCAAGAAATAATCAAATCTGGTCTTGAATTAATGATCAAAGAAGTCGGATAGATACCAGTGAAAAATAAACTTAGACATACCATTGATTCTCTCAAGAACGATTTGAGATACTCAAGTAATCTCAAAAAATTTGTCCCCGCCGTCAATGCTTTTGATACCTTTTTGTTTGTGCCAAATGTTGTGACCAAATCAGGAGCACACATCCGAGATGCCGTTGATCTAAAAAGAACCATGATCACGGTCATCATTTCGCTGGTTCCAGCACTTTTATTCGGTATGTGGAATACCGGCTTTCAGCATTACTCCCAGTTGGGTGAATCGGTTTCCTTATTTGAATCCTTTGGGTTTGGGTTCACCCGAATATTTCCCATGATTGCCGTTTCGTATGCCGTTGGCCTTGCCATCGAATTCGGATTCGCAATCTACCGAGGTCATGAAGTAAACGAAGGATACCTGGTAACTGGATTGCTTATCCCCATGATCATGCCGGTCGATATACCCCTTTGGATGGTCGGAGTATCAGTAGCCTTCGCAGTGATTATAGCAAAAGAAGCTTTCGGCGGTACAGGAATGAATATCTTAAACCCAGCCCTCACTGCTCGTGCCTTTGCATTTTTTGCCTACCCCACATACATGTCAGGGGATAAAGTATGGGTTGCCGATGCATCCACCATTGATGCGATTTCTGGGGAAACAATTTTGGGCACCTTGGCAGCCAATAACCCCAGTATTCAGTACAGCTGGTGGGATATGTTTGTCGGAGTTGTCCCAGGATCCATCGCCGAAACCTCAACGTTGATGGCCCTGATAGGAGCATTTATATTGATTTTTGCCGGTGTTGGTAGCTGGAGAATTATGCTGGGGTGTTTGATTGGTGGTGCCTTTACGGGGTTGATATTTAACCTCCTCGGGGTGAATGCCTTGATGTCATTTCCCTTTTATTTGCACCTGGTCGTTGGCGGATTTGCTTTTGGAGTTGTTTTTATGGCCACAGATCCCGTTTCAGCAGCTCAGACAACAAAAGGAAAATGGATTTATGGTGTTTTAGTGGGAATTTTTTGTATCTTGATAAGGGTCTTTAATCCGGCCTATCCAGAAGGAGTTATGCTGGCTATCTTGTTGATGAATGTTTTTGCACCAACAATAGATCATTATGTGGTCAGTGCCAACATAAGAAAAAGAAAGAGACGATGGCAATTAGCAAAAGCAAATGGGTAAAGTAAATACAGAAACCAATTCTTATACCTTTTTCTTTGCCTCAGCGATGGTAGTTGTGGTGGCTGCAACATTAGCCTTTGCAGCTAGTTCATTAAAAGACAAACAAGATGTGAATATTCGTCAGGAAAAGATGCAGAATATTCTCTCAACTATTGGAATTGAAACTAGTAGACCAGAAGCTGAGATTCTCTATGATCAGTACATCATCGAACAACTTTCTCTCACTAAGGATGGACAGATCGACCAAGCAGTTGATGCGTTCCAAATCAATCTAGCTACTGAAATAAAAAAATCTGTAGACCAACAGAGATTTCCCCTATTTAAGGGAGTCGTAGAGGACGATACGTATTATATAATTCCACTAAGGGGATCAGGACTATGGGATGCCATTTGGGGATATATCGCATTGAAGGATGATCGGAGAACCCTAAAAGGTGCTGTATTTGATCACCAAGCAGAAACAGCCGGGCTCGGTGCCGAAATAACCCAAACCTGGTTTATGGAACAATTTGATGACGAAGTGCTGTTTGACGAACAAGGAGAGTTCCAAGGGATCAAACTAACCAAAACAAATAATGATCCTGGCAATACCGACAAGTCCGATCACCAAGTCGATGCCATCTCTGGAGCTACCATCACAGGTGATGGCCTAAGCGATATGATCACCGAACGAATGCAACACTATTTACCATACTTTAATAACCTAAATGAATAAAAAACCCTACGTATTCTTTATAACTAAAAATCTTAAACCCAAGTCTCTGCTTTCATCAGCCGATAGGAAACTCTTGGTTGATCCCCTGGATGATGATAATCCCATTACAGTCCAAGTGTTGGGCATATGTTCTGCCCTAGCTATTACAGTTCAATTAAGACCTGCTGTGGTTATGGCAATCTCTGTAGTTGGTGTAATGGCCGCAAGCAATGTAATCATATCCATCTTTAGAAATCTCATCCCTTCCCGAATCCGAATTATCGTGCAGCTAGTGGTAGTGGCTACTATGGTAATCCTGGTAGATCAAATTCTCCGCGCTTTTGCTTATGATGTGAGTAAAGAACTCTCCATCTTCATCGGTTTGATCATCACCAATTGTATCGTCATGGGACGATTGGAGGCTTTTGCCCTAGGTAATGGAGTTTGGCGTTCCTTTCTCGACGGAGTTGGAAATGCCCTGGGTTATGGTTTGATTCTGATTATGGTCGCTTTCTTTAGAGAATTATTCGGTTCAGGAAATCTGATGGGAGTTCAGGTTATTCCTGATTCAATTTATATTCTGGGCTATGAAAATAACGGATTTATGCTATTTTCACCGATGGCCCTGATTACTGTGGGGATAATCATCTGGGTACAGCGATCTAGAAATAGAAAATTAGTAGAAGAATACTAAAACAGCAATTCTTATGATTGAACAATATGTCAATTTATTTGTTAAAAGCATTTTCATTGAGAATATGGTGTTTGCCTATTTTTTGGGTATGTGCTCCTATCTGGCCGTTTCTAAAACAGTCAAGACCGCTGTAGGACTAGGTGCTGCAGTGATTTTTGTCTTGGGAATTACCGTACCCATAAATTATCTTTTGGATACCTATCTTCTGCAAGAAGGAGCACTAGCTTGGTTAGGACCGCAATATGCATCTCTTGATTTGAGCTTTTTGAGCTTTATCGTTTTTATTGCCGTGATTGCATCTATGGTTCAATTAGTTGAAATGATCGTAGAAAAATTTGCTCCAGCTCTTTATGGGGCTCTCGGTATTTTTCTTCCCCTAATCGCAGTGAATTGTGCCATTTTAGGAGGTTCCTTATTCATGCAACAAAAAGCCTTTATCTCGGTCTTTGAATCCGGTGTTTATGGTATTGGTTCAGGAGTAGGTTTCTTTCTGGCCATTTTGGCCATTGCTTCTATCAGAGAAAAGATTACCTATTCCAATATCCCAGACCCGCTTCGGGGACTAGGTATCACCTTTATTGTCACTGGCCTGATGGCTATCGGCTTTATGAGTTTTATGGGCGTCAAATTATAAATAAACAACAATGGACATTACTGTTATTCTAGCCAGTGTTCTGGTTTTTGCTTTTGTAGTCTTTTTACTCGTTGGAATGCTGTTGGTAGTCAAACAAAAAATGCTCCCTTCTGGACCCGTTCAGCTGGTTATCAATGACGAAAAAAATATAGAGGTTTCCTCCGGCAACACCCTTTTAACTACTCTTAGTAATGCCAAAATTTTTCTCCCCTCAGCCTGCGGAGGAGGAGGTACATGCGTCCAATGCCGATGTCAAATATTCGATGGAGGTGGAGAAATTCTCCCAACAGAAAAACCTCATTTTTCTCGAAAAGAAATCAGCGAAGGATGGCGCCTAGGTTGTCAGGTAAAAGTTAAAGAGGATATGAAAATCCAAGTTCCTGATGAAGTTTTTGGAATCAAAAAATGGAAAGCAGTAGTGAAAAGCAATTATAATGTGGCTTCTTTTATCAAAGAGCTAATTGTGGAAATCCCAGAAGAAATGAATTATAAAGCCGGCGGATATATACAATTGGAAGTTCCAAGATGTGAAATTGATTACCAGAACATTGATATTTCTGCTCATCCTCAGGAGCATCCAGAAGATAAAGAAAAGTTCCTTCTGGAATGGGACAAATTCAAACTATGGGATTTGAAAATGAAAAATGCTTCAGAAGCAGAAAGAGCCTATTCTATGGCCTCATATCCTGCCGAAGGGCAAGAGATCATGCTCAATGTCCGCATCGCGACTCCTCCTTTGGATACTTCCAGAGGTGCATGGAAACCTGTAAATCCTGGCATCGCTTCCTCCTATATTTTTAGTTTAAACCAAGGAGATACGGTAACAATTTCTGGTCCTTTTGGAGAATTTTTTATCAATGAATCAGATGCTGAGATGCTCTATGTCGGTGGAGGTGCAGGAATGGCACCGATGCGTTCGCACCTTTATCATTTGTTTCGAACCCTTAAGACCAATCGAACAGTAACCTTTTGGTATGGAGGAAGATCCAAACGCGAATTATTCTATATTGAGCATTTTAGAGCTCTTGAGCGAGATTTTCCCAATTTTAAATTCTACGTAGCCCTTTCAGAGCCGACAGAAGAAGATAATTGGGTAGTAAAGGATTCCTTAGATGATGATAAAGGAGATGGCTTCATAGGATTTGTTCATCAAGTAGTTATTGATCATTATCTGTCAAAACATGAATCTCCAGAAGATATTGAGGTCTATTTTTGTGGACCCCCGCTGATGAATGTAGCAGTCCAAAAAATGGCTGAAGATTTTGGTGTGCCACAAGAAAATATTCGATTCGACGATTTCGGAGGCTAATCCCAATACCCAAACTATCCCTAATTTGAAGTTAGGACTGGGAATTCAGGTTTGTTATCAGGATACATTTTGGCTGGTTTTCAGTTGGTTGGGTTGGTCATCTTGAATTCTGTTCTGCTTGACTTAGATTCTTGAACTAGCTTTCATGGTATATTATGAAGATTATCCATTGGAGGATTTATCATTTCCAAAATCGAAATTATCTTGATAGTTTATGGCAATTAAGAATAACTTTGAAACACTCTAATTTAAAACGATGAGAATTCTATCCACCATTCTATTGAGTCATTTGCTCTTTTTCAGCTTTTGCTCAAATGAAAAATACACTTTCAAAACCACCTCTAAAGATGGTTACATCTACAGGTATGTGACTAATGACCCTACCAATACCCGAATTTATACCCTAGACAACGGATTAACAGTCTATTTATCTGATTATAAGGCATCTCCAAGAGCCCAGGTATCCATCGCTGTCAAAGCTGGAGGAAAAAATGATCCATCAGAAAATACCGGTCTTGCACATTATTTGGAACACATGATGTTCAAAGGAACCAGTCACTTTGGAACCAAGGATTATCAAAAAGAAAAAATCTTATTGGACTCAATAGAAGTCTTTTTTGAGCAGTATGCAAAAATTGATGACAGTATAGAGAGAATAAAGCATTACGAAAAAATTGATGAGTTGTCATATCGGGCATCTGAATATGCTATTGCCAATGAATATGATAAGATGATTTCTGCCATAGGAGGTAAGTATTTGAATGCCTATACCACTCAAGATAGGACGGTTTACATCGTAGATGTTCCCTCGAATGAACTAGGACGTCTCATTGAAATAGAGGGTTTGCGATTCAAAGAAATCATCAATAGGTTGTTTCATACTGAACTAGAAACGGTTTACGAAGAGAAAAATAGATCCTTAGATAACGATAATTGGAAGGTTTATGAAGCAATAAATTCTCTTTTATTTGAGCAACATCCCTATGGTACTCAAACAGTCATTGGTACCATAGAGCATCTCAAAAATCCTTCCATTACAGAGATAAAAAAATATTTTGAAACCTATTATAAGCCCAATAATGTTGCTATTTGCATAAGTGGAGACATCAAATATAAAGAGGTGATGGAATCGATCGAATCGCATTTTGGACAATGGAAATCAAGCGCTGGTGTCCCAGATTGGAAACCCATAGAAGAAGATCCTATTGAGCATCCCAGGAAAACTACGGTCTATGGACCCGATGCCGAAAGAATTGACTTAGGTTTTAGATTTGATGGATATGGTAGCGATGATTATCTGAAATTGGTGCTCGTCGATATGTTGCTATCCAATGGGGAGGCTGGGTTTATAGACCTGAATCTCATTCAAGAACAAAAAGTACTTGGAGCCGGTTCTTATATCAGCGAAAGCAACGATTACTCGGTGCATAGAATCTATGGAACCCCAAAGGAGGGACAAACCTTAGACCAAGTAAAGGAATTGCTGCTGGGAGAAATAGAAAAAATCAAAAAAGGTGCATTCGATCCCTGGCTTATAGAAGCGGTTATCAATGATTTAAAAAAATCTCAATTGGAGGATGATCAAAATGTCAATTTTGCTAATTATTATAGGACAGATCAGATGGTGATGGCATTCACTAGCTCTACTCCCTGGACACATATGGTCAGCTTTTTTGATCGTTTGTCAGAAATCACCAAAGATGATTTGGTCGAATTCGCCAATGCCCACTACACTGAAAACTATGCACTTGTATATAAACGTACGGGAACAGATCCCAATGCCAAGAAAGTAGTTAAGCCCTCAATTACAAAAGTCTTAACAAATACCGAAGAGCAATCATCGTTCTACCAGAATTTATTGGATAAAGAGGTGGGCAAAATCGAACCAAAATTTTTGGACTTTGAACAGGAGTTAGACTTTTATCAAATAGAAAATATAGAAGTAATCTCCAAAGAAAATGCAACCAATAATCTTTTTGAATTAACTTTTCTATTTGATTTCCATAAAAATCTTGATAAGAGAATCAGTCTTATTACCAATGATTTTTTAAATATCCTTGGTACTCCAAATTATACCCCCGAACAACTCCAAAAAGAATTTTATAGATTAGGTAGTAGCTATTGGGTATCAACTTCATCACAAGGAAATAGAACCTATATCACTCTTAGTGGACTGGATGAAAATTTCGAAGCCTCACTCAAACTATTTGAAGAACTGCTGCAGCAACCTGTGGGGGACCAAGAAGCTTTGGATTTGCTCATTGAAAGGATTATAAAAGGGCGTGCCGATGCCAAAAAGGACAAAAACAGTGTATTTAATCGTCTCCGAAATTATGCTATTTATGGTCCGGTAAATCCCCAAACCGACATTGTTTCCTCTGATGAATTAAAAAGTGTCACCATAGAAGAACTCACCACATTGCTTACCGAGATGCCTCTTTATCCGCATCGGATACTATATTATGGTCCTTCAAAGGAAAACCAACTTTCTAAACTCCTCAAGACCCACCATCCTGGCGGAGCAGGTTCAAAAGAACTCAATGAACTAAAAGAATACCCCCAGCTAAGCTTTGATTCACCACAAGTTTATTGGACTCACTTCGACATGGTCCAGTCGGAAATTAATCTGATTGCCAAACTAGATTTATTTGACCACCGGAAGTCGCCTTCGTTAGAATTGTTCAATGAATACTTTTCGGCTTTAGTTTTTCAGGAAATCAGAGAAGCTCAAGGGCTTGCATATAGTGTTTCCTCATACTACAGTCAGGCTTCTATAGATCATCTCCATGATTATATGTATTCCTATGTGGGGATCCAATCAGACAAACAGCCCGAGGCGTTATTTTCAGTTTTTAATCTAATCAATACGCCCATTTCATCAGTCCAAGGGTTCAATGTGGCAAAAGATGCCATATTGAGCCAAATTGAAAGCCAGAGAATTTCCAATTCCGCAGTACTGGACAGCTACATCTCTCATCAAGATAGGGGACTTGAATCTGACCGCTGGGAATTGATTTATCAGATGGTTAAAACAATGGCTTTTGAGGATCTCGTTGCTTTTCAGAAAGAAAATATTTCCAACAAACAGCACAACATTACTTTGATTGGAAACAAAGAGAATATCGATTTGGAAAATTTAGCCCAATATGGGAAGCCCACCCAATTGAGTCTCCAAGAGATATTCGGTTATTGATGATGTTCTAAAGGAATTATAAAATCCACGAGAGCAATTTAATCTTGGTATAAACCATACATATTTTTTCTATCTCCATATTGTAAACAAATCTTTGAGATGAATTTCTCTTCAATCCTTTATAGTTCAATTTTTTACCCGACTTTACTAATTAAACATCTATGGAAATACATTTTTAAGTTCCTTTTCTGTCTATTGCTTTTTATAGGCTGTGCCAACCATGACAAGCTGGAAGTATTGGAGGGGTATGCCCTAGGGACAAAATATCATGTAAAGTATGCTTCGAAGACGCTCAATTCTGAAAAAACAAGCAATGGGTTGGATTCGATTTTTTCGGTTATAAATAATTCCATGTCCACCTATTTACCTTCATCATTGATTTCTAGGTTCAATAGGGATAATACCTCCCTAAGAGTTGATGAGCATTTTGAGACAGTTTTTCGGGTTTCAGAAGAAATTTGGACCAAAACAGATGGATATTTTGATCCCACAGTAGGGCCATTAGTTGATGCTTATGGGTTTGGTTCCGATGGATATGTGCCAATCAACTATGAGCATTTAGACTCCTTAAAACGATTCATTGGTTTAGATAAAGTAAAACTTGAAAATAAAGTACTCACCAAGCAGTATGCCGAAGTTTCGTTAGATTTTAATGCCATTGCTAAGGGATATGCCATAGATCTAATCGGGTTATACTTCACCAACAAAAAGACGGATAATTTTCTCATTGAAATAGGCGGTGAAGTATTGGTGAGAGGACACAACCCAGAATCCAATAAACCCTGGAGTATAGGCATTGAAAATCCCATTGTGGATTCTCTTCCAAAAATTTTGAGGGTAGTTGAATTGAAGGACAAGGCTCAAGCTACTTCTGGGAATTATAGAAAATTTCTTATAGACTCCTTAACTGGAGAAGAATACACTCATATTGTAAATCCCATCACAGGTGAATTAAAACCTTCGAATTTATTGAGTGTATCGGTTACTGCAAATACTTGCATAAAAGCTGACGCGTTAGCGACTGCCTTGATGGTTATGCCGATCGATAAAGGCAAGGAATTGGTAGCCAATGAGGATGATGTTGAAGCCCTATGGATTCTCTCGGGAGAAGATAACCAAACCATATTGCATCAAAGCACGGGTTTTGGAAAATAATCGTCCTATACGATTCCATTTCAAATTGTTTTTGAATTATTGAATGACCTTCTTAGTGCTTTTTGGCTACTGGAATGAGTTCATTTCTATTGATTCGGAAAATTTCTTGTTCTTTTTTACTCAAATTCTTTCCATAAGGAATTAATTCTACTTCAAATCCCACCCGCTCTAGTCGATTTTTATAGTCAAGTCCATAGATGCGCACATGATCGTATTGTCCAAAATGTATTTTTCTTAGTTTTTTTGACTTGATTTCGGAATTTTCATAGGTTTTGGTCCGGGCTAGACTCAGAGGAACCATAGCAATTAATTCTCCTTTAAATTTTAATATCCTAAAAAGTTCTTTGATGGCACGATAATCATCTTGAATATGTTCCAAAACATGATTACAAATCACGAGATCAAAAGACTCATCTTTGAAAGGCAAATCATAAATATTGGCTTTTATGTCTACAAGAGGGCTTTCTAAATCTGTAGTAATGTAATCCCAGTTGTTTAACCTCTTGAATTGTCTCAATAAGGGCTGTGCTGGTGCAAAGTGCAAAACCTTTAGTTTTCTTTTTAAGAGATTGGTACCATCCCGCAAATAAAGCCATAGCAATCGATGGCGTTCTAAAGATAAGGTGCCTGGACAGAGGGCATTTTTTCTAAAATTTTTTCCATATCCATAGACCAAAAAAGTTCGATAGCTACTAGAATCAATTGGATCAATATAGTTACTACCCCTATAAATAATCCTTAAAATGGGGCGAATAATCTGTCCTATCTTTAAGAGAAATACTCTTGGGAAAACATACAGAATCCACCTCACATGACTAGATGTTTGCCATCACTTTATAGGGATCTTCTTCATTTGAAACTATCCCTAATTCTTCATAGATAAAATCGAAAGTAGACAATAACAAGGGTTTGTTGTTTACCAGTGCTACATTATGCTCAAAATGAGCACTTATCGATCCGTCTATTGTGTATATCGTGGAATTATCCTTTCCCATAAACACCTGAAATCCACCTAAATTGATCATAGGTTCTATGGCTAAGACCATACCATTTAAGAGTTTTTTTCCATAACCTCTTTTGCCATAGTTGGGAACTTGTGGCTCTTCATGAAGCTTTCTTCCCAATCCATGTCCCACCAAATCTCTTACAATTCCATATCCACTGATGGTATTGTGATGTTGAATCGCGTATGAAATATCTCCAACCTTATTGCCATAAACAAATTTTGAAATACCCAAATAGAGGGACTCTTTTGTGATTTTGAGAAGTTTTTTTTTATCGGGAGATACTTCTCCAATTTCAAAAGTATATGCATGATCTCCATAAAAGCCATCCATCAATACTCCACAATCAATGGAAATAACATCGCCTTGTTCAAAGGGGATATCATTAGGAATCCCATGGACAACCACATTGTTGGGGCTAATACACAAAGTATTGGGAAAACCATACAACCCTTTAAACCCAGGTTTTCCACCATTATCTCTTATAAATTCTTCTGCAAGTCGATCCAATTCAAGGCCTGTTGCTCCGGCGACGACCTTTTTGGAAATGATCCCCAAAGTTCGGGACACTAGCTGTGCACTTTGACGAATTAATTCGATTTCCTCTAATGATTTAAGCTTAATCAACTTTCATCATTTAAAAGCCAAAATAGGCATGTTGATATGGCTGTCTATTAAGAATCAGTGAAAGATCTTGGGCGAGGCTTTGTACGGGAAACTCTACTATTCGGTTCAGTTCCTTATCCTTATCAAAAATAATGAGTGTGGGGACATGAAGAACCTCGTAATTCTTTTCGATTCCACTTGGGCTATTTTTTTCTTCGGTTAGGGCATACATTTCGATTTTTTGGTGGTTTATACCCAATGAATCCAAGATCTTGATCATAGAACCCAATTCTCTATGGGTATCTGGACACCATGTTCCGATAAATAATTTAGCGGTTAATCCTTGAGCCAAAAATTTATGTTTTGATGTCCAATTTTCGGGTATCCTATACCGATCGTAGGATTTTTTATACCATAGATTATAAGTAGGGTTTAGTTCGAGGTTTTTCCGGTTGATTTGACCAACGAGTATGGTATCGTTCTCGGAGGTTATCATCTGGGTAGCCTCCAGTGGTTTTAGTTCTTTGTTCTGGCTCATTCCTAGTTTGCAATTTATACAGAACAATCCCATGAGCAGTATAGTTGAGGGGAATAGATATTTCATATTTAGATAATTAGAGAGTGTCTGTCCATTGACTTTGGTTTTCTTATATCCATCAAATCCAATACGGTAGGGGCAATATCGCCTAAAATACCATTTTTGATTTTTCGTTTTAAGGGATCAACCAATATCAAAGGTACAGGATTTGTCGTATGCGATGTATGAGGAGACCCGTCTTTGTTTTTCATGGTTTCAGCATTCCCATGGTCAGCCAGAATAAGACAGATGTAATCATGATTCAAAGCAGCTTTAACCACTTGTTTTAAACAAGAGTCTACTACTTGGCATGCTTGAATTGTAGCATTTAAAATTCCGGTATGTCCCACCATATCTGGATTGGCAAAATTGAGGCAAATAAAATCGGGGTGATGGATTTTGATGTGTTTGATAAGTTTGTCTCTGACCTCATATGCACTCATCTGGGGTCTTTGATCATAAGTGGCTACTTTTGGGGAGGGACAAATTATTCTTTCTTCTTTTTCAAATGGTGTTTCTCTCCCGCCATTAAAAAAATAGGTGACGTGGGGATATTTTTCTGTTTCGGCAATTCGAAGTTGTGTCTTGCCTTCCTTTGAAAGTACTTCTCCTAGGGTTTGCTTTATATCTTCTCGGTCAAATAGAATCTTGATATCATTGAATGAATCGTCATAATTGGTTAAAGTAACAAAGTATAAATCTAGTGGATTGAGACTGTACTGGGGAATTGATTTTTGGGATAATGCTTTGGTTAATTCTCTACCTCTATCTGTTCTGAAGTTGAAAAACAATACCACATCACCTGGACGAATAGTTCCATGGGGTTTCCCGTCTTGGTCTAGTGGGAAAATTGGGGGCATAAATTCATCTGTAATGCCCTTTCGATATTGTTCTTTTACGGTTTCCAAGATATTTTTTGTAGCTATCCCTTTCCCTTGTACTAGTAAATCATAGGCTTTTTTTATACGTTCCCAGCGATTATCTCTATCCATAGCATAATATCTCCCAATAACAGACCCGAGTTGTCCGGTAGATTTTTTCATGTATCTAATAATTCGATCTAAAAAATCTACTCCTGATTTGGGATCGACATCTCTACCATCAGTAAAAGCGTGTACCAAGACTTTATGATGATCGTTCTTGGTTATTACATCTATCAAACCCTCCAGATGTTCGATATGAGAATGCACACCGCCGTCGGACAAAAGTCCCAATAGATGAATAGTTTTTTGTGTTTTTTTAGCCTGTTGGATGCTTTGAGTTAATACTTTATTTTCTTGAAGGGTATTGTTTTTTACCTCAAGTGAAATTTTGGCCAGATCTTGATAGACAATTCTTCCAGCACCTAAATTCATATGACCTACTTCGCTATTACCCATTTGTCCTTGAGGTAACCCCACATGTGGACCATCTGTACGTAGGTAGGCGTGAGGGTATTGGTCATAAAGACTGTCGATAAAAGGGGTATTGGCCAAATCAACCCCTGATACTTCTTTATCTGGCGCGATACCCCACCCATCTAGGATCGCCAGAAGAACTTTTTGACTCACCAATAATTTTTTTTGTAAAAATATAGATTCATTAGGCTCAATTCGGGCTTTGATGATAAAAAATCAAGTTAATTTGACTTTGAAATGTTACAAGGGACAGTCTATAGTTCAATGGGAAAACAGTATTGGGTAAAAACTGAGCATGGACTATATAAATGTGTTTTAAGGGGACGGATTCGGTTAGACGATCATGGGAGTACAAACCCGATTTCAGTTGGTGATAGTGTTTCTATTTCTACAATAGAGGACGATAAGGTCTTATCCGGCATTATCCAAGAAATCCACCCACGAAACAACTATCTTCATCGAAAATCTACTCAACATTCCAATAAGAGACAAATACTGGCCTCCAATATTGATCAAGCTTTGTTGGTTGTCACCTTAGAATACCCCAGAACCCACATCCAATTTATAGATCGGTTTCTAGTTACCCTTGAGTTTCAAAATATTTTAGGATGTTTGGTTTTCAATAAGATGGATTTGTATAATTCGGAGCAACTAAAGACTATTGAGAGACTAAAGACTGTTTACCGGAACATCGGTTACCCTGTTTTCAATATATCTACAGTATCATACCGGAACATAGACAAATTAAAACACTCTATGAACAAAAAACTAAATTTATTTGTGGGAAATAGCGGAGTTGGTAAAACTTCTATCATCAATTGTTTAGACAAAACCTTAGATCTAAAGACCAGCAATTTGACTGCTCGAACATCAGTTGGGCGTCATACCACAAGGAGGGCACAAATAATTGATATCAACCAGAAAATTCGAATAATTGATACACCAGGAATTAAAGGATTGGGTTTAATAGATATTCCTACAGAAAAAATAAAACACTTATTTCCCGAATTTATCAAAGTGAGTCATCTTTGCACTTATTCTGATTGTAATCATATAGATGAGCCAAATTGTGGTGTATTGGATTATATGGAAATGGGGGAAATTGCTCAGTCTAGATACGATAGCTATTTAAGCATGTTGCAACCGGATTCAAGATATAGATAAAATGCGTATAGTTATTCAAAGAGTGATTAGGGGGTCTGTCGTTATAAATAATGTAGAGACTCGTTCTATTGGTATGGGGTTGGTAGTTTTTTTAGGTATTGAACATAGGGATGATAATAGGGATGTTGAGTGGCTATTGAGAAAATTATTGCAGATGCGAATTTTTAGTGATGTAGAAAACAAAATGAATCTTTCATTATTGGATGTTGGAGGGGATTTATTGATTATTAGTCAATTCACTCTCATGGCTTCAACTAAAAAAGGTAACAGGCTTTCTTTTATTGAAGCAGCAAATCCTAGTCAAGCTATACCATTGTTTGAACATTTCATCTCCATGGCCGAAAGTGCGTTGCCTGGCAAGGTGTTCTATGGAGAATTTGGTGCAGATATGAAAGTTTCATTAATCAATGATGGTCCGGTTACTATCATCGTTGATTCACAAAATAGAAAATGATTCCATGTGCAAGCTTATCATTTTATCTTGTAAGTAGTTGTTAATCATCATTTTTGGATTTATAAAATATACTACGCACTACTTTTTTACGCTTTCTTGATATTGCTTTCCTTTGAACACCCCATAATACTTGTAATCTGATGGTATTGTAATTCTTCTCGATTGGTATTGGTGGGGTGAAAATTAGATATTTCTCATAATAAACTATAAATAAGCACTAGACATATGAAAAAATTACCTATAACATATCCTATTAATCATAAACATATATACCAAATGTTTAGTGAATTGCTCATCCCCAACTTCTTATCCAAGACATGTATTTAACAAATATAATATATATTATGATAAAGTTGCATAATGATTTTCAATCGATCTTCATGGACTCCATTTACTGATATCACAAATTATACCATATATACTATTATATTGCTCATTTAATTTATATATTTGCGATGTAGTTAAACATGTTGACCTATAACTAAAAGAAGCTGAGAGTGAACTAACCCGATATATACACATATATTACACAAT
>Ga0209022_1001047_pt1 | contig 30671 bp, 24 predicted proteins | sample PinacodermPK_FD_187300 | JGI IMG/M metagenome (GOLD analysis project Ga0209022, IMG submission 187300) | Host-associated microbial community of the marine sponge Aplysina aerophoba from Gulf of Piran - sponge pinacoderm, lysed by proteinase... | ecosystem: Host-associated > Porifera > Sponge >...
GAAATTCCAGTACCTCACACCTAACCAAAAGTTTAAAGCACTGATGGGGGTTCCCCCTTAGACAACTTCAAAGCCGTTTTACCGATGATCATTCCATATGAAAAAAGTCTCCATAGCATTTGTGTCCAACATATAGCCTAATGTAATCTTTATGCCTGACTTTCGGGGCAAAAATAAGACCAAAACCCTTAAAAGGCTTGAAAAATTGCTGTTTCAAACTGTTACTTTACCGACAACTTTACTTCTGTTTTGGAGACCAATAAGGTCTAACAACTAACCATAGAGGGAGAAAGTGCGTAAAATTTACTGTCGTTATTTCTTCACTCTCTCCAGTACATTCAAAAAGAAATCAAGCAGAAGATCCCATCCTAGGTAGAAGCCCTCATGGCTCTCTTAATAGCAGGTATAAATAAAAAACCTGCTTAAAAGAAGGTCCTGTTTCGTCGTCAATAATCCAACATCCGGGTAGGAGTTGCACTTCTGCAGAGACCATACGAATCAAAAGGAATCTAAACGCAAGTTCGTCAAAAGGGCATTTTTTTTCTTTCCTAAAAAATTTTTTTAGTCATTTTATTGAATAATTTACAACTATCAATCCTTTCTGTTGTCATATTTATACTCATAAAGAGATTTAAATACCATATATATAATTTTGTTTTGAAATCCCCGTTGTAGTGGATATATATTTTTAGGTTTAGGTTTTTTATTATCTTAGCCTCCGCAAAATTGTACTTTATGCCTATACAAACAAAAATCAATATCCCCAAAATCAAAACAAAATAAGGCTGCCTTCTCCTTTTATTGACAGGATATCTTGACCAAATAATTTTTCCTGGTGAACCGATCAAAACAGTTCATCTAAGAGAGCTTTGTTGTAGTGGATAGATTTATAAGTGGTTGATTATCAATACTTGAATGTCCATTTTGACAAACTTGCGTAAAGTCTAATAGATTTGATATGCTTTGCAATAAGCTTTGTAATTATTTCAGAGTTTGGGGGAGGATGCTTGGAAGAAAACTTTGGGCAAAGCCCCCACGAGTATATATAAGTATTGTTCGCTGAAAAATCCAACGTAAAAAGAAATAGAAGAGTATTAAAAAATTTTCTTATATTTGTATGGAAATCTGGTAACCCACTTTTACATCTTTACACATATTTTGGCACACTGTCACAAGTATAAAGAGGTTTAAAAGATAGATCTGAGGTACTATTTAATTGAGTTGGAAGTTTTGTAAATAATGTACAAATCATTCACTACTTAATGTTTGTATGTGAAGATAAAGTAAGTTGGAGCGTTCATTTTTTGGTTTTACTTCTTTATAGTCTCCTTTGATGTTAGTTCTTATTTCCCAATACAAAAATTTCCGAATATGTTTCCCAAGATATCTTGATCAATATCAATGTTTCCTGTAATTTGACCAATGCATTCTATCAATTGGTTTAAATCAATACTGAGTAAATCTCCACTTAGATTTTTTTCAATCCCAATTTTTACCTGATCAAGACTTTCTAAAGCTAATTTTAGTGCTTGATAATGACGAATGTTTGTGACTACAACCGAAGAATCTGATTTTTTTTCCTCCACCAATTCAACCAATTTGTCTGTGAGCTTTTTAATAGTAGAGGGTATGTAATTTGAGGTTTCTAGGTAGGTTATACTCCCAAGTTTTTTTAGTTCTTGTTTTAGTTCCGATTGGTTGGTTTTTCTCCGAGATTCAATTTTCTGATCAGATGTAAAAAAACGATCGATCTTATTTTCTACCACCAAAAGATGGGACTGAGGCCGAACAACATTGTTGATATCATTCAATATTTCATCGGAACCAACTTCTAATGAATCATAGAGATAAATGCAGAATTGAGCCTTTTGAGCCTTTTCGATAGCAATTTTTATTCCCATAGACTCAATGATGTTATCTGTCTTTCTAATGCCTGCGGTATCTATAAATCTAAATTTATAACCCCCATAAATAAAGATGTCCTCAATGCTGTCTCGGGTAGTGCCAGGTATTTGTGAAACAATTGCCTTTGATTCATTGAGCAGTAAGTTCAAAAGAGAAGATTTTCCAACATTTGGACGGCCAACAATTATCACGCCTATTCCTTGTTTAATCACATTCCCGTAGGCAAAAGAATCAATGAGCATTTTGATTTGTTTTTTTACTAAAGCCAATTGAGAAACTAGCTTATGTCGATCTGCAAATTGCACATCCTCTTGGCTGAAATCTAGCTCCAACTCAATGAGAGACTTAAACTCAATAAGTTCCTTTCTGATAGATGAAAGGGTTTCAGAATAGTTGCCTTTAAGCTGATTGAAAGCCAGCCGATGACTTGCCTGAGATTCAGAAGCAATCAAGTCTCCCACAGCTTCAGCCTGAGCTAAATCCATTTTTTTGTTTAGAAAAGCCCGTAAGGTAAACTCCCCAGGTTGTGCCATAAAGAGTCCATCATCAACTAGACATTGAAGGATTTTTTGTTGAATATAAATTGAACCATGACAATAAATTTCAATGACATCTTCCCCCGTATAAGAATTTGGACTTTTAAAATAGCACACCATAATTTGGTCCAAAAGATCACCTCCGTAATAGAATTCTCCTCTTATCAATTTATTTGGCACGTCAATAGTTGAGCGTGTTTTGACATTTCTGCGTACTACTTTTAGTGCCTTCGGTCCAGAGATTCTAATGATAGCTATTGCACCCATTCCAGGTGCGGTTGAAAGAGCGACAATGGTATTATTTAAAAAAATGTCCAAAACAATTTAAAACAAAAAAATTAGTTGTAGCAGTAATTATTTGACAGATAGGACTCTACTGAAAGTAGCCCTTTTCTTATGTATCCTAGGTTCATATCGTTTCCACAGCTGCTGAACTTCTATATTTGTTTCCAACTCAGGATTGGTTTCAAAAGTTTGAATTCCATTTTTAGAAAAGACCGTTGCCATTTCATCAAAGATTATTGATGGAATTCCCTTTCCCAGATATAAAGGATGAATTCCAATCAAATAGAATGCTGCCTTATTATTTTTTCTAAGTGCTCTGGTTAAATAAAAAATTCCAAGGGGATACAACTTCCCTTTAGCTTTAATCAGTGCCTTTTCTAATGAAGGAATAGTTACGGAAAATGCAACCAACTTCCCATCATTATTTATAACCAGCTTGATATATTCAGGTGAGATAAATTTCAAAAATCGGTTCTTGTAGTTCTCAATCTGTGATTTTTCTATGGGTACATATGTCTCTAGAAGTTTATATGAGGCCTCAATCAGTTCAAATAATTCATATAGATAAGGAATGACTTCTTTGGAGCTTCTTAGCTTTACAATCTTCAGTTTATAACGCTTTTTAATTAAATCGGAAAACTTTTTCAATACTTTTCGCTTTTCCTCATCTGGATAATCAATTTCATACTCTACCCATTTGAGGCTTTCCTTAAATCCTAGTTCCCTTAAATGATTTACATAGTATTGATTATTATACAAGGTAGCCATAGTGGGCATTTTATCATAACCATAAGTTAGTAAACCGGCCTTTTCGAAATTTGAAAAACCCATTGGACCTTCTATGATTTCCGCTTTATGTTTATGAGCGAATTTTTCAACTTGGTCAAAAAGTACACGAGAAACAGAAATGTCATCAATCACATCATACCATCCAAAACGAGCCCTTCGTTTTTTAAGTTTATTTACTTCAAGCCAGTTAATAATTATAGCAATGCGCCCAACCAGAACGTTATTTTGAAAAGCCAGAAACAATTCCGCATCGGCATTTTTATAGACTGGATTCCGAGATGGCATTAGTGTATTTAATTCATCTATAATCAATGGGGGAACCCAAAGACAATTTTTTCTATATAGTTTAAAAGGAAATTTTACAAAAGTTATATAGTCTCTTCTGGTACAAACAGGCTTGACAATTATTTTCGATTGCATATAAATGGCCAAGGATTGCTGAGTATTTACAAATAACTTGTCTATCTAGGTCTAGGTGAACAATTTAATACTTATTTACCACGGATTAATTTAATCTGAAAGTACATCCAACTGAAAAATTTAATTGTCCAGGATAATCCCGGGCTGCAGAACTGGTTATAGCAGTATTTATCTGTACATCATTGTTGATTAAATAGGCTAATCCCGTCCTGAAATATCTGGTATAAGTAGGCCAAGGTTGTTTACCTTCTTCATTGTAATACTCAAGTACTCTCTGGAAATTTTCCATTTCAACAAAATATCCCCACTGCAAACTTAAATTAATATTCAAGGAAGCATTGAAAGTAAAATCAGGGGGGTAGAAAAATTGCCGGGTAAAAATATTTGAAAACTCCGTATTTGTAACTAGGGTGATATTTGATCTTAATGTGTGTTGGGTAATTATCTTAATTCTTCCAGTAATAAATTCAGCAGGAAATTTATGCTTTTCATTGAAATTCTCATTGACGATACCAGGCTTGTCATCATGCTGAAAGATTCTGAAAGTTTCATAAAACCTATCAAATCTATTTATTGATGGCATTAAATCAATACCTGCTGATATGGCTACTTCAGGGATTATCCTGCGCCAGCTAATACGACTGTTATTCCTCTTCCAACTATAAATATCAGGATTATCTAAAGTATATTTTGGTTCATAAAGGAACGTTTTGAATCCAACAAATAATACAACTTCATCAAAATTGGTTTTTGTATATGTGCCATTCTTGTTTCCTTCTTCTATTAATTCAATGTGTTTAGGTAACTTGTGATCATCTTTAGAAAGTATAAGATTATTACTAAATCTACCTATGTTTGCTGTTGTTGAAAAAATAAGCTCTGAGTTGAGGAATTTTATTCCAGCTCTAAGGGTAAGAGATGGTCTTAGACCTCCATAACTATTACCTTGACCGAGTTTACTGAAGACAAAACTTTTGTCAAATTCAGAAAAATTAATTGTATTTAAATCGGCCTCAATCTGAAATACTCCCGGAACTATGGTGTGAACTCCTTCCGTATTTCCAGGCCCATTTGAATTAAGAGGCTGATCAGTCTGGGCTATTATGTTATAACAAATCAAAAGAAATGTAAACAATATCGACTTATTCATCCCTTTATTATTGTGCTAAAATACATATACGGAATGTTCTAATGCTTAAAAATCGATTTTCTAAGGTTATCAAACAGTCATTCTAAATTACTTTCAGACTTAATAATGTGTCGTATCCCCAATTATTGGGTCTGATAAATTCCCATTCAACTCTGGTAAAACCTTTTGATTCTTCATAAAAGTTTTCAATTGTTAAAGAGATTGGTTATGGCTTCTTGTGTAATGGTTTTTTTACGAAATTTCCAAAAAATAAAAGTATATAAATACGTCTAGTTTTTGCTCTTTAATTTAGCACAATTTGAGAAAGTATTATAAAAATTTTATCCGCCAAGGATTCATTCTTAAAGTGGCGATACACACAGGGGTTTTATCAACTTTTATCATCACTTCCCTGATTTTTTATTTTCCCCTTCTTCAAGGAAAAACTCTAATTCAGTCAGATATTGTTCAATACCAAGGAATGTCTCGGCAACTAAAGGAATATCGCCAGAGCCATCAATTAGAGACCTATTGGGTAGACAATGCCTTTGTAGGAATGCCAACCTATCAACTCGGGGCAAAATATCCCATGGATATTTTAGAACCTGGCTATCAGTTGATCCGCTTACTTCCTAGACCTGCACATATCTTATTTCTTTATTTGGCTTCAATGTATCTGCTTCTCTTGGTACTAAATATCAATTGGAGATATGCTTTTTTAGGTTCTTTTGGATTTGCATTTTCTACTTATCTACTCATAATACTTCAAGTAGGTCACAATACAAAAGCTCTAGCTATAGGGTACATCCCCCTTGTTATCGCCGGGTTGATCTTATTGTTTCAAAAAAGGTGGTTGATAGGCTTTATTTTAACCACTATTGCTTTAGGCCTTCAAATTCGATCCAATCATTACCAAATGACGTACTACCTTTTATTTTTAATGGGTATATGTTTTGTTTACAATGCAATTGTAATAATTAAAAAAGGAGGGTACAACCAAATACTCAAAACAGTTGGCATTATGGGTCTTTCGGGAATCATAGCTATTGGGTTCAATTCCACTTCTTTATTGGCAACTTCCGAATACGCATCATTTAGTACAAGAGGAAAAAGTGAGCTTAGGTTTACTCCTGACAATCAACCAAAAGAAGTCTCCTCAGGTCTGGACTATGATTATATCACAGAATATAGTTATGGTTTGTTCGAGAGTTTTAATCTTATCTTCCCTCGAATCCAGGGAGGTGGTTCGAGAGAAAATCTGAGAACAAACAGCAATTTCTATCAGTTTTTAATCCAAAATGGTGTGGATTCGGCAACTGCTAACCAAGCTATAAAAGCTGTCCCAACCTATTGGGGGAATCAACCCATTTTAGAAGCACCCGCATATATAGGAATAACTATTTTCTTTTTGACTATATTGGGTCTGCTCATCTTTATCGGACCACTACAGATTTGGCTGTGTATAGCAGTTTTGTTCTCGTTGTTTCTTTCATGGGGTAAGAACTTTCCCATACTGACTGATTTGTTTATTGATTTCGTTCCATTTTACAACAAATTTAGAGCCGTTTCTTCTATACAGATAATCCTTCAAATTTGTTTTCCAATTCTAGCAATGCTGGGATTGCATCATTATTCTAAAGCCTTACCAAAGGTTAAAATTGCCAGTTTACTTAGAGCATTATATGTTGTGGGAGGAGTAATTGTGTTGCTTTATTTATCTAAGGGATTTCACAGTTTTGAATCGTTAAACGATGCGTTTTATCGTCAGAGCTATGGGGACAATTTTGTAGAAAGCCTAAAGGCTGATCGAAAAAGACTATACAACGCAGACCTATTAAGAGGTTTTATATTCATCGGATCACTTTGTATAGTTCTTTTGTATTCTCATGTTAAAAAAATCAGATGGTCTAATACATTGATATTGGTCGGGTTAATTGTGGTGATTGATTTAATCAGTATTTCAAATAGATATATAGATCGCAATTTATTTATTGACAAGCAGATTGACAAATCTTATTTCGAGATGACTTCTTCCGATAAATTCATTCTTCAAGATACTACCAGATTTCGAGTGTACAATCTTCAGTCTGGTCTAGTGGGTGCTCGAGATGCTTTTTTTCACAACTCTTTGGGGGGATATCATGCCGCTAAGCCTAGAAAAATTCAAGATCTCTATGATTACAATATATTAAACGGAAATAACGATGTATTTTCCATGCTCAATGTCAAATACTTCATCTATCCTGATAATCAATCAGGAGAACTGATGTCACAAGAAAATACAGAGGTTTTTGGGAATGCATGGTTCATTGAAAAAATTGAACTTTTAGAAGATTATGATTTGATGCTGAAGCGATTAGACTCTCTAGATTTAGAGCATACAGCATTGATAATTGAAAATCAGCTTACACCTGAAATTCCCTTAAAGTTTACTAAAGATAGTCTAAGTAAAATCGAATTGGTAAAGTATCGTCCCAATTATTTAAAGTATCACTCTATTTCAGACATAGAACAATTTGTGGTCTTTTCTGAAATGTATTATCCCCATGGTTGGAAACTAACTATCAATGGTCAGCCTGCACCTATATATAATGTAAATTATCTTCTACGTGGGGTCTATCTACCTAAAGGTGAAAACCTCATAGAGTTTCGATTTGAACCACAGGTGATTCAGGCGGGAACTCGTTTGACTGTAATATCTCTCGTTTTGTTTTTGTCTATAGTATTATCCTTTGTGATATTCAACTGGAGAAGATCTGTATTAGGTTTTAGTAAATGAGGCTTCCTTGAGTTTAGTTGCTAAACAGTCGTTTATAAATATCCTAAGTATAGGATTGGCTTTTTTGCTTGGGGCAGTAAATACTTTATACTTATACCCTAACAAGGTAGGAGAAAGCTATCATGGATTAGTCATCAGCATTTTGGTTTTTTCAAACTTGATTCAACCATTTCTTTCTCTGGGACTTCAACATGCAGTTATTCGTTATTTTTCAATGTTAACCAGTAAAGAAGAACGTGATAGGTTGCTTTGCCTTTCTGTTTTCTTACCCTTTGTATTGATTGCTCTGATCGGTCTCGGGCTTTTGATTGATTATCATAGCGTGCTAGCTTGGTTTATTGACCAAAACCAAGTTTTGGGAGGCTATTTATGGATGATTTTGGGTATTGCTATAGCTACAGCATACTTTGAGATATTGTATAATTGGTCTAGAGTTCACCTCAAGACTACATTTGGGAATTTTCTCAAAGAATTATATCCCAGACTAATCATATTTATTTTATTGCTCGCTTATACTTTTAGATGGATAGGCTTTCAAGAATTTCTCTGGTTTCTATTTGGTGCTTATTATTTGAGGCTACTCTTGATTATTATTTTCAATTTAATGGTCTATATTCCAAAGTTTGAATTTAGATTTCCAACAAAATACAAACAGATTCTTAGCTACAGTCTAATGATTTTTTTCTCGGCAGTAGCAGCTTCTTATATTTTAGACATTGATAAAGCCCAAATCAATCATTTTTTGGGAAACAAAAAAGTAGCATATTATACGGTTGCCATCTATATTGCTGCGGTAATTGAAGTTCCATTTAGATCACTATCGCAGATTGTTAGTCCACTAGTGGCCAAAGCATTAAATACTCAAAATAGACCTCAACTTAAGTCATTATTAACTAAGAGCGCTGATAGTCAATTAATTGTATCAGGTTTTATTTTCACCTTGATATTGGTCAATATTGACGAACTATATCAATTGGTCTCTCAGCCGGGTTATTCTACTGCCTTAGCTGTGGTATGGATAGTCTCAGTAGGCAAACTCTTCAACGCATCTTTGGGTTGTATCAATTTGATTATTACCAACTCATCCCATTATATATATGTCTTTTGGTTTTCTTTGATTTCAGCTATTTTGGCTGTTATATTGAACCTTTTTTTTATACAATGGTATGGTATGCTTGGGGCTGCATATGCTACAATACTAATCATCTTTTTAATGAATGCCGCCAAGCTTTTGTTGATCGCCATAAAATTCCGAATTGGTCCATACTCAAAAAACACCTTGGGTATATTAGGGCTTATTGGATTCAGTTTTTTGGGAGTTTATCTTATAAGATTTAGTTTAAGCCCCCTCCAAAATATACTGGTTCAATCTATTTTGTTATCGATTTTATTTTTTGTGGGGGTTATTCAATTCAATTTATCCTCTGATTTAATCAAATTTTATTCTAAATTAAAAAAGAGCATTGCTGATTCTATTAGACAAAGCAGATAGTAGAGTTTTTTACTCTATTTTCTCTGTTTCAGTACAATTTATTCTGGGGTGTCCATTAAGGTGTTGGGTCAAGTAAGGTCTTATTATTGATTGCTTTTGTTTGAAAATTTGATCATAAGGCCCCTGAAACAATACTTGTCCTCCTTTATGACCTCCCCCAGGTCCAAGTTCTATGAGATAGTCTGCACATTTGATCAAATCTATGTTGTGGTCAATGACGATAATAGAATTACCTCTTTCGATCAACAATTCAAATGATCGTATCAATTTTTTCAGATCGTGGAAATGTAAACCAACCGATGGTTCATCAAACACCATCAAATTTCTTTTTCTTCCATAAGTCTGACTGATAAAAGAAGCCAGTTTTAATCGTTGGGCTTCTCCTCCGGATAATGAATTGGAAGACTGTCCAAGATTGACATACCCCATTCCTACATCTTGCAGCGGTTTTAGTTTTTTTGAGATTTTTAATTGGTTGTGTTTTGTGAAGAAAGAGATAGCATCGTCAACTGTCAGTTCCAGTATTTGGTCAATCGAAAGCTCATTAAAAGTCACTTGTCGGATTTCCTTTTTATATCGTGTGCCATGGCAATGTTCACATTTAAGATGAATATCTGCCATAAACTGCATTTCAATTGTTAAATAGCCATCACCTTCACATTCTTCGCATCTCCCTCCTTCTACGTTAAACGAAAAGTTGCTACTGGGATAGTTCATCAATTTTGAAATCGGTTGTTGGGCATAAAGTTGTCTTAAATCTTTCCAAACATCAATGTAGGTAGCCGGATTTGATCTTGAGGATCTATTCAGAATTTTTTGATCAACGTATTCAATACTATCAAGAGAACCTATTGGACCTTCAATTGATTGAAATTCAAGGGGTTCAACGGGACTCCAGTCTAGTATTTGTTGGATTTTTGGAAAAAGGGTTTGTTTGACCAAAGTAGATTTTCCACTGCCGGAGACTCCACAGATAACAGTGAAACAGTTCAGGGGAAATCCAACATCGATATTTTTCAAATTATTTCCTTGTGCCCCTTTTATGGTTATAAACTCTTTGGGGTTTCTAATTTGGCTATTCCTATAAATTTGAGCTGAGCCATTGAGGTAGGAAGCAGTTAATCCTTTGGATTTTAATATTGATTTTAACGACCCACTGGCGATAATTTCTCCACCGAGTGTACCTGCTTCCGGCCCCACATCTACTATATGATCGGCGCTCAAAATGATGTCTTGATCATGTTCCACCACTATTACTGTATTTCCGAGATCTCTCAGAGATTTCAGTATGCTGATTAATTTTTTTGTGTCTTGGGCGTGGAGTCCCACAGATGGCTCATCAAGGACGTATATTGATCCTACTAGGCTACTTCCGAGTCCTGTTGCAAGCTGAATTCTTTGTGCCTCTCCCCCTGAGAGAGAATTAAATGGTCTGTTGAGAGTCAAATACCCTAACCCAACATCTTCAAGATATGAAAGGCGATTTGTTATTTCAATAAGTAACCTGTTAGCAATTTTTTTGTCATACTCAGATAGTGTTAAGGAAGAAATAAAATCCCTTAACTGGTCTATGGGTAAAAGGAGAAGCTCAGACAAACTCTTGCCCCCAATTTTTACATAATTTGTTTCTTGATTCAGTCGAGAACCCTTGCATAAAGAACAAGTGGTGTTTTCGCTGTACCTTGATAATGTTCTTCTGTAGCCAATATCATAGCTTTGTTTTTTCAATTCCTCGAAATAAGGATTGATACCTATAAAATTATCTCTGCAGTTCCAAACAAGATCGATTTCTTTTTCTGAAAGCTGGTTATAGGGAACATCTACACGAATGCCCGCTTCTTTTCCATTGTTGATGAGCATATCGTAAAATAAAGAATGGTCGTCGGATGTTTCCCAGGGCTCAATAGCGCCATCTATTAGCGAACGGGTTTTATCTGGAATAATAACATCATGAGAAATACAATAAGCCTCTCCTAGACCATTACATTCCGGACAACTACCGAGTCGATTATTAAAGCTAAAGAAGTGGACTGAAGGTTTCGTATACCGTTTACCTTCTGATTCAAAATGTTTAGAAAAATCTTTGATTTCAAGATTAGAAAAATTGAGTACTTGACAGTAGCCATTACCTAATTCAAAAGCTGAGGAGATACTATCGGCAAGCCTATGGTAATAATCCTTTTGATTTTTGAGAATAGTTCGTTCTATTACAATTGAAAAATTACATTTCTTGGAATCTAATTGTTTGTATAGCTCAGATAATTTGATGATTTGATTTTGGTAGAATGATCGGACATATCCTTGGTTAATCAAATAGGCAATTTTCTGTTTGGCAATTTTTTTTGAATCAGCATCAATACGAGTCATGATGGCCAATTTCTCTCCGAGAGATAATGTCTTTATATAATCTAATACATCGGTTACTGTTTGACTTTTTATCACTTGGCCAGTTTTGGGACTAAAGGTTTTTCCTACCCGGGCGTACAGAAGTTTTAGATAGTCATAGATTTCGGTTTTGGTACCTACGGTGGATCTTTTGTTGCCTCTTGGTGCTCTTTGTTCAACAGCAATAGTGGGTGCAAGTCCTTTGATGTAGTCAACTTTGGGTTTGTTGATCCGATCCATGAATTGTCGAGCATAAGCAGAGAGACTTTCAACATAACGTCGTTGTCCTTCTGCATATATAGTATCGAAAGCAATTGATGTTTTCCCAGAACCTGAGAGTCCGGTGATGACTATCAACTTCTTCTGAGGCAATACCAGATCAATATTCTTTAGATTGTGTACCTGAGCTCCTTTGATGATTAGGTGTTTGCGGGGGTCGGAATGACTCAGATCTATCATTGAAATCAACCTACAAAATTAACTCAAGACATCGGAACATTATCATCCAACTAATCTTTAATTTGATTTCAGTATTATTTTAATAAGGTCTTTCTTCCGATAGTTCTAGTGATGATATCTTTTTGTAAACTCCAATTTCGTGCTGGACTAAACTGTCTTCCATAGTAGATAATTTGTAGGTGTAGTTTACCCCATAAGTACTTTGGATAAAGCCGTTTAGCATCTTTTTCAGTTTGTTGTACGCTCTTTCCGTTTGAGAAATTCCATCGGTACATTAAACGATGAATATGTGTATCAACTGGAAATGCAGGAACGCCAAAAGCTTGGGATAGGACAACGCTTGCTGTTTTGTGTCCGACCGCTGGTAATTCTTTGAGTTGTTCTAGTGTATTAGGTACTTTCCCTTCATATTTATCAATCAAGATATGAGATAATTCGTAGATTCCCTTAGCCTTCATCGGGGATAACCCAACAGGCCTTATAATGTCTTGAATTTCATTTACTGAAAGTTTTGTCATTTGGTAGGGATCTGATGCTTTTTCCCAGAGCAGAGGAGTAATGCGATTGACCATGGCATCCGTCGCTCTAGCTGATAATAGTACGGAAATCAATAGAGTATATTCATCTTTATGTTTTAATGGTATATCTACCTGAGGATATAATTCTTCAAGTTTATTTATGGTGTATTGTACTCGTTGTTTTTTATTCAATTGGATGAGTGTTTTTTTATATTTGGCTTCAAAATTAACATCATGTTAAATATCGGAGAAAAAGTACCAAATTTTGAGGTTGTGGACCACAATGGTGAAGTTCATTCACTCAAGAAGTACGAAGGTCAAAAACTCGTCGTCTTTTTTTATCCAAGGGCATCAACACCAGGGTGTACCATTGAAGTTAAAAATTTGAGGGATGGTTATCAAGATCTAACAGACAAGGGATATAGTTTACTTGGAGTGAGCCAGGATAGTATAAAGCGACAAAAGAATTTCGCTGAGAAACATTGTCTTCCATTTCCCCTTTTGGCGGATACCGAAAAGGAAATAGTTGAGGGCTTTGGTGTTTATGGGTTAAAAAAATTTATGGGAAAAGAATTTTTAGGCATCAAGAGGACTACCTTTTTGATTGATGAAAATGGTGTGGTTTCGCATCGAATTGATAAAGTAAAAACTAAAGATCATGTCAATCAAATTTTAGAATTATTGGGATGATTTTGTTCTGAGGGTGTTTGTTTAGATTGAAAAGAGTCTTTTACAATAGTTTTACGAGCACTTCGATTTTTGTTTTAGGGTGACTGAGTTTGTACGGGAATCATCTTTTCCTCAGTCGGTATTTATATTATGGTTGAAATCCAAACATTTTTTCTTTTTTGATTAGTTGGGCAATTCCCTTTGGAAGTTTTTCTTCCCAACCACTTTGTCCACTATTGATTTGACTGAGAATTTCCCTGGAAAAGATATTGAGGTATTGAGGTTCAAAGTCGAAAATATCTACAACTTTATTATTGTATTTGAAGAACTTATAGAAATCTTTCATGCGAGGATTGAGCTTCAAATTGTTGGATTGAATAATTGTTCCAGTTTTTTTTTCTCGAAGAGGGTATAGATATACCTTGAGATAATTTCGGAACATTTTACCGAAGGCCTCCAAAATTCCACCTTCTACGCTTTGGTAGTAATCTTCTTCGAAGATCTTTAAAAAGTTGTCAACACCCATGCACAATGCCATTTGTTTTTTGGTGTATTCTGAAAAATAACTGACCAAACGATAATATTCTTGAAAGTCTGAAATCATTACTGTGTGCCCTAATGAGCCAAGAAGTCTTGCTCGATCCATAAAATCTTTTTCATCAATTTTACCACCTTCTTTGCCAATGCCTAATAGGTTGGAAAGTGTGATCTCGAAAATCACCTGAGTATTTTCTTCTTTTACTTCTCTTTCACGTATAAAAACTTGGTAGGATTTTTCAAGCATATCTATATTGACTTTGGTTACTGGTCTGAAGCTTCCACGTAATGCAAGAATGTTTTTATTATACAATATTCTAGATGGCATGATATTGCTACCACTTGGGTCAAACATTACAGCATCTGTCATATTATTTCGGACTAATTCCAAGCTCATCAATCGATTATCAACATTTTCAAACGTGGGTCCTGAAAAGTTTATTGTGTCAATTTCAATTGAAGTATGATCAATATAATCATATAGAAACTTCAATATGTCTTTAGCACTGTCATGATAGTAAAACGCACCATAAACTAAGTTAACGCCCAAAATTCCAATTACTTCTTGCTGAAGCCGAGCTTCAAATTGTTTGAAACGAACATGGAGTATAATTTCACTATATTCTTGGTTAGGTTTTAGTTGGAAACGTATTCCCATCCAACCATGGCCTCTGTAGCGTTTGGCAAAGTCAATTGTTGCAACTGTATTTGCTAGGGTAAAAAATATTTTTTCTGGGTTTTGTTCACGGGGAATTCTTTTTTCAAGAAGGCCGATTTCATGTATCAGCATTTTGTGGAGTCTAAATTCAGAAACGTATTGGCCATTTTTTTCTTGTCCATAGATTGTGTCGCTAAAATTTTTATCATATGCACTCATCGTTTTGGCTATTGTACCTGAAGCACTTCCTGCTCTAAAAAAATGACGTGCAACTTCTTGTCCAGCACCTATTTCTGCGAAGGTTCCATAGATGTATTTATTAAGATTTATTTTTAGAGCTTTATTGTTTATTGATGGACGATCGTCCATAATTTGATCTCCGGGTAAATAGGGCACGGTTCATTTTTTGTTAGGGCAGAAAATTACAAAATAATGTACTCTAAAGAATCTCAATATGTATATTTGGGAATGCTTCGGATAACTTTTTTGGGAACGGGAACCTCCTACGGATCACCAGTTCTGACTAGTAAACATGAAGTTTGTTTTTCAACTGACTACAGAGATTCCCGTTTGCGAAGTTCGTTACTTATTCAGTGGAATGACTACAATCTAATTATTGATTGTGGTCCAGATTTTAGACAGCAGTGTTTGAGGGCAAAGCTGGATAGACTTGATGCTCTATGTTTCACTCATGAACATGCTGATCATACTGCTGGCTTAGATGATATTCGAGCATATAATTTTCGTCAAGGCCCAATGCCGGTATATCTAACCAAAAGGGTTTTGCAATCATTAGAAAGAAGGTATTATTATATTTTCGATGAACGCTATAGATACAAAGGAGCTCCGAAAATTATTCCAAATATAGTTAATGATTTGGTTCCTTTTATGTTAGAAGGGAAGCGGATTTTACCAATAGGTGTGAATCACACTGTTGTACCTGTTATTGGGTTTAGGATTGAAGATTTTGCTTACATCACTGATATCAAATCTATAGAACCAAAAAAAATATCCTACCTAGAAAATCTTGAAGTTTTGGTTTTGGGGTGCATTCGTAAGGAACCTCATCCTAATCATCTCAATTTACAAGAAGCCCTGGATTTAATAGATGAAATTAAGCCTAAAAGATGTTACCTCACCCATATCAGTAATTTGATGGGGTTTCATGAAAAAGTTTCATTGGAATTGCCTAATAATGTTTTTCTTGCTCATGATCAATTGAAATTAACAGTAGGCAGTTAATCAAATCGAGAAATTCGAGTTGTTTTCCTCTAGTAGATTTTATTAATTTAGTGTTTGGTTTGATTGGAAGAATAATTAATATTGAGCAACAGCAGAAAGTTTTTCATCATCATTCGGTTGAGTTATACCAAACTGATATTCTACAATCTGATGGTATTTTTTCTTTCCCCTTTATAGATTTAATCGTTACTTCTCCACCCTACAATGTCGGTATAAATTATAGCTCAAACAATGATGAACTGAGTTATGCAGATTATGTACATTTTTCTCGCCAATGGATGGAAAAATGTTTCGTATTGAGTAGGCCACAAGCTCGTTTTTGTCTCAATATACCTTTGGATAAAAATAAAGGAGGTCATCAATCTGTGGGTGCCGATTTAACCAATATAGCCAAGAACATCGGCTGGCAATACAAGACTACCATCATATGGAATGAAGGAAATATTTCCAAACGAACTGCATGGGGATCTTGGAAATCTGCATCAGCACCATGTGTCATAGCGCCTGTAGAATTAATTGTGGTCTTTTATAAAGACCAGTGGAAAAAAACGTCAGGAACTAAGGAGAGTGATATAGCGAAGGATGAATTTATGGCATATACTAACGGCTTATGGACTTTCAATGGTGAGAGCAAAAAGAGAATTGGACATCCGGCACCTTTTCCCAAAGAACTTCCTTACAGATGCATCAAATTATTTAGTTATATAGGTGATATCGTATTCGATCCTTTTGCAGGTAGTGGAACAACCTTGATAGTTGCTGAAAAGTTAAAAAGAAAAGGGGTAGGAACAGAAATAGATGTTGACTACTTTAATCTTGCAAAAAAGAGAATAAAAAAAGAGTTAGGGTCGCTTTTATCAGTTCTATGACGCAGAAAGAATTAGTCATTGAGTTTTTCAAAAATAACCCGAACAGAAATATCGAACATAAAGAAATTGTCCCATGGTTAAGGGAAGAATGGAAAAAGCGCACGGAAAAACCATTTAGAGATCCAGATAGAGCCATAAGAAAACTGCACCAAGAAAAGTTTCTAATTAAAACTGGCAAGGGGATTTATAGAGACGATCCTAAAGTTGCATTTATGGGTTGATTGTAGGCTTTTTCTTTCAATTAATTACTTCCCTTTTTCTTAGCCACATCTTTCTTTACCTGATCAAAAAATTCACAAATATCAGTGAATTCCAAAACCTTTTTCCCCTCCTCGAGGGACGAAATCTCGCCGGTTGCATATTTGGCATAAGTATCATCATCATAAGGTTTTTCGTTTATTATATCCTTGAAATAATTCTTTTTGCTTCCAGCATCAACAATATCAGCAAGCGAGGGGACACCATATTTAGAGGCATACTGGTCATAAACCTGCCCCAGATTAATTCGCAATAAATCATCATTGACAAAAGTTTCTCTGGTTTTAAGACAAACATAATAATGCTCCTCAATCACAAAATTATCACCACGAAAAGGGAGAGTAGTACGTTCTTTCTTTAAAACGGCTTTACCCTTTTTGACCAGAGGGCTTGGCACTTCTTTCGGTGGATCTGATTGGACATTTTTTTTGATTCCGCTCCTATTCTTATGCCAAGAGTACATATTGCTCATTTCTATTTTATTTTGATGTTATGTGGATTATATCACAAAGAAGTGAAATGCTAATATATAAAATTTCATTTTATTTTATAGAGGTCTTCATTTTCGCTATATCAAATTTTTTTGATAGATTTTATCCTTGTCCACCATTTTTGTAATCAGATTGTTGAATATCGTTTCTTTACTCTGTGAACGATTTATAAAGTAACAGTTGGAAATGGCACCTTTTTCGAGCCTGGTAAGGGTTTTGGGCGTATTTCGACCCGAAAGTCAGGCCTAAAGTTGTCCAATGTATTTTGGATGAATTGAGAAGTTGAACCAATAGAGCTGTAATTTTGATGATTTTAAAAAATTGCAGTGCTAAAGTCTTATAAAATAGAAAATGAAGATTTTAGACAACCACCTCATCAATTAACTTTTACCAGTTTTTTGTATCCAGTCTAAAAATGAATTTAAGCTTTGTTCTGAAAGATGATGACCATCATTGAATTCTTTATAAATAATATTCGAATGTTGCTTTGAAAGTTTCCCAACCGTGGATCTTGCCAAATCAATGGGAAGAGTCAAATCTTTAGTTCCGTGGCTTGCATAACATTGGATATTTGGCACCATCGATGGAGTGATGTTTTCACTAATATATCCGCTCAGTCCAACAATTCTTCTAAACAAATTAGGATAAGTAAATCCAAGAGCCCAACTCAATACCGCTCCCTGACTGAATCCTATCAAACTTATATTGTTGCTGTCAAGTTTGAGTTTATAAGTATCATTTTTTATGGAGCTTAAGATTGAATCCATAGATCGTTTGGCCTGGTCAATATTTTCCCATTTATTGAAATTATCGGTGTGGTTAATATCAAACCAGGCATATCCTCCCCACGGCAGTTCAATTGGAGCCTGATAGGAAATAATGGTGTACTCTTTTGGTAGGTATTGTTTGAATGAAAATAAATCTTCTTTATTGCTGCCGTATCCGTGAAGCAATATGAGAGCAGGTCTATTACCTGAAAAATTTCCATCTCTGACTAAATATTCTAGACTCATCGTGTCATCAGGTGTTTAGGGTTAGATACTCTCCAAGTATTGTACCTAATACTTTTCCTTTGACTTTTTTCTTAATATAGGCACAATTTTTTGATGTTGAGTGTATGTGCTGATAGTCAAAAACATAATTTATATCAGGATTAAATAATGATAAATTGGCTTTATGTCCAACTTCGATTTTTGGTTCTTTTAGTCCATAGGATTTTCTTCCTCGAGTTAAAAAGTCAATTGTATTGGTGAGTCCGAATTTTGAATTCAATATGCCAAAAGTTGCTTCCAGTCCTATGCTCCCTTCCTTTACATCTGCTATATCATGCTGTTTTAATTCCCTGTTAATCGGTTCATGCATTGAAGTAACCATGTTGATTATTCCATCTTTGAGACCATCGGACAATGCCGAAACATCTTCTTTGGTTCTGAGTGGTGGATTTTGTTTTAAGTTGGGGTTAAATTCTACCATATCTGATGCTTCAAAAGTGATATGCGGTAAGCCAACCGAACAAGAAATAGAAACTCCCAATTCTTTTACTTGTCGAATAATATCAACGCTACATTTTGATGTAAGTAATTGAAAATGGAGGTTCCCCCCGGAATACTTCAATACTTCGATATCTCTTAAAAGAGCAATAGTTTCGGCTATTACGGGACTACCCTTGAGTCCATAATCTAGACTGAAATCACTTTCACCAACAAAAGTTCCAGAATTAAGACTTTCGATTTGAGGAAATGAGACGATGAGACCACCAAAACTTTGGACATATTGTAGTGCTACTTTTAAAAGATGCGGATCATTTATTTCTTTTTTGTAATCACCAAAAGCAATTCCACCAGCTCTATGTAAATCATATAAGGGAGATAGTTCTATGCCATTCATTGCTTTTGTCAAACTTCCGCAGATATATAAATTACAGGGCGCATCCTTGGTCAATTGAGCTATATGACCGATGGAACTATGGGTATCAATAACTGGTAGAGTGTTTGGATTTAGAACAATGGCGGTAAATCCACTTTTAGCAGCAGTTGATAATCCATTATTTAAGGTTTCTCGTTCTTCGTAACCCGGCTCTCCAAAACTAACACAAGGATCAAACCAGCCATTAGAAACATGTAGGTTTTCATTTTCAATCAAATGATCACAAGAAAAGTTGATATCTGAACTAATTCCTCTAATTATCCCATCATTGATAAAAATATCTTGAATTTGCTTTGAATGTATCGATTTTGAATCGATAATCCTAGCCCTCTTTAGGAGAACTTTCATGCAGTATTGACCACTATCTTTGTGAGGGCAAAGTTAAAAAAAGATGAACATAAAATTTTGGATGCTAATTTGTGGCATATATTACTAAATCCAATTTAGTTCTACTGCGTTTTTATGGAGTAGAGTCAAGATAGAAATTATCTATCCAACACTGATATATTACTCAAAATCCGTTTTTTTGAACTTTATTTTAGAATTGGGTTGCTTTTGAGCTAAGATATTGATGGCTTCTTGGGTCAATTGTAAGATTCTGGGATACCCGCCGGAGGTTTGGCAATCACGCATCAGTACAATTAGCTCACCACCTGGAGTTAACTGAACAGTACCTGATAAAACAGGATTTGATAAAATTGGCGACAGCTTATTTTTTAATTTCTCATCTAACAAATAAGCGATTCGATTACTAGAATTAAGTACCTTGAATGTCTTATTAAACAGTTCGATAATTTGATTTTTAGTGAGATGTTTATACTCCGGACCCTCGTACACTTGGATAGAATTTTCTAGTAAAATTCCATTGTCACTCTTTATTTCAGTGCCGGTAAAGTATTCAAAAGAAGAATGGCCAATGGTAAATCGTTGATTTTTAGTTAGTCGAAAAGAAGAAGTAACCCTTCTTGACATGGACATACTATCCAAAAAAATTTGCGACTGAATACCTCCCGCTATTGCCAAGTATGAATAATTTCCAATTAGATTGTAACCGACAGACAAAAGATCTCCTTTTTTTACCTCAATGGGCTTATACAAAGGAACCTCAATTCTGTCATTCAAACGAGGTGAGACCATTGCACCACCAAAACATATATGAGTAGTCTCATGAAACTTAATTACCGGTCCCAGTGAAGTTGATTCTAAGAGAGCCGTATTGGGAGGATTATTTAATATTAAATTAGTTAGTTGTGCCGACTGTTGATCCATGAAGCCAGAAATTGGTACACCACTTGAATAGAAGCCTATTCTTCCTCCATCTTGTACTGAGGTATATATGCCTGGATTGACTATTTCAATCATTTGAGTATTTATCTATTTCCTGTTTACTGATAGAGAAAAATTCGATTGTATCTCCAGATTGAGGTATATTCTTTTTAACTAAATACGGATCAAAAAAACTATAGGGGGTGTATCCAATTATATTCCAACCACCCGGACTCTCAACTGGATATATCCCAGTCTGCTTTTCACCAATACCAATTGATCCAGGGGCAATACGTTTCCTTGGGTTATCTCTTCTTGGAAAATGGATTTTCCGATTTAGTCCACCCAGGTAGAAAAAACCAGGTAAAAATCCAATGAAATAGATAATATACTTTGACCGGGTATGGTAATTAATGATTTCTTGAGTAGAAAGTTTGAGTTTCTTAGACATAAATTCTAAATCAATAGCAAAAGGAGACTCATAACAAACGGGGATTTTCCAATGTTTGGGGATCAAATGAAAATGAAGTTCCTGGCTCTCTTTGTAGAGTATTTTTATCCTATTGCAAATTTCGTGATAATTCACTATTGTTTCTTCAAATTGTATAAGGATGCTGCTAAATCCATGAGAAATATCTTTAAAGGTGATTTTTCTTTTTAAATAAAATTTGAATCTTAGGATATCTCTGTGAATATCTTCATGCATTACATTCCCCCAGTCTATTGAAACTGCAAATTCATTTACTCGAAAAAAAGATAGTTTGAACTTTTGTTTCATGTTTCTAATTCATTTTTATTGGCTTATAATCTGCATTTATGACAGCAAGGATTTTTTCAATATTGGGATTATCACCGTGGATGCAAAAGGTTTGGGCATTAATTTGAATTTCCTCTGATTCATATGTTAATACTTTGTTCTGATTTACCATACCATCTAGTTGACCTTTAACTAGTTTAGGATCATTGAGACAACTCCCTTCTATTGATCTGGCTACCAGCCGATAGTCGCTGTGATATGCTCTATCAATAAACGCTTCATTTAGAGTGCTAATTCCCATAGATTGAGCGATTGATGCAGTTTTTGAGTTGTACGGAACAAGAAGATAACAGTTGAGTTTCAAATCAAGCATAATCTCTGCCATCATCAAGGCATAGATTGGATTTTGATTGATCAGATGATAAAGTGCACCATGAGGTTTTATATGGTGGATAGAGACATGTTTTTTTTCAATCACTTCAAGAAAAGTTGTGATTTGTCTGACAACAGAATCTTTCAATTGTTGGACTGGTATATCTAACATGATCCGACCGAAATTCTGGGTATCATCAAAAGAAGGATGCGCGCCTACACCAACTTGATTTTCTAATGCTAACTCAACTACCTGAGAAATCGAAGATCTATCTCCTGTATGTCCACCACAAGCTATACTACATAATGATATAAAGGGCATTAACTGCTTTTCATTGCCAATACCTTCCCCGGTATCAACATTGATAAAAATATTTTTCGTTGATTTCAAATTAAATCAAATCAAATAAAGAATAAATGCTCCTAAAGCTCAAAATTCCAGCAAGAATGAGAATGACAAAACCAATTACATTTTGAATCAATGAATTGACATGTCTACCTAATATGTCAGATCTATTAACAATCAAGAGAATGATACCCACAATTATTGGCAGCAGTATTCCATTGGTCACCTGAGCAAACTTAATTACCTCTATCAATTGAATATTAAATGAAGAAACCAATACCCCGAATATTAGGACTGTAAGAAATACCCCTTTAAATCTCATAGAATTGAATGAGGTATTCCATCCAAAACAATTGCATGCAACATATGCAGCTGCCAAGGGTGCAGTAATAGCACTTGTTAGTCCAGCAGCAAATAGTCCAAACCCTATAAGAAATTTGGAATAAGTACCCATGAGTGGTTCGATCCCGATTGCTAAATCCACTGCATTAGTAACATCTGATAAATTTGAAGCAGCGGCAGTAATAATGATGGATATCGAAATGACCCCACCGACGGTTACTGAGATAATTAAATCCCAAAGGGACTGGGGTATGTTTTCCGGACTTTTCCATTTTTGTTTGGATAAATTGGCGTGCAAAAAAAGGTTGTAAGGAACTACTGTTGTGCCAATCAAACCGATGACAGTAAATATACTTCCACTAGGGATTTTAGGGATAAATAGACCCTTAATGATTTCCTTTATTGGAGGCGAAAATAATATCACTGAAATCAGAAAGCAAATACTCATCAACAGCACTATACTGATGAATATTTTCTCAAGAGTTTTGTAATTCCCAATAAATACAATCCCAATCACTATTGCACCTATGATTGCGGGATAGAGTTTGTAGTTTACGGATTTGTATTGTATATCTCCTAAAGTGGTTTCTAGACCTAGTACAGCACCTGAAATATTACCTGCTTGGTAGGCAGAATTTCCTATAAGGATAGCTGAAATAATCAAAAAAATTAAAATACTTCTTCCCAGAACTGATCGAAAATTCTTTCGGATAATTTCACTGATTCCTTTTTGGGAGACTATACCCACACGCGCCACCATTTCTTGAAGAAAAATTGTAGCCAATATGGCTAATACCATAGTCCACAAGAGTTCATAACCAAAATCAACTCCAGCAATCGTACATAATGTAACAGTTCCTGGTCCAATAAAAGCTGCAGTTATAAGGGTTGCAGGACCGATATTTTTAAAGATTTTCTGTATCATCAACTAGGCTATCACTTTTTAGGGGAATCAAAGATAATCAGTCTGTTAACTTCTATAGATATTCTAAATTTGGAATTCATTAAATCTTTCATTCGACCAGTAGGTGCAAACTCTGCAGTCATATAAAATTGATATGGAGACCAAATCAGAATTTTTTCAAACCAAAGCCTTTATTGATGGTGATTTTACACCCTCAGAGTCCAGTTCCACCTTTGACGTTTTCAATCCTTATAATTCACAACTCCTTGCCTCGGTAGCAGATTGTAATTCAGATGATGCCCTCAGAGCAATTGATTCTGCACAAAGGGCTTTTAGGCTTTGGAAATCCCTAACGGGCATTGAGCGTTCGAAATTATTGAATCGATGGGGTGAGCTGATGCAAATACATAAAGAAGAATTGGCTGAAATATTAACTCTAGAACAGGGGAAACCTTATAGAGAAGCAATTGCTGAAATAAATTATGGGGCTTCATTTGTTGAGTGGTTTGCTGAGGAAGCCAAAAGAGTTTATGGTGATACTATTCCAGGAGAATTGTGTAATAAAAGAATAATAGTAATCAAGCAACCAATTGGGGTAGTAGGTGCTATTACCCCGTGGAATTTCCCCAATGCTATGATTACCAGAAAAGTAGCTCCTGCATTAGCTGTAGGGTGCACGGTTGTAGTCAAGCCTTCCGAATTGACTCCACTTTCGGCGCTCGCTTTGGGTGCTTTAGCCAATCTTGCTGGGATCCCAAAGGGAGTATTGAACATTGTCCCTTCAAGCAAACCATCAGAAATTGGGAATACATTTTGTAATAATGATGCCGTCAAAAAAATTTCATTTACAGGTTCTACCAAAATTGGCAAGCTATTGACTTCTCAAAGTGCATCAACGGTGAAAAAACTGTCACTAGAACTCGGAGGTAATGCCCCTTTTATAGTTTTTGATGATGCTGATTTAGAACTTGCCGCACAACATGCAATTGCAGCAAAATTCAGAAATGCTGGTCAGACTTGTGTAAGTGCAAACCGAATTTTTGTTCAATGGAGTGTCTATGATGAATTTTTAGAGATTTTTACACAAAAGGTATCCAAACTCAAAGTCGGGAATGGTTTAGATGCCAATGTTGATATTGGACCTTTAATAAGTGAAAAAGCAAAACAAAATGTACTTAGACTCGTTGATGATGCCGTTGAACTAGGAGCTAAAATCTTTTATCAGTCTAAATCCAAACCAAAGGCAGAATCGTTGATGAATCCAATTGTATTAACTCATCTTAATCCACAAATGGAGTTATTTAAAAAAGAAATTTTTGGGCCAATAGCCCCGATTTATGAATTTTCAACTGAGCAACAAGTCATAGAATTGGCTAATCGGACACCCTACGGTCTTGCTTCTTATTTTTTTGGTAAAGATCATAGTAGGATTTGGTCTGTTGCTGAAAACTTAGAATATGGAATGGTAGGGATTAATACGGGTATGATTTCAACAACTGTTGCCCCATTTGGGGGAGTCAAACAAAGTGGATATGGAAGAGAAGGCTCAAAATATGGTATAGATGAATTTGTTTCTCTCAAATACCTCTCTTGGTCAATTTGACTGAACTTAGGAGTTTGAATTACAGTTAATTTTAGAAAATGTATGACTTTATTACTTTTTTTGTGGAGTAGAACCCCTTTTTGTTATATCAGATAATTTATAAAAGTTAAGCTCGTGAGTATTTTGAATAAGAATTAATAGTTAAAGAGAATTTGATTGTTACTGTTTTCTTTTTCCATACTAATAATATAAAAAAACGATTGTAATTGTGAGTATAAGAATTTTGTCCCTCATTGTATTATTTCTAACGTTTAGTTTTTTTAACTCTGATGACATACCATCTGAAAGACTAAATGTTCTGTTCATCATCGCTGATGATTTGACCACTACAGCGGTATCCTCTTACGGTAACAAAGTGCCTCAAACTCCGAATATTGATAGCCTTGCTGCTAAGGGTACGAAGTATACCAAAGCATATTGCCAATTTCCAGTTTGTGGTCCTTCTAGGGCATCGTTTATGAGTGGATATTACCCGAATGCCACACAGACTTTTGGCTATGTCAGTGGAAGAGAGAACATAGGGGATGATAGGGAAACTTGGTCTCAGCTATTCAAGAACAATGGCTATTACACTGCCCGAGTGAGTAAAATCTACCATATGGGAGTCCCAATAGACATTGAGCTAGGTACAGACGGGACAGATGATAAGGCATCTTGGACTGAGCGTTTCAATAGCCAGGGACTAGAATGGTTGGCTCCAGGAGATGGAGAACTAGTCCAAGGAAACCCTGATGGCACTAAACCAATTCAAGGAGGTAATGTGATGACTATAGTAAAAGCGGATGGTCAGGATATTGTCCATTCTGATGGAAAAACAGCTGAGAAAGCTTCCGATTTAATTCGAAAGCATAAAGAAAAGCCCTTTTTTCTTGCGGTAGGTTTTGTAAGGCCTCATGTACCTTTTGTTGCTCCAAGGGCAGATTTTTTACCATACCCACACGAAAATATTGAGTTACCCTATAATTTTGAAGGGGATTGGGACGATATTCCCGAAAAAGGTATCAACTATGTCACTAGTAAGAATGCCAAAATGAACGATGTACAAAAGAAAAAAGCAATTGCAGCATATTATGCATCTGTCTCATATATGGATAGGCAGGTGGGAAAGGTGCTTAAGACTTTAAAGGATGAGGGATTAGAGGATAACACCATCATCATTTTCACATCTGACCATGGATTTCATTTGGGGGAGCATGAATTTTGGATGAAAGTCAGTGTTAAGGAAGAGTCTGCCAAAGTTCCACTAATCATAAAAGTACCTGGTATGGAACCCGCTTCATGCGACTCTTTTGTCGAGTTGTTGGATTTATACCCTACAGTTGCTGAATTGGCTGGACTTTCTTATTCGGAGCATCTCCAGGGGAAAAGCTTAGTCAAGACCTTTGATGATCCAGAACATCAAGTGAGAGATATGGCTTTTTCTGTAACCCAGAACGGACAAACTTTTTTATTGAGGACAAAAAACAGAGCATACATCCAATATGGTGAAGATGCTTCTCAGGGTATTGAACTTTTCGATATGGAAAAGGATCCGAAACAATATACAAATCTGGCACTCTCCCCAGAATATGCAGCGGAAATAAAGTATTTCCAGATGAGATTAGATGAAAAATTGAAGTCAATTAGAAGCAATGATTTGGGGATAGATTACAACATAAGATGACGAAAAAGACGGAAAAATGCTTTTCTACATTCTTTAAATCCCTCTTTTTATGTATTTGAATTGATCAACACTAGTTGCTAGTTACAAACTATATTATTGCCCACACATTTTCTTGATGATGACTAATGACTTGAACTTGATGAAGCTTTAAGAGTGTTTGAGCAGAAATAGTTTATAAACACCGGAAATACATAAACTTTCTGAAACTAGAATGCGGTATAATCATTTTTGTTCCTTGATAACATTTCGTATTTCTCCGATATGGGCATAGCTAATAAAAACAAAAGATAACAATAGAAACTTCATAACGCAAGTTTTTCCTATATTGCATTATGTCATTGATAATCAGTTTATTATAAGTCTATCCTACAGCCAAGCCATTTTCTTGGACCGTTTTGATCTATTGACCAAGGAAATCATTCCACTAATGTAGTTTACCTATTATGGTTTTAGAATGATATTTTGACGCAAAAGATATTCAAAAAAGTTGTATTTGAAAGTTGATTCTATGTTCTTCATATTAAAACCGCAAGATGTTTCCAGGATCTTGAGGATAAAAAAAGTAAAAGAGAGACTTCCTTGTAATTATGAAACGAGAAAATTTAATGGGCAATTTGGGTGTCTTCCTAGTTGTAGATTAAATCATATACAGTTGAATATTCGGCTTGCGCATTTCTTAAAGGACTTTTCAGATCTATATCAAAAACAATAGAAGGGTTAAATAGAATGGAGTATTATCTTTGGTTTGTAGCGAATAAATTGAATTGGATAAAATAACTTTGCAATATTAATGTTTACACGATATGAATTTGATTTTGAAAACTTGTAAAGGCTTTTTGCTTGTAGTTTTTTCTGTTATTGTTCTGGTTGGTTGTAATAACCAAGACGCTGAAATAGATAAATTAAATGAGGAATTAAAGAATCTAAAAGAACAATTACTCAGTAAAGATTCAGATCTTAAAGATGCTGTTAGTGATAAAACGAAGTTAGAAAATGAGATAATAGATTTAAATAAGAAGCTAGAAAATTTACAAATTGATTTAGAAGATCCACAATATGAGATCAGCGATTTTGTATGGAAAGGAATGAATTTTTGGTATTTCTGGCAAGATGATTCCCCCCTCTTAGCGGACTCTCAGTCAAGTGATCCAGCGAGATACAAAATTCTAATTAAAGACAATAAGGATCCTCGACAATTTTTTGACAATTTACGCTACAAAGTAGATCAACCAGCCGGAGATCGCTTTAGTTGGTATATCGATGATTACATAGAACAAGAGAAAAGTTTTCAGGGTATTTCACGAGATCATGGAATGCAGTTTAGACTAGCTTATACTCGGCCCAGCTCAAACAATTTATTTGGATTTGTCCAAGTTGTGCACAAGGAATCCGATGCTGAAAAACAAGGCGTTAAAAGAGGAATGATGTTTACACATGTAGATGGAACTTCCCTCAATATCAATAATTATATATCCTTATTATACAATCAGACGTCCTTCACGATTAACTTAGCAACACCTCAATTTGAAGGAGAGGACTTTATTGGTTTTGAGTTAACCGGTCAAGACATTGAGTTAACCGAGCAAGATAATTTTTCTCGTAATCCCATTGTTGTAAACAAGATTATTGAAGTTGGACAACATAAAATTGGTTATTTTTTCTATAACCAATTCGTTGGAAATTTAGATAGACATCGTGAAATCAATGATGTTTTTGCGGAGTTTAAATCTGCAGCTATAACAGATCTTGTTGTGGATTTAAGATATAACTCTGGGGGTTTTAGTGCTACTGGAGACTTGATTGCAGCAGCAATATCAGGACGTGATGGTTCGGATGTTGTGGGTATAAATTTTTGGAACAAAAAGGTAGAAACCACATATCCATTTTTAGCCGGTCCCGATTATTTCCCATCAGAAATTGGGGATGGTACTCCGATAAACAAGTTAGATTTAGATCGTGTCTATTTTATTACAAGTATGCGCACTGCATCTGCTAGCGAGGGATTGATCAACAATTTAAAACCTTATATGGATGTCATAGTCGTGGGTGAGAAAACAGTAGGAAAAAATGACGGTTCATTTACTTTATATGATAAAATAGATGCACCACCTTCTCAATATGTCGGAAGAGATAATGGAACTGTTAATCCAAGACACAAGAATGCTATTCAGCCACTTGTAGTAAAATCTGGTAACAGTGATGGTTTTTATGAATTTCAGGATGGAATCCCACCGGACTTAATTTTGAATGAATTACCATTTAGCTTAGGTACATTAGGGGACAAAACAGAACGGCTTTTAAAAGCTGTTCTTGATATGATTATACCTCAATCACAGAGAGTATACACCCCTTCAAAATTTGAAGTAGATTTTGAATTATTTGAAAGGCCTGAAGACAAGATTGGAATATGGACGTTCGATCATATACTACAAGAAATCCAAAGTCAGTAATGACGAAGTATTGCCCAACATTAACATAGGCTATACAGAAGTGATTTTTTATTTAAATTCCGAATCTGCAAACTACTTTTAGTCATACTTTCTCATTAACAGCGTCATCCGTTTGCTATATGAAGGTATAAAGCAAAGTAATATTTATAATGAATCACTATGCTAAATAGTTTATCATTTTATTTTGTAAGTAGTTGTTAATCAGTAGTTATGCTATTTTACATTCAATAGAATATATATTATTTTGATTTGGTCCTCCATAAATCTCTTATTCGGTATTTACTACAATCAAACTAAGCCATCAGATTGATTTAAACTGGAATATACATTCAGGTATATTTCCTGAGAAAACTGTTGCTTGTGAGACAAATGCTTAAACTTATACCACGATAGCAAGGCTAGCGGGCAAACAAAGAGAACAATTTTCTTCGCTTCTGTCTTAAGTCAATAGATAGTCATCTCCATTTTAATAATAGCAGATTTTTGGTCAAAACATAAACGGTAGAGAGATAACAATCCCGATGAGGCTTGACTTTAATCCAAACAAAGACTTTAGTTTCTTAGAAGTGTAACCATTGCGGGCATTGTCCGAATCATTGCGGGCACTCTTCTTATACGCTAAATGTTCTTCCTATTCGGCCAGCAAAAGCATTTCGATGACTTCTTTGAAGAGAACACTCATCAAACCGGCACCTTCTGAAGTAGTTTTGACATCAGCTAAGATGCCACTGTCTTTAATAATTTTTCTAAATTTATCCATAAATGTATTTTTTTCAATAAATGTGATTCTGCAAACCACACTGAAAAAATACAAAAAATCAGGTGAGTCTTCATAGACCCACCTGATTTCTGTTTACACAGTCTTTGGCATACTCCCACAATTTCATTTTAGATGTCGTTTAAGTGGTGATAAAAGAGATTATCGACTATTAAACGAGATGTCCGGTGCCAATAGATACCTCTATAATCAGGCATTAAATCATCTATTCAAACAATACCAAGAAAGTATCAACGACACCCGAAAAACCGGAAAATGCGATTATTCTTATCAAGTTTTAGGGAAATGGTATACCCAGCATAAAAAGACTGAAGCCCCCTGGTTGTCTCGTTATTCGCCAGCTAAAACCAAATTGATTTTAAAGGATTTATCTGATGCTTTTAAGGAATATGTAAAAGGACAAAGAGGCAAACCGAAATTCAAATCAAAAAGACAAAAGCAGAGTTTTCCGATCACTTTATACCAAAAAGAGATCAAAGAAAACGAAAATGGCAATGGCTATCTTTTATTAAAAAGAGGAATCTTTATTCAAATAAGAGGATATAAGAAACAGATTTGCCGTTATAGTAAGCCCAGGTTTTTACAGGGGCGTATCATCAAAGAAATTGCCGATAGAAGTAATCCGGAGAATAGAAGAGGACGAAATAAATATAAAGAGAATAAGTGGTATTTGTCTATTCAGTGTGAAGTAGATGCTGTTGAAAAACAAATAGAACATATAGATAATATCGTAGGTATAGATAGAACCGAGTTTGCGAGCTAGACGTTCCCCTAGTTCCGTAAGGAACCATAATTAGCCTTAGTCAAATGTAGGTCAAGTAGCCGATAGTAATGGACAGATTC
>Ga0209022_1001049_pt1 | contig 30559 bp, 27 predicted proteins | sample PinacodermPK_FD_187300 | JGI IMG/M metagenome (GOLD analysis project Ga0209022, IMG submission 187300) | Host-associated microbial community of the marine sponge Aplysina aerophoba from Gulf of Piran - sponge pinacoderm, lysed by proteinase... | ecosystem: Host-associated > Porifera > Sponge >...
TCGCTCTGACCATGGGTGTCGGCCATTTCGGCCTCTTCTACATCGCGCTCAACATCGGCGTGGAGGCTTCGACCGCGGCGATCATCTGGATCACGCAGGTGCCGCTCAGCGCCGTGCTGGCGGGGCTGGTCCTGCGCGAGCGGCCCGGCTGGGCGGCGATCGTCGGCATCTCCATCGCCTTCGGCGGCGCCGTTGTGCTGGTTGGCGAGCCGCGCCATACCGGCAACGCGCTGGGGATCGGGCTGATGTTCGGCTCCAGCATCGCGTGGGCCATCGCCAACGTGCAGGTCAAGCGCCTCACGGATATCTCTCCGCTGGCGCTGAACGGCTGGATGTCGGCGATCTCCGCCCTCTTCCTGTTCCCGCTCTCCTTCGCCCTGGAGGAGGGGCAGCTCGCGAGCCTGCTGCAGCCCGACTGGCGCCTGCACGGCTCGCTCATCTATCAGGTCGTGGGCTCGACCCTGCTCGCCTATTGGGCCTGGTACTATCTGCTCGCGCACAACAAGGTGGCGACGGTCGCGGGCTTCATGCTGTTGGTGCCGATGCTGGGCGTGATCTTCGGCGTCCTCATCCTGGGCGAGCCGATCACCTGGCAGACTCTCGTTGGCGGCGTCATCATCGTCTCCGGCGTCGCCCTCATCGTGCTCAAGCGCTCGGGGGTGCCCGCGGTGAAGACGAGATAACGCTGCAGACGAGATAACGCTGCACACAGAACAAGCGGCAGGCAGGAGAGACCGGAGCGGAGCGTGAGCGAAGAGACCCTTGCCGGGCGTCCGGTAATCGACAGGCCTTCGCCCAATTGCGACGAGCGGCCTGGAGATGCCGGCCCCGTCGATACGCTGGTCCTGCATTACACCGGCATGGTCTCGGCCGAGGCCTCGCTCGCGCGCATGACGGACGCTCGGGCCAGGGTCAGCGCGCACTGGTGCATCGGGGAGGACGGCACCCTCTGGCGGCTGGTGCCCGAGGAGCGCTGTGCCTGGCACGCCGGGGTGAGCGAATGGCGCGGCCGGCGCTCGGTGAACGACCGCTCCATCGGGATCGAGCTGGTCAATCCAGGCCACGAGCACGGCTACCGCCCCTTCCCTCCCTTGCAGATGGATGCTCTGCTCGACCTCGCCCGCGCCATCGTCGTGCGTCACCCCATCGAACCCCGCAACGTGGTCGCGCATTCCGACATCGCGCCCGCGCGCCGGCAGGACCCCGGCGAGTTCTTCGATTGGGCGCGTCTCGCCGAGGCCGGCATCGGCCTCTGGCCCGAGGAGGGGGAGGGGAGTGCGCAGGACCGCCCGGCGCTTCGCCAGGGCGACAGCGGTACCGCCGTGCGACGGCAACAGGAGCGCCTGCGCGCGGTCGGTTACGGCCTTGTGAGCGATGGCGACTTCGGCGCGGCCACGGCGGCGGTCGTCCGTGCCTTCCAGCGGCACTTCCGCCAGACCCGCGTCGACGGTGTGATCGATGCCGGCACAGCGGAAGTTCTGGAGCGCGTGAGCGCGCTCATGGCGGGCTCCGCCCAGGCTTGACCGGGCCTGAGCCGGGGCGTAGTCAGGGCGGGCCAGACGGCCGGATGGCCGCCGTCGCCGCCCTTGGCGCGCGGCGGAGGAAAGTCCGGGCTCCACGGAAGCACGGAGCCGGGTAACACCCGGCGGGGGCGACCCCAGGGAAAGTGCCACAGAGAGCAGACCGCTCGCCCGGGGCCGCAAGGCCGGCGAGCAAGGGTGAAAGGGTGCGGTAAGAGCGCACCGCGCATCCGGCAACGGGGGCGGCATGGCAAACCCCTCCGGGAGCAAGACCAAGTAGGGGCGGCGCGGGGGCGGTCGCAGGACCGCTTCCAGGTTGGTTTCCGAACCTGCCGCCCGGGTCGGTCGCGCGAGGCGCCCGGCGACGGGCGTCCCAGATGAATGGCCATCGCGTGGGCCGCGAGGCCCGCGACAGAACCCGGCTTACAGGCCGTCTGGCGTTTCTCCCTCCGCTACCCTCAATATGTTGAGGCGCGTGAGCCCCTTCACGCAATATATTCCACTATCGAGGCTTGTCTCGGTAGCAGAGTCCAGTAACCGATAATAGAACATAAAGAGAACATATAGTTGATCTCCGCCGAGACTTGAGTCCTCCCCCCGGTAACTGGCGCTCTAGTTTTTTCCCGCCGGTCTTCATCCGCCGTCAGATCAGAGAGGTCGGGCCGCTGCTTTTGCACGTCCACCTGAACACTTGAATTTTTGTCTTGCAACCATATTTTCCCATAGAGTACCATGCTGTCCCATGGCATCCCGGATCAGAGCGGGAACAGGTTAGAGCGAAGGCACGACGAACGGAACGCGACCCAAGGAGCAACGCGGTGGCTCTCTTTACTTACACGTTCGTCAACAAGGTGGATCGAAAGGGACGGGTCTCCGTCCCCGCGTCCTTCCGCAACGAGCTCGCTCGGCAATCCTTCAACGGGGTTGCGGTCTACCCCTCGATCGACGGCACCAAGTCCCTGACCGGTTGCGAGGAAGAAGTCCTCAGGCAGTGGAGCGACAACTACCGGGCGGACGATCCCTTCGACACCGTTTCCACCAAGAAGCGAATGAAGCTCTTCTCTTCCGTCCAACGTCTTCCCTTGGACGCCGACGGGCGGGTGCTGCTGCCGTCCGAGCTCCTTGCCCATGCGGGGATCACCACCCATGCCGCATTCGTCGGCATGGGCCACGAGTTTCAGATCTGGGACCCCGCGACCTTCGAGGCAGCCGAGGACGCGGAGGAGGAGCAATCCGCCGAGCCGGGGGGCGATCAATGAGCGTCTCGCCGGAAAGCGAGCGGCGGACCATCTCGCCCGGGCACGTCCCGGTCATGACGGAGACGATGCTCTCGCTCATCGCGCCCAGGGACGGCGGCGTCTACGTCGACGGAACCTTCGGCGGCGGCGGCTACAGCCGGGCCCTGCTGGAGGCGGCCTCCTGCACGGTCTACGGGATCGACCGCGACGCCGACGCGCTCAGCGCTGGCCAGGCGCTTTCGGTGCGCTTCGACGGCAGGCTGATCCTGCTCCACGGCCGCTTCTCCGAGATGGAGAGCCTTCTCGCGCCCCATCAGGTGAGCGCGGTGGACGGGATCGCCCTCGATCTCGGCCTCTCCTCGCTTCAGCTCGACGACGGCGCGCGGGGCTTCTCGTTCCGGCTCGACGGGCCGCTCGATATGAAGATGGATCAGAGCGATCCGGGGCCGACGGCGGCCGACCTGGTCAACAACGAGTCCGAGGCCGAGCTGGCCGCGATCATCTCCGGCTTCGGCGAGGAGCGTCGGGCGCGCGCGATTGCGCGTGCCATCGTCGCGGCTCGCGCGGACGGCCCGATCACCGGCACCGGCCAGCTTGCCGAGATCGTCCGGCGCGCGGTCGCGCGGCGGCCACGGGCCGGCCTCGATTCGGCAACACTTACTTTTCAAGCGCTCCGCCTACGCGTTAACGACGAAATATTCGAGATCGAGCGGGGGCTCCGCCAGATCGAGCGGCTCCTGCGGCCCGGCGGTCGCGCCGTCGTGGTGTCCTTCCACTCCCTGGAGGACCGGCCCGTGAAGCGCTTCTTCCGCGAGCGCAGCGGGGGGCGGCAGCCCAATCGCCACGAGCCGCCCGCTGCCACGAAATCGCCCGATCCGACCTTCAGGCTGTTGACCCGCCGTGCGCGCAAGCCCGACGGCGGGGAGGTCTCGGCAAACCCGCGTGCGCGCTCGGCACGGCTGCGGGCGGCCGAGCGCACTGGCGCGCCGCCGTGGCACGAGAGGCTCGTCGCATGATGCGGCACCTGGTCCTCATATCGATCGCAGCGTTCGTCGCCGCGATGCTCGCGCTCTTCCTCGTGAAACACGAGGTGAGGGGGCTCGAACGCGAGCTCGCCGGGCTCGAGCTCGATCGCAAGCGCCATGTCGAGGCGATCCGGGTGCTCCGCTCCGAGTGGAGCTACCTGACCCGCCCGTCCCGGCTCGCGGCCTTGGCCGAGCGCCACCTTCCTCTCGAGCAGGTGCAGGCCGCGCAGGTGCGCTGGCTGCCCGCCCGTCCCGCCGGGCCCTCCGCCCTGGTGCTGCCGGTCGGCGGGGAGCTCGAGCAGTGAGAGACCTGGCCATACGGCGCTGGTGGCGCCGCGATCGGGCGCAGGCTTCGGGTGCCGCTTCCGAGCCGGCGCCTTCCACGCGTCTGGAGCGTGCGCGCATCCGCCTGCTGGCCACCGGCGTGATCCTTGCTGTCTGCTTCGGCGCCGTGGTGTTGCGCACCCTCGACGTGGCGGTGATCGGCGCTCCGGCCGGCACCGGCGTCGCCGGCAGCGTCACAGTCCTCGAGCCTGCCGCACGGGCCGACATCGTGGACCGCAACGGCGTGCTCCTCGCCTCCAACCTGCCCACCCACGCACTCTACGTCGAGCCGGACAAGATCTTCGATCGCGCGGAAGCGGTCGCAGCACTTGGGCGCGTGTTCCCCGAACTCGACCTGGAGCGCGCGGCCGCTCTCATCGCGTCCGGCAGAAAGACCGCCCTGCTGCGGCACAACCTCACGCCGGAGCAGGCCCACGCCATCATCCGGCTCGGCATCCCCGGCCTCTGGCTCGAACGCCAGGAGCAGCGCTTCTATCCACAAGGCCGCCTCTTCGCCCACGCGATCGGGTTCACGGACGTGGACAACCGCGGGCTCGCCGGCGTGGAGAAGGCGGCCGACGACGAGCTGCGCCGGCGCGCGCGGGAGCGCAGCGGCCCGCTCGCGCTCTCCCTCGATATCCGGGTGCAGCACGTTCTCGCCGAGGCGCTTCAGGACACCATGACCACCCATCGGGCGCTCGGCGCCGCCGGCATGGTGATGGACGTCCAGACCGGCGAGCTGCTGGCCCTGGTCAGCCTGCCCTCGTTCAATCCCAAGGCGCCGGATCGCAGTCCGTCGGAGACCCTGTTCAACCGCGCCACGCTCGGCACCTACGAGCTCGGCTCCACCTTCAAGCCTTTCACCGTGGCCATGTCCCTCGACCTCGGCATCGCCGGCATCGAGGACAGCTACGACGCCACCGAGCCGATCAGGATCTCGCGCTATCTGATTCGCGACCACCATCCCGAGAACCGCTGGCTCACGGTGCCGGAGATCCTCATCCACTCCTCCAACATCGGCGCGGCGCGGATGGCGGTAGAGGTGGGCGCGGAGCGCCAACGGGCCTTCCTCGACACGCTCGGCATGTTCGAGCGGATGCCCCTGGAATCGTCCGAGCGCGGCCGGCCCCTCGCACCCCGGCGCTGGTCCAAGCAAACCACGATGACGGTGAGCTACGGCCACGGGCTCGCGGTAACGCCGCTGCACGTAATCGCGAACTACGCCGCGCTGGTCAACGGCGGCGTCACGGTGACGCCCACGCTGCTGAAGCGCGAGCCTGACGAGCCGCTGGTGCAGCGGCGGGTCATCAGCGCCGAGACCTCCGCCATCATGCGGATGCTGCTCTACGCCGTGGTGGCCGAGGGCACCGGCAAGAACGCGGCGGTTCCCGGCTATCTGGTGGGCGGCAAGACCGGCACCGCCGAGAAGGCCATCGGCGGCAAGTACAAGCACGACAGCATGATCACCAATTTCGTCGGCGTCTTCCCCATCGACCGGCCCCGCTACGCCGTTCTGACGATGATGGACGAGCCCAAGGGGACCAAGGAGACCTTCGGCTTCGCGACGGCGGGCTGGACCGCAGCGCCGGTCGCCGGTGTGGTTATCGAGCGCATCGCGCCCCTTCTCGGCGTACCGGCTTTCGTCGAGCCCGATGAGAACGAGGCCTCGCCCGAGTTCGCCCGGTGGGAGGGCGGAGAACGTCATGCGTCTTTCTAGCCTGATCCCTCAAGCCGCGCCGGACGTGGAGATCACGGGGCTCGCTTCGGATTCGCGCGACGTGCGCCCCGGCTACCTCTTTGCGGCGCTGGCCGGCACGCGTGCCACGGGCGTCGACTTCATCCCCGATGCCCTGGCGCGCGGAGCGGCCGCCGTGCTCGCGCCCGAGGGAACCGACCCCGCCCTCGCGGAGGGGGTCAGCCTGGTGACCGACACCAACCCGCGTCTCCGGCTCGCGGTCGCGGCCGCGCGCTACCACGGTCCGCAACCGGAAGTCGTGGTCTGCGTCACCGGCACCAACGGCAAGACCTCGGTGGCGGACTTCACCCGCCAGATCTGGCGGGCCTCGGGCCGCAAGGCAGCCTCGCTCGGCACCCTTGGAGTCAACGCGGATGGCGCCTGGCGTCCGCTTCAACACACCACGCCCGATCCGATTGCGCTGCATCGCGTGCTCGCCGAGCTCGCGGAGGACGGCATCGACCATTTGGCGCTGGAAGCATCCAGTCATGGGCTCGCGCAGTACCGGCTGGACGGCGTGCGCGTCGCAGCGGCGGCGTTCACCAACGTCACCCGCGATCACATGGACTACCACCCGGACGCCGACGCCTACTTCGCGGCGAAGGCGGGCCTCTTCGAGCGGGTCATGGCGGCGGACGGGACCGCCGTGCTCAACACCGACGACGAGCGCGTGGCGGGACTCGCAGCGCGCTGCCGGGCGCGCGGGCAGAGGGTGCTCACCTTCGGCACCGGCGACACGGACATTCAGCTCCTGGCTCGGCACGACACCAAGGCGGGCCAGCGCCTCAGCATCGCCGCCGCCGGCGCGGTGTACGAGGTCGCCCTGCCGCTCCCCGGCGCATTCCAGGCCCTGAACGCGCTGGCCGCTCTCGGCCTCGCAATGGCGACGGGTGTGGAAGCGGCGGCCGCGATCCGAGCGCTCCACGGCATCGACGGCGTGCCGGGCCGGCTGCAACGGGTGGCAGGCCATCCGGCCGGCGCCGCCGTCTTCGTGGACTACGCACACACGCCCGACGCTCTGGCTGCGGCGCTCCGTTCCGTGCGCCCGCTCATTCCAGGCACGCTGGCGGTTGTCTTCGGCTGCGGCGGCGAGCGGGACGTCGGCAAGCGGCGCGAGATGGGCGAGATCGCGGCGAAGCTCGCGGACCGGGTCGTCGTCACCGACGACAACCCCCGCCGCGAGGATCCGGCCTCGATCCGCCGGACCATTCTCGACGCCTGCCCCGGTGCCGAGGAGATCGGCGACAGGGCGCGGGCCATTCGCACCGCCATCGAGGGGCTGGGCGCGGACGACGGTCTGCTCATCGCCGGCAAGGGCCATGAGCGGGAGCAAGTGGTCGGCGATCGCGCGATCGCGTTCGACGATGTCGGCGTGGCCCGGAGCGCGGTGGCCGGCATGAGCCGGCCTGCTCGCAAGGCCCCGCTGTGGACCTCGGCGGAAGCCGTCGCGGCAACGGGCGGTACGACGCCCGAGGCCTGGAGCGCGACCGGCGTCTCCATCGACAGCCGCAGCGTCGAGGCGGGCGACCTCTTCGTCGCCCTCGCCGGCCCCAACCACGACGGCCACGACTACGTGGAGGCCGCGTTCGACCGCGCGGCAGCGGCGGCGATGGTGAGCCGGCGGCCCGAAGCGCAACCCGAGGGCCCGCCGCTCCTGCTGGTGGTCGATACCTACGACGGCCTGCGTACCCTCGCCGCCCGTGCCCGCGAGCGGAGCGCGGCCCACGTCGTTGCGATCACCGGCAGCGTCGGCAAGACCGGGACCAAGGAGCTGCTCGCCGGCGTGCTCGCAGGCTGCGGCACCACGCTCGCGAGCGCCGGCAATCTCAACAACCACATCGGCGCCCCGCTCAGTCTCGCCCGCCTGCCGCAGAGCGCCGACTACGGCGTGTTCGAGCTCGGGATGAACCATCCCGGCGAGATCGCCCCCCTCTCGCAACTGGTCCGCCCGCACACTGCGCTGATCACCACGATTGCGGCGGTCCACACCGAGTTCTTCACCGGCCTCGACGCCGTCGCCGACGCCAAGGCCGAAATCTTCGAGGGTCTCGAGCCCGGCGGCACGGCCGTGCTGAACCGGGACAACGCCTATTTCGACCGCCTCGCCGCCGCCGCGCGGAGCGCTGGCGCAGGCCGGATCGTCTCGTTTGGCGAGAACGCGCAAGCCGATGCCCGGCTCCTCGCATGGCAGCCGGCTGCCTCAGGCGGCACCGTGACCGCCCTAATCGACGGTGCCGAGATCGACTACGAGATCGCCTTTTCCGGCAGGCACTGGGCGCTGAACAGTGTAGCTGTGCTGGCCTGCGCCCATGCGGCCGGCGCACCGGTGGAGCAGGCCGCCGGCTCGCTTCGGACCGTCTCCCCCGTTGCGGGCCGCGGCGTGCGCCACCGGGTTCCGCTGGCAGAGGGCGCCTACGAGCTGATCGACGAGAGCTACAACGCGAGCCCGGCGGCGATGCGCGCAGCGATCGCGACGCTCGCCGAGACCGCACCGCCGGCGCGCGGTGGCCGGCGGATCGCCGTGCTCGGCGACATGCTGGAGCTCGGCGGGGATGCGCCGCGCTGGCACGCCGATCTCGCCGGTGATCTCGAAGCCGCCGGAATCGATCTCGTCTACACAGCGGGCCCGCTGACGGCCCACCTTCACAAAGCCCTCGACCCCGCGCAGCGCGGCAGCCACGCGCCGGACGCGGAAAGCCTGACCGACATCCTGCAAGCGGAGATCCGCGTCGGCGATGTCGTTCTGGTCAAGGGCTCGCTCGGCAGTCGCATGGGGCCGATCGTGCGGCGTCTCGTCGCCGACGCGCCGGCCACTCACCGGCCATGAGCAGGAAAGGCGCGCCGAGCGATGTTCTTCAACCTGCTCTATCCGCTCTCGGACTCGATCGGCATCTTCAACGTCTTCCAGTATCTGACCTTCCGTACCGGTGCGGCAGTGCTCACGGCACTGCTGATCAGCTTCGTTTTCGGTCCGCCGCTGATCCGCCTGCTGCGCGCGCGTCAGGAGCACGGCCAGCCGATCCGCAGCGACGGGCCGGAGAGCCACGCGGCCAAGGCGGGGACGCCGACCATGGGCGGGGTAATCATACTCCTCGCCGTCACGGTCTCGACGCTGCTCTGGGCCGACATGACCAACCCGCTCATCTGGGCGCTGCTGGTGGTCACGATCGGCTTCGGCGCCATCGGCTTCACCGACGATGCGATGAAGCTGCTGAACCGCAGTCACCGCGGCCTGAATATTCGCATCAAGGTCGCGGCCGAGTTGGTGCTCGCGGTGGGGGGCGTCTTCTGGGTCACGATGATCCTGGAGGCACCGCTCGATCACGGCCTGGCACTGCCCTTCGTCAAGTCGGTCCTGCTCGATATCGGCTGGTTTACGGTGCCCTTCGCCGCCTTCGTGGTCATCGGCTCGTCCAATGCCGTCAACCTGACCGACGGCCTCGACGGTCTCGCGATCGTGCCGATCATGATTGCCGCCGCGTGCTTTGCGCTGATCGCCTACGTGGTGGGCAACACTGTGTTCACCGAGTACCTCCAGGTCCACCACGTTCCCGGCACCGGCGAGCTCTCTGTCTTCTGCGGCGCCCTGGTGGGCGCGGGACTGGGCTTTCTCTGGTTCAACGCGCCCCCGGCGATGGTTTTCATGGGCGACACCGGCTCGCTCTCCACCGGCGCGGCGCTCGGCCTCATCGCGGTCATGACCAAGCACGAGATCGTGCTCGCCATCGTGGGCGGCCTCTTCGTGCTCGAAGCGGTCTCGGTGATCGTGCAGGTCGCCTCGTTCAAGCTCCTCGGGCGGCGGGTCTTCGCCATGGCGCCGCTGCACCATCACTTCGAGCAGAAGGGGGTTGCGGAGCCCACCATCGTCATCCGCTTCTGGGTGATCGCCGTGATCCTTGCCCTGATCGGGCTCTCGACGCTGAAGCTGAGGTGAGCCTGTGATCCGGGTCCCGCTCTATCGCAACCGCACCGTGGCCGTGCTCGGGCTCGCGCGCTCCGGCCTCGCCGCGGCGCGGGCGCTCAGCGCCGGCGGTGCCCGCGTGCTCTGCTGGGACGATTCGCCGGCGGCGCGGACAGCGGCACGCGAACAGGGCTTCGAGGTCCGCCCCACTGGGCCCGAGGACGGGATCGCCGCCCTGGTGCCGAGTCCCGGCGTTCCGCTCTCGCATCCGATGATCGTTGCCGCGCATGATGCCGGCATCGAGGTCTCGGGCGATATCGAGCTCCTGTGGCGCGTGCTGCCGGAGCCCCGCTACATCGCCGTCACCGGCACCAACGGCAAGTCGACGACGACGGCGCTCATCGGTCATCTGCTGCATTCGGCCGGCGCCCGTCACATCCGCGTCGGCGGCAATTTGGGGACGCCGGTGCTCGATCTGACGCCGGTGCCGGGTGAGGGGACCATCGTTCTCGAGCTCTCCTCCTACCAGCTCGATCTGACCGTCGAGGCGACCTTCGACATTGCCGTGCTCCTGAACGTGGCCCCCGATCATCTCGATCGCCACGGGACGATGGCGGCCTACGTCGACGCGAAGCGCCAGGTCTTCCGCCCCGGCCGGCTCCAAACCGCCGTCGTCGGCATCGACGATCCGATCTCGCGGGACGTGCGCGACGCGCTTGCGGCGCGTGACCAGCTCCAGGTGGTGCCGGTGACCGTGGAGGGGCCGTCGCGCGAAGCCGTTTTCGTTGAGGATGGACTCCTCCATGAAGACGGCGAGCCGATCTGCGATCTGTCGAGGGCGGCAGCGCTGCCGGGCCGGCACAACTGGCAGAACGCGGCGGCGGCCTACGCGGCGGCGCGGGCTTGCGGGCTCTCGCCCGAGCGGCTGGTACCGGCTCTCCTCGACTTCCCCGGCCTGCCGCACCGCATGGAGACGATCGGCAGCGTCAGCGGCATCCCGGTCATCAACGACAGCAAGGCCACCAACGCCGAGGCGGCGGCGCGGGCGATCGCCTGCTACGAGAACGTCTACTGGATCGCCGGCGGGCGGCCCAAGGAGGGCGGGATCGATGCCATGGCCTCCGTCTTTCCGCGCATCGCCCACGCCTTCCTCATCGGCGAGGCGGAAGAGCCCTTTGCCGCCACCCTGGAGGGGCAGTTGCCGGTGACCCGCTGCGGCACGCTCGACCGTGCGGTGGCGGCCGCGCTCAACGCCGCGTGCAGCAACGGGCGCAAGGGCACCGTGGTGCTCTTCTCGCCGGCCTGCGCATCGTTCGACCAATTCAGCGACTTCGAGCAGCGCGGCGATCGCTTCCGCGCGCTGGTGCCCGTGGAAGAGGGCGCCACCAAGGGGGAGGCCACGCCGTGCATTCGGTGACCCCCTTCTCCCGCACCGACACCAGCGTGCTCGGCCGCTGGTGGTGGACCGTCGACCGCTGGATGCTGACGGCGGTGCTGCTGCTCATGCTGCTGGGTGCTGCCCTCGCGCTGGCCGCGAGCCCGGCGGCGGCCGAGCGGATCGGCCTCGATTCCTTCCACTTCGCGCGGCAGCAGCTCCTCTTCCTGCCGGTGGCTCTGATCGTGATGATCGGTGTCTCGCTGCTCTCCCGCACCGGCATTCAGCGCATCGCCACGGCCGGCACCGTGCTCGGCATCGTCCTGCTCGCGCTCACGCTCGTCGTCGGGCTGGAGCTGAACGGCGCGCACCGGTGGCTGCCGCTCGGCAGCTTCAATCTGCAGCCCTCGGAGTTCGTGAAGCCCTGCCTCGCGGTGTTCATGGCCGCTGTCCTCGTGCGACCGCGGGACGAGCAGCTGCGCTACGGCACGCTTCTCGCGTCGATCCCCGTGGTGCTCGCGGCGCTTCTCCTCGTCCTGCAGCCCGACATCGGGATGGCGGTGACAGTGGCCGCCGTCTGGTTCGTGCAGATGTTCGTGGCCGGCATGCCGCTCGTGCTTGCCCTGCTGGGCGCCGCTGCCACCGTCGGCGGCCTCGTCTTCGCCTACCACAACCTGACGCACGTCAAGGCCCGCATCGACCAGTTCATCGATCCCACGACCGGCGACACCTATCAGGTGGACACCTCGCTCCGCGCCTTCGAGGCCGGTGGGCTCTTCGGCCGCGGTCCCGGAGAAGGGGTCGTCAAGAGCGTGCTGCCCGATGCCCACACCGACTTCATCTTCGCCGTCGCCGCCGAAGAATTCGGCGTCATCGCCTGCATCGTCATCGTCGGGCTCTTCGGCTTCATCGTCTTCCGCGGCTTTGCCCGCGCCATGCGCGGCGGCGATTTGTTCGCGCTGGTCGCGGTCTCTGGCCTGCTTGCCCAGTTCGGCTTCCAGGCCCTGATCAACATGGGAGTCGCGATCCGGCTCCTGCCTGCCAAGGGGATGACCCTTCCATTCCTGAGCTACGGCGGCTCGTCGACGATGGCGACCGCAATCGGCCTCGGAATGGTGCTCGCGCTGACCCGCGAACGGCGGAGCGACGAAGGATACGTGCTTTGAGAACGCCTGCGCCCAACCCTCCCATTCTCCTCGCAGCAGGCGGAACTGGCGGCCACGTGTTTCCGGCTGAGGCCCTCGCGGCTGAGCTGGAAGCACGTGGCCGTCGTCTTGTTCTCATGACGGATCGGAGGGGCGCCGCCTTCGGCGACGTACTCGGGCGCATCGAAAGACACGCCATCGCGGCTCGCAGTCCGAGCGTGCGCGGGCCCTTGGCACGCGCCATGGCGGTGCTCGGTCTCGCGCGTGCGGTCATGCAGGCGGCGCGCGTGCTGCGCCGGATTCGACCGGCCGCCGCCGTGGGTTTCGGCGGCTACCCGTCGGTGCCGCCGCTGGTGGCGAGCGGACGGCTCGGCATTCCCAGCGTGCTGCACGAGCAGAACGCGGTGCTCGGCCGTGCCAACCGGATGCTGGCCCGCCGCGCATCGGCGATCGCGACGTCCTTCCCCGAGACCGAGCGGATTCCCCGCAGCCGAGCCGCCCTCGTCACCCACGTGGGCAACCCGGTGCGCGCGGCCATCGCGGCGCTGCGCGGCGCCGACTACGACCTGCCGTCGCCGGACGGACCGTTCCGGCTGCTGGTCACGGGCGGGAGCCAGGGTGCGCACGTTTTCGCCGAGGTCGTGCCGGCTGCCATCGCGGCGCTGCTGCAGGCGTCGCGCGAGCGGATCCAGGTGAGCCAGCAGTGCCGCCCCGAGGATCTCGCCGACGTTGAGCGCGCCTATGCCGATGCAGGAGTCGAGGCGCGGCTTGCGCCCTTCTTCGACGATATCCCGGCGCGTCTCGGCGAATCTCACCTCGTGATCTGTCGGGCGGGCGCGTCGACCATCGCAGAGCTCGCTGCGGCGGGACGCCCGGCGATCCTGGTGCCGCTGCCGATCGCCGCCGACGACCATCAGAGCGCGAACGGGCGGGCCCTGGTCGCGGCCGGCGCGGCGACCATGACCCCGCAGCAGTCGTTCACGCCGGCGGGGCTGGCCCGGGAACTCGAAACCCTGATGGCGGAGCCTGCGCAGCTGGCGCAGCAGGCCGCCGCAGCGGCGAGCTTCGCGCGGCCCGAAGCGGCGCGCGCGCTTGCGGATCTCATCGAGGGGCTGATCAACGGGTCGCTCCCGGGACACCCGGTGCCGGAGCGTGCGGGGGGCGCGGCATGAAGGTGATGCCCTTCACCATCGGCACGATCCATTTCGTCGGCATCGGCGGGATCGGGATGAGCGGGATCGCCGAGATCATGCACAACCTCGGCTACCGCATCCAGGGCAGCGACATCGCCGAGAGCGCGACCGTGCGCCGGCTGCGCGCGCTCGGTATCCCGATCGCCCACGGCCACGGCGCCGAGACCATCGACGAGGTAGCGGTGCTCGTGGTCTCGTCGGCCATCGGCGAAGACAATGTCGAGGTCATTGCCGCGCGCGAGCGCCACATCCCCGTGGTGCGCCGGGCCGAGATGCTGGCCGAGCTGATGCGCCTCAAGTGGTCGGTCGCGGTCGCCGGCACCCACGGCAAGACCACCACGACCTCGATCATCGCGGCCATGCTCGACAGCGCCGAGCTGGACCCGACCGTCATCAACGGCGGCATCATCAACGCCTACGGCACCAACGCGCGGCTCGGCGCCGGCGACTGGATGGTCGTCGAGGCCGACGAGTCCGACGGCAGCTTCGTCAAGCTCCCTGCCATTGCCGCCGTGATCACCAACATCGACCGCGAGCACATGGAGTTCTACGGCGACTTCGACGCCGTGCGCTGGGCCTACCGGGCCTTCGTCCAGAACATTCCCTTCTATGGCGTCGCCGCGCTCTGCATCGATCACCCCGAGGTGCAGGCCCTGATCGGACGCATCGAGGACCGGCGCATCGTGACCTACGGCTTGAGCCCCCAGGCCGAGGTCCGGGCGGTCAACGTTGCGGGCGACCCGCTGGGCTCGACCTTCGATGTCGTGGTCTCCGGCTACGTCCACGAACGGCACGGCGCCATGGAGGGTGTACGGCTGCCGATGCTGGGCGCGCACAACGTGCAGAACGCGCTCGCGGCGATCGCTGTCGGCCGCGAGATGGGCTTCTCCGAGGCGGTGATCCGTCGTGCGCTGGCCGATTTCAGGGGCGTCGAGCGCCGCTTCACCAAGGTCGGCGTCGTGGGCGGAGTCACGGTGATCGACGACTACGGGCACCATCCGGTCGAGATCGCCGCGGTCCTCAGCGCAGCCCGCAGCGCCTACAAGCAGCGCATCGTCGCGGTGGTGCAGCCCCATCGCTACACCCGCCTGCGCGACCTCTTCGAGGAGTTCTGCTCCTGCTTCAACGACGCCGACACGGTCGTCGTCGCCGACGTTCATCCCGCCGGCGAGGAACCCATCGAGGGGATCGACCGCGAGGCGCTGGTCGAGGGCCTGTGGCGCCACGGCCATCGCCACGTGCTGCCGCTCGAGACGCCCGACGCCCTGCCGGCGCTGATCGACACCCTGGTGGAGCCCGGCGACCTCGTCGTCTGCCTCGGGGCCGGCAGCATCACCCACTGGGCGCGGGCCCTGCCGGACGCCCTTGACGATCTCGGAGGCGGCACGCGGGCGGCAAGTCCGGCCGGGCAGCCCTCATGATCGCGCACTGCAAGACGATGGATTGGGTCGAGCGGCTGCCAGCGGTGCGGGGCCGCTATACCCTGGACGTCGACCTCTCCCGCACCACCTGGTTCCGCGCCGGCGGACGCGCAGACGTGGTGTTCCGGCCGGCGGACGTCGACGACCTGGCGCATTTCCTCGCCTCCCGGCCCGCCGACGTGCCGGTGACTGTCATCGGCCTCGGCTCCAACTTGCTGGTGCGGGACGGCGGCGTGGAAGGCGTCGTCATCCGCCTGCGCCAGGGCTTCCGAGATGTGGAAGTGCGCTGGGAGCGCGAGCGCGCGCTGGTGGAAGTCGGCGCCGGCGCCCTCGACGTGAACGTCGCCCGTCACTGTCGCGATCAGGGGGTCGACGGATTGGCCTTCCTGAGCGGCATCCCCGGCAGCATCGGCGGCGCGCTCCGCATGAATGCGGGCGCCTACGGGTACGAGCTGGCCGATGTCGTGGTCGAGGCGCGGGCGCTGGATCTCGAGGGCGCCACGCACGTGCTCACGCCAGACGCCATGGGTCTTTCCTACCGCCACTCGACGGTGCCCGACGACTGGATTTTCGTCTCCGCCCTGCTCGCCGGGCGGCGCGGGGAGCCCGCCGCCATCGCTCGCCACATGGAAGAGATCAACGCCCAGCGCGAGGCGAGCCAGCCGATCCGCTCCCGCACCGGTGGCAGCACCTTCACCAACCCCGCAGGTTGTTCCGCCTGGGAGCTGATCGACGAGGCTGGCTGCCGCGGGCTCGTGCGCGGGGGCGCGCAGATCTCCGAGCAGCACTGCAATTTCATCGTCAATGCCGGTGGCGCCACGGCCTCCGATATCGAAGGGCTCGGCGAAGAGGTCCGCCGCCGGGTCGAGGAGAAGTCCGGCCTCTCGCTCCAGTGGGAGATCCGCAGGATCGGCCGCCACGGAAGCTGGCCGCAAGGCAAAGACGGGGAGAGCCCCAAGTGAGCGCCGCAGGCAAGCACGTCGCCGTGCTGATGGGCGGCTGGTCCGCCGAGCGTGAGGTGTCGTTGGTCTCCGGCGCCGCCGTGGAGCGCGCGCTCGCTGCAAGCGGCTATTGCGTGACCGGCATCGACGTGACCCGCGATCTGGCCGCGACGCTGGCGGAGGTCCAGCCGGACGTCGCGTTCAACGCCCTGCACGGTTCCATCGGCGAGGACGGCTGCGTCCAGGGGCTGCTCGAGGTCATGGGTCTGCCCTACACCCATTCCGGCGTGCTCGCTTCGGCACTGGCGATGGACAAGCCGGCAGCGAAGCAGCTCTTCGCCGATGCCGGGCTCACCTGCCCCGAGGGTCGGGTGATGTGCCGCGCCGATCTCGCTGCGGGTGCCGCCGGCGAGCCGCCTTACGTGATCAAGCCGCTCGATCAGGGCTCCAGCGTGGGCGTCCACCTGGTTTTCGGCGGCGACAACGCGCGGCTCCCCAACGGCGACTGGACCTTTGGCGAGCAGGTGCTCGTCGAGCGCTACATCCCGGGACGCGAAATCCAGGTCGCGGTGATGGGGGAACGCGCTTTGGGCGCCATCGAGATCAGGCCGAGGGGGCGCTTTTACGATTACGAGGCGAAGTACACGGAGGGCCGGGCCGACCATTTCATGCCTGCCCCGATTCATCCGGATGCCTACGAAGAGGCGCTGGAGATCGCGCTCACGGCTCACCGGGCGCTCCGCTGCCGCGGCGTGACCCGTGCCGATCTCCGCTACGACGACACCGCCGGCGAGCCTGGCCGCTTCTACTTGCTCGAAATCAACACCCAGCCGGGCATGACGCCGCTCTCGCTCGTGCCCGAGATCGCCGCCGATGTCGGCATCAGCTTCGAGGACCTCGTCTGTTGGCTCGTGGAGAACGCCACATGCGACAGCTGAGCCTCTCCGGCACGCGAAAGCAGGCTGCCGGCCCGGCGCGGCGCCCGAGCGTCTATCGCCTCGCGTCGCGGCGCGCGCTCAAGTGGTCGGCATTCGCGTTGACGGGCGGCGGTATCGTCGCTGCGGCGATCTGGTTCGTTCAGCCCGGCACGCTCGCAAGCGTATGCGGCGACATTCGGGCGGGCTTCGTGTCGGCGACCGCGGGCGCGGGCATGAGGGTGCAACAAATCGAAGCGTCGGGCACCGAGCGGGCATCGGCAAGGGCAATCCGCACCGCACTCGGTGTCGAAATCGGCACGCCCATCTTCGAGGTCGATCTCACGGCCGCACGCGACCGCGTTCAGGCAATCGGCTGGGTCGACCACGCGACGGTCGAACGCCGTCTGCCCTCGACTCTCCATGTGCGGATCGTCGAGCGCATGCCGGTGGCAATCTGGCAACGCAATCAGCAGCTGGTCATGGTCGACCGCGCCGGCGTTGAAATCGCCGCCGAATCCGTCAGCCGCTTCGCCCACCTGCCGGTCGTCGTGGGCGACGGTGCGCTTCTTCACATGCCGACCCTGCTCGATGCCATGGCTGCCGACCCTGTGCTGTCGCAACGCGTCCAGTCGGCAATCTGGATCGGGGGGCGGCGCTGGACACTCCATTTCGACAACGGCCTCGAAGCCAAGCTGCCGGAGAGCGAGATCGGGGCGGCATGGGCCCGCCTGGTCCGGGAGATCGGCCACCATCACCTGCTCGACCAGCCGATTGCGGTGGTCGACCTGCGCCTTCCCGACCGGACCATCCTGCGCGCCCGTCCACCCGAGCCGCCGGCCGACGACCGGACATGAAGAGACGAGGAGCCCCGAGACCGTGATTGCCGCCCTCGATATCGGCACGACCAAGGTGGCCTGCCTCGTCGCTCAGCGCGACGCCGAGGGCGCACTGACGGTCGCCGGCAGCGGCCAGGAAGTGGCCGCCGGCATGCATGCCGGCCGTGTCGTCGACATGGAAGCGGCGGAGGAGACGATCCGCACCGCGGTTCATCGCGCGGAGCGGATGGCCGGCGAGAACGTCCGCAGCATCTTCATCGGTACGTCGGGCGGTGCACCCAGCTCCAGCTTCGCCGATATCGAGGTCGACATCGGCGGGCGCGAGGTTGCCGAGCGCGACATCCAGCGCGCGTTCGACCAGCTTCAGACGACCGATGAGGGGCAGGAGCGCGACATCGTGCACGCCGTGCCCATCGACTACGCCCTCGACGGATCGCCGGGGATCCTGGAACCGCGCGGCATGTATGCCGACAATCTCCAGGTGCGGTTGCACATGGTGAGCGTCGCCCACGGCAGCCTGCGCAACCTGCTCTCCTGCGTCTCCCGCTGTGATCTGCAGGTCGCCGCCCCGGTGGCGGCCGCCTACGCCTCGGGGCTCGCGTGCCTGGTCTCCGACGAAATCGATCTCGGCGCGACCTGTATCGACATCGGCGGCGGTACGACCAAGCTCGCGATCTTCGGCGGCGGCAATCTGATTTGGACCGAGACACTCCCGCTCGGCGGGGATCACGTCACCAACGACATTGCGCAGGGGCTGTCCACGCCGATCGCAAGCGCCGAGCGCATGAAGCGCCTTCACGGCAGCCCGGCTGACGATTCGGCGGTCCCGAGCGAGAGCATCGAGGTGCCGGAGATCGGGCCCGAGAACGGCGGCTCAGGCACCGCTCATCACGTGCCGCGCTCGATGCTCTCGCGGATCGTGCGTGCGCGGCTGGAGGAGATCTTCGAGTTCGCCCGCGCCCGTGTCGAGGCGAGCGGGCTCGACGCATGGTCGGGAAACCGCGTCGTCATCAGCGGCGGTGTGAGCCAGACGACCGGCCTCGGCGAGCTCGCGAGCCGCATCCTCGACAAGCAGGTGCGGCTCGCCCGGCCCCTTTCCCTACCCGGTCTGGCGCAAGCCGTCTCCGGTCCCGAATTCGCGACCTGCGCCGGCCTGCTCGTCTATGCGGCACAGAAGCACACGGAACCCTGGGCCAAGCCCGCACGCGACGCCGCTGCCGGGCGCTTCACCAACACCCTGTCGCACCTCGGCCGGTGGCTGAGGGGCAACTTCTGGGAACACACGGATCAAAGAGCACCGTAAAGGAGGACACCATGACCATCGATTTCATGCCTGAACGGCAGCCGGAAAACAGACCGCGCATCACTGTCTTCGGGGTCGGCGGCGCTGGCGGCAATGCCGTCAACAATATGATCGCCGGCGAGCTCGAGGGCGTCGACTTCGTCGTCGCCAATACCGACGCGCAGTCGCTCTTTCAGTCGCTGTGCGAAAATCGGGTCCGCCTCGGTGTCAACATCACCCAGGGGCTGGGCGCCGGCGCCCGCGCCGATATCGGCAAGGTGGCCGCGGAGGAAGCCCTCGACGACATTCAGAACTTCCTCCAGGGGAACAACATGGTGTTCATCGCCGCCGGCATGGGCGGCGGCACCGGCACCGGTGCCGCGCCCGTGATCGCCCGCGCAGCCCGGGAGCACGGCATCCTCACGGTGGGCGTCGTCACGAAGCCCTTCGACTTCGAGGGATCGCAGCGCATGCGGGTCGCGGAACGCGGCATCCAGGAGCTGCACCAATACGTGGATACGTTGATCGTCATCCCGAACCAGAACCTGTTCCGGGTCGCGAGCGATCAGACCACGTTCGCGGATGCCTTCGGCATGGCTGACGACGTGCTGCACGCGGGCGTGCGCGGCGTGACCGACCTGATGGTCAATCCCGGCCTCATCAACCTCGATTTCGCGGACATCCGCACGGTGATGGGCACCATGGGCAAGGCCATGATGGGCACCGGAGAGGCCGAAGGCGAGAGCCGGGCGACCGAGGCGGCCGAGGCGGCGATCAACAACCCGCTCCTCGACAATGCGTCGATCGAAGGCGCGCGCGGGGTGCTGATCAACGTCACCGGCGGCACCGACGTCACGCTGCACGAAGTGGACGAGGCGGCGTCGCGTATCTGCAAGCAGGTGGACGACGAAGCCACGATCATCTTCGGCACCAGTCTCGATCAGAAGATGGACGGCTACATGCGTGTCGCCGTGATCGCGACCGGCATCGATTCCGATGAGATTCGTGCGCCGATTCCGGACTCCACCGACAACATCCACGTCCTCGGCTTTTCCGATCGCAAGGGCGCGAGCGGTGGCGGCACCACGCTGTCGGCGGAGCCCGAGACTGAGGCAGTCGAACCGGCAGCGGCCCCGTCCTCCGTCGCGACCGGAACCGACCCCTCCGACATCGTCATCCCCGTGGCCGAGGCAGTTGCGGAATCGGCAGCGGCCGTGGGCGGTGGCGGGACCCAGCCCGCGCCGGCAGTGACCACCACGCCGCAGCCGTCGGCCTCTCCGCATGCTCAGAGCCCGGCGCCGCCCGAGGCGCGGGCCAGGTCGGAGCACAGGGCGGTGGCGGCCAGCGCAGCCGGTGCCGTTGCAGCGAGGGCGACCGTTGCGGCCACCGAGGCGAGGGCGGAGCGGCCGTCGGCGCGGTTCACGCCGCCCGAGGCCCGGGCGCCCGAGAAGAAGCCGAGCCCGGCGATCGAGCGGCCGGCGGTGGAGCGGCCGACAATCGAACGTCGTCGGGTCGAGCGCCCGGCGATCGAACGGCCGACACCCTCGACGCGCCGCGCGGAAAGCGACGATGCGCCGCCGACCGGCAAGCCCTCGCTCTTCGAGCGGATGACAGGTACGGGTCGGGCGCGGCGGAATGGCGCCGACGGAGATACACTTTCCGCCAGCACGCAACCGCGCACGACCACCTACGCAGAGGCGAAGCCGGCAAGCCCACAGAAGAGCGCCCCGGAGGCCCGGCTCCGCTCCGACCCGCCGGCGCGCACCGAAAAGGCGCCGGCGCTCGGTGGTGGGATGCCGAAGCCGGCAGCCCCGGCCTCGGCACCTGCGCCGACGGTGGGCGGCAATGCGCGCGAGGCAGCGACACCGGCATCGAAGCCGCCGTCGCCGGCACTTGGCGCTGAGGCGCCCAAGGCGGTGGCCCCGACGCCGGAGCCCTTCCTCGACGGGTTTTCGCCCTCCAACCGGGCGCCCGGACGCACGGAGGATCCGCTCGACATCCCGGCGTTTCTCCGCCGCCAGGCCAACTGAGCCCGGCGTAGGACCGAATGAGCGGGAGACGGGACGGTAACAAACTGTAACAAACAGTGATTTGCCCGCTGACGGCACGTTTGCAAGGATCGAGACGACTTAGATCGCTGATTCCCTTCGGGGTTGCGTCGGGTCCGGCTGGCAAACGTGTCGTCTGCCGTGACGGACCCGACCAAATCAAGGGGGCGGCGATCCAGTGTGAATGGCCAAGGGGGCGGCTCGCGCCCGTACAGCAATGATCCCACAGCAAACTCTCAAGTCGGCCATTCACTGTGCCGGTATTGGCGTGCACAGCAACCGCAAGGTGCGCATGGAGCTGCGCCCGGCGCCGCCGGGCACCGGCATCGTCTTTTGCCGTACTGACCGGCCGGCCGGCTCCGCTCGCACTATAGAGGCGGTCTACGACAACGTCGTCGATGCGACGCTCTGCACGGCGATCGGCAATGGCAGGGTCACGGTCCGGACTATCGAGCACCTGATGGCCGCGTTCGCCGGCTGCGGCATCGACAATGCGGTCGTCGAGCTGGACGGCGAAGAGGTTCCCGCGATGGACGGGAGCGCCGCGCCCTTCGTTTTTCTGATCGAATGTGCCGGCATCGTCGAGCAGTGCGCCCCCCGGCGCATGATCGAGGTGCTCAAGCCGATCAGGCTCGGCGACGAGAACAGGTACATCAGCGTCACGCCGGCGGATACGTTCTCCATTCGCTGCGATATCGATTTTGATCATCCAAGACTCGGCTACCAGTCGGTGGAATTCGATCCACTGCGCACCTGTTTCCGCGCCGAGCTCGCGCGGGCCAGGACATTCTGCCGGGAGTCGGACGTGGCGAGCATCCTCGCTGCTGGCATGGGCCGCGGCGGGTCTCTGGAGAACACCGTGGTCATCGGTGACGACGGCCCCCTCAACGAGGACGGGCTGCGCTACGCCGACGAGTGCGCGCGCCACAAGGCGCTCGACTGCTTCGGCGACCTTTACCTCGCGGGTGCGCCGATCATCGGCCATGTCCGTTGCCTGCGCTCCGGCCACGGCATGAACCACGCGCTGCTCTCCGCCCTGTTCGACGATCCCGGCGCGTGGCGCCTCGTCGGCGCGGAGCAGGACGCAGGCTTCGGAGCAGCGGACCACGAGCCGGTTGCCGCTATCGCGTGATGCCAGGCCGCCTGAATGGCGGCACCGCACGGCCAGTTCCAGTCCCGATATAGAAGAGTGTTATGAGACGCCAACGCGTGCGCCGGCGCACGCGTTTGGCACGGTCGTCTGACGCGTACCCGCGAAGGCCTTCGGATGGAGGAGCGACGGTGAGAGCCTGGGAGCTCGGTGACCAACAGGGCAGCGTGGACAGTCTGCGGATGGTCGAGCGACCCGATCCCGTACCGGCGGCAGGCGAGGCTCTGGTCCGAATTCGGGCGAGCGCGCTCAACTACCGCGATCACATGATCCTCAACCTGATCGACAGCGCGCCCAAGCCCGAGCACCGGATACCGCTGAGCGATGGTGCCGGCGAGGTCGTGGCCGTGGGCCCGGGCGTGGATCGCGTCAAGCCCGGCGATCGCGTGATGATGAGCTTCTTCACGGGCTGGCTCGACGGCCCCCTGCAGCCGGCGCACTTCGGCACCGATCTTGGCGGCGGCTGCGACGGGACGCTGGCGGAACTCGCCGCGTTTCCGGCCTCGTCGCTCGTGGCGATCCCGGACTCGCTCAGCGACGAAGAGGCCGCCTGCCTCCCCTGCGCCGGGCTCACCGCCTGGGTCTCGCTGGTCGAGTTCGGGCAGATGAAGGCGGGCGACACGGTGCTCCTGCTCGGCACCGGCGGGGTTTCCATCTTCGGCCTCCAGCTCGCGCGGATGATGGGAGCCGACGCGGTCATCACCTCGTCGAGCGACGACAAGCTCGGCCGCGCCACTGCACTGGGCGCCACCCACGGCATTAATTACAGGGACGATCCGAGCTGGGGCATAACGGTCGCCGCGCTCACCGGCGGCGCCGATCTGATCATCGAGACCGGTGGCGCCGCCGCGCTTGCCCAGAGCATCGAAGCCGCTGCCTTCCATGCGCGCATCGCGCTGATCGGCATGCTGGGCGGGGTCGGGATCGAGAATGACCCGCTCGCGTTGACTTGGAAGAACGTCCACCTCAAGGGGGTGCTGGTGGGCAGCCGGCGCTCCCTCGAAGAGATGACGAAGGCGATCGGCCGCAACGGGCTCAAGCCGGTGATCGATCGGAGCTTCCCCTTGGCCGAGGCGCCGGCCGCTTACCGCCACCTCGCGTCAGGCGCGCATTTTGGCAAGGTCGTGATCACTCACGATTAGGCACCGGCCTAACCCCAGAGCCCCATCAATAGGTGTTCAGCTTCTCGAGGTTGGTCTTGCGCAGCTCGTCCTCGGTCAGGCCGAGATCGTAAGCAGGCGAGAGAATCAACTCGGCTGCCGTCACGGTGATTCTCACGTAGGCGCTCATGTGGGGCCGGTACGGACCCCACGCGGCTTCGAAGGCGTCGTCGAGCGCGGCATCGGCGTCGTTCTGGCGAAGGATCGCGGCTGTGCCGGTCACCCGCACCGCCCTGCGGGTGACGACGTCGGTGAAGCAGACCTCGATCGCGGGATTGCGGCGCAGGTTCGCCACCGTTCCCGGCGAGCGGATATGGCCGAAGGCGAGGGTGCACTCGTCCAGAACCACGAACGTTGCCTTGGGCGAGACCGACGGCGTGCCGTCTGCGTTCACCGTCGCAACGGCACCGGCGGAAAAGCGCCGGATCAGCGTCTGCATCTCGTCGGTCAGCATCGGGGCCTCTCTACTGGTGGGTCCTACGGGTTCGCGCCCCAGTCCGGATCGTCGCTGGGTGCGCCCGGGGTTTCGCCGGCGAGCAAACCCTTGCCCGGGATGTGGTTGATCTCCAGGCGGATTCCATCGGGGTCCTCGAAGACCACGAAGTAGTAGCCGGGCGCCCACTCCCGCTCCATCGGCCCGCGGTCGATCTTTGCCCCCATCGCCCGCAGCTTCGCCGCCGCCCTGTCGACGTCCTCGCGCGAACGCGCACGCAGGCACAGGTGGTGCAGCCCCACCCGGTTCTGCACGAAACGCTCGCTCTCATGCTCCGGCGCCGCGCGCTGGATGCCGAGCGCGGTGCGCCCGCCCACGTGGTAGACGAAGTCGTTGCCGTCGAAGACCTTGTGCATGCCGAGGAAGGGCAGCAGTTCGCAGTAGAACGCCCGCGCCTCGTCGAAGCGGCTCACGGTGAGCACGACGTGGGCCATGCCGTTGATCTCGATCATCGGGCTCCTCTGGATTACCCGGCGCCGTGACGAGCGGCGCGGGCGGCGCCGCCGCTCAATACAGCACCGGCTCAGGCCGCCCGGGAGCCCAGCGGCTGACTGCCGCCGAGGCGGTTGAAGACGGCAAGCGAGTCCTCGATCAGCGCCCGCTCCAGCCCACGCACGATGAAGACGACGCGGGACTGGCGGCTCTCGTCCGGCCAGGCGTCGAGGTGCATCGGCGGGTGGATGATGTGCTGCACGCCGTTGATGACCACCGGCGTGTCGACGCCTTCGACGTTCAGCAGCCCCTTCACCCGCAGGATGTTCTCGCCGTGGGTGTGCAGCAGCATGGTGAGCCAGATGCCGAAGGCGGTCCAATCCACCGGCTCGTCGTGGACCAGGCAGAACGAGTGGATGCTGGCATCGTGCCGGTTGACGTCGTGACCGTGCCCCGTGTGGGCGTGGGGCGCGGCTGCCTCCGCCTCGATCCAGCGCAGCACTTCCTCGCCCTTTGCGCCGGGGTCGTAGATGTCGGCGCGAAGCACCCGCTCCGCATCGACCGCGCCGTGCTGGCCGATCAGAAACTCGGCAGAGGGGTTGATCTGCTCGAGCCGCCGCCGCAGCGTCTCGACCGCTTCCGCCTCGGCGATATCGGTCTTGGTCAACACGATGCGGTCCGCCACCGCCGCCTGCTTGAGCGATTCCTCCTGGCGCTCGAGCTGACCGAGGCCGTTAACGGCGTCGGCCGTGGTGATGATCGTGCCGAGCCGGTAGTGGTAGCGGAGCGAGACGTCGTTCATCAGCGTGGCGAGGATCGGCGCCGGGTCGGCGAGCCCGGTGGTCTCGACGATCATGCGGCGAAAGGGCGGCACGATGCCGCGCGCGCGCTTGTCGTGGACCTCCATGATCGCCTGCTTGAGGTCGTCCCGGATGGTGCAGCAGAGGCAGCCGCTCGAGAGCAGAACCGTGCTCTCGTCCACGGCCTCCACCAGCTGGTGGTCGATTCCGACCTCGCCGAACTCGTTGATGAGCACCGCCGCGTCGCCGAGCGAAGGATGCTTCAGCAGGCGGTTGAGCAGGGTGGTCTTGCCGCTGCCCAGAAAGCCCGTCAGCACGATGATCGGCGTCAGTTCGGTATAGGCGCTCAGCGCGGTCTCTCCCGAGTGGCGTTCGCTCTCGCGCGGGCAGTGCGATCAGGCCGCGTCCTCGGCCGAGACGCTGCCCTTGCGCCGGTGGCGCTTCGCCTCGTCGGCAACTGCCGACGCATCGGCATCGTAGACAAGGCGGTCTGCACCGGCGAGAGCGATGAAGCGCTTGCCGCGCGCGCGGCCGATCAGCGTGAGATTGGCCTGGCGGGCAAGCTCGACGCCCCAGGCGGTGAAGCCGGAGCGCGAGATCAGGATCGGGATGCCCATGGTCACCGTCTTGATTACCATTTCGCTGGTGAGGCGCCCGGTGGTGTACATGATCTTGCCGGAGGGCCCGATGTCGTTCTGGAACATGTAGCCCGCGATCTTGTCGATGGCGTTGTGCCGGCCGACATCCTCCATGTAGATGAGCGGCCGCGACTCTTCGCAGAGCACGCAGCCGTGGATGGCGCCCGCCGCGAGATAGAGGCTCGGCTGCATGTTGATGGCGCGGCTCAGCGCATAGAGCCACGAGGTCTTGAGGCGAGCTTCCGGGTCCAGCACGGTCTGCTCGAAGCGCTCCATCAGATCGCCGAACACAGTTCCCTGGGCGCAGCCAGAGGTGAGGGTCTTCTTCCGCAGCGTTTCCTCGTAATCGGTCGCGCGCTCGGTGCGGACGACGACCGTCTCGATGTCCTCGTCGTAGTCTATGCCGGTCACCTCGTCGTCGTGGCGCAGCATGTTCTGGTTGAGCAAATAACCGAGCGCCAGGTACTCCGGGTAGTCGCGGATCGTCATCACTGTGACGATCTCCTGCCCGTTGAGGAAGAGTGTCAGCGGGCGCTCTTCGACGACGCGGGCGTCGACCGCAGCGCCGTCCTGATCGACGCCGTCGAGCAGTCGCGTGAGGCGCCCGTCCTCAGGATCCGGCTTGACTACGAATGTCCGCATGGCGCGCAGGGTGCCACGGCCCGGCGCGGGGTTCCAGAACCCTGCGTCTTTCTCCTATTCCCGCTGGCGCTCTGCGATACTAGTCAGGGTAGCGGTGGAGTCGCCGACTCATGACACGCAAGACATCCCCGGCCGAGCCGCCGGCGCCGGAGGCGGGCGCCGGGAACGCGCCGAACCGCATGTGGGGCGGCCGGTTCGAGGCATCGCCCGACGAGGTTATGGAGGCGATCAACGCGTCCATCGACTTCGACCGCCGGCTCTATGCCGAGGACATCGCGGGCTCCATCGCCCATGTGACCATGCTCGCCAGGCAGGGGATCGTCTCGCAGGAGGACGCCGAGGCGATCGCGGACGGCCTCAGCCGGGTGCAGGCCGAGATCGAGGCGGGCGGCTTCCCCTTCGACCGTGCGCTCGAAGACATCCACATGAACATCGAGGCCCGGCTCGCCGCCCTGATCGGCCCGGCGGCCGGGCGCCTTCACACCGCGCGCTCGCGCAACGACCAGGTCGCGACCGACCTCCGGCTCTGGCTGCGTGCGCGTCTGGACCAGGCGGACCAGGCCTGCCGCGCCCTTCAGGCCGCGCTCATCGACCGGGCCGAGGAGAACGTGGCCACGGTCATGCCGGGCTTCACCCACCTGCAGGTGGCGCAGCCGGTCTCCTTCGGCCATCACCTGCTCGCCTATGTCGAGATGATCGGGCGCGATCGCGGGCGCCTTGCCGACTGCCGCAAGCGCCTCAACGAATCGCCGCTCGGCGCCGCCGCGCTCGCCGGAACCTCCTTTCCCATCGACCGCGCCATGACTGCCGAGGCGCTCGGCTTTGACCGGCCGGCAGCCAATTCCATCGACGCGGTCTCCGACCGCGACTTCGTCGTGGAGGCGCTCGCGGCGTCGGCGCTGATCGCCATGCATCTCTCGCGCTTCGCAGAGGAATTGGTGCTCTGGTCGAGCGCGCAGTTCGGCTTCATCGCGCTCTCCGACCGCTTCTCGACCGGCAGCTCGATCATGCCGCAGAAGCGCAACCCCGACGCCGCCGAGCTGGTGCGCGGCAAGAGCGGGCGCATCGTCGGCGCGCTGATCAGCCTGCTCACCATGATGAAGGGCCTCGCGCTCACCTATTCGAAGGACATGCAGGAGGACAAGGAGCCCCTCTTCGATGCCTTCGATTCGCTCGCGCTCTGCCTCGCGGCAACGACGGGCATGGTGCGAGATATGTCCGTGAACGCGGACGCGATGGCGCGCGCCGCAGGCACCGGCCACGCAACCGCGACCGACCTCGCCGACTGGTTGGTTCAGGAGGCCGGCGTGCCCTTCCGCGAAGCCCACGCGATCACCGGGCGGGTCGTGCGGTTGGCTGACGAGAACGGATGCGACCTTAAGGACCTGGCGCTCGCCGACCTGCAGGCCATCGAGCCCCGGATTAGCGCCGACGTGGTGGCATTGCTCGACCCCGCCACGGCCATTGCGCGCCGCACAAGCGAGGGCGGCACGGCACCCGGCGAGGTCGCGAAACAGGTTGCCCGCGCCCGGCAGCGTTTCCTATAAGCGCTTCTTATAGAGGCGCCCCTCAGCCGGGCAGAAGGGCCGCTCGGAGGGCCGGATCACATGATACGAAAGCTCAGCCTGCTGATGACGATCATCGCCGCGATCGGTCTGGCCGTGGCGCTCTCGAGCTGCGGCAGGAAGGGGCCGCTCGAGCCCCCGCCAGCCGAGGCCCACGTGGCGCCTCACGCCGCGACTGCCACCTACCAGGCCTGATGGGCGCCTGACGTGGACGCATTCGTCTACCGGGATATGAACGGCAGCCGCGCTCTCCACGCCGAGGGAGTCTCGCTCCCCACCATCGCGGCGCAGTTCGGCACACCCACCTATTGCTACGCGAACGCGGTCCTCGTCGCCCGCTACCGGGCGCTTGCCCAGGCTGTGCCCAACGCGCTCGTCTGCTACGCGGTCAAGGCCAACGACACCCTCGCGGTGATCCGCACCTTCGCCCGCCTCGGCGCCGGCGCCGATATCATCTCGGGCGGCGAGCTGCACGGCGCGCTCCGGGCCGGCATCGCGCCGGATCGTCTGGTGTTTGCCGGGCCAGGCAAGACGCGAGACGAGATGGACCTGGCGCTCGCTGCCGGAGTCGGGCAGTTCAACGTCGAATCGCCGGCGGAGCTTGCGGCTCTCGACGCGGCCGCGCGCGCCGCGGGCACGTGCGCGCCCGTGACGCTCCGCGTCAACCCGGATGTGGATGCCGAGACCCACGACAAGATCGCTACCGGCCGGCGGGGCGACAAATTCGGAATCGACGACGCGGACATCCCGGCGCTTTACGCCAGGGCTGCCGCGCTGGAGGGGATCGAGCCACGGGGCCTTGCCGTGCACATCGGCTCGCAGCTCTCGCGTCTCGCGCCCTTCGAGGCTGCTTTCGAGCGGCTTGTCGCACTGGTGGAGGGTTTGCGTGCGGCCGGCCACCCGGTGACCCGGCTCAACCTCGGCGGCGGTCTCGGCGTGCGCTACCGGGACGAGACGCCGCCCGATGTCGAGGCCTACGGTGCACTGGTCGAGCGCGTCCGCCAGCGCCTCGGCGTGACGGTGGTGATCGAGCCCGGCCGTTGGCTGGTAGCGCCGGCAGGCGTCCTGCTCACACGCGTGATCGCGGTCAAGCAGGCCGGCGAGCGCTGCTGGGCAATCGTGGATGCCGCCATGAACGACCTGATGCGGCCCGCACTCTACGACGCGTGGCATGGAATCGATCCGGTGGCGGAACCCGTGCCGGGCGTGGGATCGGTCGAGACCGATATCGCCGGGCCGGTCTGCGAGAGCGGAGACGTGCTGGGGCGCGGGCGGGCGCTACCCCCACTCGCCGCCGGCGACCTGCTGGCGGTGCGGGACGTGGGCGCCTACGGCTCCGTCATGGCGTCGACCTACAACGGGCGGCCGCTGCCGGCCGAGGTCATGGTGCGGGGCGACGCGCTTGCCTGCATCCGGCCGCGCCAGGACCACGAGGCGTTGCTGGCCCGCGACGAGGTCCCGTCCTGGCTCGCTTGAGCCCCGATCCTCCGAGGCTAGCCTTCGTCGTCGGCGACGAAATCGACCGAGAGCTTGACCGCTCCCTCCGGCGGTTCTTTGAGCCAACTCTCGAAAGCGGTCTTCTGTCCGCCGTCCAGAACGCGCGACAGCGCCGCCACCGGCCACTCGTGCAGTTCGGTGCCCGCCTCATCCGCGAGCACCGCACGGAGCGGCGGCAGCCTGCGTCCCTTGTCTGTGGTGTTCTCGACAAGGCCGCGCACAAGCAAGATGGTCCTGTCGCCTTCCTTCACCCGCTCCGACTGCACGTCGACGACGTGCAGCCCCTGCGCATGGGGGGCCTGAATCGGCAAGCCGACGGCATCGTAAATGCTGACCGTGCCCGGCCAGCTGTCGACGATGGCGTTGCGCGCGAGTGCGAGGCCCGCGAGAGCGGCAATGACGAAGAGTCCCGCCGCGGCCCAGCCCGCCCATGCCGGCGAGCGGTTCAGCGGCACCGGCGACGCGGCCGAGTCGGATGCCTCCGGCGCATCGGCGCCCGGGGTCTGGTGCCAGACATGGCCGCAGCGCGCGCAGCGCACCCGGCGCCCGGCCTCGCCGAGGGCGGAGAGATCGACCTGGTAGCGGGTCGCGCAGGAAGAGCAGCGTACGATCATGGGGGGCGGGGCAGGGGCCCTCTCTCCACATCAAGTCCCGTCGCAGGGGCGTTCCGACCAAGTCACCTCACAGCCCGCCCTGTCAAGCCCAGCGCTCGGCCGCGCTGCGGGCAAGTGCCGCAGCCCGGAGCCGCGGCGACGGCTGGTCATGCAGTCTAAGGCGGCTCCGGGCGTTCGGCGATGGGCGCGGCGCGCCGCGGCGGCGGTGCTTGTGGCGGTCGCGCTCTTCGCGTTGCTCTGGTCCGGCGGGCTCGCGTGGTTCGCCGATACGGCCAGCGAGGGGTCCGAACAGCCCAATCTTGCAACCGAGGCCATCATCGTGCCGACCGGCGGCTCCGGGCGCCTGGAGGAGGGGCTGCGCCTGCTCGAAGACGGCCTCGCGCAGGCGCTCTTCGTTACCGGCGTCGCCGAGGGGGTCGAAAGAGCGGAGCTGCGCGCGCGCCACGATCCGGCGCTCTGGGCCTGCTGCGTGGAGCTCGGCTACGAGGCCGAGGACACCGCGGCGAACGCGCAGGAAGCCGCCGTATGGATGGCGGACCGTGCCTTCACGAGCCTCCGCCTGGTGACCAGCGGTTATCACATGCCGAGGGCCATGATGGAGTTCCGAAGCGCCATGCCAAGTGCTACTCTTGTGGCACACCCTGTGTTTCCGGATCACGTCAAGGTC